>Ga0172380_10003748_pt1 | contig 20420 bp, 16 predicted proteins | sample Leawe162metaG_FD_119747 | JGI IMG/M metagenome (GOLD analysis project Ga0172380, IMG submission 119747) | Leachate microbial communities from a municipal landfill in Southern Ontario, Canada - Leachate well 162 metaG | ecosystem: Engineered > Solid waste > Landfill > Unclassified | place... | reverse complement strand
CTAAACAGATTATGCCCATTTACGACAAGCCAATGATTTACTACCCTATCAGCACGCTGATGATGGCCGGCATTCGCGACATTTTGATTATTACAACCCCGCACGATAACGACGGTTTTGTACGCCTGCTCGGTGACGGTTCGCAGTTTGGCTGCAACTTTGAATACGCCATTCAAAACGACCCCAACGGCCTGGCCGAAGCCTTTTTAATTGGCGAAGACTTTATTGGTGACGACAAAGTAGCCCTTATTTTGGGCGACAACCTGTTCTACGGCAGCGGCTTTGGCACCGACCTGGCAAGCATTAACGACGTCGATGGCGGCGTGGTGTTCGCCTACGAAGTGTCCGACCCCGAGCGCTACGGCGTGGTTGAGTTCGATAAGGACATGAACGCTTTGAGCGTCGAGGAAAAGCCAAAGAACCCTAAATCTGACTACGCCGTAGTCGGCCTGTACTTTTACGATAACGACGTGATTCAAATCGCTAAAGATATTGAGCCCAGTCACCGCGGCGAACTCGAAATCACCGACGTAAACGCCGAGTACCTAAAGCGCGGCAAGCTCAAAGTGGTCACCATGGACCGCGGCTCCGCCTGGCTCGACACCGGCACCATCGACTCCATGGTCGACGCCTCCGACTTCATTCGCGTCATCCAGAAGCGCACCGGCTTGATTATTGGCTCGATTGAGGAAGTGGCTTTTCGGCAGGGGTATATTGACGCCAAGCAGCTGCTCACGTTGGCGCAGCCGCTTAAGAAGAGCGGGTATGGTGATTACCTGCTTCGTTTAGTCAAATAGCTTATTCGACTTGCAGCAAAGCGCGGACGCAAGTAATTATTCATACTGTTTCTGCTATTATTAAACCCAGTAAGGGAGTTATATGGCAGATTCGTTAAAAGTGTTATTAGCTATTCCGGCCTACCGTTGCGAGGGGCAAATCACTAGGGTACTTGACGAGATTGACGAGCGACTAGCGACACGCGTTGTTGAAATCGCGGTAATTGATAATGGTAGTCCAGATGGCACTGTTGCTGCCGCATTAGCCTATAAAAAGCAGGGTCGATTGAAGAACTTGCACGTATATAAGAACAAGGATAACTACAACCTGGGCGGGACTCATAAAGTCGCCTTTCTTAAAGCGCAAGCCATGGGTCTCACCCATGTAGCAATCTTGCACGGCGACAACCAAGCAAAGAGCGATGAACTTCATTTGTTATTAGATTACGCAGAGCAGCATCCTGAAACACAGACCGTGCTGGGATCCCGTTTTAGCAAGGGGTCGAAGTTGCAAGGCTACGATTGGAAGCGAATTGCGGGCAACCGTGTACTTAACATCATATACACAGGACTAACCGGGCGCAATTGCAGGGATCTTGGCTCGGGGCTTAACCTATTTGCCCTACGCGACCTGGAGCAAACAACCTATCTAGAGTTTGCCGATAAGTTAACCTTTAACTTTGAACTTCTCTTGGATCTCATTAAGCGCAAAGTCCGCTTTGCATACGTACCGATCACTTGGCGCGAAGAAGATCAGACTTCTAATGCCCGAAATTTTAATGTTGCAAAGATAGCATTCATTAATGTGCTTCAGTGGCGCTTCGGCAAGGCCAACACCCCGACGCATAAGCCATCTGACTATCAATGCGAGGAGCAGCTATAGAATGAGTAAGTTACAAGTACTTATGCCTATGGGCGGGCTTGGCAGTCGCTTTGCTAGTGCCGGATACACGACACCGAAAGCATTGATTGAAGTCGACGGTAAACCAATGTTTATGCGAGCACTGGATAGCTTCGCGGCCGTCGATGATATTGATTATATTTTTGTCATTCGAAAAGAACACGACGAAAAATATGATCTTGCAAATAAAATACACTCACAGTTGCCCGCGGCAAAATTAGCCATTCTTGATCATGACACCCGTGGTGCAGTCGAGACGTGCATGATCGCAGAAGACCTTATTGACGACACTCTGCCTATCTCTGTAGCCGACTGTGATATTTATTTTGAATCGGTGGAATATTTTAACCGAGCACTTGCCGATACCCGGCCTGGGGGACTGCTTTTGGCATTCAACTCTAGTGATCCTCGATATAGCTATGCCGAGGTCACAGCCAATGGTGAGGTTGTCCGAACTGCCGAGAAAGTCGTGATATCGAATCATGCATTATTAGGTGGCTACTTTTTTAGTAGCGGTACCCTCTTTAAACGGGTGGCTAGGGAGTTTGTTTCTAAGCCACTACCATCAGGCTTGAAGGAGTATTACATGTCGCATCTTTTCAACATGCTCCTTGAACAGGAAGAAAGAGTTGAAATTGCGCAAATAGATAAAATGCACATATTTGGTACGCCAGAGGAATTAAATGCCTACCTGGAGAGTCAGAAAGATGGCAGCTAGCATCTCGACAAACAAACGTCCGTTAATATTCTTAGCAGTTGGCGTGTTTAATACGTTACTTGACTTTTGCTTCTATACTCTGCTGACACAAACAGTATTTGCAGATAATTCAGTTGCCCTTGCAGGCATCGTATCGGGGACGGTCGCATTAGTGATTGCGTTTTTAACACACAGCCTTGTCACCTGGCACGGACGTAATATCCAGAGAATTACTGCTATCAAATTCTTGGTGTTTACCGGCTTTGGTATGTGGGTGATTCGACCGCTGCTCCTCGCTGCCTTCACCAAACTACCCTGGATATATAATTTCGCCTATAGCACCTCTTCAACAATTGGACTGCCGTTCAGCAAAGACTTTATTGTCAATACAGGGGCATTCGGGTTTATGATAATCATCGTTCTTTCCTACAATTACTTAACATACGACCGCTTCGTGTTTAACGAGTCGGCGGCGTCTCGTCGTACTGGGCAAGAAAGTCGTTAAGTGTCTTAACGCCTACAGCATAGAACTTAAGCGCGTTGGCTGGAGTGTAATATACCTGATGCTTTAAGCGCCTTATAAACAATGCAGCGGCATGGAATAGCATTGCTCGCTGTTCTGGTTCGCTGAGGTGCTTGGGCGCCAACTCGTTACGAACATATTCATACAGCTTGGCATACTGGGCAGAACTCGCATCGGCATAGTCAATTCGGTTATCGTCGCGCAGATATACCGGGCTCTCGTCACGCAATAAGAATTCGTAACCACAGTATAGCGACTGCATGTTCTTACCAAAGTCAAAAACCTTGCCATTAATAATATTCCCGTCCGGTGCCGGATCAATAATAAGTACCTCTTCGGTGTTCTTGTCGACCAGTAGGTTGTCTACAATTACGTCACCATGGACCCTCTTGCTTTCAGAATAAGTTGCAATGTCACTCCATGCTTGTTGATGGGATTTAATTTTTTCAAGAATAGTACTCAGGTTGTCATACTCTTTGCCATTAATTACCAATACGTCGGGCTCGGCCGCTCTTAGTAGTTCTGGATCAACAGCGCCCGCTTTTTCAAGACAACCAAGAATGTGTTTTTTAATATATTCGTCGCGATTTTTGCGGTGTATTTTGCTGGCATCTGGCTCAGTGTGTACATACTCGCTTAGAACAGCCCACACCGAGTCAAATGCAGCCTGACTTTTTTTATATGGCCGATTATGAATGTACTCAAAGAGTGACACATCATCTTCATTGAATGGCATATCTATAGTGTAGTATTCAGCCGTTTTAGTGTCACCGAGAACATGCACGATATTCGGTGCCTTACGATATTCAGCAAGCCAGTCATACTGCGCACGTAAGCGATCTTCAAACTCGAGCGGTATAATCTTTTTTACAATACTTTTACCGTCTTGAGCAACAAGTATTGTAATGGCATCAGAACCGCCCTTAAAGTACTTCAGAAGCCTGAAGTTTCCCTTCACTTCAAGCTTATGAACGATCGTGGTGAGCGAATTTCCGGCGAAGTAGTTCTCTAGGAACACTGACATTTCTGTGCTGATGTCGCTAGTCCGATCAAGCTTGTCGCGAGTAGACAGTATGCCGCGTTCTTTAGGTAGGCGGTCCCAAAAAGACTCTCTTGTCTTAAAAACTAATAACAAGAGCCCGATTGCTGCCGTTGGTAAAACTAGAACTCCCCATGCAACCAAAGTGAATACGAATACCGAGTCGTGTGATCCTGTAAGAAGCCCAGTGATACTTGATGTACTTTCCGAGAAAGTACCAAGATTGGCTGGCCCAGCCGGTATAGCAACCCCGAAGTAAGGCGCTATTGTGGCAACGAGCTGTTCGACGAAATTATTATCATCGAAGAAATACTGTACTACCAGGTAGACCGACAGGCCGTACGCCAACCACGAAGACAGGCTAAGAGTCAAGTAGTGCACCAGTATCTTCGGTTTCGCGATAGTGCGCTGTAAACCGTAAATAACCGACCAAGCCTTAAACCTAAAACTAGTCTTGAGCTGGTCATTAAAAAGAACGCTGCTTGTGTAAAGATAGCGTCTTATGTGTCGCTCTGGCACGGTCAGCAGCGCTAAAAGCACGATTAGTATAACACCGACCACAATTAGGCTAAGCGCAAAGCCAGTCTGCCCGCTCCCGCTAGTTGAATCAACAACTCCAAATAGCAGTAGCCCGAGCGAGCCAAGAATTAAAGCATCGATAGCCCGTTCGAAGATGATTAAAGCCAGAGCGAGGCTGAAGCTTATGCTCATTCCTCCGGCAATGATTCTCGACCTAATAAGCTCCCCGAGACGGAATGGTAAGAGAGTATTGAATAGATAGCCGATAGTAAGGGCACGGAACTGAAAACGAGTACTGCTTTCTTTGACGTCCATAAGCACGAGCCGGGCTTTATAAGCTCTCAAGACGTGGCCAACGAGTTGTAGCAGTATTGAAAAAACAAAGACCACTACAAGGCCGGCAGATAATTCAATCGTATTGACCAGTAGGTGCAGGCTATTACTAACTTCGCTTGAGTAATACGCAAAGAGTAGGGCTGAAACTACAAGTGGCAGTAAGAGAATCTTCCTTAAAGACATTAGGCAGTAAACTCTTTAACATGTATTACCGCAAGACCGGCAGCTTCGGCTGACTGTATTCCACTCTGTGTGTCTTCAAATACAATTACCTCGTGCGAGCTTAAACCCGAGAGTTCAAGGGCTTTCAGATAAGGCTCTGGGTGCGGCTTACGGTTTTTAACATCATCCCCAAAAACCATATACGTGAAGTAATGCTCCAAGTTATGTTCCTGGAGAACTTTCGTCGCATTATCCCGCTTAGCTGTAGTAACAAGGACGATTACGGTATTTTCTGCGAAGCTACCAATAAACTGTACGAGGCTTTCATTTACCTTCGTACTCCCGACGTACTTTTGATAGTACTTCTTTTTTGCCTCTGCAATACGATGAACTTCGTCACCGCTAATCCCCGGCGCTAAAGCCCGAAGCTTTACGATCATGTCTTGACCGTGAGTTTTGGAGAACATCTCCTCGCTGATAATAATATTCGATACTTCTAAGATGGCGTCTCGGTACGCCTGAAAATCAGCCCGGTACGTGTTTACCAGCGTACCGTCTAAATCGAAGAAGAATCCTTTAATCATAGGTGTGTCTTGCCGTTATTATACTAGACCGTCTGCCAACAATACAGAGATAGCCTAAGGCAGGAGGATTGTCGTGTTACCGATATTCTTTTGATTTGGATAGTTAGCTAGTAACCACTCGTTAACCTCGGGGATCCTATCCTCCATACTAACGTTATCCGGTGCGTCCATCCAGGTGCCTTCTTTATAAACCACGAGTTTAGGCCTGTTAGCTTTTAGACTTTTTAATAATTCATCCGTATAGGGTTGGGGGTCTGCAAACCAACTCACGTTGAATCTAGTCGGATTCCTCCTGTCAGCAAGGTAGTAGTACATCGGGTCTGAAGTAAACGCGTATACATAATCATGAGCATTGGTGTTATTCAAAATATAATCTTTAACAGCGTTTGTTTCAGTGCTCGTCCAGCTAGAATTTGGCCTCGAAGGCCAGCCCTTATACGCCGCAAACTGAGCCCTCGTGTAAGTCGTTTTGTACTGTATCTTTGTCGTGTCAAGCTGAGCAAACACGAGCATAACTGTGGAGCATATCAATATTGGGAGTATCAGCGCGGGTCGTGTGCGTTTATCATGATACGCAATAGTTACAGCGTAAATAAGGATCAGTAGACATACCAGTACGAGAGGTGTTGTTACAGTAGCGAGTTTTGAAAGCGCTATACGGTTTGCGCCTGCCTTCAAACACAGGACACCGAATGCAAGCAACAATGAGTACGGTAAAAGCTTGTTGTAGTCCCTGTCCTTACTCGACCCGTACAGCTTAAGGAGTAAATAGCCTGTTGTAATCGCCAAAAGTATGGGGCCCCAAAACATGTACGTGCCGCTTGCGAACACTGGGAATGGTTGACTCACTAACAGGCCCCCGAAAGCCGGTATATCAATGAATGTCATTCTCATAAATGCAATAAACCCATCCCAGCCGAGCAATAGCGTCGGAACTAATACGCCTAAAAACAACCCGGCAATAACGCTCAAGGACGTACTAATGTTTGACCTCCAACGAGATACGCTTAGATCGTATTGGTTATTTTTATCCGCAGTGAAGAAGACGGCGATTAGTGCGGTTAGAAGACTCAGTATTACAAGTAACACTCCTCTGTCGACTGCCATAAAAAGCTCAAGACTCGACAAGAAGCCTATCAGTGCGAATAGTGACCAACGTCTGCTTCTCGACATGCTATTCCTCCGGAAAGCTAGCAACACTAAGCCAACAACAAACCATACGGGTATGTCTCTAAATTGCGTTAGACTAAGGGCATTCGACAGATAGAGGATAACTGCAGTCACCGCATAGGCAATAGCATTACGTATTAAGAAAGCTAACAATATTAAGAAGCTGAGGAGCGCAAGAACTTCTAGCGCGTCCATCGTTAAAATAAATCCGCCAATCGACCCGCCCAACATCTTTAGCCCTAGCGCGGGCAGTAACACATCAACTCCGGCACCTCTAAGGTAAAAGGTGCCTGTATATAATCCTTGTCCGGCATTGAATTGATTTACAGCTGAAAGCTGCTCACCAGCATGAAAATTATCAATTATCCCCGCACCGTCAGTGTAGCCTGGAGTTAGGAGCGAATTAACTAGTCCATAATTTGCTATCAAGGCAGCTATGAGAACAGCCTTGATCAGCCACGCAAACCGTCCTAAATATAGCTTTCGAAACAATAGGAAGAAAGCCAAGGTGCCACCGATTACAAAAATAATTCCGTAGTAATTGTTATTAGGGTTAAAGCCTATGGAGTTGAGCGTGTTACTTATGTTGTAGGGATTAGAGTATGGAACCTGAATCAAGGGCGCCAATGACATACTGACCAAGAAGGCCAGTAGTAGCAGTAGGGTGTCGACACTCCAATACTTTTTAAGGGTCGCGAGTATCACCTATGAACGCCTTATCACTGACATGCTCTTGCTCTATCAACACGCCATTGCCAATATGGCGTAGGGTAGATCTGTACAACAACTTCGTCACCTGGGTACAGTTTACAAGCTTTCTCAAGGTTATGGTCGATTGTACCCATTTCTTTGTACACAACAGTGCTGCCCCCGAGAGATGAGCCGTGGGGGATAGCGAGCAGTAGATACAGCAAGCCTAATGCAACGAGCATCACAACCCTCGCCCCTCGAAGCTTGTTGATTTGTTTTCTAAGTAGCCAAAGTGTGGCGAAGATGACCACCATATTTTGGGCATAGAAGAACTGATCTGGCCCGCCTTTATGGACGTACGTCGTGAATAGCGTTCCTAAACCACTCCTACTCGTGAGGAGTAGCACCGTAGCAGATACGATTGTCCACAGGAAGACCGCTATAAACAATCTTTCTGCTGGCTCTCGTTTAAATATGTGAGCAATATAGACCGCCAGTATACCGAATAACGAGATAACAAAGTATGAATTAATAACGCTTGTTATCGGATAGAGCCAAGCAAAAGTCGTAGAGCGATCTAATAGGGGGAGTACCGACTGCGCCTGCAGGGGTGCGTCTAGATACCCCGGGGGGGTTACGATACCTTTGCTAACGGCGAGGAGTACATACGTAACACTTAGTACTGAGACTATCACGGCGCTAATAACCTGCCCAGACAACACCTCTTGTAAAAATCGCTTTCTTTCCCGGATTGAGGGTAGTAATGGCAAGAATAAAAGCGGGGTCAAAACAACTACCGTTGCATTTGTTAGTACGCTAAGGAGTAGTAAGGAATCGATTATGATATAGCCCCTCAGGCTATGTCTCTTATACCGATAAAGTATGAGCATGAATGCTATATATAGGAAAACAAACTTGAGGTTGCTCAGTGAGCTTAAGATCGCATAATCATAGCTGTACATTGGGACAAGCGCGGTTAGCAGCACTACCACTAGGCTCAATTTTGTACCTAGTTCTTTTCTAAATAAGATATACGGTAGGCTGGCAGCTAAGCCCAAGAATAAACAAGCAACGACCGCAGTAACTATTGGCAACGTGTCTAATCCGCTACCAACTAACCCATTCAAACCCAGTGCAACATATGCAAGAAGGTACTGGCCTACTATAAGATAGCCGTTAAAAGTAGTTGTTATTGCATCAATCGCGTTATTGGTAAATACATTCGCGTAGATTACGGTTGCATCTTCAACAAGGAAATTGGGAATCTTAAAAAAGGACCAATTGCGAAGTATGAAAATCAAGCCCGCACCAAGCGTCACAATGAGGCCTCCCCCAATTGATACCCTATTTGGATGACGTGTTTTTACCGCTTTCGCAGACTTACACGCACTGATATAGGCGTGTACGAATCGCTGTTGAACTGATTGCTTCACAACTAGTTGTTCCCCTGTTTAACGTTATTCTACAGCAGAATATAGAGGCGGCCAATCAAATTATTAGCTATGCTAACATAAGATCATAAGCAACCCTATAAGACATGCCAAAATTTAAACTTACATTTAAAGCGACAAAAGGTCACTTTGTTGATAGACACGGATGGTTTTATGGCACATTCCTATTTCTTCTCATCTACTTAATCGTATTCCAACATGGCTTTGTAGCTAGCGGTGATGTTTGGGCTGAGGCATTTCCAGAATACGTAAATGACGCCGTGACGAATGATTGGAGCGAGGTCTTCAAATCGTCGTGGGCTGGCTATCTCACTATCATCCCTTCTTTTCTTACAAAACTATATGTCAGCGTCGGGTTGCCGCTCGGTTACATAGATTATTTCCTCAGGGCGATTACTATCACTTTCGCTCTACTGTGTCTTGCCTTTATTGCGCATCCGGTCAATCGCAAGCTCATTGCCAGTGACGGCACAAGGGTATTCATTGCCTTTGTACTATTACTAAGCCTTCGGCATGTTAGTGCATTCGCTTTTATTAATATCTGGTATGTGGGGTTCATGCCAATAATACTGATCAGTTTGAGTGGTTCCCGCTTGAATAATAAGCAGAACGCAGCCTACACGATTTTTGGCATCCTTGTTGCACTCACAAAATCATCGTCAATGTTGTTGCCATTCGTCGTATACAGAGCAGCTAAGGCGAAGCGTTACATATCAAGCTCCCTGCTTAGTATCGCCATTATTTATCAAACGTATCTGACGGTTTTTGCGAAGAACGGGTATGGAAGCTCTGGGCTAGATGCTCACCTCATAGATATCTTGCGTGATGTATCCCTCGGCATGGGCTTGTTCGTTTTTAAAAATCTACATATATCTCCGGCAAATGCTGCCGTGGTCGCAATAATGAGTCTCGCTATGGTTGGAGTCTCAATCTATCTACTTATTAGAAGGGGGTTTTGGCAGACATCCGTGCTCGGTGTTGGGCTAGCCGCCGTGCTCTATCTACATATTTTTGCACCTGATAATAGTTTTCAAAACGTCTGGCATAATTTCCATAGTCTATATGCTGACACTTATAAGCTGCAACGTGAATTATTAATAAACTTCTTTGTCCTACTGCTCGTGGGCATGTTCCTCTCCGAGATAACACGACAGTATAAATTAACAAGTAGACGCTGGCACATTGCGGGCTATGTAGGAGTTGTGGTAATCATGCTACAGTTAAACCCCCTCGGGAAAGTGGACATTGGCAATCCAGCCGTTACAGCAGATATTTCCTCATACCGTTATGCGCTCAATCACGATCAGACAGTTTGCATGCCGGTTCCTCCAACGCAGTTCTGGGATTATAGCGCGGCGTGGTTCTTCCAGTATAAGGGTGGCTGCTACGCGAAAGTACCCAGTCAACCCATCGACAGTAAAAGCTTTAGACAATCCGTAACAGTACACGGTCAAAGCATCGTTATCCTGACTACTCCCAAGGATGACCTACGCACAGTCATCTTACTTGTTAAAAAGCAACGCGGGGCTCCGGAGGGTAAACTTGCGCTTACTGATAAGAGTAGTGGCTACACGTTCTTCGCGACAATAAAGCAGACCAATGAGGCTTTCGCGTTTGCAAACTTTAATGTGGGCGGTCTCGGTCCACGCGAGAAGGTATATGATTTTCAGCTTCATACGTCCGCTAAAAGCATATACACCGGTCAGTTTGCAGGGTCCGATCGCCCCTTAGAATATGCCTACTTTGTTGGCTATCCAAACATACAGTAGCATTTTTGGCATAACCAGAATCATGGTATTATATATGTACAAATGGCTCGAATAAAAACATATCGTAATAATAAAAAACAGTCTGCCCTCATTAGTAAAAGAACGGGTGTCTTGCTATTCGCACTTGTTATTTCCGCTGCGGCATTGGCATATGCGGTCACAAACAGTAGCTCTTCGCCGCCACCCTCTCAGGAAGTCGGCAAAACCAAGATTAACTATGAGCCAGCGACCGACGAAGAGAAAAAGGCTACTGAGGCACATAAAGACGACTTGGCTCAATCAAGCGCCACACCAACAACATCTGGCGGGAAGCAATCAGTTAAGCCAACTATTGTATATGCTGATTCTGGATCGCAAACAGTTGAAGTCGGAGCCTTTGTGCCCGGACTGTATGGTAATGGTGTCTGCACACTAACGGCGACCAGTGGTAGTTATAAGGTGACACGTCAAAATGATGCATTTGAAGACGCGACGACCACTAGCTGCAAGCCATTCTCGATCGAAAGATCCGCCTTCTCTATCAGTGGAACTTGGACAATTAATGTTGCCTACTCTTCTTCGACTGCTGCGGGAATATCTGAAAATAAGAACATCGTTATAAAATAGAGTTATGGGCACAACACTAAGCACGGCTCTAAAGCGGCTTACTGCGTCATTAATGGTCGCAGTTCTGTTTGCGTCTTTAGGGCAAACTTTTGTTAGCGCCGTTACTATAAATAATTTCACGCCTGGTCGAATCATTGATGACAGCCTGTTCTTTAACCCGAGCTTTATGGACACCGCTCAAATACAGTCATTCCTAAACGCTAAGGTACCAACCTGTGATACAAACGGGAGCCAATCCAAGTCCTACTACTATAATTCGAGCACTGGCCGCATAAACGATGCGCATGACACTTGGGTAACTACGAATCGTGCTACATATGGCAGCCGTTATGATAACTGGCGCGCTGCTAATGGGCTGCCAACCCGTGGCGCAACTGCACCATTTACCTGCCTCAAGGACTACCAAACTACGGTACCAAGCAGAAATGCCGATGCTTATTGCAGTGGCAGTACTACGGGTGGCACAAAGAGCGCCGCTCAGATCATCAACGATGCCGCAAAGGCCTGCAATATAAGCCCTGCTGTTCTCTTGGTTCTTTTGCAAAAGGAGCAGAGCCTTATCACAGATGATTGGCCATGGGGTCGCCAATACGAGGCGGCGACTGGCTACAAATGCCCGGACACTAGTCCTTGCGATCCAGCGTACGCGGGTTTATTCAATCAAGTCTATTACGGGGCACGTCAGTACCAGCTTTACGCTAAGCAACCTGGAAACTACAACTATCGTTCTGGCGTAACAAGAAGTATTCTATATAACCCAGACCCGAGCTGCGGTGCATCGGACGTCTATATTCAGACTCAAGCTACTGCTGGGCTGTACAACTACACCCCTTATCAGCCTAATTCAGCAACCTTAAACGCTCCGAGGGGTACCGAGGTGGCATGTGGTGCTTATGGGAACTTGAACTTCTGGCGCCTCTTTAATGACTGGTTTGGCACTTCGGTTGTTGGTGCATATGCCTCACCTCTCTATAGGTCCGAGACTTCGGGCATGATCTATGCTGTAATCGACACTAAAAAGTACTACATACCGTCTTACGACATTATGATCGATTACGGCTTCCATACTTTCCCGATAGCCAACGTCTCAGACAGCTATCTTGCAACATTTTCGAACGGGACAACACTAACAAACATCGGTCGGAAAGAGTATGACCCCAACGGAGCAATCTTCTTATACGATGACGGCAGGGCCTACCAAATTAAAGATCCTGACCAGTGTACAGCTTGGGGCATAGATTGTTTTAATCCTGCCGTTGCAAAAGTGTTGCCAAATGTATTGATGGATAGGTATATAACCGGAGCCGGCTTCTTGCCCACAAGTGTTAAGAATCAGGGCACTACCTACTTTATGGAGGGCGGCAAAAAGAGACCCATTGTTGGCCCAATAATGAACCGCGTCTTTAACGGGGCACCTTTCTTTAAGGATTCTAACGTAACCCAGCCTATTGGCAGAGCATTAATAGACGATCGATATGTCATTAAGTACGGGTCTAGTCCGAACTTATATCTACACGATCGTGGCAAGTTACATGTCCTGCAAGATAGCCGTGATATGACCGACTGGGGTCTAGCTTCACTTGCGGGGTCAAATGCCCCGGCATCCTTTGATTCTCAACCCCTGCCTCGCGCTGACGCTCTTCGGCCGATTGCGCTCAGTCTTGGCGGCCAAAAGTATATTGTCGGCAACGGTGTTAAATACACTCTCGGGCAACGATCTGCAGATTTTAGCACCCTACCGTACACGGCTTTCGATTATCCTGACTCCCAGCTCGACCGCCTACCCACTCAAGGTTTGACCGATGTACTGCGTGCGCGCGACAGCGGCGAGATATTCACCGTGAGTAACAATAAGAAGAGGGTCTTTGCATCAATAGACGACATAAGAAACCTCGGGTTTAACCCGCTGGCAATCACAAACATCTCACAGGCAATTGCCAACGGCCTTGGCTATGATGGGCTAAACTTGGCGCCGGGGAGACTCTACAAAGTCGCCGGCTCCACGGAAATCAGAATACGGAGCGGCGATGGGTACAAGTATGTCAGCCGACTAGACTACCCCAACCTCGACTACTCTAAAACCCTCAATGTTGATGTTGCCACTGGCAACCTTTACGGCTATCTCGGTGTCTACCAGCCCTAGAGCAGACTAAGGTCTGCGCAGTAGTCCTCTAATTTTTCTAACGGGGCGTGTTACTTTCCAGGATATTGAATGTTTGATCATGTGAATTTCTTGTTTTAGAATTTCTACTTCATGTGCTAGATCTTCCGCCATTGTTGGCTCCTCAATACGTGGTAGGCTTTTTGTTTGCTTTGCCGGATCAGTTTCTTCTATCTTACGCAGGCTTACATAAAATTCCAGCTCACCGGTTTGTGTTTCAAGCATGCCGGCAACCTCGTAGTTAAATAGGCCTAAGCGCATAAGCTCCTCCATGATGGTGATAAACGATGACGGCGTGTAAACATAACAATGGCAGTCAACATACTTATGAGGGTCGAGATTCTCCCCACACATAGTCTGAACCTCGCCTGCCGACCAGCGCTTCTTGGTTTTTGCATACGCCCCTGGGTCACTCCATGCCGTGCCAGAATCGATATCTATAGAGCATTCTCTGGCAAAGTCATACATCATCGCCGACGAGGAGCGCGTAAGCTTGTCATAATAAGCTCCCATGACTTGCGCCGGAGTCGATATTTGTCGTGTTATGTCGAACGTGAAGCGTTTGTCCGGAATCGCTAGAGAGACTACCCCGCCGGGTCGTAATACTTTGGATAAGTCCTGAAGCCATCTAACGGTGTCTGGTATGTGTTCAATTACATGTGAGGCGATGATATAGTCAAATCGCTTCCGTCCTACGGTCTCCAGAAGCGATTTGTTACCCAGTACGAAGTCAGGTTCTACGATTTCATCAAGCTCAACAGGCTCGTTACGGTACTTTTCCTTTAGATCGGCTAGGCTGAGGTGATCCACGTAGTGGATGTTTGCAGCTTCTTTGGTAAGTATAGGGCTTGTCAGAGGACCAAGCTCTAGGCCTGCGCCCTTGATGTTTATATATTTTATTAGTCGTTGAGTACGAACATCCATGCTAGTAGTTTTTTATGTCGTTCCAGATTGTCTCAGTCGACTGATCCCAGGTATAAGCAAGTGATTCTCGAGCGTTTTTTACTAGTTTTGCCCTGAGGCTGGGATCGTAAATAAGCTGCGATATCCTCTCCGCCATAGCGTACGGAGACGGTTCTGAGACCAAGCAGTTTTTACCATCTTTATATAGCCACTCGTGATCTTCATTATTATTAATTACCGTAGCGACCCCCGAAGCTGCGTACTCTAGCATCTGATAAGAGGGGTGTTTGTTAAGCATGAAAGAGAAGCCAATATCACAACTGCGGTATAGTGCTGCGACCTCTTCTATAGAGCCGATGAGGCCCTTGTTAACAATCTTGCCTTTAAGTCCGTACTCCGCTTCATCCCACTCGGCACCAGCAGCAATAATTTCAATGTCTTTACCGTGAACCTCTAGCAGCCTCTTTATAGTTAGGATTCCGAGATTAAAGGCATTTCTCGGGTTAAAAGGTCTAGCGTAAAAGAAAATTCTAACCTTCTTATTGGCCTTGTTTGGGTCGGGGTAATACAGTTGTTGGTTTACCGTAGGGATGAAGCTAATACCTTCAAGACCGTGTCGCTGGTTCACTGCCGCCAACAGCCCGGGTGTATTAACAAGCCCCCTGAAGCCAAAGCGGTAAGTGGATTCAGCGAGTGCATACGTTGAACCAGCCACATAAAATAGTGGTTCATAATCTTGAATAAAGTAATATTTGCGCTTGGTTTTATTAAATCTTAGTAGCAGATACGCTGAAACCCAGAGTGTACAAAAAGCAATATCACTTTCTGGCAACTTCTCAATATCTTTGATTTTATCGTCAGAGAAAATGAGAATGTTATAGTTTTTAAGTCGCGGGAAATACTCATCAATTTGATCTCGCAACTTCGCCGAATCAATAACCGGGTTGTCGTAAATTACGATGGTATTGGTTACGCCTTCGATACTTAGTTTTTCGATAAACCGAAAGATTGTTTGAATGCCACCAAACGCAAAATGACTAAAGTGAGGTACAAACCATGTTGCCGTCTTGATGTCTCCTCCCAGCTTACCTTCGCAAGCTTTCTGGCTTTTCTCTATGTCCTCGGCAGTAACACGAAAGATCTCGTTCGAAAGGAAGTCATATTCTTCTCGCAGATTTTTCTCTTCAAGTGTCAACCTTTTAGGGCTTTTTAAAAGTCGCCGAACCGTGCGGGTTCGATAGTTAAGCGTGCTTTTAGATTTTTTAGCCACTCCACTCAGGCCATTGTTCTTGTAGACTTGAATGACTTTTTTTACCGAACTACTCATATACACCTCTTATCCCTACCTGTTCGTTCATAAGATCAAGATTACTGTTAAAGAACGGGTCGTTCCATTGCAAGTAGGGCCGGTAGTAATCAAGCGAGTGGTCGTAGTCTAGCTGGATGCCGTTGTTGTACGTACCGACCGAAACATTTTCGTAATGGATAAGTTCTGCGAACGGCCAATAAATATTCCTATATCCTTTTTCGTACAGACTAATCCCGAAAGCCACATCATTACCCGCAACCGTAAATATTTCATCGAGTCCCCCGACTTCATCATACTTCCTTGCCTCAACAGCTAAACACGCGGCTGTTACTGCTAGGTAGTTCCTTGGCCAAGCCGCCATACCGAAGTCCGTCCAATCTTGAGGCTGTCGTCGTCTGAACACATGCCCCGCCATAGTATCCATACCCAACACAATACCTGCGTGCTGAATCGTTTTATCCGGATAGTAAAGCAGTGGTCCGACCGCCCCAACACCTGGCTGACTAGCAACTCCAATTAACTCATCTAGCCATTCTGGCGTGATCACTTCCGTGTCGTTATTGAGTAATACTAAGTAGTCACCGGTAGCCTGTTTTCTGCCATAATTATTGATCTTGGAGTAGTTAAAAGGCTTGTCCCAGTAGAATACATTACAGCGTGTTTCATCTTTCAGTTCTTTCAAATAGCTATGCGTGTCATCTTCCGTACTATTATTGGAGACCAGGATAAGTTCGTAATTCTTGTAGGTGGTTTTTTGCAAAATACTCCCAACACATTGTCTAAGCAGCTCAGGCTTATCTTTAAATGGAATAATTATAGAGACTTTTGGTTGTGGATCCTTTAAAGCAAATTGCAGCCGGTAGTTCGTTGGGCGCTCGGGTATTTCGATCACCTTTGCGTCAATGCCGCGGCGATTGGCGGCGTCTTTGAGCGCTCTCTGGCCTGCCGTATCGGCGTAGCTTTTTTCTCCAACGCTCTTCGCCGTCGAACCTTCCGCCAAACGCCAGTGGTAAAGGATTTTTGAGATATGGATCACCTGATCGGTCTGTTCTGTCGCTCGAAGTAAAAAGTCGTAGTCCTGTGCCCCGTCGAATCCAATTCGCAGTCCCTTAATTTCATCAACGAGTGACTTTTTGGCAACAACAAAGTGCGTGATGTAATTAACGCCAAGAAGCAGATCCGGTGACCAGTCTGGCTTGAAGAACGGTAGTTGGCGTTCTCTGCCATCATCACTAAGTTTATCTTCATCAGAGTATAATATGCCGGCTTTGGGGTTATCATTAATGGCGATGACCATTTCGGCCAACGCGTACTTCGAGAGGGTGTCATCATGATCCATGAATGCTACGTAGCTCCCCTTTGCGGTCGCTAGACCTTCATTTGTATTTCCCACGATCCCCAGATTCTTGCCAACTTTGACATACCTGACTCTGCTATCACTTTTAGCCAGAGCAGCTAGGTACTCAGCGTTGTCTTTGTTTGATGAACCATCGGCAAGACATAACTCCCAATTATCATAGAGTTGGGCTTTAACAGACTCTAGTAGTGGATCAATATATTTTTTTGGGGTGTTGTAGCACGGAACCACAATACTAATTAAAGGCCTGTGTTTTGCCTCTTTGAGCTTGTCTGACGTTTCTGCGAATAGCTTGGGCTCGCAGTCACGTATCCAAGAAGAGTATGTAACGCTCGTCGCTAAAGGTGGAGTCGGTGCTGATTTAGCGAGAAGACGCTTGGCAAATCTACGTCTTCGTGAGTTAACGGGCAAGACTCTATTGGCCACTCGAATAACGTGAAGCTTCATTGCCTGCTCCTTCTGCTCTTCGAAGCCCTGTGAGACAGTGCTTTCAGCAGTCCACGATCGACTTGCTTGCCAAGTTCAGCATCTAAGTCGTTAACTCTCTGCCACAGCTCCTCGCCATTCTTCTGGAGCGTATCTGCTCGCGTCTTCTCATGCGCATGGAGCTCCTTATAGTCGTTGGCAAGATTATTCTGTTTCGCAATTAAACTTGCGTTGTAGTCTGCGATTTTCTCAAATAAGGAGATCTCGGTGCTAGGGTCGATGGGACGCTCAAGCGCCTCAAGCTTTTGAAGTTTTACAACATCCGCTCCGCTAATTAGGCAACACAGGATCGATCGATAAGCCGACTCGGCAAAACCACCGCCATCGTACTTAAGGTTACGATTATAGAAGCGATTAATCTCAGTGAGTTGCTCGGCAGCCAAGGGATACTTTGAGTTCATGAATATCGCTTGCTGCATGGGCACCCAAAGCTGTACTTTGTTACTATGAAATCTTACTGTCTTGTATCTTTTCGACTTAGCATATTTTTCTAAAGCCTTGAAGTCCGGAATCACATACTCAATATGCTCTTTGAGCCAACGGTGGGGCTTGCCATGAAGCTTTATATGAAGATCATTCAAAGAAGCTTCTGCCCTCTCATTTGCCACAGTCTTATTGGGGGCACATATGATCACCCCTAGTTTTGCAACGCGCGAACATTCATCGAAAAACTTATTACGAAGCCCCGACGGTATATGTTCAAGCACATCGAAGCTCAGAACATAGTCAAAACTGTTATCTTCGAAGGGCATATCGAGCGCGCTGCCATGAACATAGTTCTCATCTTTTACTCTATAGAGGTCCATAACCGTAACATCGTCTTTATGCAAAAAGTCTGCAGTGTGACCCTTGTAGCCGCCAACATCAAGTAGTTTTAGGGGGTTGTCCTCAACCCTCAGCGTGTCGAGTATCACCGAGACCTGGTACTGCCTACTAAATTGATCGAACGGTATTACTTCTTCCAACTCTTTAAGTGTCATATCTTCCAAGACCCATCCAATACGACTTTACCGTGATTTGTTTCGCTTGAATTCACAAAGAACTTTATTTCTTTGTCTAGATAGTCATACTGCTTGCTCCCGTCCTTGCTGTATAGACCTACTGTCATTCTATATTCACCCATAGTAAAGGGTACCGCGGTCAGTGTGTAGGAGACACGAGGGTGCCTACTGGTAAGGTTGAGCTTCGTCGTATTTGGCCCGGCTAGATTTGTCCCGTCTTTGTCGTAAAAGGCGAGTCCAAGCTGCAATGGAAGGATTTTTTTGTGTGCCGGGTTCGCATCTATATCGACCCGAACAGTCAGTGGGTCCCCTGTGTTTATGTCTTGGGTCGACCTCCCTTTGGAATCGAGCAGCTCCACGCCGCCAATACGCACCTCCTGGGACTCTGTCATTTTATGCGTATTGTCGTTTGACGACCGTTCGCCAAGTTCGTGATTGAGTCGATTATACAAAGATATTGCTTCGGCTATAGTATAAAGCCCGTTAACCTCTTTCTTTCTATCAATTACGAACACTCGATCACAAAATCGTTCAACATTACTCATATCGTGCGTAACGAATATCACCGTCTTCCCTGACTTCTTAATTCTTGCAAAGTACTCAAAGCACTTCTCTTGAAAGCTCTGATCCCCGACCGCTAAGACTTCATCTATGAGAAGTATGTCGGTTTTGGCGCGCGTTGCTATCGAGAAAGCCAGGCGAACTTGCATTCCGGAAGAATAGTTTTTAAGCTTTTGATCCATGAAGCGCTCAAGCTCGGCAAACTCAACAATCTCGTCATACATGGCACTTATTTCTTTTCGGTTGAACCCCAGCAAGGCCCCGTTAAGGAAGACGTTCTCTTTACCTGTTAATTCGGGGTTGAACCCAACTCCAAGCTCAATGAATGGCGTAAGCTTACCCCTAATATGCACTTGGCCCTCATTAGGAGAGTATATTTCTGCCAGTAGTTTTAATAGCGTACTTTTGCCACTGCCGTTTCGACCCACGATGCCAAAAAATTCACCCTTCTTAACCTCGAAGTTGATATCGGTAAGCACTTCTTGTTTTTCGTAACCACGTTTTTTGAAGTTTATTAACGCACTCTTAAGTGAGCTCTGTCTTTCGTGCGGAAGCTTAAAGGATTTGCTAACATGCTCGACTTTAATCGCAAAGTCATCCGCCATACTATATATTCTCCGCAAAGTATTTAGCCTGCGACTTGAAGTAGAGCAACCCACCAACCAACACAACAACTACAATTGCATGCGGTATATAACCATACCAGCCACCATCAAAGACACGAGTAGTTGTTACGATCTTCTCGCTGTGTGAAATGAGTGCATATCGCGCGTCTTGCATAGATTGCGCCATTGGGTTTAAGAGCTGCAGTTTTTGGAAACGCTCTGGCACTAACGTCATCGCATATAGAATTGGCGTTAGGTAAAACCCAAGCTGGATAAACACTTCCCATATAAAGTTTACATCGCGGAATTTCACAAATGCAGCAGACAGGAAAAGGGAAAGCCCAAGCGCGAATAAGTAGATCTCCAGCACTATTAGTGGTAGTAAAATACTGGTGGCTAACAAATCAACGTTGTTGATAATCATCGCAATGAGAACTACGACTAAATTCAGCCCCAAGCTGATGACTGCCGATATACTACTACTTAGAACGATCATCCAACGCGGGATTCGTATTTTGCGAATTAGATCCCCTCTCCCCACTATCGAGCCTAGGCTTTGCTGGGTCATATCAGTAAAGAATGTCCACAGCACAATCCCCAGCAACAGATAGACCGGGAAGTGCGGGATGCCATCTCCGGACTTAATCACTAGCGCAAAATTACATATAAAATGCCAAACAGCATGAGTGGGCGCAGCAACGACCAGGCGTAGCCGAGCACAGAGCCTTGGTAGCGCAGCTTAAAATCGGTACGGACAAGTTCGGACAGCAGGGCCCGATTTTGCTTCGAGAAAATACGACGGAATAGTCTCATT
>Ga0172380_10003747_pt1 | contig 20420 bp, 17 predicted proteins | sample Leawe162metaG_FD_119747 | JGI IMG/M metagenome (GOLD analysis project Ga0172380, IMG submission 119747) | Leachate microbial communities from a municipal landfill in Southern Ontario, Canada - Leachate well 162 metaG | ecosystem: Engineered > Solid waste > Landfill > Unclassified | place... | reverse complement strand
TCCTGAGCTTGGAATTTTGCCCGAAGGGCTGCAACTTCCAAAGCCAAAGCATCCCGCTCTGCCACCAAAGGATCAACAATAGCCTGATGCGCTTCGGCAGTCAAAACCCCAGCCTCTTCTGAGGCATTATGCACCAGCACCGTTTCTCCCTGCCTATTCTTCACCCATTTAGGGTATTCTCTATATTCATACGGAGGAAACTTCATTCCGTCATAAATCCCAGCCAACTTAAATCTCCCATTAAAACTTTGAGGTTGGAGGGGCACCATGCCCCTCCACTCATTAAATCGCATCGGGAACTGCAACTGCCCATTCCGGGCGGACCCAGTAATACCCATAAAGCACGTCAAGCCTAGTTACAGTCTGATCCGTTCCAGGAATATACACAGTAATCATTCGCATGGAAATTCCATCGAAAGACTCCCGAGCACCTTCCTGAATACCGCCCGGCATCTCCAAATCAGCCGTAACCATAGTCACAGCCTCCGGCGCGAAGGCAAAGTTTTTCCGGTAAACCGAGGCAGCCAGAGTCGCAGGGACAATGGGGGCAAGGTTATTCGGAGAAACATCTACAGTCTGGTACTGGACCTTATTCCCACCAGACGCAGGAATCAGCGCAGGATAGATATTAACCGAAGTTCCATTGTTCGGCACCGGAGCAGTAACAACAAACTGCCGAAGCTGACCAGTGGTTTCCTTGGTAATTCTATTAACCGCATTCACTCCAGTGAATGTAATGATGTCTCCAACATTATATCCACCCGGAATGGCCGAGGTAACAATGGTATTGCCTGTCTGTCCGGCACCAGAAACAGTAGGCGCACCGGAGTAATTACTCGTGGTGTGTTTAATCACAGTCTGGTCAGATTTCCAATCGAAACCCAACGCTTCCTGCATCGTTCCAGAACGATACTGCTGACCAATCACATTCTGTGGATTAAAGAGACCAGACAAACTTCCGACAGTTCTAGCCTGAGTCAAAGGATCCATGATAATCTTGCGCATACCTCTAGGGCAAGAATTTAGATCCAAAATCGCCCCGGCATTCAACCAGGTCGTAGCATTCGGGCTGAGAACATTTCCACCACCATCAAAATTGGCAGTAAGGTTACAAATATTCTCTGCCCCGGACATAATATCCGCCGCCACCGCACCCGCAAGGTTATTCACCATGGGAGCCATAACTCGGCGGGAGTAGTCATCAATGGACATGGTGCGTTCCTGCGAGCTAAAGCTCACATCGACATGCTTCTGCGTTGCCACGGCCAAAGTGACCGAGGGTTCCACAGTGTCCTGAACACTCAGCGCAGGGCCGGTAGTGACAGTGTAATCGTTAGGAAGTCTGATGCGCAGAGTCTGACCAATTTTCGCACCGCTTCGTGCGAACTGGTCATCATACTGGGTATCAATGCTCTGCAGGAACTCGTTGGAGTTTTTCCAGAGGCGAATTGCCTCACGAGTCACCATGTTAATTGTAAGAAGTGAACTTGCCATTGTTTTGCTCCATGGGCAAAGAAAATACTCATTTCCTGGATTTAAGACCTTTTACAGAAATCCAGCTTACCACTTGCCGAAGGTGGTTGATTTTTTGGAGCAGGCAGACAAGGTTTTACGGACCTAGAACCGAAGAGGCTAGACCCATGAAGTGATTACAATCATGGGTCTAGCAAAACTTATCTCTTCCCAGAAACCTGAGCTTCGCGCATCCGCATCCACTGGTCCATAGGCAATTCATCTCGGAGAGTTCCGTCTCCCCCACCACTTCCACCAACTTTAGGTGTCACTGGAGGCGGGGCTTTAGAGACTCCCGGAGGCTTTTTCAAAGACAATTCTGTAGCAAATTTTGAAATAGCCACAGCCTGCTGAACAGGGCTCATGGCAAGAATTTCTGCCGCCTTATCCAAGTCTTTTCCGAGGTGGTAAATAACCTGCGGAGCCAAACCAGTTTCCAGTGCAGCTTCCACAAAACTTGTCGTCATCCCACCAAGTTTTGCGTTCAAAGTATCCACTACAGAACCGAAGTCTTTAAACTCTTTCTTACCATCCGAGGCAGCCTGATTACACCGCCGGTTAAACTCCAAAGCCTGAGCCTCCGCCAAAGCCATATTTCTGGCCTCTTCTGCGGTATACATTCTTGGCGTCGGAGGGGTCTTTGTTGGAGTGGGAGTTTCCTCCTCAGACCCCTCCGACTTCGGCGCCAGAGCCAGACGTGCAGCCTTTTCTGCCTCCAGCGCACGAGCTAGTTCGTAGTTCTTGGCGGTTAAAGCATCAATGCGCCTCTCGGACCAATGCTTTTTACCTTCGGGAGCAGGAGCTTCGGGAGGGGTTTCAGGAGAGACCTGAGCCTCTACTTCACCTTCAACCTCAGTCTGGATCTCAGGTGAAGTCGGGACTTCCCCCTCAGTCTCTTCCGCCCCACCTTCACCAGGACTACGCAAAATTTCCTGCCACACTTTTAGTCTCGGAAACATCAAAAATCTCCCACTTGTACCATATTCTGCCGGCCACGCTGCAAAGTGTTATCCCGGATCAATGCTTCAGTAATGCTCTCTTTTAAGCTTTCGTCAATGGGGCGGGCAAGAAGTTTCGCAAGAGTGGCCCGAGCCTCTAATACAAAAAGGTGCCAAGAAGCATCTACATACTTTTCCCTATCCGGGTATTTTGCATAAAAATTATTATTCACACAAAGTTTGTCATACATAGCATTGGCAATTTCCACTGCCACATCCTTTATCATCCTATGACAATGCATTCCCTTGCCTTGCATAGGAGAAATTAAACTTGGCTTAGGCATTTATTCTCCCCTTGTTCCACTTGCAGGTTTCTTTGACACAACCTGCCATTCCCTAGGCACATCTTCAGTTTCTCTTGGAAGAGACTTTTGCAACTCCTCCGAAGAATACCTCGATCTTTTTGAAACATTTCTTGCCTCCACTTCCCCAGCTAAATCTGCATAATCCCTCCAAGCTTGTTTATTTAATGCATTTTTATAATCTGTGAAATTTTTAAGCCAAGTGTTATATTCCTCTAATTTTTCTGGAGGAAGATCATCCATCAAACCTTGCCGGAGCTTCTTTACTGTTTCGTTATATTTAGGCAAAAGCTCATTATAAAATGGTCTAATTTTCCCCAAATCATCCTGCACATATCCACCTTGTGCAAAATGCTCTCTCGCTTGGACTTGATGTTGGATTTCATGCAACAAAGTATCGCGAAACTTACCATCTTCCAGCAAGGCTTCTGTCCCTACCGTAATAGCCCCTCTAGGAGTTTTCCCTCCCGGCATATTTGCAAATCCACTTACCCCCGCAGGCAAATTATTACTTACCGTAAGCGGAATTCTTCCGATCTCAGGATACGCTTTATACAACTCTGGGTGGTCCAACATATCTTTCAGATAATGTTCTTTTCCAATTCCAGTGGTAACCAAGTCTGTCAATTCTGCTTTATAATCCGGGATTTCAAATTTCCATTCATCATCTGCTGCTCGATGCCAGCCAGTTTGTTTCCAAATATCCTCTGCGTTCGCCCCTTTACGTTCCAAATCAGAGGCTTTGACTAAAGCATTTTTATCCACCCCTTGCGCTCTTCTTCCCCCGAAAATCCCCAAGGCATTCTTCTCTGCCAAGGGTATTCCCCCTCCCCCAAGCATTCCCAGCATATCCCAAGTACGATGCAAGGCTTCGTCAGAGTTCGGCTCAACCTTCCCGGCATAAACATCCCCTGGAAGAGTTGCCCCACTCTTCACCCCTTCCCAAATCCCCTGCGCAAGCTTCGCCGGCCAAGTTGTAGGGAGCCACTCCTTCACAACCTCCATTGCCCCTTTGGACTTCACCCCAAGAGCATTCTTTTCCTCAAAAGGATCATAGTCAACTGGGACAAGTGTGGGCATTAGAGACCCTCATGGATTAGAGAGTATTTCCCCGGACGACCAGGATCTGGCACATACCATTTCCCATCCTTACTCTTTCTTGCTCCCGGCATTGGGGGAGTTTGAAGCGGCAGTTCCATTTGCTCCGGCTTTTCATCCGTAGGCACCCCAAACTTACCCTCTATAGCCGACTCCGCCGAAGCCCGCACAGGCTCCAAGGAAGTATCCGAAGCCTCTGCCACAACTTGATCTCCAAGCATAGCAAGCTCGTGCCCAGAAAGTACGTGATCCCCCAGAACTTTAATCCTGTCCGTAATGGCTTTATAAACATCCACTTCTTTGCCCTGCTCCTTGCCCTTAAGTTTGAGCCGGGTAATAGCCAATTCCTCCATCATGGCAGTGAGGTTTGTGGTGAGGTTTTGGATTTGAGCCTGCAACATCTGCTCAGACTCGCTTGGACCTTTCCCAAGTGCCTGCGGAGGTACCATTCTTTTCAACCGTATTGCAGCCTCATCTGCCATTGGAAAGTCCCCGGCTTTGAGGAGAAGATCCCCAATAATTTGGGCAAGTTGCGGAGCTTGGGTCAAGATCAACGTAAAGGCATTAAAAGCTTCCTCACGCTTTGTGGCATAAGCCGGCCCAATATCCGCCTGAACCTCATACTTTCCCAAAAGAGGATTAAGAATCCTCTTAGCAACCTCTTGATTTTTGTCCAATTCTTGCTGATAAACTTCTTGTAAATTCGGATCGAGTTTGAGTTCAAAATTTGACCCGTCCGCAGCAAAAACATTCATGACCTTCTCTGTGTCATAGATTTTTCTTGCAAGATCCATAAAAATCTTACCAGTAAATCTAATCGAAATAGCAAGTTGGTCAATAAAGTGATAACTTGACGTTGCTCCCTGTCTTTGCCTCTCTTGAATGGCCTTGCCAGTTCTCTCATTCCCCGGTGCTCCCATTTGCGCCGAGTACTGTCCAGAAACCATTTCCATTTCCCTGGCAGCAATCTCCATGCCACTAAGTGCCACAGGGGCAGCTACGGGAGGCTCAATTCTTTGTGGAGGAGGTAAAATCTGTCCTGTCTCATCCCTGGCATTATATGTGAGAACTGAAGTGTTAATCTTATTTGCATCATTCCAATAAGTCTCATAGCCCTCCAAAGCCTCTGCAGCAGCAAGCCAAGGAGTCTTAGTCTGAAGTGCCCCGAACTCTACAGCACTCGAGGACCAGTAATTATACATTCTCTGAGCATCCTTGAGAGCCCGAGTATGCCCCTTTCTATCCAACCTCCCCTCAATAATCGTCTCTTCCCCAATCAAAGCCACAATGGGAATATACTTCCCCGGCCAATCCCTCTTCTCCGCCACTTCATCGCCGATAATGAAGTAATATTCCACTTGCTCTTTCATGACTTCTCTATTTGGGATAGAGTCCAAGTCCAAAGCATCCCAAACATTCCCGGCCACCTGGCTTTTAAAAATACTTTCCCCCTCCACAATAGCCAGGTGGTCTTTTGTCTCCACCTTTCTGTAATATTCACAAATTCTCACATGATCTTTGGAGATCCAATCCGCAGAACCTCCCAAAACAGTATTCCCTAGATTTTTAAATTTCGGCCAGCGTTTATCAAAATCTTCCTTCGGGATATCCTCAAAAACCAAGCCAAATCTACCATCACTCTTATCTGCTTCTTGCGCATCTGGATCAAGAAAAACTGCCAAAGGATTTACCACAGGCACCAGATAAATTTCCTGATTCATAGAGTCCTCAGACTCCCAATCAGTTTTAAATCTCCAATACCCAATTCCACCCTCTACTTGGAATCTGGTCGCAAGATCATATATAGCCGAAGCATTAGACTGATACTCCATATTGCGAGCAAGAGAGTTCCATGCTTGAGCACTCTCATAAGACGCGCCTCCTCCGGTAGGGCGGTAAGTAATCCCCGGCTTATTTTTCTTAGCATCATTAATGATTTGTAAGTTATGTTGCCGAGTCTTATTAACAGTCAAACAAGGTTTGTCCAGCAAATCTCTATCTTGCCGAATATCCATAGGCCACTGATACCCGTTATCCGAGTCTCCATTGGCAAATTTCACATCCTGAAGCCAAAGAATCCTCGCATCGCCCTCCCAAGCCAAACACGCAGCCAATCTCTTCTGAGCCTCAAGAACAACTTCTTTAATCATCGCCATGTCTCCTAATCTCGCTCATCGCATCCATCCACTAGGAGAGGACAAGGCTCGTGCAAACCCTGGTAATTTAATAGTATTAAAAAGGGTTTGGGCGGTTTGTTTAGGCTCCTTCAATGCAATGGCCATATACCTAAAACCATCTGCACCATCAGAGAATTCATCATGCAAGGGATCTTTAGACCAGGTTTTAGTTTCCGGATCAACTTTGAATTTGTAATTTTTCAAACACTCAACACCCTGGGCAGTTAATTTCTCATCAAACCAGCAATTTGGAAAAATTGTTCTTGCCGCAGAGATTCCATCCCGCACCGAGAGTTTAGGCACAATTCTTACTTTAGAAAACTTCGCACGAACTTGCTCTTCCACACTTTTCTTGGTTCCAAGAGTTTTAGCCTGTGCGTCATGTGGGAGCCAATGAGTTCCATAGATATAAGGTTTATTTTGAAGGATTTTTAAATAATGATCTAAATGCACCAGTCTATCTTGGTAATAATCTAAAATTCTATACTCAAATCCTACATATTGCGCAAACCAAATTGCTGTGTGATCTCCTCGTCCCAAGTCCCAGTAAGTATCCACTGGAACACTTCTTTCCCAGGGAACCCTACAAATCCTCCCATCCAGTATAACTTCCCGAAGTTCCTTGGCATAAATTGCCCCATCCAAGGTAAACTTACACTCTCCCTCCCAGATATGAAGGTAAGTGTCAAAATCATTCTCTTTCATTGTTTGAATTTGATTTTTTACCGTATCTGTGAGCCATGGATTATCCCTCCAAGACATCTTCACTACTACAGCATCCTTGGGAGGGTTTTTAATAAACCACTTATAAGTATAATCTGTCTCAAGGCCAGTGTTAAAACTAACCCAAATCTCCGAACCTTCCTTACGAATAGTTGGGTCTAGGACTTCCCAAGAAGCCTTAGAGGTTTTATCCGCCTCTTCCACCCAGAGTAAATCAATACCCTCATAAGACTTAATCTTGGCCACATTATGCCTAACACCCTCAAAATTTATTTCCGTAGCATAAGCCCAACCTTCCAATCTCGGGCCGAGGATTTTGTCCCTTTGAACTATGTAAACTCCAGAAAGACCGAGAGCCTCAATTTGGTCACACAAAAGTTTATGCACACTCTCATCCAAAGAATGTTGCAACTCTCTAGCACAAAGAACACGAAGGGGTCGAGTGGCTCCTATGAGGAGAATTGCTCTCGCAATTCCCCAACTCTTTGCAGCTGCCCTCCCACCCCACAAGACTTTATATCTCATGGGCTGGAAAAGACATTGCAGTTTGTCTGGAAATTGAATGGCTTCCATCTTATTTCCCGAAACAATGGTACATGATGCGATAGGGTGCGGCGTTGGTTAGAGCAACACCTGAGTTATTCCATTTGAACGTTACCGAGTTGGCCGAGATCGCCGAAACATGAATCGGGAGCGCCGCAGCGTCCCATGCTGTGTCAGTATCGTCATAGGCGGGCACGCAGACGGCGAAGTTGGTCCCAAGCACTCCATTTGCAGTTATCGAGATCGTCCCTACAGCCGCAGCACCAGTTCCAGCAGTGAGCACAACCGTGCCGTTGGAGAAACTAGACCCCGCGGAGAATGCACATGTCGCCCCAGAACCACCACCAGTCAGAACAGCACAAGTGTCAGCAGGTCCATTCAGAACTATGTCCCCTCTCATTCTGGTTAATGTCGTAACTCCCGCGGCCCTAACCCACTGGATAGGAATGCTTACATTACTGCCTAGATCATTCAGAAATTGCAAATAGCAACTATTGGTATTGCACGCGAATAGAGAGCGCTTGTCATCCACTCCAGCAATATTGTTTCTGAAAGCTACATTAGGGTTGGCGACATTGGAAACCTCCAGGCTCGCTGCTCTCATTATAGCCGGATCAGACTCCGGGCTCATGCTTGCATCACCATACCAAATTGGAACCGCGGTATCGCTGAAGACCGCAGCACGAGGAAACCTAGATGCGCTTATGGTGATGTCTCTGGTGCTTCTAATCAAGAAGTTCGACGCAGTATCACCGCCGCCGCTAGCATTAATTATAAGGTCCGAGCCAGTTGAGCCGATTTCAACCAAAGTTTCCCCCGCATACAACCTTGGCGTACTGATCACATTTGGATAATTCGGAGTTGCTGCCCCATTAGCAAGGATACCCAAGCCATTTGCAGCGAATGTCGCGAAGTCCATTTTGTTATCATAAGTATAGCCAGAAAGCTCTACCCCCGCCCCCTCATTTGGCCAACGATTATACGAGCCGTCGATGTGCCCATTGACCCAACTCGTGCCGACCGCGTTATGCAGGTGGAACGGATGCTGATACGCGTAGGGGAAGCATTCGAGGCAGTTGAACCCCTCCGACCCGGCCGACGGCGAAAAGGTGTTTTTCAACTGGAACCCGTAGCCGCTGCGGGCCTCCGCGCTCCACAGCGCCGTATTGGAACTGCCAACATAGGCGACCGATTCCGCGGTCAGCGTCGCCGTTCCGCTGGAAACCGGATATTGATCGACGGAAATAGCGTTGGCCGTCGCCCAAACGCCAGTGATCTTTGTTCCCACCGGGAGATTGGCATGAGTCACGATCATCCCACGCCGCAGGCCCGCCGTGCTCGTCACCGGGATAAAGCGATTTCCACTAGTCACCGTCGCGGAGGTAGAGAGGTTGGATGATCCAATAACACTTGAGACAGAACCTTGCAGATCAAAATGCGTCGAATCAATAGCGGTCACAACCCAGCGGCCGATAATGCCCTCGCCGCCAGTCCCGGTCCGCTTGATCGAAATCGTTTGCCCGGTCAGAAGGTCATGCGCGGTTGTCGTCGTGATCCGCCAGAGCCCCGCGCCATTATCCGCGATGCTCCCTATAGTCCAAGAAACATTTCCGCCGCCTCTAAGGGCAGTCAGGAGCGGCCAGAACTCCATATGATCGACGGTGGTGTCGTCATGGGAGCCGTCCAGAACAAAACCATTCGTGCAATCCCCGAAGATATTGCCAAATCTATCTTGTCCAGAAAAACTAATATTAATACACTTATTAAATCCTGCGATAATACTATTATAAATCCTAACTCCCTCCGCAGGGCCAGGATTCGTGCCATCCCCAATTTGATACCCAACCCCAGTCATACCATCAACCAGTGCAATCATCTGTGCCCTGGTTGTGGGATTTCCTCCAGTAATCACATTATATTGAAATACATTAACTCCATTCACAACGCCATTATTAAAAACCGCACTTGTTGTCCCAGTCACTTCCGAATAAATAGTGCATTTACCATTTTTTGCATCAGCCACAAAGGCAAAAACATTTACCGCAGGCCCTGTGCAAGTTAAAAGGACATTCCTGGCATTTATGATAGTCCCAGAGGTCCGATAGGATGCCGGGGAAAGCCAAACAGTTCCTCCTCCCGCAGCCTGCGCAGCATCAATTGCTGCTTGAATTCCCGGCAAGGAATCCTGGGTCAGATCATTTGGAAATGCCCCATAAAAATCCGCCATATGGGTTCCATAAAAAATGGAACGAATACGGATATTCAAAGCCGAGTTCGGGCCGAGTATAGTGTCCAGAATATTCTGGAACATTGTATTCAGTTTTGGCCCGGTAATGAGGCCCTGCCCGTTGGCAGTGAACGTGGCATTATTATAAGTCGTAAGTTGGGAATAATCCTGAACCACAGCTCCGGCAGAACCGGAGAGTACCATAAGGATGACGAATAAAATTTTTCTCACAGTACTCTCCTAAACTCTTACTTCTGCTTTTTTCCCTGACACATTTTCTTGGCCACTTTATCCAAGGCTCGGTCTTTCTTAGACCCTTCCTTAAATCCCGAGGCTTTATCAATTTTCTTATCCATGGGAGATTTCTCCCACTGCTTCATAGTCATCTTAGCCATTCAAATCTCCCTGCATAGCTTTAATCTGCGCCAGAAGAGTTTCCATGTCCTGTGAATTCTTTTCCTCCTTGGCCTTTACTTCCGCCAAGAATTTATCCTGAGCCAGTTTAAGCTGTACCAAAGCCTCTGCAATCTCCGGAATTTTTTCCATAAGCCTCTTAAGCCCCACTACCTCATCGGCCACTTGCCGCACTGCGTAGAAGATTTGATCCAAATAAGGGAGATTCACAAAAACCTCCCAGTTTTTGGGTCAAATTTAGAATTAACCTTGGGAACCCAACCACCTTTTCCGTCAGGAATAATCTTTCCTGACTCTACCGACTGCGTGAAGTCCTCTTCCAAGGCACTTAAAAGTGCCCCGATCAACGGAGCAAGTTTTCTTGCCTTTGGAGAGAAAAATGCAACCACAGTCACCACTTTTCGGATGATTTCCAGGCCATTTTTCACTTCCTCCTTGGTCATTTTGCCTTCACCACACCAGTAACATTGCCCTGGGCAATAAACCTGAAGTACATAGTGGCCAGGGTGGAAATAAATGGCCCCATGGTCTCAATCACCTGCATGATTTTATCCACAACGGCGCCAGAGTCCATTCCCTTGGTATCATGTCCAAGAGCATTCCAGGCCAAAAATCCCAGAGTAACCAAAGCACTCCAGAAAGTCCGCGACTGAATCAAAGCAATAGGACTACCTTCCATAACAAACTCCTTTGAGGGCACAGCCTCGGTTAACTCTGCCTGAAGAGAGGAAATTTTATCCTGAAGTTCCCCTTTACAAGCCGAGATTCTAGCAGTAGCCTTTATGAGGGCCAATTCTGCCTTTTCTTTCTCCATCAACGCGCGTTCTAATGGAGAAAAGGGCTTTTTTGGACGAGCCAGAAAGAGTAAGACCAAAGTGATAGCCGCAAAGGCCAGGAATATTTTATAATTCCCGAACCAAAGCTGCGCACCAACTCCGCTTGTCCCTATAGTTCCGATTGCCACTGTAGGAGACATAGTCTTGGCTTTGAGTTGCCCAGTCAAATAAAAGTTCGCTTCTTGGTCCCTCCTAGAAGCATTAATCCCTTTATTATGTGTTCGAAGGGCCTTAATTCGTGTCGCAGTAATGTGCGGATTATCCAAATCCACTTTAAAGGGAACTCGCCCGTAATTATACGCCACAGAGGTAAGAGCACTTTGCTCGTATGGTTTAAGCCTATCCCATCCACCCGGACCAATGGCATTGATGACAATTCTTTGAAATTCCGGCACCCTCAAAGCTAAATTTTGAAGAGCCCGCTCCCTCGTCGTCGGGGGCATACCCTTGGTGACTCTAAACTGACTCGGCCCTTCCGTATCCGAGCCGTAGCCAATCCGCCAGGCATTGACGTCCCAGTAGGGTTTTGCGGAAAACCCCTCAAAATATGCAATTAACTCTGCAGTTGTCATGGAAGAAGTCCTGCTTGTGTGGGGTTCCACAGCACAAACCCAACTGAGGGAGAAAGAGATGTTGCAGGGAGTGCGCAAGCTGGCGAACGCTGTATACCATCCGAACATAGCGCCGCCCCATCTAGGTGACGCTGCGAAATATGAAGCATTACGGGAGCCTCCCAGCCTGCGATGGATCCCAAAGCATGAAACCTCCTGGTAGGCCACATGCGGGCGAGCGCTGCGCGCCGTCAGAGCAAAGCGTCGCGCCTCCCGTCGTCGCGAAAAGCTTGGAACTCCTGAAGGTCGTATCGAACAGGTTGGGGTTCTGATTGAATACCGACCCGGAGTCCTTGGTTCCACCGCCGGGGTTCGCCAACGCCTGCCACGATCCGATTGTTACTCCAGGGCCGGACCCATTTCCGTTCTCGAAGTAGGGAAGGCTCGAAGCCGCGTCATACTGGAACATCAGGTTTGAACTCCATGACGACGAGCCGGGGTAGGTTGAGAGGAAGTTATAAAAGCGGTCAACATAGGCGGACGTCGGATATTGCCCGTTAGTTGTCCAAGCCACGACGTTGTTCGAAAACGTCGGGTAATATGGTCCTGAAAATATATATCCAGGCCCGACCTTCCCAAGCTGAGTCGCAACCCCAGGGCAGGATGCGACCGGGTAAGTGAGGTTCGTCCCGTCTACGACGGTAGCGGAGAAGTTCCCGTTGTAGCCGTCTGGCAGTGTCGCTCCGACCATGACCTTCCCGCTAGCCAGGGTATAGGGCGTTGACGTCGTAATGCTGACGACGTTGGCCGTGCAGGACGCCGCAGAGATAGCGACAGTGTTCGGATAGCCAGACCCGATACTGGCCAGTAGGTGCGTCGTCGTCGGGATGACTAGAAACGGGCTGATTTGACCATCCGTGCCAAGGTATTTCCCGTGCGTCGGCGGATAGCCTGCCGGGACGTAGGACGAGGCGTAGACGATATTCTCCCTGAACTGCTCGTTCATGCCGCCTGTGAGCTTTACGCTAACGTCCTTGCCATTCGCGAATACGTTGTTCGTGACCCTTGTGTTGGCCCCGTTCTCGAGGTCCGCGTAATAGACGAACCCATCGAAGCCGCTGGTGTTCAGAATGTTGAAGATGGTGTTCTGGAAGGCGCAGGACGACATGCCAGACATTACATTGAACTGCTCAACCCACAGTTGGCCAGCCGTCCCGTCGCCGCCTGGGTTGCCGTTGCGGTAGTAGAGCCCCTGATCCCCGATGCAGCTATACCCGGCATGGTAAACGCCGGAGGGGTCTTCCTCTACCCCTCCGTCATGGATATAATTCCACGTGACGGAGCCGGACCTCGTGTCGTTAACGTTCGGGCTTTTGTCCGAAACCTCGACAGTTGGGACAACCGCCCAGCCAGGAGTGTGGTGAACATCGTTGTGCGTCATCGTCAGATGGTCGTGCGCAAGGCCAGCAATGGCTGACGAGTATCCCCAAACCTTGCCCGTATCTGAAATTTCGTTGTTCGAGATCGTCAGATATCCGTCATTGACGTTCGAGGGGCCAGCATCCCCCCGCTTGAAATATGGCGTCGTTGGGAGATCGTTCGCAGCTGCGTACAGGTACGAGGTAGAATAGGAGAGGCCGCCGCCGAACATGATGCCGGGGCCGCCAAGATCCTTGATTCTCGAATTTGTGATCGTATTGTGATTCGACCCAAGGACAGGAACGATACCCGCCTCACCCATGCCGAAAACGTTTACCCCATCAAAGGAGACGTTCGCCGCGCCAATGAGCGTAATCGCCCCCTTAGCGCCGTAGGAATTGCTCGTGTCATGGATGACGCCGCAGGACTGGAAGTCCTTGACCGGGGCCTCGCACGTATCGACCGATGTATTGGTGTGCTCGAACCCGATCCCCTTGAACGTCAGGTTCCCGACCAGTGCCCCGGTCGCGGCGCCCTGCCCTTGCGCCGCGGCGTCATTGACCGTGTTGCTGACCCGGATAAACTCCTTGGCGATTGGCGCATAAGTCTTCGCCTGCCCGCCGGCGAACGCCGCCGCCTCGCTAGGCAATGGCCAATATTTCAGGACGCCAGCACGGCTCAGATAAAAATGGCCAGGGGCTAGATCGACCTGAAACCCGACGCGCCGCCATGGCGTTCCAGCGATATAATTACCGGCCGTGTAGACCTGCGATCGGAGCGTGATCTGCGATGACGTCGCGGAGGCGACCGGGACCGTCGTCTTGCCGATGTAGAACAGCTGGAGCTTCTGGTCGCCGCTGTCGTCAAGCCATGCCGGGCAAAATTCAGAAGTAAGCGGGTTGGGGCAACTCCCGCTTGCGTTGTAGGAGATGCGGTTGATGCGCTTGTTGCTGGCGGCGGCGAAGATATTGTCGGCCTGATTGTTCGTGATGCTCTGATTATAGAGGAGATCATGGGCTGCATTATCGGTGAACGTGACCTTCGTCGCCGCGCAATTCGCCCAATTGGTGCAGATTTCAATTGGATTCGTGTAGGGGTAGGATTTGCCGACGATGTAATAATCGACGCCAGCCGTAACTCCGCCTCCGGTCGCTGCGAACTGGACCGGGATCAACTGCGAATAAAGCGTCGGCCTCGTTGACGTGAAGGTTGTCCCACCGGACGAGAACGTGACCGAATCAACCGCCCCGACTCCGGAGACATAATCTGAGTTGGCCGTCATGAAAAATGGAACAGCCCCCCGATCTGGATAGATCGGAGGCCAGCGGCGAACCTGTCCCGCCCCGGCATCGACGTAAAGAGCCCCAAAATAATACTTCGCATTCGCCCCGGTCGCCGCGCCGGGCCAATACCCCCCCGCGACAAGATCAACGCTGTAAGTGCCATCTCCGTTCGGGGTCCAGCCTGAAATCTGATAGCCGCCCTCGATGACGGGAGTGTCGGAAAGGCCATAGGGGATGTACTGGACCTTGTAGGGGGCGTTGACAGTATCAATCGATGAGAAATAGACCGGAGTTGCCTGCGCGTAGCGACCCCCGCGCATCCTCACCGTGTAGTCGCGGTTGCAGCCAGTGCAGCCGCCAGCGCGGTTTATCTGAGTCGCGACCAGCCGGCGAGCGCGGTCTAGCGTCGCCACAGCGCAAGCCCCGGAAGAGCCTATGTTTGGAGAAGTTCCATTGCAAGCATCATTTCCCGCAGGATCTACATAAATATCTGCGGCAGGAATAGATGCGGTATCTCTGAGGAAAGGCCAGGCCACCATCTTAGCCTCAGCAAGAGCAAGGCTAAGGATAAGAACCGGAAAAGTCCACCAGAAATACCGCATTCCACCAACTCCCACTCTAAAGTTACCCCAAGCTTTCTCTACGGAATATCATAAACTCCATTGGTTTTATGAAACAGCAAATCCTGGTATTCCCGAAGGAGCCAATATGCAAAGGACCTATAACCGCAATTATTCCAATGCACGCCAGCTCCAGACCTGTTTACCAAAGCAGCCCCGGAGGTAGAACCACTTCCTGTGGCACTACACGAGCCATCTATAGCAACCTGCCCGCCAGTGCCTTGGGAAGGAATGCCTCCAAGAGAAAGATTTGTGGAGAGCCTCACATACTTAATCATCGGATCGGTCTGTGCGAGCCTTGCAAATTCATTCGCAATGGCCACTTGCGGAGTATACTGCGAAGCATTAGGATTATTGGCATAGCAAGAGTAAACTCCATTTCCATCCACCACAGGAATGGAAAGGGTTGCTGCAGTGGTACTAGAGACATTGGCCACAGGATATGCCACACCTTTGATGATGATATTTTTTGTCCCAGCCTCAGTATATCCCGAGCCAGAGGATACTACAAGAGTGCCAAAACCTGTACCGGTAGGCAAGGCTGCATAGGAGACAGTGTCTGCGGCTCCGGAGATGGTGCAAACCCCAATGGCAGTGGGAAGGTTGTAGGTTGCTGTAGGGCTTTCCACTGCTACAATAAGAGCATCAGAGCCAATTTGGCTTCTAATCGAGGCTACCAATGGAGCAATGTTGGTTACAATATCTGCGGTGGTATAGGGAGCCCCAATGTCATTGACAAAACCCTCAATGGTGACAAGTTTGATTGGAAAGTCCTGGCCATAGTAGGTTTTCCAGGCCGCAAGGTCAAGTGCGGCATGGCCAATATAGTTGGTTGTAGCTCCGGGATTAAGGAGTCCTGTTCCACCTTCCCCGGCATTGAAGACCTTGGGAGCCCCGACAAGGAATTTAAAAAACACCGGAAAGGTCATTTCTCCACCCGAGGCATTAGCACCTGCAGTGAGGGAGGTTCCAATGGCATAATATCCCCAGTTGTCCGGGGATTTGGGATAATAGGCCTGGTCGGAGGGACCCATGTAGATCCCATTCATCTTTACCTGATTAAACCCAGCCTCAACTCGGATTTTATGCTGCCTTCTTCCTCCACTATAGGAAGAAAGATTGGTGAAATCCAGGGTATAATAATTCAATGCCCCACCATAACCTCCAATGTAAGGGTCTGGAGTAAGATATTGGTCATCCACAATGAAGTTTAAAGCCGAACTTGTGCCTGCAGTCATAATTTCCACAGTTCCGGCAGTTTCTACCAAAGTCTCCCAGGAAGAATAGTTACAAGCCGGCTCGATTCCAAGGGGTCTTGCAGCTGCCCAACAATTGGAGACTGTGGCAATTCCCGTTTCTGGCCCAAGAATCACCATGTCCCTGTTTGCCCCGTTCACAGTAGGCACAGCAGGGTAGCCGCCATCAACTCCCCATACCGAGCCATCAGTGGCGGGGATTAGGGAAGGAGGAGTGGCAGAGACACTGGCTGCTGCGGGATGATACACAGTGAGAGCGGCATTATGGGAAGGAGTCTGGGTGATAGTAGGCCCTGTAATCCTCCCAGCATAATCCCAAATCATAGCTCCATCGTAAACCCCACTTACAGGGCTTGCGCCGGGACCCGCAGGAGTGGAAGTTCCTGCCACACTTTGGGCTCCGGGATTGGCGGCCAGAGTATAGGTGTAGGTAGAGGCCCCGGTCACTTGGACTGTATAAGTGCCATTGTAACCCGCCGGAGTTTCCCCGGCAATAGTAACAGCTGAGGTTCCCACCAAACCATGCGGAGCAGCAGTAGTGACTGTGACAACACCATTACTCCAAGCAGCAGTAGTGATTGTAGCAGCAGTGGAGAGTGCCGGAGTCCCAGCAACCCGCACGCGAAAATTATTTGCTCCGACACTACGCACAGCCCCAGCCTGCCAAAGCCGATCATGGCAGACAAACCTCACCGTGTTACTTGCAATATCGCTGTTGTATGGGCAGGTGGTAGGTCCGCCGCCTGCAGCAGTGGTCCCGCCAACCTGGACATAGTAAAAATGACCCCCAAAAAAGTACGTAGTTCCAGCCACTACTGCTGAGGAGGCTGGAAAGGATGTGGCTATAAGAGGTGCCCAGGGAATGGCCCCGAGATGTGGGGGGTTGTCCACGGGATTTTTGCCCTGAGCCCCAAGAAAGGAGTTCCTTAGCATAGTCCCTGTGGTTTCGAAAGAGGATCCATAGTAAGAGGGAGGAGAAGGGGCTGCAAAAGCACTCCCAAGTCCCAGCCAAAGAAGTGCGAAAAGAACCTTTACCATCACTTGTACCTCTTATATCTGACTTCCTGAGTCGTTCCAGTGGAGGTGATTCCTCTGAGTTCCCCAGTATAGTTCCAGGGGTCAGTATTACATGCCTTAGTCCCCACTTGGGGGGCAGGGAGGTAGATACCGTTGGCCACTGTGACTCCTGGCGGACCTATCCAAACATCCACAGTGCCACAATTATAAACTACCCCACCACCTCCAACTCCATCCCCAGAAGAGAACCAAATAATAGTCCCTCCTACAGTGTCGGCAAGGGTTACAGCTGCGGTGGTTACAGTCCTCGGGGCATTCTCATACTCCGTGACAATGTCATTCCCTACCGTGCCTCCCAAAGCACTCCCCACAGTCACTCCATTTCCACTTCCCCCGAAATTTCCCAGAGGACATGAGGAAAGTTGCCATACTTCAAGAATCGCTGTTTCTCCAGAGGAATTGGTGATTCCAGAAACCTGAGTGACTCCCCCGGCGGGGATACAGGTATTTCCTCCCGAGGCATTGAGGATGGCTCCTCCAGTGGTGGCTGTGCCCCCAGGAGCATAGTGCACAAGATTAGCCCCGGAATTTTTCAAATAAATGGCAGGGTAGGTGGTGGTGGAGGAAAGAAGGGTGACATTGGAGGAAGAGGAAGTGGCAGAAATAAACTGGGGACTTGTTGGCGCGGGAGTGGGAGGAAGACCGGAAATATCTCCTCCCCCACCGCCACCGCCAGTCACCGCAATACTTCCATCTGCCGCAGGTTTCATACAGTGGGAGGGGGAATTTGGATCACAAACCGCAACGGAATTGGCTATAGAAGGTGGGGGTGCCGCAAGGGCTTGGGAGGATAGGGAAAGAAGGCCGGCAATGATAATGCTCGGCACATAATTGCGTCTGCTCCATGGGCCTAAGTTTATCATTGCCTGATCCTTTCTTAGGCGTAAGCCTTGCCTACAGTCTCGCCCCGCCACTTCCCGGCAGTCGCATTCCAGGTCAAACGCACAATATCAACCGCATTCGCCGTGATGGTAAGGGTCGGCGCAGTACCTGCCGCCCAGGTCACATTGGTCCAGGTGGTGATAGTGCGACTTCCCGTCGCATCCTGCTTCACTTCCAGCAGAACCACCTGGCCCGGCGCAGGATTGGCAGGGGTAAGAGTCCTACCCGTAGCCCCGAGGGTGACGGAGAAGTAAGAGCCTAGGGAGCAGTTCATGGCGATGGTCGCAGCGTCCGTCAAGGCCACTGGAGCCGAGGCATATCCGCTATTCGCAAGCTGCGCAAGGGTAAGCGAAGCCATAGCGGGATTCGCCCCCGCAGGCTTATTCGTATCAATCGCAAAAGATTCCAGCCCAGTCAGAGGAAGTGGGGCCGGAGGAAGTCCGGGAGTAACAAAAGTGCCCATTGAAAAGCCTCCTAATTCATAGCCTAGGAGGACTTGGCCTCCTCTCGCAGAAGGCTACAGGGAATTTAAAATTAAGTCAATGGGGCTTGAAAGGGACTGGAATTTTGTGGGATGGGAAGGGAAAGGCTTCGCTAAGGGCTTCGCGAAGCCCTGGGAGCCTGTGCGGCAGTGGCTGGGTTAGTCCTTGGGAAACTCCCCCCTTCCAAGCCAGTGCAAGGTAGGGATTCCAAGTTTAGTCAAGGCCAGGGCCTGGGGGAGGCTCGTAGCAAGAAGTTTTGTATCCGTATTCCTTGCGAGGTACTTCGCCACCACAATTCCCCTAGAAGATCTCTGGAAAAGCCTCTCCAAAACCGGCCCGTAGAGGTTTAAAATCTGCCCCCGAGCCAAACCACAGTCAGTGCGTTTAACTTCAAGAATAACCACATTTCTAGGGGTCAGAAAGAATAAATCTGGTTGGCAATAATGCCAGCCCGTGGCATCTAAAAATTTTATCCATTGCCCAGAAGTGGCCTCCGGGAAGCCCTCAGCAACCCTGGCCTCATACCTCACCCCCTGGCCCTTAGTGCCCCGCTTCGCCCTTCCAGAAAAGTTCGGAGGCTCACTAAACTTAACCTCAACTAACCCTCGAATTTTATGATAGGACAAGGCAGGGATTCCTTTGGAAAAGTGGGGAAGGTGCGAGGGGCTTCGCCAAGGGCTTCTGGGGGGGTGGAAGCCCTGTGAGCCTGTGCGGCATTGGCCGTGGGAGCCTGTGCGGGGTTGGAGGGGGCAACAAATTGCACATTCAACTGCACCATTCCCGCGCCCGTAGGTCCGCCCTTGGCTCCCGCTTTGGGAGGAGCTACACTCCTGTCCAGCGCCATTTCAGCAATTTCTCTAAGTTCCTTGGGGGAAAAATCCCCAGGTGCCTCGATAACCCTTTCTTGAAGTTCCTCAATAACATCCATCCCGAGATTCGCGAGTCTCTGGTGAACATCCAGAAAAACCTCCCTCACCTGAGCCGTATAATAACTCACCAATTCCTTGAAAGCCGGATCGCCCTGGAGACTCGAGATGGTGCTTGGCGCATGGCCGAGAATAGCCGAGCACTCCTGTGGCCTCCTCCCTTCCGCGAGGAGCCTTGCCAATTGATGATGGGAGTTCTTCATCCTCGCCCGAGGCTTAATTTCCACCCCCAACGGAGGAGGATTCATAATCAAATCCAAATCCCCTTCTCCCAAATCCCTCACATAAGAAATATCCAGAGGCTTCGCCTTCCTCCCCCTCCCGGAAGGAATATGGTCTAAGAGAAAATCTAACTCATCCATGGTAAGGGCTTTCGGAAGGGGGGGCGGAGCCTAGCGAAGCTCTAGGGTATGGGAAGTTGGAAAGAAAGGGAAGGGGGTAGGACGGGAAGGGCGGATTTGTGGGGGAAGGAAGGGAAGGGCTTAGCCCTGTGAGCCTGTGCGGCAGGGGTTGGGGATGGGGTTGATGGCCGTAGGCTGGGAGGCACATATATGGGCTAAGAGATTTTTTGAAAAATGTGTAGGAGGGTCCAGAACAAATCCTATAAACCTTCCCTAATTGGCCTGTCCCCCCGGCTCTCCCTACGGACTTTTAAGCCCAGGGCTCCGCCCCTCGGCCACCAACGCCGGACCCGCGACCACCACCAGTAGCCCTTGGGCCACATGGCATAGTCATACGCCCAGGATATCCTCTGGCAACGGGGTTGAAAGGTAGCGTTGCGCGGCGGGGGTAAGCTGGCGCTGTAAATCCCCTCGAAGGGCATTAAAAAGGTTTTCTTGGTCATGGGGAAGTTTCAAAGGGAGGCGCTGGATTGCGTCCGAGGAAGAGAATGAGAGATTTGTGGGCTTAAGTCAATGGGCCTTGCGGCGACGAAAAGTTGGCCTGTCCTTTGCTACGCGCGCGCGTTCATTTAAATTATGCCACCTTAGCCTGCCTAATGGGCCTAAGAAAAAATCCTTCCACCTGCCAACTTTCCCCTTGACCTTTTTCTTTGAGGCCTTATCTTGAACTTACGAAAGGGACATGGCAATGCG
>Ga0172380_10003746_pt1 | contig 20426 bp, 14 predicted proteins | sample Leawe162metaG_FD_119747 | JGI IMG/M metagenome (GOLD analysis project Ga0172380, IMG submission 119747) | Leachate microbial communities from a municipal landfill in Southern Ontario, Canada - Leachate well 162 metaG | ecosystem: Engineered > Solid waste > Landfill > Unclassified | place... | reverse complement strand
GGACCAATCTCGATAGATCCTAACACTCCGATTCCAAGCAACATTCCCACAGGAATAAGCGGAAGCGCGCCAAATGCAATAGGGTTACCACTCTTCTCAACACCGTAATCACGTCAGATTATTTCTCACTGAGAATATACCGCACCGCATCCGAAAAGTCCGTGGCCTCATGGTCAGCAACAACCCCTTTTTCAAGAGGAAATCTTGGATTTGAAAGATATACCGAATGTATTTCGAGATTTTTTCCGAATTCAACATCGGTTGGGCGATCGCCAACCATATATGAATCTTCAGGCTCCATTTCATTCTCCCAAATAAACTCTTTGACGAGTCCAATCTGGGGTTTGCGACAATCACAGCCCTCTTCAGGGAAATGAGGACAGATAAAAACATCGTAGAAGCGAACACCATGTCTCTCGAGTTCACTCATAATAAAATCTTGACCCTCATCAAAAACCTCCCAAGTAAAAGCGCCATGACCAATACCATCTTGATTCGTTACCATCACTAATTCATAACCAGCTTCACGCAGCTGACGCAATCCTTCAAAAACTCCCGGCTTAAAGTGAAGCTTCTGTAAGCTATCAACTTTGCAGTCCATCGGCTCCTCTATAAGGGTGCCATCTCGGTCCAAAAAGACGAATTTCATACCTATATTATATATGTATTCGAAGCTGAAATGAAGCTATTTGACAATATTTTGCGATTCAAAGCTGGACAAAGCTACGGAAATTGTGATATAATCAAACTAATTAGTAATCTTATATTTTTAATTCACTACCCATGCAAGGTCTTTGCCCAAAATGCAATAAGAACGAAGGCGTAAATCGCCGAGATATGGTTGACGTTGAATACGTCGTAATGAAGAACGGTCGTCATGCTGCAAAAGGACGCTGCGGAGTATGCGGTGGCGGTATGTACAAGATCGTCAAGGCTACAGAGGTTCCAGGCGCAGCTGCTTAAATCTCTTCAGGCTTCAATCAAATCTTCAAAAAAAAACCTTCATATGTATGAAGGTTTTTTTATTGATCAAGAGGAGATCAGCCATTCTCGCTATTATTTCTTAAAAGAAAAATCCAAAGATAATAGAAAGAGCCGAGAAGAGCATAAGGAGTATAGTCACCCAAACACCAACATTTGAATAGTTTCCACTTGTCCACTTACCCATAACCTTTTCGTTATTACCCGTAAGGAAGATAAACATGAGAAGAATCGGAGAGATAAGGCCGTTCAAGACCGCACTATAGAAAAGCATTTTGACCGGACTGACCCCAAGGAAGTTAATAACAAGTCCAACAAGAAGAGAAATAACAATAACGCCATAGAAACCCTTTGCCTGATAATACTTGAGGCTTAGTCCCCGCTTAAGGTTAAACATCTCTGAGAAGGCAAATGCGGCAGACCCTGCAAGGACTGGAATAGCAAGAAGACCTGTTCCGATGATACCAATAGCAAACACCCAGGTAGCATAGCGGCCTGCGAGAGGCTGAAGCATCTGAGCAGCCTGTTGCGCAGTTTCAATTTGGTGAATCCCATTCTTTGAAAACGTCATCGCAGCAACAACGATAATGAAGAACATGACAATATTCGAAAAAATCATGCCAACTGCAGTATCCCATCGCATATCAGAAATCTCTTCCTTAGAAGCACCCTTTCGCATTTTAAGCGTTTTGCGACCAGCAGAAATTTCCTCCTCCACTTCCTGCGAAGCCTCCCAGAAAAAAAGATAAGGCGAGATAGTCGTACCGAGAATGGCAGTAAGCATAAGGAAAAACTCTTTATTGTAAACCCCTGAAGGAATAACTGCATTGATAGCAACATCCTTCCAATCGATCTGAATAAAGAAAGCAACGCCGATGTAGCAAAAGAGGGAGAGTGTAAGATACTTCAAATAACGAGCATACGTCTCGTAACTAAGAAAAACCTCGAGAAATATAGTCAAAACGGTAACGCCAACCGCAAGCCAGATAAAAGGAAACTGCGGAAAGAGAAGGCGCAGGGAGTCCGCCATGGCACCAAGATCGGCGCCAATATTAACAGTGTTGGCAGTCACAAGAAGAAAAACCAAAACATACAGAATCTTCTTTGAATAATTCTTCTTCAAAACCTGAACAAGCCCGCCGCCACCCACGAGACCAATACGACCACACAACTCTTGTGCGGCAATCATAAGAGGAGTCGTCAAAAAGGCGACCCACAAAAAACCAAGACCAAATCCAGCTCCAGCCATAGAGTAGGTAGCGATACCAGAAGGATCGTCATCGGAGGCACCGGTAATGACACCTGGGCCAATATATTTGGCAAGCTTTTTAAAAACATTTTTCATAACAAATTGAGAGTGAGGAGGATTGAGGATCACAAAATAATTTGTGACCTTCTAAAGGTAACAAATCTGGCTAGGGTGTCAAACATTTCCGAGTATGGTATATTGGCGAGGTGAAAAAAAATCTTCCGCTCATTATCGTATTTTTTCTAATTGTTATTTCCGCTCTTCATAGAGGAGGGATATCCTTTCAGGCACACCTTCTCTGGACAATTACACTACTGCCAATCTGGGCTGGAGTCTTCATCGGAAGAAAACATAAACTTGAGCCAAAAATACCAACACTACTATTGGGAATAAGCATGCTCTTTCTTCTGAGCATTATAGGTGGATGGATTATGTCGAGTATGCAAGATTTTGGATTCGTTACCATGACAACGCTGATCTCTGGGGTAATAACCATGCTCTTATTCGCACAGGCAGAAATTGAAAAATCAAGCATACTAAAGCTCTTCACAGCAATGTCGGTCGCTGCATCTGGGCTCTGTGTATTTGGAATTGTAGTATATATCACGACACCGGCCGATCGACTCGCAAGTACATTTGCCCAACTGCCATACATCGTAACCGCCTACCCAAACGCACTCGCGCTCTTTTTGATTGGGCTAATACCATATACACTTTTGCAATTTTCAAAAGCATTTGGGGATGAAGAAAATGGCTACAGAACGAAGGAAAAAATGGTTTGGTTTATCATCAATACGCTAATATTCACAACGCTTCTCCTCACATTTTCAAGGGGAGGGATTATTATTGCAGGACTTATCGTGGCATTCCTTCTTGCTAGAAAAACACTAAAAATCAAAAAACCATTCATCATACTCGTTGCACTGATCTTACTAACTACCAGCGTAATTCAATACGCAAGACCAAGCAAATTCGCGACAAATGAATTTAGTAAAAAAATCACACTTCAGTCAGGCGAGAAAACATCATCAATAGATGAAAGAATAAGCTTTTGGAAAGGAGGGGTTAGGCTTATTCAGGATCGACCAATCTGGGGATTCGGACCAGATACATTTGAATTTGCATTTCCCCATTACCAAGAACAGCCACTCGCAAACTCGGAACATCCTCACAATATGTTTATCAAACATGCTGTAGACTTTGGAATACCATCAACCATTCTTTACATTTTCCTACTAGGACTTATAGTTTGTATGGGAATTCGATCAAAAGAAGAGAAGGAATTAATAATGATATTACTCCTTTCTATAGGAGGAATTATTGCACACAACCTTATTGATTATAATTTGAACTTTGTTTCATCAGCCGCGCTTTTATGGCTAGAGCTAGGGCTTATTGTAAATATAAGCATGAAGCACAAAGTCATTTCATCGACCCTAATAACCCCGCGGCGGGTCATCATATCCCTCACGACACTCGTATCGCTTATTGTATTTTTAGCAGGCGGATATGAAATATATCAACGAATAAAGATTATCAACGGAAGGACGCTTGCGGCGGAAGAAAAGCATGAAGAAGCGGCAAAAATGTTTGCAAATACACGCCCACTCTTCTTTGATGACGCTATTCTTCTCGAAGGCAATAATGCAATTGAAACAAAAAATTACAATCTAGCCCACAAGCTTTTCATAACAATTACAAATCGAGATATGCTGTATGCGGAAGCCTTTAATACATGGACAGAGCTCCTCATGAAAAACAATAAATACGATGTAGCCGAAAAAACAAATTATCGCGCACTCACCCTGGACCGCTTTAATCACCTTCGATATCACCTAAATTTACTAAAAATAATGCAGAAAAACGGAAGTGAGGTTTCTGACAGCATGGCGAAGGGATATATAGCCATGCTCGAAAGTTACCTAAATCTTCTAAGGAATAATGCGCACAACACGGTAGAAACAAGCGATCCATCGAGTGCAATTAAAATCGCTTACATCCTAGAAACCGCAGCAAAAAGCCCTATTCAAAAAGTGAAGTTTCAAAATATTCGAAAAAAACTCATCATATCTGCACAAGAAGAACGAGAGAAATTTTTCAATATGTTTTCTATCCCCTTAAGCCCTCTTTAATAACTTACAGAACGCTACAGATATATGTTTGAACTTGTAATCGGAACCACCAACAAAGGAAAATTTCTAGAGATCGGAGAAGTTCTCGCCTCTCTTCCTATCAAAATGATAACGCCTCAAGACATCGGAATCACAGAATCTCCTGATGAAAACGGAGGAACGTACAAGGAAAACGCTAAAATCAAAAGCGCCTTTTATTTCGAAAAATCAAAAATAGCAACGCTCGCAGAAGATTCGGGAATAGAAATCGACGCATTCCCAAATGAACTAGGGCTCAAAACAAGGCGCTGGGGGGCCGGAGCAGAGGCAAGTGACGAAGAGTGGCTCGCCTACTTTCTCGAAGAGCTAAAGAAGAAGCCACCAGAACAACACACCGCCCGATTTCACTGCACGGCAGCATTAACGATCATCAACAAAGAAACCGGAGAAATTGAGGTTCATACGTTCGATGGAATATGTCCTGGGTTTCTCAATACAGAGCCAAAAACAGCAGTGCCACATGGCATTCCCCTGTCGGCATGTTTTCAGCCAGACGGATTCGATAAAGTCTATGCGGCACTCACGCCAGAAGAAAAAAATAAAATTAGCCATCGCGGACGAGCGATGCATCAAGTAGCTGACTTTTTGAAAGAATATCTTTCAAATTAGCTCACTGTCTTAATCTTCAAATACTGCTTAGGCTGCCACTTAGGAGCATCGAATTTTTGAATCTCCGGGTAAAGAACAAAGTCTTCGATACCACTGTCTTTTGAAGTAAACTTCACCTCAACAAAGTTTTTAGAACTATGACGGATATCAAGTGAATCAAAATCTCTATTTTTTGAGAGAGCCAAGAGAACTTCTTGGGCGAAGGCTGCCTTCTCTTCGGGCTTAAATTCATCAGAGAACACAACGCGACTATCATCCAACAAGCGGTTTACGCGAGCATCGATACTAAAGAATTTTGTATAGGCGAAGAATCCAAAACCCGCAACGATAACAAGAACGAGAACTCCCTGAAGTCGTCTCCATAAGCCTGAAGAAAAAGATTCTTCATCTTCAATCCACTCATCGTTATCATCAAAAGAATCAGCAGTCCGAGCGGAAGAAGTAGCGGGAGCCGTAACGGGCTCAAAACTACTTACTGGACGAATAGGCGGAACAGAAGATGTAGCTGGCGGAGTAGTGTCAGCAACTGGTTGAGGATTTCGGCTGAATTGGTCCATAAAAATGCCACGTAATGAAGTATAAATCTCCTGATCGACATCGAGCTCTTCGTGCTGCTTTGCATTCTTGAGAAGAGTAGAGACCCCTCCAAAATACGCAGCCAATCGCCCAAAACCCTTCTGACCAGAGGTTGCCATAGTAACAACCTGTTTTGCCTTTTTCAAGCTCTCATAAAAGAATCTCGTACACTCTTCCTCGCTCATAGCCATGACATATGCCCTGTCAGCCTCCGAAAGCTCTTCGAAGAAGCTAAGCCACAAGACTTCACGCTCCTTGAACTCAAGGTGATTATAAAAATTCTCCAAAATCTGCTCCCGGCGGAACGTCCGACTACCCGAATCGGTCTTCACGTTATATACATCACGGAAGTCGTGAATTCGCTTAATTTGCTGCATCATCTCAGCGCCTTTTTTTGGCTGAGACTGGACCGCAAAAAACTCATAGGCCCACTTAAACAAATCAACCAAAATAATCTCCTCACCATGTCGAATCTCATCAAGAGCATACTCATAAAGAGACTTCATGATAAAGGCAATCACCGGCTTCGTTGAAGCACGACGAGCACAATACCGATATAGTTGCTCAAAAGTGCCTCCGTAGAGATTCCAAAACTTTTCTCGAGCCGCGCTTTCTGACAACGAAGTAGCCATGGCAATAAATATTCAAAAGGGATCTATTTTGACAAAAAGTCAAAATAATTTCAAGTGCATTTTTAAAGCCCCTTCGCCAAAGCTGATTGAGACTCTTCTATGGCATCAAAAACGCTTCTTACGTCTGCTGAAGCCTTGGATTGCATGATTTTATGAACAAAATCTGAAGCCCCCTGGAAACCCTTGAGGTAGGCCGCAAGATGCTTTCGCATCTCATTCACCCCGTGCTTTTCATCAATTACCTCCACGGCCAAATCGAAATGCTCTCGAATCAGAGGAAGTTTTTCAAGAATCGTATTTGGTCTTTCGTACTTTTCCCCACGAAAAGCTGCGGCAATTTCGGCAATCAACCAAGGATCACCAAGCGTCGCGCGACCAATCATTACCCCATCAAGATTTCCAATTCGAGCAAAAGCATCATCGACACTTTTGATATCACCATTTCCAATAACAGGAATTTTTAAGACATTTTTTGCTAAATAAATCGGCTCCCAATCGGCAACGCCCGAGAAGGCCTGCTTGCGAGTTCGCCCATGAAGTGTGATTAATTTTGCGCCAGCATCTCGCACGCCAGTACAAAAATTAAGAAATGTTTTTTCATCATAGCAGTCATATCCAAGTCGCGTTTTTACTGAGATAGGAACAGACACAGCGCGCGACAATGCATAAACAATTTCCGCAGCCAGCTGCGGGTTTCTAAGCAATGCGGACCCACACTCATTCGACGTAATCTTGCATGTTGGACAACCCATATTAATATCAATTCCAGCAACACCCATCTCTTCAAGAAACTTTCCACCCTCAACAAAAAATTCTGCATCTTTTCCAAAAAGCTGCATGATAAGAGGATACTCACTTGGATTCCAATCAAGCATTCTGTAGGTTCCCGCACTTTTGTGATGCAGTGCATCAACACTCGTGAGTTCAGAAAAACACACGATACCATCAGTGAGTTTTTTTACTATTTGTCGATACGGAGAGTCGGTCCAGCCAGCAAGCGGAGCAAGTGCAACGATCGGTCGCGGAAGGGTATCCCAGGAAAATGGCATAAGAAAGCAATAGAATTCCCATGCATTTTAACGAAAAATCAAAAAAAGACTATATGATTTTATTTACTTTTTGCAAAGCAACGGTAAAATATCGCGGATAGCAAAACCTATTCTCAGATATCATGCATACACAGGTAGAAAAACGGCACAAGTTAGGCGAGATAGCCTCAACCGCAATTTGCGGAAACGATATCATGAGTTCCGTGCTTTATGTTTCAGGAATTGCCATCGGAGTTTCCGGTATTTATGCCCCATTCATTCTTCTCGCAATTGGAATTGTGCTCTTGTTATACAGGGGGGTTTACCGAGAAGTGGTAGAGTCACTACCCGTAAACGGAGGAACGTACAACGCCCTTCTCAACGGAACTTCAAAAAATATCGCTGCAACCGCGGGGGTACTCACCATTCTTTCATACGTAGCAACCTGCGTTATTTCAGGAAAAACGGCAGTCGAATACCTGGGAACAATTATGAGCATTCCAATTATTCCTGCAACAATTGTGGTCCTGGGCCTCTTTGCAATGCTCGTTATTTCGGGAGTAAAGGACTCATCAAAAGTAGCCATTGCGATATTTGGCCTTCACCTACTCACGCTCACCGCTTTTGTAATTTTAGGTGCATATTATCTTCTCAATCACCCCAACCAGTTCCAAATTAACTTTGCTCACACGCAAAACCTCCTCAAGGATCAATCAATGCTTATATTGCTCTTTTTAGGATTTTCATCATCACTGCTGGGTGTGTCAGGATTTGAAAGTTCAGCAGATTTTGTTGAAGAACAAGAGAGGGGTGTCTTTAAAAAAACACTGACCAATATGCTACTAGGAGTCGTTATATTTAACCCTCTCGTAGCCTTTCTTTGTCTCGGGATATCATCAATGCCAGAAATTGGACAACTTTCCAGCTTCCTCCTTGCAGGCGAAGCAAAGGCGGTTGGCGGATCAATCTTCCAGTATATCGTCGTTATCGATGCCTTCCTCGTACTCTGCGGAGGTGTACTCACGGGATTCATTGGCGTATCAGGACTCGTAAATCGAATGTCTGTAGACGAGTCCTTACCATTTTGGTTTGCTCACAGAAATGCGAAGGGATCGTATCCAAGGATTGTACTTACTTTTTTTGCACTTTGCGCATCCATTCTTCTTGTAACCGGAGGTGATCTTCGCTCACTCGCAGGAGTTTATGCGATCAGCTTCTTGTCTGTTATGAGCATGTTCGCACTTGGAAATCTCATTCTCAAAATCACCCGCCCGGATCTCAAAAGATTTTACTCATTCCCGGGACTTCTCGTCTTCCTCGCATTTGTAACAACATTCATAGGACTCATCGGAAACATCTCGATGGACATTATGAATCTTGCGCTCTTTTTGATTTATTTCTTGCCGGTAATGGTAATTGTTCGTGCTTATATTTACCGCGATTACATCGTATCCTTCATCTACAAGCACACCGCGCAGACCTCCCTTCTCCACAAAATATTCCGTGTTATCTTTAGAAACGTCGTTCGCGGAACCTACATCCTCTTCATCCACCGAGCCGACCGACTCTTCAACACCATCAAGTATATTAGCGCCAACGAGGCGGGCCGCCATGTGATCATTCTTCACTGCAAAGACGATACCGACGAAGTAAATAAAGAAGTCTGGAAGGAGCTCAATGCGCTCGTTCCGGTTCTTCCAAAAGCAGGTGTCTTTCCGCACCTTCGTCTCGATCTTCATCAGGTTGAGGGCGAATTTGGTCCAGAAATTATTCACAAAGCATCGGTCAAATACGACATTCCAAAGAACCGCATCTTCATCGGAACAATTCACCACAATCACAAGTTTACGTACGATGAACTCGGCGGCGTGAGAATTATTGTCTAGTCACCTACCTAAGTAAGAGCTAACCTACAACCAAAACCACCCCCGCAATCATCCACGCAAAGAGCGTGGCTTTTTTCAAAACCATGCGCCAATCAACCTTCTCCTGAAAAACTCCAGGCAACCATCGACGGAAAATAATCGCATACAGAAGCACGAAAAATGGCTGAAGCCCCTCAACGCTTTTCGCAACAGTAACAGGGACAAGGGAGACAATGTACGGACTGACAATATTCCCACCAAAGGCGATAAACTCATTCAACGTAAATAAACCAGCCACATCCCTGAGCTGGCGAACCTGCTCTAACAAATCTCTCCTAACACGCGGCAGAAAAAGAAACGACAAAACAATCAAACACGAAAAAATAGAAGTCGACACCACGGCCGTACTCCAACTCACACTTTCAAGGACATATTTGTAAACAACTGCCTCGATCGCAAGAAGAAATCCAGAAAAAAGCATATAGAAAAACGATATATTCAAGCGGATCTTATCAACCCTATTTAGCGACAAAAACATACTCGCAGTAACAATAAAAAAGAAGCCGACATACTGACTCAGCCGCAACACTTCACCCGCAAATACAAAAGAAAAAATCGGAACAAAAAACTTCCCCAAAGAAAAAAGTGCAGCGACAATAGACGTATCCTCCTTCTGAAGAGATTTGTAATACGGAAAAAGATAAAAAACCTCAATAGCTCCAATCAAAAAGAAATAAGGAATCAGCTGCAAAGGTGGCATCTGTGGCCACTGAATCAGCAACACAATCGGCAAAAATATAACCGCAAAAACCCCGGTAAAAAATCCCAAACTCCAGACATTACGAACAAGCCTATTGGTTAAATACGTATCAATCACATTCGACCAGGCGTGAAGTATTGGGGTCAGTAAGGCAATTCCAATCCAAAGCATATGGCGCAAGTCTATCAGCAATCATAGAAAAACTCTACAGCTGCTCGGCCTTAAAATTACTCACAACCACCTCTGAGTCTTCATTATAAACCCCGACCAACCCATCCGGCGTAAGAATATCGGTCGCACTAAAGACATACTGCTTCACCTCCACCCCATTCACCTTCACCGACATCACATTATTTTCAACACGTATCGTCACGTCATAATCCACGCCGATCGGAAAATCTGTCGCACCGACAACCGACGTAAACAAATCATTCTGAATATCATTCAAGAGCGACTCCCCAATCTCAAGACCATTTGGTTTTAAGATGGCATATTTGAATTTCCCCTTATCGGTCCCATTATTTTTATATCCAAGAACGGCCCATCCAACCTCCCAAGGATTCGGTGGAGAATTTTCTCGAAGCTGCTTAACGGTTTTCATTGTAAAACCAAACTGATATGGCTGACTATATACCTGATTACTCACAACGAGACATGAATGCGTTTCCTTTGGCTGGGTGGCAATTTGTGGAGTCATATTGAGCTGCCCAAGAACTGGATCCCAGGAAACTTTTCCATAACCATCCCAGACAACCGTGCCCCAGGGAATCGATAACGTACTAACAGTCTCTGTGACGTCAGTACTTGCATCAATAGGTTCCAAAACATCTGCAGACTGAGGAGCGTCCAGTTCAACATCTCCTCCAATAGCAAGATCCTGAACAAACACGTCTTGGCCCGAAGAATCACCGAAATTCGCGTCAGGGGTTGCGACAACATCAGCAGCATCAACCGTAGCAACATCTGAAATACCAACTGAATCTGGAGACGTGTCGACCTGACCAACATCCACAAAAGCGTCAACATCTATATCCGCACCCACATCAGGAGAAGAAGTGGCATCAGTGCCAACATCAAAACTACTCGTATCGCTAGACCCACTATCACTAGAGCCAACACCCTTAGCATCGGGAAAAATCCAATGCCCAGGCTGGTTACACCCGGCGGTAGTCAGTACAGCCAAGGCAATAGCAGCCGCACGGCTTTTTATTCCAGGAAGTAGCGCCAACTTTTTTGAAGAAGTGGTGCTTAGAGCACGGGATAATAAAGGTTCTCTATTCATACAAAGCTGTAAAATACCTGAATCAGTATAATAATACCAAAGAAGCAATCTGTCAAGAATAAAGCTGGATAAGCTTTAAATCTCACCACTTAAACTACAGAAACTAGCTTAAAAAGTTACACGTCAAAAACCCGCTCATAATAAGTGGGTATATATATTCTGGTGGAGATGCCGGGAGTTGAACCCGGGTGTAAAAGAAGTATTGTTATACATCTACAATCGTAGTTCGCTCTGATTGTTTTGTGTGTGATAGAGAACGAACCAAAAGCCACTCACAAAAGGCTAAAAGATGTTCATCGAGTTCGTAGCTCCCCGCGCTCAATGTAAGTTTAGAAGTATTACACTTAGTATAACCGCCTAAACATCAGTTATAAAAAGCGTCTTCCGAAAAAGTTCAGAAGAAATTAACACTAAGCAAATGACAAGACCGAAGCCTCTTCACGTGCAAAAGCGCTAAGCAAATTTGATTTTGCATTTAGTTTTGCGCCAAACGTTGATAACGGCCGGACTGGCGCAACGACCGGATTGCAGCATAACCATACATTTCTAATATCGAATGCCGGACATCCCCACTTGTAAAAGAACCAAAAATACGCAACGACTATACAGTATTTGTGTAATCACAAACACCTCACTTTATTAAAATCCAAGAACTGTACCAACGGAAAGACTCACGTCTGTCGTATTTGGAGTCTGAATTACGCTTGGTCCAACATAAACACCAACAGAAGGGGTTGCCTGATAACCCAGAAGTCCTGTTAGTTTTGCAACTGGCGCCGCATGAACACCATGCCCCCCCTTAAGAACCTCCGCACCCAACCCAACCTCAAGAACACCAAATACACCATCTCGAATTGTTTTATGATAAGCGGCGATAGCTTCCATGGAGCCAACTGGCGAGCCATGGTAATCCGCCCCAACCCCAGTGGCTAAACCAAGAGAGAGGTGGTGTCCAAGCTCATGGAAAACCCCTAAATGTACCATACTATTGTGTTTAGTACTCTCAACACCCAAAACAGCATGATTGTGCTGCTCACCGGCCTTTGCTGCACTAGGAGCTAAGCCTATGGCAGCAGCCGCACCAACCGAGGTAAGTGTTTTCCCAACCGAACCGAGCATTTTTCCAAAAGGCATAATATAAAATATTTATGAATATATAATTATAACACAATAAACACTGAAGTCAACATACTTCATAGGGTTTACTATATTTCGCCGAAAAGGTACAAAAATAACAAAAAAAGTCAAGCACCTAGAAGCAACTTTTACTTCTTCTCAGCCACTCCAAACATCTTTTCAGATAACTTCACGAGACAATTTTGAAGCTCTTCGACCCAGTTCATGCCAAGGTCAGAGACGACCACCTGTAGCTTATTTCCAGAAATCTGCCACTTCGGGCTATACACCAAAAGGTTCATAATATTTTCGGGTTTCACTTTTTTCGAGAGCTGGAGCGATAAAATCTGTTTATTTTTATCCATATGAACATTATCAACTTTTACCTTCAAAACACCTGCTTCTTTCGCGTACAACTTTAACTCAATAACCTTAAAGAGATTTGCAACTTCTTTTGGCATCCTGCCGTAATCCTCAACCACATCGTCCTTCATCTCGTTTAGGTAGTCAAAAGTATCAGCGCCAGCCATTTTTTGATACACACTAATTTTATCTTTCGAACTAACGATATACGAATCAGGAATATAACACGTCAAAGGAAGCTCAACAGTTACATCTTCTGGCTCGTTATCTTTGTCGGCAGATTTTCCGGAATTCAACTCTTCAACAGCCTTATTTAACATACGGATAAAGTGCCCAATACCAACCACATTAATAACACCATGTTGTTTTGCGCCGAGAATTTCACCAGCACCACGAATCTCAAGATCTTTCATAGCTATCTGGAATCCAGAACCCAGCTCAGACGCCTCCACAATCGCCTTCAGGCGACGTTTAGCATCCAATTTGAGTCGTTGTCCGTGGTACAAAAAATACGCGTAAGCCTGGGTCTTTGCACGACCCACACGTCCACGCAACTGATACAACTGAGCAAGGCCAAACTTCTCCGCACTATTCACGAGAAGCGTATTTGCATTTGAAAGATCAATTCCATTTTCAATAATCGTCGAACTCACAAGCACATCAAATTTATGATCCTTAAAGTCGACAATCTTTTCCTCAAGTGCAGTACTCCCCATCTGTCCATGCGCAACACCAACACGCGCCTCCGGAATAAGTGCGCGTAACTTCTCAGCCATTGTATCGATCGTTTGAACCTTGTTGTGGAGGAAGTAAATTTGTCCACCGCGCTGTAACTCGCGCATAATAGCTTCTCGTATAATCGTCATAGAAAACCTACGAACCTCAGTAATAATCGGTAAACGACCTGGTGGGGGCGTGGTAATAGTTGTCACATCTCGCAACTTATTAAGCGCAATATTCAGTGTTCGTGGAATAGGTGTCGCCGTAAGAGTTAAAACATCAACACCTGCTTTTATCTTCTTAAGAGCCTCTTTTTGAGTAACACCAAAACGCTGCTCCTCATCAACAATAATTAAACCAAGATCTTTAAACTTCACGTCTTCTTGAAGAAGGCGGTGGGTTCCAATAACAATATCCACCTCGCCTTTTGCGAGACGTTCAAGAACTTTTTTCTGCTCTTTTGCATCCACAAATCGACTCATCATTGCGATACGAACATCAAATTGATTCATTCGCTTTGTAAACGTACGAAAATGTTGATCTGTTAAAATAGTAATCGGAGAAATAAAAGCAACCTGTTTACCGGCTCGAACAGCTTTAAATGCAGCCCGGACAGCCACCTCTGTCTTTCCAAACCCAACATCACCACACACTAAACGATCCATTGGTGCAGCTTTTTCCATATCATGTTTTACATCAACAATCGCCTTAATCTGGCCAGGCGTTTCTTCGTATGGAAAACTTTCAGCAAGAAGCTTCTCTGCCTGATCATCTCCAGGAAAAGCAAAACCTTTGGCCTGTTTTCTCTCGGCATATAATTTCAACAACTCTTTTGCAATCAACTCTGTTTCCTTTTTAACCTTGCTCGTCATAGAGCTCCACTCAGTAGAACCAAGTCGAGTGAGTTTTGGCATCGAATCCTCGGAACCAATATATTTACCAACCTTATCTGCCTGGTCAATTGGAACAAAAAGTTTATCGTTTTCCGCATATCCAAGTTTCAAATACTCTCGAGTAATCTCATCAATTGTTCGCTGCTCTAAGCCAAGAAACACAGCTATGCCGTGATCAGCATGAACCACATAATCCCCAACCTTTAAACCAGACATAAGGTCAGTAAAAACTCTCTGATTACTTGATGACTTTTTCTTATCCTCACGGAGAATAGAGATCTCTTTATCAGTAATAACCGCTAATTTAATTTCAGGATTTTGAAAAGCGTATGGAAAAAGTACATCCCTATCTTCCTCTAAAAGATATATTTTCCCATGGTCTGTAACCTCATCAAACACATCGGAAAACGGTATATTATAGTCATTAAAAATAGTGGTGAGTTGCTTCTTACTTTTTGTAAAAATAAGAACATTCCAATTATCAGCTTTTTTACTTACAAGGTCATTTGTAAAATCATACAAATCTATATACTTCAAAAATGTTAAATAATGAAGGTGTTGATGAGACTCACCGTCTTCATTAAACAATGTAAAAGTAATGGCTTTTGATTTTTTATACACCTCAGAAACAATCTTATTCCACCCCTCATACATATCATCTGTAATATCCAACTCATCTTCAATAAAGAGTGTGTTTTTGTCTACATAGTCAACTAAAGTACCGTTCGATGTTTGGTAAAAAATAGAAAAAATATCAACAAAATCTGTCTTCTGAAGAACCTCTTTTGTAATAGGATCGAGAAAAACCAAATCCTCGATTGTTTCATAATCCGACTGGATTTGAACAATAAAAGAAAGATTTACAGGCCAAACCAAAACACTCTCTCCGGCCCTATAATAAGACCCCATTTCAAGAGACTGACTATCAGGAGCAACGGTATACCCCATTGAAATAAGTTTCTCAAAAATTTCAACATGGGAAACTTTTTCTCCAACTTTTAATGTAAAAATACTCTCTTCGACTTCCTTATAGGAGGGAAATTGAAGGTAAAAATAAAACGCCGGGATAATAAGTGACTTTGGAAATGGTAAGAAAAATCTCGATAAAAATTCAGCAACATGAAGTTGGTTATATCGCTTCTGTTCACGAGAACACTTCTCAAGATCCACCTTCTGCCAATCATCACCACCTTTTAAATCTAAATCAAAACACGGTAAACCGGTCCATCGAGGAATTTCATGAAAAAAAACCTCTCGTTCAGATTTATTATTTACCACCCAAACTACATTTTTAAACTTTAAACCAGAATGTTTTAAAACATCAGCAACAGTAAAAACCCGAGAAGAGTAGCTTGTAGAACCAGACAATGTTAAAAGACCACTATTTTTAAACGTCTCGAGAACTCGAGTATAAGTGGGGTGCGTAAAACGATCAACGAGGGGTGTGGACTCTGTATTCACAAAAATAGATCACTAAAAAGCAATGTCATTACCCTTAAAACTATAAAGATAATATGCGCCAATCCAAGGATTAAACCTTGAGCGGCATGATAATATATACATAACTCTCATCGTTGCAAGGTTTAATTACAACAGGAGAAAGTTTATCATTCATTTCAAGCGACAATTTAGGTGTTCCTATGGTAGAAAGAACATCTAAAAGATATTCAGCATTTAAAGCTGTTTTATTGTTTTCACCCGTAAGGGTAATATCAACCTCAGCCTTATCCTCACCTATTTTTGTCTCGTCAGTAGAAATAGTTAATTTTCCATCATTTGTAACAGAAACTTTAACACTATTGTTACTTTCGCGAGCAAAAAGACTCACTCGACGAACATTGATCTGTAAATCCTGAGTAGCAACTTCGGCTTTAGACTTACTCTCTTTAGGAATAATTCTCTCATAATCAGGAAATCGACCCTCAATAAGGCGTGATGTAAATTCAATATCACCGATTTTGAAAAGAATCTGATTCTTAGTAATAGCAACAGTAACTTCAGGTGTATTAGCTTTAGAAAGGAGTTTTCCAAGCTCCTGAACGGTTCGAACGGGAATAATACATTCAATCTTATCTTCAATAGCATGTTTAAGCTCTATAGTTTTCTCAGCAAGACGGTAACTATCAGTAGCCACCATTTTCAAAGTTTTCTTATCGAGAATTAGTAGCACACCAGAGAGAACTGGTCGAGAAGAGTTTTGTGAAGCAGAGAAGGCAACTTGCTGAATAGCTATCATTAACTCCTTAACTGGCAATTGAAATTCCTGAGCTTTATCTAAACCAGGGATAACTGGAAACTCTTCAGCATGAATGCCTTTAATTTTTGTCTGAGACTTAGAACCCTTAACAGTCATTGTTAAGCTTTCCGTAGCACTAAGTTCCAATGTCTCACTTGGAAGAAGAGAAACGTAACTCATAAGCAACTTTGCTGGAACCGTAAGTGCACCCTCGTTTCGAACCTCACATTCAAAAAAATACTGAACAGCTATCTCTAGGTTTGTAGCGGAAAAAACAACTTTCTTACCCTCAGCCTTAATGAGAATATTATTAAGAACAGGAAGTGTATTACTTGCACTTACTGCACGAATAACAACATCTAAAGCATCAAGGAATTTTTTTTGTTCGCAAAGTATTTTCATATCGAGTTCATTATATTGAGTTAAGAATGAAACACAATCTTTTTCTCTTTCTTTTCTTAAAGGTCTCTATTGTTCTATATTTATATATAAATAAGATAGTAGTATATAGAGGAGCGAGAGTTTTACACATAAAGTGTGGATTTTTCGTGTAAAACTAATATTAAATAGCTTTATGTAGGTGTGGGTCGCTTTAAACAAGAATAATATATAACAACTTAATTGTTGATAATTGTAGGAGTTATTAACAGTAAGGTAGTGGTGTGGTGGTGTTTTTGTCGAAAAGCGCACAAACAGTTTTATCTTTTGTAATTATATATATGTGCAAAAGAGGCTCTTTTATAGTGAGTATTGTTGAAATATATGTAATTTGTGGATTTTATGGGTAAAATTGATGAGTTTTAGCTTAAAGATGGGGAAATATTCCATTTCCAGGAGAAAGATAATCAGGTAAAATATACCCACTATGGAAAAAGAGATATTAAGTTTAATTATTACCGCCGTTTTGGGAACCCTAGGGGGTGTTCTTTTGTTTCGTCCAAAAAAAATAGCTGAAAATGTAATTCAAGATGAGATAATTGGAGCTGGGGATAGGGCTAAAAAGGAGGCCGATCAACTTAAAAGAAGTACGCTCGAGAAGATAGAGGGTCTTAAAAAGACAAACGAGGAGTCAATGAAAACTTTTCAAGAATTTTTAAATAAAGTGGAGGAGTCTGTTAAGTCTAAGGAGGATTTATTGTTAAAAAAGGAAAATAAATTACAGGAGGTTAAGGGCGCCCTTGAGGTTGAGCAACGAAAAAAATCAGAAGAAGAGATTCGGTTTAAGTCTTTGTCTGGGCAAAAAACACAAACCCTAGAGAAGAAGGTTGGTAAAAAATCAGAAGAGCTTAAGTTAGAAATGATTCAAAATTTAGAAAACGAGTTACATGAGGATAATGAGTATAAGTTAAAAAAACTTGAAGAATATCATAAAGAGTATGCTGAAAAAGAAGCGAGAAATACTGTTTTAAGCGCCCTTCAGCGTTTATCTACATCTACTTCAAACGAAAAGAAGGGGTTGCAAGTTAAGGTAATGAATGACGCAAATAAGCCAAATGTTGTTGGTTTGAATGGAGAGAATATTTTATTCCTTGAGGAACAGATGGATGGGGTGGATGTTGTTTTTAATGACTTCCCTGGAGTTGTGACCGTTTCTCATTACAATCTTATTACCCGACATATAACTAAAAAAACACTCGAAAAGTTATTTGATTATAGGGGTAGGATTACAAAAGAGGTGGTTACCCTGAAGATAGAGGAGGCTAAAAAAGACACCGACCGTGAATTAATGGCGATCGGACGAGAGGCTTTAAAGAGGATGAATATTAAGCGACAAATGCCAGATGAGTGTTTGCAGGTTATTGGTAGGTTACAATTTAGAACAAGTTATGGGCAGAATATTATGCGTCACTCGTACGAGGTTGGTATTTTTGCACTCATGATGGCATATGAGCTTGGGCTCGACATAGAAACAGCTAAGATTAGCGGTTTCTTACATGATCTTGGTAAGGCGATCGACCAAAATCCAGATATTATTGGAGCACATGATTATCTTACAAAAGAGCTTATGGAGAAGTTCCATTGCTTTCATGATCAAGAAATTCACGCTGCTTGGACACATCACGACTCAGAGCCACCAAAGACTCCAGAAGCTTTCTTAGTAAAAGGTGCGGACGCTATTTCAGCTGGTCGCCCAGGTGCACGCGCAGAGTCGCTTGATAAGTATGTTGAGCGTCTTAATGCACTTCAGGATATTGCACTTTCTTACGAAGGTGTTGATAAGGTGTCTGCTATGTCTGCGGGTAGAGAGCTTCGTGTGATGGTAAATCCTGGGACAATTCACGACAAAGAGATGCAGCCACTTGCCGACGTTATTGCCGGGGAGATTAAAGAGAATGTTGCCTACCCTGGATATGTCCGTGTGAATATTATTCGAACTACAAAATCAGCTGACATTGCTCGACCAAAAGCACCGTCAGTTTAATGTATTTTTAACCTCACCTCATTATGTCAGATACAAATTCAAATGATAAAAAAGTAACAAAAGTTGTAGATAAGCTTATTATGGGGCTTATCGTTGGGGGTGCTGTTGGATCCGTTTTGGGTATTGCTCTTGCGCCAAAATCAGGGAAAGACACACGTAAGATTTTAAAAAAGAAGGCCGGCGAGTTGTCAGGAGAGGTTAGGGAAAAAACAGGAGAAATAAAAGAAAAAATGATAGAAATGAGAGATGATTTTATTGATGAACATGGTGAAGAGGTTGAAGAGGCTAAACAGTTTGTTACTCAAAAATCAAAAGGGATTTTTGCATTTTTTCGTGAAAAATTTGGACCAAAAAAGATTGTTAAAAAAAGCCAAAAATCCTCAAGAAGGATTCCGAGCGAACAAGATTAATATAAAAACCATCCACCCTACCGCATGAAATTTCCGATATTGAAAGGTGTGAGTATTGTGAGTGGTGTTTTTGTGGTGAGTTTTGTTTTTGCTTTTGGGGCTTATCAGATTTCGGTTCAAAGAAAGTTTCAACAAAAAGTAGAAGCGTTTAAACAGGGTGGTATTAATGTAGTGTATCAAGGGGTTGTTGCTCATTTGCGGCCAATATCTTTAGATACATTCGAGAGTGATGTTGAGAAAATACTCCCACTCCCCTTGCAGGAAAGAAGGTCTGCAGCCATTCGGTTTGAAAAAAATCACTACATAGTGGACGAGGATGTGTCGCGAGTTTCTATTGATGGCGATAGTTTAAAAAATGATTTAGAGGGTCGAATAAGGACATTTTCATCTGTGCCGATCGAGGTAAAACTCAAAACAGAATCCGCCGAGGTTACAAAGAGTGATCTCGAAGGCGCACTACCGGAGCTCAAAAAACATTTTAATAATAAATTCACACTCACCTCAAAGGATTTTTCCATACCGGTGTGGTTTCGCGATCATCTTGATTTATTGGTTTATAGAAAAACTCTCAATCCAAATACAGGAAATGTATTAATAAAAATAGAGTTTCAGGGCGAGTTATTCGCCAAATATGTCGCACAAGATTGGGGAAAGATAATCAATAATGATCCAGTGAAGGTGAAGATTTCGCGCGACGAAAAAGGAAAAATTGTGTTTGATGGACATGGAAAAGATGGAAGGATTTTGGATAATCAAAAGCTCCAAGATGTGCTTACGGAAGCCATAAACTCACAAGATATAAATATAGAAAAAAGCAAGTTGCAACTTCCAATTGAAGAGAAGGTGTTTGAAGTGGAGGTATCGGAAGATCTTAAAAAAATAGGCATCACGGAGGTGGTTTCTGTTGGTCACACCTCGTATTATGGCTCTCCACAGAATCGCATGTTTAATATTAATGTTGGTGTTGGTAAGTTCAATGGAGTTGTTATCGCCCCAGGCGAAATATTTTCGTTTAACTCTCATCTTGGCCCTGTTGATGGAGCGCACGGGTTTCTCAAGGAGCTTGTTATCAAGCCAGAAGGAACGTTGCCTGAATTTGGAGGTGGATTATGC
>Ga0172380_10003745_pt1 | contig 20427 bp, 25 predicted proteins | sample Leawe162metaG_FD_119747 | JGI IMG/M metagenome (GOLD analysis project Ga0172380, IMG submission 119747) | Leachate microbial communities from a municipal landfill in Southern Ontario, Canada - Leachate well 162 metaG | ecosystem: Engineered > Solid waste > Landfill > Unclassified | place... | reverse complement strand
TCGTAAAGCCTGTTTGTTTTGCCCACGGTTTCATGGGGTTATTGTAGCATAAGCGCTACTGCTTGGTAACTTTGACCATGGCGTGGCGGATGGGCTGGCCATTCAGGGTGTAGCCGGCTTGGAGCTCTTCAGCAATAACTTCTTTATCGCCCTCTGCCTCTTCGTCGAATTGGATAGCTTCGTGGAGTTCAGGATTAAACGCCGAGCCGGCCGCTGCTTCAATACGCTTGAGGTTGAGGCTTTCGAGCGACTTTTCAAGATTTTTGACGAGGTTTGTGATCCCTTGAGCCCATTTGTTATCCTTCAGCTCTTCCGGCGTATGAGAAATTGCCCGTTCGATGTTATCGATAACTGGCAGAAGCTTCAAAATAGCCGCCGCTTGGCCATGGGCATAGGTAGCAGCCTTGTCGGCTTCGCTGCGTTTGCGATAGTTTTCAAAATCAGCACGAGTACGCTGGAGATCTTGGGTCAGTTCGCCAACTTGTTGTTCGAGCTCAAGTTGTTTTTTACTTTTGGCCATAGTTTATAGTACCTCCTCTAACATAGCGCCGGCATGTCGCACGAGGCGCATCACTCGGCCGTAGCTCTGACGAGTTGGCCCGAGTACACCAATATAGCTTTTGTCTGAATATGGTGAGCGAAAGCGGCTAATAATCAGCGTTGCTCCGCTGGTTTTTCCAATAGGGTTTTCTGAGCCGATAAAGACGTTCAGCGGTTCATTTGGGGCGGCTTCGCGCAGCCATGGTTCGAGGTTATCAAGCAGGCGTGCCACGCCTTGGGCATGATTGCCTTGTAAAAATTCTGGCTGAGAGAAAAGGTTACCAATACCGTTTAAGTATAGTTCATCACCAATTGTCGCAAGCCCGAGGTTCTGCGTCAGGTCGACCAAGCTATCAACGGCACTGCGGATTGCCCGGTCTGCCCTGTCGCCGTGGGTATTCACCCGCGCCTCAATCGCTCTCGCACCGCGATCGAGCTGTGGCAGCTCAGAAGTTTCCGCATCATTAATAGCGTTCACGTACAATCGGTAACCTTGGTCGGTCGGGATACGGCCTGCACTCGTGTGGGGCTGCATGATAAGGCCCAACTCTTCGAGTTTGGCCATTTCGGAACGAATCGTAGCACTGGAAACATTGAATAGTTTAGCCAGTGTCACACTGCCGACAGGTGATGCCACCTCGGCGTATTGTTCGATAATAGCAGCTAGAATTTGAATTTGACGGTCTGTCATACTACGAATTATAGCAATATTTTGGCACTCTTTCAACTTGAGTGCTAGCTATGTGCCACAATGTCCTCAAGCAGGTCTCGGGCTGCAAGTCGAGCCTCGTCATCTTTGCGATGAAACACATCGGGCTGGTGTGCGATCTCGTCGGTCACTCGTACGGCGCGCTCTAGGTCGTCGTTAATAATAAAGTGGTAATAGGGAACTTCCAGAGCATGGCGCAATTCTTTAATAGCGCTCTCCTTTCGCTTAGGAAATTCTTTGATAAATTCTTCCTCAGATGCATAGCGCTTTTTAAGCCGACTGAGCCACGTCTCATAGTCTGGCGGCAAGAGAAAAATAGCAATAACGTTTGATGAGATTGCTTTATACTCATCGACACCTTGGACATCGAGATCAGTTATGGCAATTTTGCCAGCATCATAGGCACGCTTCACCTCTGCTATCGAGGTGCCGTACACCGTGCCGTGGACAAACTTAACCTCAATGAAATCGGACTGCTCGACCATATGTTTGGCCTCATCAGAGTTAATAAAATGGTAATCAATTCCTTCTATCTCAGCGATACCGTTGTTTGAACGCGGAGCCCGCGTGGTATGAGAGACGATGTCTTGAAAATCATCCTCTTGGAGAAGCTTGCTTTTTACCGTATCTTTGCCTGCACCGGCAATCCCAACTAAAAGAACAACACGAGTGATGTTCACAAGTTGAACAGCTTCAGAAGAAGGTTGATATTCGGTAATAGCTTGTTCTAAATTCATACCCTATTCTAGCACTAATAAATACCGGTCCAGCAGAAAGCCAAATCAAAAGTTCGATAGAATAACAATAGCGTTATGAGCTCGGGCCAGGAATGCTTATCCAGCATCGTGTCTTTCCCGTACTATCTAGATTACCTTGAGTGTAGCCTGTTGTTGATGGTACATATGCTGGGTAGACATAGTTTGAGACACGATCAACTCCACATTTTTGATTTGTACCCAAGAGTGCATAATCCATCCGAAGCGGCTGAGGGTCTCCATTCCATGTGGTGCCAACTGCGTACACAAGGTATATACCATTGTAAGCATCTCCTGAGTTAGGAATACTCTTCGGAAGATTTCCAACTTTCGTCATATTCGTCTCAAAACCCGCATTCGCAGGAATTGCAGCAGTGGCAAAGCAGCCAGAGTCAGTCGTAATACAAGCATTGCCGCTTATTATAGGATAGGTGCCATTTTCAGCAATATACGCCTGTAGGTACCTGTACGATTTGGCGGCAGCATCGATGATAGCAGCATTCTTTGCACGCTGTTGTACGCCGTTATACGCTACAACTGTAATAGCTGCAAGAATACCTATAACAACAATGACTATTAATAGTTCCACAATGGTAAATCCTGTGTGTCTTGCCCACTTCATGGTCCTATTATAGCCCACAGAACTAGTCCCGCTTCAACATCACGGTAAAGGCTTCGCTCGGTATGTCGACTTTACCAAACCGCTTCATGCGTTTTTTACCCTTGGCTTGTTTCGCCAGCACCTTCTTCTTTCGGCTCACATCGCCGCCATAGAGGCCGGTCGTCACGTCTTTTCGATAAGCCGACAGATCAGCCCGGGCAATAAACTTGCCGCCAATCGCCGCCTGCAGGGCAACCTGGAAATTCTGGCGCGGAATGACTTCTTTTAGTTTGTCGACGACTTCTCGGCCGAGCCGCTGGGATTCGCTGCGGTGTGTCATAACAGAAAGGGCATCAACGATTTCGCCCGCCACATAAAAATCAACCTTCACCAAATCTTCAGCCCGATATTCATCCAGCTCGTAATTGAAACTGCCGTAGCCGCTCGTGACGGACTTGAGCTGGTCGTAAAAATCGGTTAGGAGATTGGCGAGCGGAGCTTCAAAACTAATCAGCGCCCGTTCATCGATATAGCTGAGATTATTTTGCAGGCCACGCTTGGCGACAATTAGCTGGATAACGTTGCCGATGTATTCTTGGGGCACGATAATCTCGCCTTTAATCCAGGGCTCTCTGATTTCAGCGATTTTGGTGACGAGCGGCAAGTCAGCCGCTGATTTAATATCGACTTCCGAGCCATCATTCATGGTGATTTGGTAATCGGTCGAAGGGTTGGTGACGACAAGATCGAGATTGTACTCACGCTCCAGTCGTTCCCGCACGATGTCCATGTGAAGCAAGCCCAAGAAGCCGATGCGCACACCAAAGCCCAGCACTGGCGAATTCTCGGGCTCAAACTGCAAGGCACTGTCACTGAGGCTCAGCTTCTCAATCGCGTCTTTGAGTTCCTGATAGTCTTCGTTGCTCACCGGGAAGAAGCCGGCGTAGACAAATGGTTTGACGTCTTTGTAGCCCGGGAGCATAGCGTCAGCACGGGCGCGCTTGACCGTCACGGTATCACCTACCTTCGCGTCGCGCGTGGTTTTGAGGTTGGTGACGATGTAGCCAATTTCGCCAGTCGAAATATCTGGACCGGCTTTCATCATCGGCTGGAGCGACCCGACTTCGAGCGCCAGACCGTTCGCACCCGTGGCCAGCATCTCAATCGTATCACCTTTTTGAATACTGCCATCCACCACTCGCATATAGAGAATCACGCCGCGGTAATCATCATAATAGCTATCAAAAATGAGTGCCCGGGTGGGGTCGGTTTCATTCCCCTGCGGCGGCGCAATGCGCTCAACCACAGCATCGAGCACATCCATCACGCCCTCACCGGTCTTGGCGCTGATCTTTAGAATGTCATCGTCGGTGCAGCCGAGTAGGTTGATGACTTCGGCCGAGACGCGCGGTATGTCAGCTGCCGGCAGATCGACTTTATTAAGGACTGGAATGATCGTCAGATCAGCCGCCAGTGCCAAGTACACATTGGCGAGCGTCTGCGCTTGGATACCCTGGCTGGCATCAACTACCAGCACGGCGCCTTCGCAGGCTTCGAGCGAACGACTAACTTCGTAGCTAAAATCGACGTGGCCAGGTGTATCGATGAGATTCAGGTCATGGCCTTTATAACTCATGCGAACTGGCGCCAGTTTGATGGTAATACCTTTTTCGCGTTCCAGATCCATACTATCGAGTAGCTGTGATTTCATGTCACGTTTTAAGACTGTGCCTGTCATCTCCATCATGCGATCGGCTAGGGTTGATTTGCCGTGATCAATATGAGCAATAATACAAAAGTTTCGGATACTTGATTGACGCATTATTTTGCCCTACCGAACACTAACTTTCGGGCGTGCCGTAGAACCGTGTCGGCTTCTTGTAACTTAAACTGGCGGCTGAGGAGTACGTAGGCAACCATGCTGATCGCGACGATAGCCACAAACTTCGGAAAGGTCATCCAAAAACGCTGGTCATTGGTTGTTAGCTGGAATGTCACCACGCTCAGATACGTGACGATGGCCATCAGACCCGTCGCACTGGCCATGCGTGCAACAGCGTGTACAAACACCATGTCAAATAATCCTTTGATGCGCCGCCCCATGACGATAAAGAGAATAACAACTTCAAGCGCGGCCACGATCGACTGAGCAAAGGCCAGCCCGTAGGCCCCCATATGAAGCGATAGGGCGAACCAGACAGCGAGGAAAATATTGAGACCAATCGAGAAAATCGAAATGTAGAGTGGTGTCTTGGTGTCTTGCTGAGCATAAAAACTGCGCGCCGCGATGTGATAAATCGAGCGGAAAAGAATCGCAACAACGAGCGCCCCAAGCAAGCCCGCCATCAGCGCATCTCCACCATTTTTAATAAAGCTGACTAAATATCCACGAGTGAAGAAGGTAATGATCGCTACCGGCAGGGCCAGCCAAATGATAACCCGTAGCGTCGTTTGCAGCTCTGTCTTAAATAAGTCGGGTCGGCCTTCACTCAAGCGCTCCGTCATTTTCGGAAAGGCCGCCGTACTAATCGCCACACCGATGAGATTGATCGGCGCCAGATGGAGCGTCGACGCCTGATTATAGGCAGCCAGCGTCCCCGCCGCCAGACGCGAAGCCACGTTGGTCTCCACAATCCCAACCAGATAATCCATGCCTTGATCGAGTGAGCGGGCCGGTAGTAGCGTCAGAACTTTACGAAAACCTTTGTTCTTACGATAAATCTTGAACTGATAATCAAACCCGAGACCAAGGAGGCCAATCGAACTCACCACGAGCTGCAAGATCGATCCCAGCACCACCCCCAGTGCGACGCCCATAATACCGCCCTCGAATATCTCAACCCCAAAAATCGTAATGCCGCCGGTAAAGACAGTGATACCGATGATAATACCAATGTTATACAGAATCGGCGCCAGGGCAAAAAAGGTAAAGCGCCCCACCGCCTGTTGAATACTGGCAATCACCGTGGCGATGGCAAATAAGAATGGATTGACCGCAATCACCCGCGTCATGCTGATGGCCAGCGCCATACCAGATTCACTCAGGCCTGGCGCCACAATGTAGCGAATCAAGGGGTCGGCAAAAATGATGATGAGCACGCTGGCCACAAGCGTCGTGAGAGCCATAAAATTGATCATACTGGTGGAAAGTTCCCACGCCGATTTCTTATTACCGGTGCCGAGGCGCTGGTTAAAGACCGGGATAAATGTCACACTCAGCGCACCAGATACTAATATGAAAAACATAAAATCCGGCACCGTAAAGGCCGCCAGATAGGCGTCGTAGCCAGTTGGATAGGTGTCGTAATACGTACCGTTCAACAGGCGCATGCGGAAAAAGCCAAAAAGGAGTGAAGCAAGAGTTGAGCCCGCCAGCAGGGCAGCCGCGATCTGGACGGATGATCGCTTATTGGCCCGGCTGACGATGCTTTGCATGCGGCTCATATGTTAACTTAGGCGGCTGGTTCGTACAGCCGTGCTTCCTTTGGTAGCGTCGCGTCTTTTAGGAGCTTTTCTACTTCATCACCTTCGACGGTTTCTTTTTCAAGCAGCGCATTTGCCAGGTGGTCGAGGCTGGCACGATTATGACGAATGACTGCTTCCGCCCGACGAGCGGCTTCTTTGATGAGCGTTTCGACTTCCTCATCGATCTCTTTGGCCGTTTCGTTACTGTAGGGTCGATCGTGCGTCATTTTATCGAACATCATACCGCCACCATCTTCGTGGAAGACTTGGTCACGCAGCGTGGTACCCATACCCTGCTCAATAATCATGTCGCGGGCAATTTCGGTAGCTTTGCGCAGGTCTGAGCCGGCCCCGGTCGTAATTCCGTCGTCACCGTAAATAATCTTTTCGGCAATACGGCCACCCATAGCCCGGGCGAGGATGTCTTTAAACTCGTACACATTGGTATAGCTGCGGTCTTCCGGTGGCAAGAACCAGGTGACGCCGCCGGTTCCGCCGCGCGGAATGATCGTCACTTTGTGGACAGGATCGCTATCAGGTAGAACGTGGCCCACAATCGCATGGCCGGCTTCATGGTACGCTGTCAGTTGCTTCTCTTTTTCGTTCATGACCTTGGTCTTACGCTCCGGACCGATAGCTACTTTTTCAAAGGCTTCGGTGAGATCGGCATTGCTGATCTTTTTAGCGTTACGGCGCGCAGCAATAATAGCGGCTTCGTTGGCCATATTGGCTAGGTCAGCACCAGATGAGCCGGCAGTTTTAGCGGCCAGCGCGTCGAGGTTGACATTGGCTTCGGTTGGCTTGTTTTTGAAGTGAACCTTCAAAATCGCTTCGCGGTCGCGTCGTTCCGGCAACATAATATTCGTGCGTCGGTCAAAACGGCCTGGTCGCAGCAGCGCCGGGTCAAGTACGTCAGCACGGTTGGTTGCGGCCAGCACAATCACATTGGTGCCGGTCTCGAAGCCGTCCATCTCCACCAGAATTTGGTTGAGGGTTTGTTCGCGCTCATCATGGCCACCACCCATACCGCTACCGCGCTTGCGGCCGACAGCATCGATCTCATCAATAAAGATGATGGCTGGGGCATTCTTCTTGGCCTTGGCAAAGAGGTCACGAACTCGGCTGGCGCCGACACCCACGAACATTTCGACAAACTCTGAACCGGAAATACTAAAGAACGGCACATTGGCTTCCCCAGCTACAGCTCGGGCCAGCATGGTCTTACCGGTTCCCGGATTACCGACCAGGAGTACGCCTTTTGGAATCTTGGCGCCTAAGCTTTCGTACTTTTTTGGATGCTTCAAGAAATCAACCACTTCCTCGAGATCTTGCTTGGCGCTGTCGTTACCAGCGATGTCATTAAAGACGACACGTTCTTTATCGAGGCCATAGAGTTTGGCTTTTGACTTACCAAAACCAAGTGCCTGGTTGTTTTGGCCCTGGGCCTGGCGCATCATGAACAAAAAGAGCGCACCGATCAGCAGAACCGGCACAATAATCAAGGCAATGTTCCACAGTGCGTCACCGGTTTGGGAGGGAGCGCTATCTTTGATAACCGACTTGGCTTCTTTGGAGAGCAGATCTTCTTTGAGAAGTGTACTCACGCCGCCATTGATGTATGACTTTTCAGTGGCCTTATCTTGGCCCTTTGGTGTGATCGTAATATCGCTACCGACGCCTTCAATTTTAGCAATCTCACCTTTATTTGCTTGGTCGATGACCGTTGAAATAGGCACATCTTTCAGATTGGCGTGCGGTGTGGTGACGGCCAAGAAGCCAATCACACCCAATACTAAAATGACCCAAAACAGGCTCAGGCGAACCACATTACTCATTTTCTTTTTCGGCGGTTTTTGCTTTGTAGCCATATAAATTTAACAGTTCCTTTCAAATATCAGTAATTTCAGAGAATTTCCCACTCTCTTTATCATACCACCCCTCTATGGGGTTTGAATAGTGAACTCGCGCTGAGAAAACCGTAACGTGATGCCCCCTCCAATGTCGGTCGTTGCCCCAGCCTGCATCGTTTTGATGGCGTGCAGGGCGCGTTCGGCCTGAGGCCGCGTAATACCGTGGTTTGTAAGGTAACGGAGCAGCTCTGTCGCCACTATCACATCAACATGCGTAAACAAGTAGCGGGAATACTGTCGGCTATCTCCTATGATGGCGTGCTCTTCATGGGTAATAGCATGCTTTAGATTGATCTGATTCTCCCGCAGCTCAAGCAAGGTGGCAATAGCTTCGTCCGTCAGTGATACCCGGATTCGGCGCCGCAGACGATTGCGTAGATAGGCGTCAGTCGCATTGGTCTCATCCTCTGCCCATTCAAGTTGATGAGTAAGCGCATAGTCATAGATGTCACGTTTGGTCAGAGAAAGGAGCGGGCGAACAACAGCAGGCGTATCAAGCACCGCGAGACCCCGCCAACCGGTGCCGCGTAGCAGGTTGATAGCGATCGTTTCTACGGCGTCATCTGCGTGATGAGCCGTCACGATTGTCGCCCCGTGTGCCCCAGCCATCTCGTGCAAGAACGTATAGCGTCTTTCACGCGCCAGTGCTTCGCTAGCGTGAGAGCCCATCTCTTCGCGCCTCATCTCAAACGTCAGTCCGTAGTACTTAGCAAGTCCTTCCACAAACCGAGCATCTGCGTCTGATTCCGGCCGAATTCCATGATCAAAATGAGCCACTAGTAGTTCGTGCTCGCCACTGCTTACGAGTTTATGGAGCAAGACGACCGAATCCACACCGCCGCTGACGGCTACCAGATAACGCATCCGTCTAGCCCCAACGCTTGCTGACCTTCACGCCAACCCAAATGCCAAAAATACCGCCCACAAAGCCACCCAGAAGACTCCAGCCGCTCAACATATCCGTATCACCAAAAAGAACGGGTACATACGCACCAGCAATACTAAATATAGTTGCAAATAGAAGGATCATTTGTTTCATATTTCTATTATAGCTTATGCGCCCGAAGGTGGTGTCTCGTTGCACCAGCTGATGTTAGATAACGTATAAGAATATTTGTAGTAATCTTTCGAAACTGTATACGGCGTCGGGTTATTTCCTCCAATATTTACTTGGTTACAATAATAAAATGGTATGGTGCCCATTTCTCGAAAACCTAGTCTCCTATACATTGTAGAGTTCTGGGGACTTTTGAGCATATTCCAGGCGCTTAAGATATATGAAGTGCCGTCACTTTGATACATATAACAGCCCCCAAGCGAACCTACCCCACTTCCGCTATTATGATCACTCTGGGGTAACGTGGCACTAACGCCGGGTACCCAGTCAGCGCGGGGCGTCCCCTTCGAACAGCCACTATCAGAGAAAGCAGATGAAGTAGTGGAGCTACCCGTAATAGTCGTAGGGTCAGTCACAGGATAACTACCATACTCTGCATTATAAGCTTCTATAAGTTTGTAGACTTTATTAATATCACTTTGGATATTGACCGCCCGAGCCCGTTCTTTAACACCACTATACGCTACTACTGTAATCGCGGCCAAAATACCAATGACGACAATGACGATCAAAAGCTCGACAATGGTAAAACCGCTCGTGGTTTTCTTCATGTGATTATTGTAGCACTCTCTACAGATAGCGCGTACTGCCAAACGGTATCTTTTGTTTCACATAGATACCCGTGCCGAGCGTATCGGCCGAGTGAATGGTACGGTCACCATACCGATCATTTATTTCATCGATCGCTGAGGTGACATATCGCTCTTGGGCTAACTCATCGCCAAACAGACTCATTTGAGGATCGTCATCGTCACTGAGCTCATAACAGGTCACGCCGATCTCTTTGATGTGCTGCGGTGCTCTTTCGAACAGCTGGCAGGCCTGAGCATAAATCGCTTGGTTACTAAAAAACGGTGCCGAGGCCATGCGCCGAGCGTGCCAGTAACGGCGGTCGGGCGACTTGGCGTAGACAAACACACCGCGCGCTACTTTACCCTGCGAGCGAACCTTCGCTCCGACCGATTCACACAAATGATGGAGGCGTTTTAGTATCTGATCTCGTGTCAGCGTGTTTGATTCCAACACGTACTGCCGGCCAGCGCTCTTGAGCGGATGGGGTCGATCATCCACCTCCCAGCCCCTTAGCCGCTGATGCCACTGCTCACCGACGATGCTTTTGAAGACGACTTTTTCGAGTGTCGTCACGTCAGAGTCGAGAAATTCCAGTGGCGTAAAAATTCCCACCGCATTGAGCCGCGCTTCATTATGCTTGGCGATCCCGGTGAGGTCTCGTAGCTCTAGGGTGCCGAGCACCTGCCGCAGGTTACCAGCTGTAATGACATCCAGGCCGTCGGGCTTATGAAGGCCGGCCGCGGTTTTAGCCAGAAAGCGATTGGTCGCAATGCCCACGTTGCAGCGCATCGCAATACCAATTTCATCGCGCAGTCGCTGTTTGATTTCGTGGCCGATGTCCTCTAATGGCCGATCTCGGATCTGCCCGGACGTCTCGTGAAAGTCAATCACTCCCTCGTCGATACTTTTCATCGTCACATGGGCCGAATAGCTACGCATAATATCCATCATTTTGTGATACACGTAGCGGTACTTGGGCGGATCACTCTCGAGGCCAACCAGGTCAGGGCAGAGGATCTTGGCATCTTTCAGGCGCATACCCAGCGTCACGCCCATCGCCTTGGCCTCATAGCTCGCGGTCACGATCATGGTGTGTTCGGTACGGCGGTTCACAATCGCCACTGGACGGCCGCGCAGCATCGGTCGCGCTTGTTGTTCGACAGTCGCAAAGCACGAGTTCAGGTCGATGTGCATAATCAAAGGGCGAGCCGTATTATAAGCCTCGTTCATCACTCACTCCTCCCCAGCCGAGCCGCTCGCTTGCTGGTATGGAAAGACATCTGCAGCCCGAGTCTGATCCGACGTCGGGACTCGACATCGGACGCGGCGCGAAGCCGTTTTTCCATACCAGCGGGTGAAGCGGCGATCACGATAATCCCCCTACTTCTCATAATGATCCGCCTCCATCGTCAAATGCCAGGTCAGTCGCTCACTATCAAACTCCAGCCGGTAATCCGCGCCGCCGTCAGTCACATCAAACATATGAATCGCGCGCGCGCCCTTCGTACTCGGGTGCCTGAGCCCTATTTCCGTGATCTCGACTTCCCGCCCATTCGCCCGCCGAAACCTGATCGGCCGGCACGGGTTTAAGCCCTCACCAAAAATAGCAACTACCTGCACGCGTTCGTTTAACAAGATTTCATCATTCATTTCAAAAAGTCTCCAAAGGTTATTTAGAGAAACGATTGTTTGATTGTTCGCCCGTTTTATTTAGCCCGTTTCGTTAGCTAAAGAATCCGAAGACGATGATGAAACTTCACCTAGAGGGACGCTTTGCAGCTCATATGCTGCCAGTGTGTGTCATAGGGAGATACTTCTATTATACGCCCCGACGAAGAGAAGTAGTATACTAAATATACTTATGCATACGCTTCGGATATTTTCACTCTGGCTCTTGCGCCTGCTCTGCATTACAGCTGTTTCGGGAACAGTCTATCTTGCCACTATCTCCACAACTCTACTCGATCGTCATGACGTCAAAGAGTGGCTTGGCGCCAGCGGTGTATACGACGATGGCGCGCTCATTTCAGCTCTCTTTGCCGTTCAACCTGAGGCGACTCCACAGAGCGGTATCGTCACGACTGAACAAGATATCATTACGACCGACGCCACCAAGCACGCCCTCGCAAAAGCATTTCCCGCTTCGTTCCTGAGGCAAAGTTTTAGTAGCGTCATCGACACGAGCTATGACTGGATAGAAGGGAAGCGCGACACGTTTTCTTTCTCGGTCCCCGTCCAATCCAAACGCCAAGCCTTCATAGAAGAGCTCATCAAGGAAGTCGAGCCAAAAGTAGCTACTCTGCCATTATGTACCCTCAACGCTCGCACGCTCTGCCGCCCCAATATGTCAGTTGCTGATTTCGCGCGGCAGCTCGTGACCGATTCACTGGCGGCTTCCGACTTCTTGCAGACTCCCCTTACCGAAACAGCCTTTTCCTCGGCCACGTCTGGTGAGGAAGTTTCCTCTTTGTCTCAATTGCCTCGCCTGCGTCAGGCCGTGAGCTGGCTACTTTGGATATTGCCAGTCGTATTTGTTCTGAGCCTACTGGGTGCCTGGCTCCTGACCGAACGCGGCCACAAATTGGCACTCGGCACGAAGCTATCGCGCGGCATTTTTTCCAGCATGACACTCGCCACCGTGTTTAGTGGCACCATTATCCTGATTGAAAAGTTCTATGGCCTTCCACTTGAAGCCGCGCTCCCCCAAGCCGGCGCGCTTGCACCTATCGCCGCCCGATTCATGGTCGACATGATCCTCGCCTTTGCTTGGAGCTTGCTGCTCTACGCCCTTATCCCGCTCATTCTGAGCCTCATCGCCTGGATTACCTTTTCCCAGCTGAAGAAACGGCCTCAAACCCCGGCCACCGATGGTCTTTTTCCTCCGCAACCGCCAACCTTACCACCCACGCAGGTATGATCTCCCCGCTTTCTTTTTTATCTGAATCTTCCCTTGTCGTCGCCCCCAAACTTTTAGGGTGCGTTCTTGAACGCCAGCTCGGTGACGAAACATTGCGCGTCCGCATTGTTGAGACCGAGGCCTACGACCAAACCGATGTCGCCAGCCATAGCTATAACGGCGAGACTCCGCGTACGAGCGTCATGTTCGGCGAGCCCGGCCATCTCTACGTCTACTTTACCTACGGCATGCACTATTGTTGCAACGTCGTCACTGGTCCCAAAGGCCACGGGGCGGCCGTCCTCATCCGGGCAGTCGAACCGCTGGATGGGGAAGCGACCATGACTGAACTTCGCGGCCACAAATCCGGCGCTGAACTAACCAACGGCCCCGCCAAAACCTGCCAGGCGCTCATGATCGATAAAGCCCTTAATAGCCACAATCTTGCCGATTCACCGCTTGTCCTCTTGCCTGGCTCACTCAAGAAAAACGAGACAATTGTGCAGACCACGCGCATTGGCCTCTCTAAAGGCACCGATATGCCCTGGCGGTTTTATATTAAGGATAATCCCTACGTATCGATCCAATAGCATCGTGCGCGCTTTTCTGAGAAGGAAGACCTAGTGCCAAAATCGGTATACATAGCGTTACTGTACATAACAAGCCAGACATTATACTCGTGAATATATACCCAAGTTTGACGATGTTTGGCATTGTATTTTGCTTCACCTCGAAGGTAACCAACTGCAAACCAGTATCGGATGGGTTCGTAGGATAGCCAGTATTCAATTGCTGGCGAGGCAATGCTCTTTGGCAGTTTGACTTTGATCTCATGGACTATGTCGGAATCACCATCTTCGTTGGCGTAAAAATGATGAAAATCTTGCTTCAGGCCTTCTGTCTTTAGTTCTTCAAAAGTAAGCCAAAGTTCGAGCGCGTTTGAACGGCTAGCGATTTTGCTTTTAAAAGTTATCTCTCGAAATTTGTGGGTCTTGGTTCTATTTTCCCAGTCGGTTTTGAATATGGGTGTCTTGATGGCTTTGGCGCCAGCTCTCTCACTGATGACCGTCACTACATCGTCAAAATATTCTCTGATAAGTTTTAGGTCAGTTAACTCTGCCTCTAAAGCCTTAGCGAGCGGGGCAGACTGAGTAACGAGTTGAGGAAATATAACCTCAGGGTCTTTTCTAATCTTGCGGAAGATGTGCTGCAAAAACGTCTGAATTCCAAAAAACGGCAAAACAATAAGTAATACTAACAGCACGAAAGGAAGGAATAATACAATCATAGGAATAAGAATGAACCATTCTCCGATAGTTTTTAGTCTGCTGACCATAATTTAACTATATCAGACAATAAAAGCCTTGGTTGCTATAATAAATTCCTCGTTGTGAAGTAAGAAATTTATTATAGTAGCACTACTAGCGCTCCGCTCCGCGAATTTGTGATCATGCGCCTTGCTTTGCAGCCACGGTCACAAGTGTATGTTGGATGATACGTTACCATAATAAAACCCCCACTTTGCAGTGAGGGATTTATTATGGTAGTCCTCGCCCAGACCAACCCCAACACCCTTACGCCCCTTGTCACGCCTTCCGCTCGCCCCACCGCAACCCGACCGTCAGGCAAGCGACGTCTCAAGCAGTCAGAGAAGAACCAGATCGTCCAGCTCTACAACTCCGGCATGAGCACCCGGGCAGTGGCATCCCAGCTCCAGGTCTCGAAGACGACAGTGCTCGGCGTACTCAAACATCGTGGTGTTGAGGTGCGACCAAGGGGTCGCCATGACTGCATTTAGTTGACAAAATTAACCAAATTTGCTATAATATACACATTTCCCACCGCGGGATCCGATCACATCGACACAGTCGAGGTGGTCGTGAGATCACCTCGGGAGGAGAAGCACATGAACGACAGTATTGAGCCGACCGAGGAAGAGCTTGCTACCGCCAAGGCCCTGCAAGCCATTCGCGATCGCGCATTCGAAGAAGGCAAGAGAGCTGGACGACTGCTTGGCTACCAGCAAGGTGTCGAAGCATGCCGTCTTCGGTTGGCTGCGTTCTCGACGACTCCAACCGCGTTCGAGCTCAGCCTCGAAGAGCAAGAGGAGGCAGCGAGCTTGCCCTTGGATAGTGAACTCTGGTACCTCGAGATCACTACCCGGACTCGCAGAGCACTTGAACGTGGAGGCATCCGAACCCTTCGGGAGCTACTCAGTACCAGCTCCGCTCAGCTCGAGCGTATTCGAGGCCTGGGTCCGACGGGGATTTACGAGATTCAAGACAACCTCAAGGAAGCTGGGTACGCAATACCCAAATAACGTTCATCCATCATGTGCGAGCCCGCACCGAAGTAGAGTCCGCTCCTTCGGGAGCGGGCTCTAATTCGTTTTGAGAAAGAGCAATTGGGATATCAGCTGAAACCTCTTCCGTTCGCTCATGACCGACAAGGATATCGCTTCGCTCCTCCGCTGCGAAAGGGACTCTGGGCGAACTCGAGCTTCCTTTCTCCGCTCCGCGAACTTGTGACTACTTTTGCTACAAGTTCAATCTGAAGGATTCCCAAGAAAAATACCCTACATGGGAGTAGGGTATTTTTCTTGGTAGCACCGACAAGGATTGAACTTGTGACCTCGAGCTTATGAGTCTCGCGCTCTAACCAGCTGAGCTACGGTGCCTCGTCGGAACTCACTTCAGGTTCTCGTATTCAAACGAGTTTGAATACTGCCACCTTCCATTGTTCCTCCTCTCAAAATGACAAACAGCAAGCTTGGTGTATCATTTTGGGCCGCCACCATAAGGAGGCGGTTACTGAATGATTGTAGCAAAAACTAGGGTAGATTTCTAGGGGTGTTACAATAGAAAGATACTATCTAAATAAAGGAGTGGTATGGAAGAAGAACAACAGACAACCGAAGTCCAAGAGACAAACAAGCAAGTCGGTAACACAAACGTTCAAAAGCAAACTGTCAGTCGATCTACCCAAGTATCAGGGGTTGTGATTGCTCAACGGGTAATCTGGTTCTTCGCCGGATTTATCATGGTATTTTTGGCACTCCGTGTCCTATTACTCATGCTTGCTGCTAACCAAGGCAATTTTTTCGTCGATTTCGTCTACGCGCTCGGCGGGTTCTTTGCCGCACCGTTTAGCGGCATCTTTGGCTCGCCTACCTACGGTGAGTTCTACTTCGACACCGCCAGTGTCGTCGGTATCGTGGTCTATGCGTTACTGGCCTGGGGTATTGCCAAGCTAATTACCCTGACCCGTCCTCACGAAGAGGTCTAGTCTTATAATTCGACGTCGCTCGCGCCCTCAAGGGCTTCGTGGCGACGATCGATGAAATTCTGCAGCTCTTCGCTTGTTCGTTCACGGTCCCAGGTGGCGAGACTCAAGATATCACTAAGGCTAACTGGCTCGACGCCAGCGTTTTGAATGTCCATGCTGTTTGCTTTCTTTTGGTGTTTATTGGTTGATGTATCTATTTAAGCATAAAAGTTATAAAAAAGCAATACCTTTTTGCGTGATTCTTCGCATTTTCCCACCGCTTATGCTATAAATGAGTATAAGAGGTAGGCTATAAAACAAATACCATGGACATAGTAGACGCATTTATCATCATCGGGGTCGCCGCGCTGATCCACGCCAGTTTCCAGCTGGGTGTCAGTATGCTGACCCTTCTTAGTAGCCATACCATCGGTAAAAACCGCTCACATGCCAAGCTCCTTCGCCTCACCGGCAGCTACCTGCTGGGCGCCGGCATCATGACCGCGCTGTTGCTATCCACAGTGTCGCTGGTACTCCTCAATATCCTCAATGCATCACGGATTCCACTCCTCACCTGGGCAGTCACCTGTGGTCTCCTCATGGGCCTCGGTGTCGCCATGTGGGCCTTTTACTACCGGAAAGAGCAGGGGACTACGCTCTGGCTTCCCCGTAGCCTCGCTACCTACCTGGCCGAGCGGACTAAAGCCACACACCTCAGCGGTGAAGCCTTCGGCCTGGGGCTCACCGGCGTCATCGCCGAGCTGCTCTTCGTTATTGGCCCGCTGCTCATCAGCGCGCTGGTACTGATTCAGCTTCCGCCCACCTGGCAGTTAGTCGGAGTCGGATTCTATACGCTCATTTCCCTCTTGTCGCTGCTTACCGTGGCTGGCCTCATTGGCAGTGGCCACAAGATTAGCCAGATTCAGAAATGGCGCGAACACAACAAACGCTTTTTGCAATTTATCGGTGGTGGTGGCCTTATGATCCTCGGTCTCTATGTCTACGTGGAAAAAGTGGTTACCGCCCTCACCGCTTCGGGGATCCACTAATGGCCGACACTCTCATCGATATTGTGAAGCGCGAAGGTCGTCGCCCGAGCGAGTCATTTCAGCGTGACAAGCTGCACGCCAGCATCTATGCCGCCTGTCTGAGCGTTCGCGCCCACGAGGGTGAAGCCAAAAAAATAGCCGACACCATCACCGACCTGGTGATCACCTGGTGCAATACCAAACCGGAAGTCACGTCCAGTGACCTGCGCCGCGTGGCCGCTCGCCACCTCCAAAGCTACCACCCCGATGCCGCCTATGTATACGAGCAACACAAACTGATTCTCTAGGCCGTCTCACTTTGACGAAATGATAGCGGTTATGCTATAAAGAAAGAAACGAAATCGCCGTTTTCGGCCCGAACACTAACATAAGGAATTATTCACGCCATGGTAAAACAAACAGCTTACGACTATGACCTGATCGTTATCGGCAGCGGCGCAGGCGGCAGCGTCGCAGCAAGCATTGCGGCTAAAAGCGGCAAACGCGTGGCCGTGATCGAAGCCGAGATCTTTGGTGGTGAATCACCCAACTGGGGCGACGTGCCAATCAAGGCCTTATTGCACGCCACGCAGCTGTACGACGAAGCCCGCCATGGCACCCGCTTTGGTATCCGCTCAGCCATGCTCAGCTACAACTATCCGAGCCTCATTAACTGGAAAGAGCTGGCCATTAAACGCACCGGAGCAGGGGACAATCGCCGCTATTACGAGAAGCAGGGGATTGATACCTTTCACGGCGTGGCCCACTTCCTGTCCCCTAACGAAATCAGCATTAACCGCCGACACCTGTCGGCCAAGAACTTCCTTATCGCCACTGGCTCGCATGTCGTACCGCCTGCCATCATTGGCCTGGAAAGCGTCAAATACCTCACCCCGCGCTCCGTTCACAGCCTGATGCGCCCGCCTAAGAAGCTCCTCATCGTTGGCGGTGGCACGACCGGTGTGGAGCTTGCTCAACTGATGGCGATTTATGGCACCAAGGTGTACCTGGTAGAAATTGCTGCTCGGCTGCTGCCGCAAGAAGACGAAGAAGTCGGCGTGCTCATGGAACGGATCTTAAAAGAGCGTAAAGGCGTGACTACCCTAACCCAAACCCGGGTCATTTCCGTCGTCAAAGAAGGCATCGCCAAACGAGTCACCTTTAGCCGTGGTGACATGGAAAAGTCAATTCAAGTGGATGAAATCTTAATTGCGACCGGCCGACGGCCAATGGTTGATATTGGCCTGGAAAATGCCAGCGTCGCGTATACACCGCAGGGCATTGAGGTCAACGAATATCTGCAGACCAGCGCCCGACATATCTTTGCCGCCGGTGACGTGCTGGGGCATAGCTCGCATACCCATACCGCGCTCGCCGAGAGCCGCGTGGCTGCCCATAACATTCTGCGTAAAGAAAAGATCAAGCCAAACTATAACGGCACGCCGCGTCTGACGTTTACGTTCCCCGGTGTGGCCTCAGTTGGCCTCAGCGAAGACGATGCTATGAAGCGCGACCTGGCTATTAATAAAGCCATGGCGCCACTCAATATGATTGCCCGCAGCAACACCAGCGATTTTCGCGACGGCTTCTGTAAGATTATTACCGATAAAAAAGGAGTGATCTTGGGTGCCACCGTGGTTGCTCCGCACGCTGCGGAAATCATTCACGAGTTAGCTCTGGCCGTACGCCACGGCATCACGGCCGAGGAACTCGCCACCACTCCCCATGCGTTCCTGAGTTGGAGCGAAGTAGTACGCGTCGCTGCTGCCAAGCTCATTTCGTAAATGTTTTTTATTTACAACAAAAAATAGGGAAGTCATCCCTATTTTTCATCTTTTTTTGCCCAATAAAAACCGGGTGGTGCCGGGGCAGCTTTCGCTACCGGGGCACCACCCGTTGGTGTTTCAGAAAGAGGCCTTCGTGCTCGCCTCGATCATCAGATTGATTCCTTCCATCTCGTGGAAGAAATCACGTACCCGCTGGATGTGGCTGAGATGTTCCAGAGATGCACTCACCTCTTTGTAGTTCTCGAGTGTGATATCCCTACCGAGGTGGATGACCTCTTGAAAAGCCATCTCCGCCTAGAAGCCGAAAGCCTAGGAGCCATGTTATTAAGTCAATAATCTGTCTTCAGCTTCACCTTGAGCCCCTCTATAAAAGCAGCGTACTCATCGCGCGGAATACGCAACAGGCTCAATTTATCACTCACAAAGCTAAGGTGATAGCCAATTGGATAATCGGACTCACCTCCCTCGTACCACTGTGCTAAATAAAATGCGGCCCAACCACGTATACTTTCCCACACCGGGTCGTTCTCATGTATGCAGTATGTACCAGTGATATCGATTTCATTTTCACGTATGGTGTGCTTGAGCTTGGTTTTTAAAACGCTGAGTCTGTCTTGTTCATCTTCTCGCGCTTCAAGTTCTCGAATAATAACTGAGAGCTCGTCTGGGTTTTCAAAATCAATCCCCTCACCTACCACCAAATCATCCACTGCCGCCACAATCGCCCATTTCGTATTGTCTGGTATGTGCTGCGTCCGCACGATATTTGCTTGCAGCCTTTTTTTGCCATCAAAATAGGAATCGCCCATTTCGTGGGCAATTATCATGATCACCCCAAACAAATCCCGCAGTGTCAATGCGTTCGCTCGTATCGGATCTGGTAACACACCGGAGCCGAGCAGCTCATTCACCTTCTGTATCAAGACTGCCATGGGTTGGGTTTCATTAATGTGCAGTGACAAAGTATGTTCTACTAAGGACGGTACGCGTCGCTGTAATTCCTCAATAACGCGCCGTTCCACCAACACCGTTTCGCGGTCACGGAGAATCGCCTCTATTTCTTCATCGAGGTGACGGAAGGTATTGTCATTCAAACCTTCGAGCTGTCTGAAAATATCATCGTTTTCAGGAGACATATTACTATTATTATAAGATTTGATTAGCTGTCAATAAACGTGCCCTACGGTTACGCCGTTGGTAGTAGTAAAATCATAGGCAAAAAAAAGGTATGATTAGGATTCATATAGTTGCTTAACCTCAGCCTCTGTCAGCGCACGGTCATAAATGCGAACATCGTCAATTGAGCCTAAAAACCGCCGATCGCTAATATTCTTTATGCCTCCTATCTGACAAGTTCCAAGATATCCACTGATTGAGCCGGTCTTATTATCAGAGGCTACCAGTTGACCATTCACAAATAATTTACGCGCCCCGCTGGTATATGTACCGGTAATACTTGACCACTGGTTTAGTGCCACCGGGGCTGATCCACCTATTGCGCCGTCAGTGCTATAGAATGCAGGCTGCCCAATACTTGAAAGGTACAACCAATAGCCCCCAGCTCCATAATTAACAATACCGTGTAGCGCATTAGTGAAGGCAGTGGGATATATCCAGGCGCTCACAGAGATGGCAGATGCTGGTTGAAGCGAGGTGCTCGTACCACACCCCATCTCCCCAGTCCCGTTGAAACTATATGCACTGTTCGTATTTCCTTTGCGGTCAGTCGTCAATGATGCCCCAGCTAGCACTGCATTATTACCAAAGGGCGAACTGTCGATC
>Ga0172380_10003744_pt1 | contig 20432 bp, 16 predicted proteins | sample Leawe162metaG_FD_119747 | JGI IMG/M metagenome (GOLD analysis project Ga0172380, IMG submission 119747) | Leachate microbial communities from a municipal landfill in Southern Ontario, Canada - Leachate well 162 metaG | ecosystem: Engineered > Solid waste > Landfill > Unclassified | place... | reverse complement strand
TTGCAGATACTCTGGACACTGTTCGCGCTGAAGCTCTGAGGCGTCAGGCGGAAGCAAAAATTATCGCTCAGTGTCCGGATGGTGCCGCCGCCCATTTCGTGGGCGCACTGCAGCAGGAGAGGGTCAGTAACTTTGATGGTGCAATTGAAGAATACCGCAGGACGCTTCAGCAGGCCCCTTCTTTTGCGCGCGCCAGCGGTAACCTGGGGCTCCTCTATGCCCAGAAAGGGATGAATGATGAAGCGTCTGTCGAACTGACGCGCGCACTCTCCTCCATTTCCGACCCGTACTACCACAAGGCGATGGCCGGGATCTTTTTCGCGCAAAAAGTATATCCGCTGGCGGCATACCATTATAACGAGGCTGGCCGGGAACTGCCCGGAGATGCTTCCATATTTGTCGGTCTCGCTGATGTCTATTCAGCATCAAACCAGCCGGAAAAGGCGCTGGAGGAGTATCGTAAGGCTTTGGTCGCCGATCCCGCTTCTGTGCCGGCCTATATCGGCATCGCAACGATCTCTGTCCAGAAGGGCGAGCTGGACAAGGCTCTTGAGCAGCTGAAACGGGGTGAGGCGGTTGCCCCCCAGAATCGTGACATCCATCTGATGCTGTCCGGAATATATGAAAAGAAGGGTGATACCAAGCTGGCTGACTACCATTCGTTGCTGGGGGGCAAAAGCAAACTCACGCAGAGTGCTCAGAAGCCGGCCGGGCAGCCGGATGCGAGCGGGGCTGACAAAGAGATCGAGAACCTGAAAGCGGCCATCAAGGAACATCCTGAAGACATTGTGTCATACGAAAAGCTTGGTCACCTTTACCGTGCTGCGGGTAAGGATGCGGAGGCGATCGAGGCATACCGGGAAGCGGCTCATCGCAACAGCACCAGCAGCGATGTGTACCTCAATCTGGGCATACTGTACGAAAAAAAGTCTCAGATAGACGAAGCGGTGGTAGCCTACAAACGGGCGGTAAAGGCTGATCCGGCCAGCGCGGAATCCCATTTGAGATTGGGAGATATCCGCTTTTCCCGTGGCCTGTTCCAGGAAGCGGTGGAGCAGTACTCGGAATTTCTCAAGTTGCGTCCCGCAAGTCCGGATATCCACCTTAAACTGGCCCGGATTTTCGCCAAAAGCAAAGAGGCCGGCCTGGCGCTTTCATCGTACAATTCCGTTCTTACCTACAGCCCGAATGACGGCGATGCCAACAGGGAGATTGCTGCTCTGTACGCTCAAAAGGGGGACAACGAGAAAGCGATTGTGCATTTAAAAAAGGCGCTTGCCGTTCATAAGGACGACAGCGAGGCACGTGCCGCACTCATAGCGATTTATGTAAAGAACAAGCAGTATGACGAAATCACGGTGTTGCTTAAAGAGGCGGTGGAGCTGATTCCCGATGACCCGGTCAACCATTACAAGCTGGGGCTGATTTATGATTTCAAAAAAGAATATGACAATGCAATAGTGTCGTATAAAAAAGCGATTGAGCTGAAACCGGATAATGCCAGGGCACTTAATGCCCTTGGGCGTCTGTATATGAAAACCGGACGGTTGAGTGAGGCTAAGGAGACTCTCGAGGCGGCGAAAAAAGCTGATCCAACCATGGAAGAGACCTCGGTTTTGCTCAATAATATTCGTGACGAGTTCAACCCTGAACCGCGCAAGATAACAAAAGGTAAAAAAAGTAAAGTCAGAAAAAGCAAAAAGAAGAGTTCAAAAAAGACAAAAGCCAAGGGAGCCGCCAAGGCCTCCGCCGCCAAAACCAAGACAAAAAAGAAGTAGACCGGCAACGTGAAAAAGTTTATTCACACAAACACTTGCTGACATCCCGGCACTCCGCGACTGGAAACATAATGACATCTCCGAGCGGCACTGATTCGTATTTCCCCCACGATATCCAGATATCTTTCCATCATTGGCGTTCACTTGGCTTGGGTCCCCTTTCAAGCGGCATTAAAGAACGCGGAATTCCCCAGATACTATTTTTCAGGCAGCTGGCCCTGAAGCTGAACAGCAGCCGTCTGCCCGGTTCAGCCGTTGTTCATGCCGGTGAACTCAATCTGTATGCCTCTCTTCAGAAAACATTGCGCTACCTTATTGATGGCGTTGCAGGTGCCCCGGAGTCTTCGCTCCTGATTAACGCGCTGAAATCGGGCGGCATTGAACCGGCTGGATACGGTCTCCGGGACACGGCACTCCGTTTTGTCGAGTTATTTCCCCCCACCCCGGTACTAGACGGGAAGACCAAGCCCGATCGCTGGCTTGCTGATGCGCTCAAAAGCTCGCTACGCACTCATTCGCTCCTGCGGGAAATGCTGCTGCTGCGACTTGCGTCTGCCAATCCGGCAGTCGAAAGTTTCCGCGAGCTTGTCGATGATCGAGCGTTGTCGGCTTCGTCGCGCTACTCGGACATTATTGCTGCTTTTGAGCGTTCCTTGAAAGAGGAACCAAAAATTGGCGAAAAAGGTTGTACCCTGCTGGAGGCCCTGAAGGCTGCGATCACGGCGTCTCCTAACTCCCTGGCTGGGCAGGTTGCCTATCTTCGCGAGCAGTGGCACGATGTTTTGCCGCCTGAATTGCTGCATGATGTGGAGACCGCCCTTGATATTCTGCTGGAGGAGCAACGGGAGCGTGGCGATGGCGGCGGTGAGCCGGGTCCTGCTCCTGTCCTGGAGTTTCGGCGCACGGGAGCTGCATCCAGTGAACATGTGTCACAGGCCGCGATTAGTGACGTTTTTCACGGTTTCGATTATCCGGCGTATGAGAACTTTTCTTTCGATGCCGACTGGATGTCTCATGTCGTCATGATGGCCAAGATGGTGTATGTCTGGCTTGACCAGCTCAGTCGTTCACACGGGTATCCGATCACCCGGCTCGACCAGGTGCCTGACTCCGAACTTGATCTATTGGCGGGTCGCGGTTTTACCGGGCTCTGGCTGATCGGATTATGGGAGCGTTCTCCCGCATCGCAGCGTATTAAACAGATCTGCGGCAATCCGGTAGCCATTGCCTCGGCTTATTCGCTGTACGACTACGAAGTGGCTTCCGATCTTGGCGGCTGGGATGCTCTGGCAAATTTGCGGGAGCGTGCCGGACGCCGCGGAATAAGGCTGGCCAGTGACATGGTGCCGAATCATACCGGCATCTATTCCCGTTGGGTGATTCAACACCCCGACTGGTTCGTCCAGACGGATTATCCCCCGTTCCCTACCTACCAATTCACCGGTGCGGATCTGTCCGATGACGCAAATGTCTGCATCCAGGTGGAGGATGGCTACTGGAACAAGAGCGACGCTGCGGTCGTGTTTAAACATTATGACCGGCAAAGCGGAAGGACCCGCTACATCTATCATGGCAATGACGGTACCAGTATCCCCTGGAATGATACTGCCCAGCTCAATTACCTCCTCCCGGAACTGCGCGAATCCGTCATTCAGACGATCCTCCACGTTGCCCGCAATTTCCCGATAATTCGTTTCGATGCAGCCATGACCCTGGCAAAGAAGCATTATCAGCGCCTCTGGTTTCCACTCCGCGGACTTGGAGGAGGGGTCCCGTCACGTGCCGAACATGGCATGAGCAAGGATGAGTTCGATGCCGTATTTCCGGTGGAGTTCTGGCGCGAGGTGGTGGATCGGGTTGCTGTCGAAGCACCCGGCACGCTGCTTCTGGCCGAGGCGTTCTGGATGATGGAGGGGTATTTCGTCAGGACGCTCGGCATGCATCGTGTGTATAACAGCGCTTTTATGAACATGCTCAAGGCCGAGGAGAACGCCAAATACCGCACGACTATCAAAAACGTGCTGGAATTCAACCACGAGATCCTCAAGCGTTTCGTCAATTTTATGAACAATCCCGACGAAAAGACAGCAGTTGCCCAGTTCGGCTCGCAGGGCAAATATTTCGGCGCCTGTGTGTTGTTGGCCACCATGCCAGGTTTGCCGATGTTCGGCCACGGTCAGATCGAGGGATTCCACGAAAAATACGGCATGGAGTACAAGCGTGCCTATTGGGACGAGCAGGTTGACGAGGGATTGGTGCGTGGCCATGAGATGTGGATATTCCCGCTGCTGCGCCGTCGCTGGCTCTTTTCAGGCTCGGAAAATTTTGTTTTGTATGACTTCTACGCCGGTGACAGTGTTGATGAAAATGTATTTGCCTATTCAAACCGGGTTGGCGAGCATCGAGCGCTCGTGTTGTACCATAACTGCCACTCAATAACCGCCGGCTGGATCAGGGAATCTGCTTCTTTTGCCGTCACGAGTGAAAGTGGAGGCGAAGGGCTTGCCCGAACAACGCTCGCGGAGGTGCTTGCAGCATCTGATGAAGACAACTGTTATCTGGTCTTCCGGGATCAGACGGAGGGGCTGGAATATCTCCGCTCCTCTCGCGATCTGCTCGAACGGGGGCTTTATGTTGAGCTCAAAGAATATCAATTCCACATTTTCTTGGATTTCCGGGAAATACGCGATGACGAGGATGATTCATGGAAGCAGTTGCATGCTAACCTCAACGGCTCCGGTGTTATCTCTCTTGAACAAGAACACAAGCAGATGCTGTATGGCGAGTTAAATGCTTTTTTCCGAACTATTTTCGAGCTTTTTTCAGAGGACAAGGAGTCGGGCCAATCAGTTGCAACTGATTCGGAATTGCAGCAGGCCATTGATTTGTTTCAGAGGGCAGCAGTTGAAGACATGTTGAAGGCTGTCTCCAGAAAAACGAAACAGAAGAAAACCAAGAAAAGTTCAGCTGTTGATCAGTTTGCCCATCTCTCCGCCTTCCAAAGTCACATAACTAGAGCAAAAGATGCCCGTGCGTTCCAGCTTCGCCTCACGGCCGGATTTTCAGACCGGCCGGTGGAAGCGCTTTTGTTGGCCTGGTTGCTCCTGCGTGACACATCGCTTGATCCGGTCAGCCGGGGACTTGATTACACCCTGCGCAATTATCTGCGGCGGGAGGGAGATTTTGATTTCGAAACCCGAGCCATCGGGCTGCTCTCCGCGCTGCTGCAGTGGTGGCGGTCTGACGAGCGGGGTAGCGATGCAAGCGGCCTAGTACAGGTACAGCGGATGTTTGAGCTTGAATCGTGCCGGAATTTTTTGCAGATTCACGTCAGTGACGGCGTTGAGTGGTTTAACAAGGAGCGCTTTGAGGAGTTGTACGAATGGCTGACGCTTCTCCTCTTGCTTGACGGATGCGGTAAATCACTCTCTGCAAGGATCTTAACAACAAGGATGGGTGATGCTGAGCGTGCTATTAATCTTGGCGTGATGCTGGCACAGGATGTTGGCTACCGCAGCAGGCTTTTTGCAGAGCTACCTGAGAAGTCCGCCTGCCGATTCAAAATGATGGAGGAGTAAATCGTGGCTTGGTACTGAACGCAGAAAGGCCGGCAGTAATGCCGGCCTTTCTGCGTTCAGTACACTAATCATACTATCAGGCAAAGGGGTTCCTGATGGTAATCGTCTGATCGCGTCGCGGGCCAACCGATACCAGCACAATCGGACAGCCAGCCAACTCTTCCAGGCGATGCACATACGCCCTGGCGGTCGCAGGTAACTCTTCAAAAGTGCGGGCAGCGGTGATGTCCTGCTTCCAGCCTGGGAGTTCCTCGTAAACCGGTTGGCATTTTTCGAACAATTCCAGTTGAGCCGGAAGGGTCTCCAGCGTTTTCCCGTCGCACGTATAACCGGTGCAGACTTTGATCGTATCGAATTCCGATAATACATCAAGCTTGGTAAGTGCGATGCCGGTCAGGCCATTGACCCTGACGGCATAACGGATCACCATGGCATCAAACCAGCCGCAGCGTCTCGGCCGTCCGGTTGTTGCGCCAAATTCGCCGCCGATTCTGCGCAGCTCTTCGCCAACCGCATCATTCAGTTCGGTTGGAAAGGGGCCGCTGCCGACGCGGGTTACATAGGCTTTTGATATGCCGATAATTTCATGGATTTCACGCGGGCTGACGCCGGAGCCCGTACAGGCGCCTCCGGAACAGGTTGAAGAAGAGGTTACAAAAGGATAGGTGCCATGGTCGATGTCAAGCAATGTTCCTTGTGCGCCTTCAAAGAGCGCCTTTTTTCCGGCCTTTAGATCCTTGTTGAGAATAAGGGCGGTGTCGGCAACGTAGCGGCGCAGAACATCCGCGTATCCCTGGTACTCGGCGAAAATTTCGTCAAAGCTGCAGGGCGGCTCTCCCAGGAAATTCTCCAGCAGGAAGTTCTTTTCAACCAGAAACTCTTTCAATTTGCGTGCAAATGTGTCGGAGTCAATCAGATCCATCAGGCGGATGCCGCGACGGCCGATCTTGTCTTCGTAGCAGGGGCCAATGCCGCGGCCGGTGGTGCCGATCTTTTTGTCGCCGCTTTTCGCTTCACGGGCGATATCGATCCGTTTGTGGTACGGCATGATGATGTGCATCGATTCGGAGAGCAGCAGGCAGGAATCGTCCTTGATCCGGCCGGATTCCTTGAGCTTTGTGATCTCCTTGATGAATACTTCTGGGTCGAGCACTACTCCGTTTCCGATAATGCAGCGCTTACCCTCGTGGAGGATACCGGAAGGAATCAGGTGCAGGACAACCTTCTCGTTGCCGACCACCAACGTATGCCCGGCATTGTTGCCCCCCTGATAACGGACGACATCGTCAGCATGTTCCGTGTAGATATCGACAACTTTACCTTTTCCTTCATCGCCCCATTGGGCGCCCACTACAACAACATTTGCCATTTCAGTTTTCTCCCTGGCTTTCTTCGATATAGTTCATAAGTCCCGGTCGGGCAATCATACTCTTCTCGATCGGGATCGTACATCCATCAAGGCTGCGGACTGCCCGGTACGGCTGTTGCTCGTCATCGCAGACAACCAGCATGCAGCGGATATTCATTTTTTTCGCGTATTCCAGAGATTGGGCATAGTCGCGGCGAATGATGTCGCGGGCGGTTGTGTACCCCAGGGAACGGAGCTGGCGTGCAATCTGCAATACATTTCGCCGGTCCTGACATGTGTTGAACAGCAGAAAGTCGGTGGCAGAGCACCCCTGAAGTTCCGGACGGCGTTCGACCGTCTGCAGAAGGTTGAGAAGATTGAACGTGAATCCGGTAGCCGGCGCATCGAAACCGTACCTGCAGATAAGCTTGTCGTAGCGGCCGCCGCTGCAAACCGGTTCGCCAAAACCGGTGACAAATCCCTCGAAGGTGATTCCTGAGTGATAGTCAAGTCCCCGAGTCTCCCCCAGATCAATCGAAAGAAATTCAGTTACCCCGTGTATATCGAGAATTTCCAGTACCTGCTGCAGATTTTCGAGAGCTGCTAGCGAGCGCCGGTTGGTCACAATATCTTGTGCGGCTTTCAGCACCTCCCGACCGCCAAACAGGCGGGACAGGGCGTTTAGTTCACGTGCCGAGTCAGGAGATACCGGATGCTCATTGAGCAGGGATGTTACTGCGGAGCTGTCTTTTCGTGAGACGGCTTCACGCAGCAGTCGGAGTGGTTCGCCGTTCAAGCCGGATGCCTGGAAGACCCCTTGGCAGAATTCGACCTGCCCGAGATCAATGGTAAAGTTTTCCAGTCCCATTACCTGCATGGCCTCAATTGCCATGACGATCATCTCGGCATCAGCTTCGGGAGAGTCCAGACCGATCAGCTCAACCCCGGTTTGGAAGATCTCACGACTGCGGCCAGCCTGGATTTCGGTCTGACGCAACACCCGCTCGCTGTAACTGATGCGGTATGGCAACGGGAGGGATGACATGCGGGTTGCAGCAATGCGCGCTACCTGAGGAGTAATATCGGGAGGGAGTGCCAGCAGTCTTCCTGACTGGCGATCGTCAAAACGGTACGTTCTCCCTTTGAGTTCTTCGCCCATGCCGGTAGCCAGTACATCTTCATATTCCAGCCTGGGGGTGGTGATGCGTCGAAAGCCCCATAATTCGAATACATGCAGCAAGCGCCGCTCAATTGAGTCGATTTTTGCGGCCGCTTCCGGCAAAAAATCACTGATTCCGCGAGGGAGCGCTATGTCGCTGGGTGATAGTATCATGCATCCTTTCCGGGTGCCTGCTGGCAAGCAATCCATTCACAACTCGGTGATCCGTGCTTCAGGAATCTGGATTGCGACAAACGGGAAATTATCTCAAAATCCTGTTGCCATGTCAAAACAAAAGACTAACGAGCGGGAACTATTTCGCTCGGCGCACTGTTTGGGCTCGTTGGTGCTTCAACAGCGCTATCTGGTACCGGCAATTGGTCAGGTGCTTCAGCAGCGGGAGCAGGAGTCGATGCCGGAACGAGGTTGCCGGGAGTTACGCCCGGCTTTTGTGACTCGTCAGGAGTCGGAAGCGTTTTGCCATCTGCTTCGGCACCTTTCGCAGGTTTGTCAACGGAATGTTTGATCAGCGAGGTCATTTCCTCAAACAGTCTCCCGTAGTTCTCCGGTTCCTGGGTTTCGCGGAATAACAGGTCGCTCTTTTTTTGTTCAAGAGTTCGGCGAATACCGTCAAGAGTCTTGAAGCGTACTTCCGTTTTGCGGGAAACATTCGCTTCTGATTCGCTGAAATCAGGATACTGAAGGTTGATCAGCGGGTAATAAGGCAACAGTCGACCGCGGAAATTCGGATATTCCCACATAATTGTGCCGTCAGGGCCGACTATCTGGGCGGTCATCGTCAAGAAATTGAAGTCGGTTTCCAGTGATGTCATAAGATTGCTGGAGTAGATCTTGCTGGTTTTGGTCAACCCGCTTACAACGATTACCATAACGGCATCAAGACGATTTTTCTTTATATAGGCGCTTAGCGCGTCGTTCTTCCAGAAGTACTTGTTGTACTGGGTCCCGGCATCATCCCGTTTTTCCTTTCGCGCTACCAGCGAATTGAATAGTTGCCGCGGCTCATCAGCCTGCAGCGTGACCGCATAGAAATTGCCGGTGCTCTGGAGTTTGCGCACGAACAGTGGCTCGTATTTTCGGTTAAGGTCGGAAATGAGTGGAATCAGGAGATCCTTTTGAGGGTGGGTGATGTCTGAATCGGCATCCATGAAAATCGGAGCAACTCCGAGTACCTTTACTTTTTCGGCAAAATTTTCAGTCGGAATATTAAAATGATTCTGGGCGCATCCGAGCATTGTTCCGGCAACAAAAAGTAATCCAACGACGAATCGTATCATGAGAACGCTCCGGGCAAACATAATTTCGAGCTGGTTCCGTGCTGAAACCAGAATTGGACTTATACCAGAAAACAGGGTTGTTTTCTACTCAATTTGATTACTGATCCGAGAGACACTGCGGTGCTCTGTCTACTCAATTTTATTGACAAAATACGACATTATTTCGTATCGTCTCACAACGAACCTGCTTATCGAGAGTGGTGGAGGGAAAAGGCCCTGCGAAGCCACAGCAACCGGTCATAAGGCGCCAGGTGCTAAATCCTGCCGAAAGGCAAAGATGAGAGGTGTGCTGTGCGTATTTATTCAGCCCCTTCTCATCTGATGTGAAGGGCTTTTTTATGTCTGATGTTTACATTACGGAACTGTCAAAAACCTTTGAATCCGGCATTCGCCTGGACAGCGGGCGAATACTGGCTCCGATCACCCTGGCGTATGAGACCTACGGCACGCTTAACGAGCTGAAAACAAACGCAATCCTGGTCGAACACGCCTGGACCGGTGATGCGCATCTTGCCGGCAAACGGAACGCGTCCGAAACAAAGCCCGGTTGGTGGGACGCCATCGTCGGCTCCGGCCGCCTGCTCGATACCGACCGCTATTTTGTCATCTGCTCAAATGTCATTGGTTCCTGTTTCGGCTCAACCGGCCCGACCTCTATCAATCCCAAAACCGGCAAACGCTATAACCTCACCTTTCCGGTGATTACCATTCGTGACATGGTGCGTGCCCAGAAGCTGTTGATCGATGCGCTCGGAATCGAGCGACTGCTTACGGTGATGGGTGGAAGCATGGGCGGGATGCAGGCTCTGGAATGGGCAACGCAGTATCCCGACAGCATCGCCTCGGCAATTGTCCTGGCCACGACACCGCGCCCTTCACCACAGGCTATTTCGCTCAACGCTGTTGCCCGCTGGGCAATATTTAACGATCCGACCTGGCGCAAGGGCGAATACAAACATAATCCCAAAGACGGCCTTGCCCTGGCCCGTGGAATTGGCCACATTACATTTCTTTCCGATGAATCGATGAACGCCAAATTCGGGCGTCGGTTTTCAGCCCGGGACGGCAAGTTTGATTTCTTCGGTCAGTTTGAAGTCGAGCGCTACCTGAATTACAACGGCTACAACTTTGTCGATCGGTTCGATGCCAACTCGTTCCTCTATTTGGCAAAATCGCTGGATCTCTATGATGTTGCCTGGGGATACGAGTCGATGACGGAAGCTTTCAGCCAGGTTAAAGCGCCGCTCCAGTTTTATGCGTTCAGTTCCGATTGGCTCTATCCCCCCTACCAAACGGAAGAGATGGTCGCCTGCCTCACTGAACTCGGTAAAAGCGTCGAATATCACCTGATAACATCTGCCTACGGCCATGACGCATTTTTGCTGGAACATGAAACTTTCGCGCCGATGGTGCGGGATTTCCTGGAGCGGGTCTGAAGCGGTGCAAAAATCCGAGACGAAAAAAACGACGGAAGAATACAGGGATAGTATGCTGTTCAGGAAGCTGAGGCATAGAGCGGGTAAAGCCATCGGCGACTTCGGGCTGATCGAAAAGGGTGATCGCATTGCGGTGGCGGTTTCCGGAGGCAAGGATTCCTATACACTGCTTCTGCTGCTGGAGGAGCTGCGCAGGAGAGCTCCGGTGCCATTCGAGCTGGTCGCGGTCAATATCGATTCCGGTTACCCCGGCTACCGTACCGACGTCATTGAAGAGTTCTTCCAGAAAAACGGTTTCACCTATCTGATGGTGCCCAGCGAGCACTTTGCCATCATTAAAGAAAAGCGCCGTCCCGGCTCCTCCTACTGCTCGATATGCTCGCGCCTGAAACGGGGGGCGCTCTACGAAGCCGCCCAGACATTGGGATGCAATAAGCTGGCGCTTGGTCATCACCAGGACGATTTTATTGAAACCCTGCTGCTGAACCAGTTTTTTGTCGGTTCACTCAAATCGATGTCCGCCTCAATGCTGGCTGACAACGGCATTATTACCGTAATCAGGCCGTTGGTTTATGTTTCTGAAGAAGATATCATCGCGTTTTCCCGCTTGGCTGAGCTCCCGGTAGTATGTTGCTGCTGTCCGGTCTGCGGTACGGCTGACATGCAGCGGAAGCGGATGAAACGACTGCTGAAAGAATTGCAGTCCGATATTCCGCATGTCAAGAGCAGTCTGCTCAAAGCCCTTTCAAATGTTCACCCCCGCCATCTGCTTGACCCGTTGCTGCGGCGAGATACGGCAGGAACGGGGAAACCCGCTGCTCTTCATGGCAACCCTGCTCCGCTTTCCGACCCTGATTCCCACGTCTGCCAGTAGATCGACTGCCGAATACCAGCCGCTGACCGCTACAACCGCAATGCCTGCTATCATGATCGCTTCCATGTACTCCCTCCCATAAATTGTATGAGTAGAGTGTAACAGGGAGGCGTGACAGAATATGTCATTTCGACACTGCTGGAGGTGGTGCCGGAGTGGCCTGGAACTGCTGTGAAGAATGACATCCTGAAGAAATCTACGTGAGCGGTAGGGTGACGGGTGAGAAGTTAGCGGGGAAGTTGCTCAGGGTTCCCCATGTTCGGCTTCGCTCGAGAGCATGACAAGATCTACCCGGCGGTTTTTTGCGCGACCCTCCGGGGTCGCGTTATCGGCAATCGGCCGGAACTCGGCAAAGCCGGTAGCCGAGATTTTGTTGGGATCAATGTCATAATGTTTCAGCAGATATCTGAGTCCATTGGTTGCCCGCGCCGTTGACAACTCCCAGTTGGAGGGGAATTGAGCCGTGCTGATCGGTACATTGTCGGTATGCCCTTCGACCCGCAAGGGATTGTTGTACTGGGTCATCACTTCAGCAATTGTGTTGATCAGTTCATACGCCTCAGGTTTGATTGTAGCTTGGCCGGAGTTGAAAAACCCGGCTTCCTTGAGGCTGACGATCAGACCGCGGCGGGTTATTTCCAGGGTTACCTTGGATTGCGCCCCCTGTTTGACCAGATATGCCTCCACCGCAGCCTTTATCTGGCGAAAATCCTTTTCTGCCGCCCGTGACTTTTGCCCGCTTCGCGCCCGCCCTGCCGGCGTCACTTTTATCTCAGGCTTGAGAGACGGAATTATGGTGATGGTCTGCGAGGGGATTACATTGACCTTCGGGGCCGTCGCCCCGGCTGTTGCCATGCCGAAGGATTGCTGAATAGCCTGCATTACCTCTTCGACCTTCTTCTTGTCGCTTTGCCCCATTGCATACAAAACCACGAAAACAGCAAAAAGCAACGTAATGAAGTCAGCATATGAAACGAGCCAGCGCTCGTGGTTGGCATGCTTTTCCGGTTCTTTTTTGAGTGCCATGACTTGTTAGTGGCCTCCGACGTAGGCCATCAGTTTCTGCTCGATAAAATGGGGGTTCTCTCCGTTCTGGATGGCAATAAGCCCCTCCAGGATCATGACCCGTCGCAACACTTCCTCTTTCATCCGTATTTTTATCTTGTTTCCAATAGGCAGGCAGATGATGTTGGCAACGATCAAACCGTAGATGGTGGCAACGAAGGCAACTGCGATTCCCCCGCCGAGCTTGGAAGTGTCTGAGAGATTCGCCATAACATGAATAAGGCCGAGAACAGCCCCGATAATACCGATAGTCGGCGAGTACCCGCCCGCAGCCTCATAGAATTCAACGCTATGCTTGGTGTTGTCCTCGTATGCCATAATGTCGGCCTCGAGTGTCTCGCGCAGTTTCTGAGGGTCAATGCCGTCAACCACCAGCGATATCCCTTTTTTTATGAAGGGGTCGCGTGCCGACTGTGCCTCCTGCTCCAGCGAGATCAAGCCGTTTCGACGAGCCTTGGTGGCGTAGTTGATAATATCCTTCACTACCTGCTCATGATCGACCTTTGCGGGAAGAAACGCAATCTTGACATTTTTCAGCGCGCTTATGATCGCCGGCAAGGGGAAAGAGACGAAAGCTGCACCAAATGTGCCCCCCAAAACAATCATTGCTGCCGTAGGCTGTATCAGTGCCGTTATATGGACGCCTTCGATTGCAGCGCCACCAAAAATGGCGCCGAAGCCCATCACCAAACCTATAATGGTCGCTAAATCCATGAGCTAGTAATCCCGACTGTGGAATGGAGTGTTGTTCTGTTCGTCCGGAGAGTCACTTTTATGCGGATTCCTGGACCAGTCTGATCGGTGTGCCTCGTTGCGTCCAAGGTAACGCCGTCCGGGAGGACGTGAAGAGCGTCTCAAGATTTTGGCCCGAAAGGCGACGACCCGACTTATGATGGTGCTGGCCCGATCGACGACAATATAACGGTTGCCGTTAAAAAGAGTGATAACTGTGTCCGGAGTTTCCTCGATACAGATAATGTGGTCCGGGTTCAGGTACATCAGCTGTTTATCCAGACGTGTTACTGCAATCATGCAAACCCCGCTAGATTGATGAGTATTTTTCTATAAATATCAAAAGCCCTATAAGGTCAAGAACTTTTTGTACTTTTGATTCTCCTGGCTCAAGAGCGGTCAGATCATGGCATCTATTGCTTCAAAGTCAATATAGCGCTCCGCTATAGAATTTATCAGCTCAATTTTTTCGCGATCATCGGGACCAATCTTTGAAACATGCTCGCGTAGCTGATAAAATATTTCGGACGACGTTTCAACCATTCGGATGTACGGAATATTGCTGTCATCGATAATGCGCTGGGTAATGTCGGAAACCGGCACATGTCCGCCGATGACCAGCCCGGTCAGCTTCTTTTTGAATTCCGGAATATGGTGCAGTGAAGAGGCGGTTACCAGCAACTCGTCTCGTGAGCTGGTAACAATCAGCAGCGTTGAGTCGTCCAGGCTGTCGATAACACGTTGTGAAGATGCCGCTCCAAGCTGAATCGTATGGCAGAGGCGGCTTCGATCGGCCGGATCGCCTTTGAGTGGAAGTCCCAGCAACTCGGAAACATGGAGCAATGTCGGGTCAGCCAGTGTTGGCAGATAGTCAAAGGCGCTCGTCACCATAATGCCGCTTCCGGCAAAAGCCTTCTCAAGATAGCTGAGAGTGTTCAGCCGCTTTTCAGGAACCAGTTTGTTGGCCATGATGATGCGGACATCCGAGTTTTCCCGCTGATACAGTGCCAGATTAAGTTCGACGGAATCAATGACATTTCCGATACCGCCCCCGGTTACCAGAAGAACCGGCGCGTGAAGTTCGGCTGCTATCCGGGCGTTATTCATGCCGACGACCGATCCGACCCCTCCATGACCGGCCCCTTCGATAATCAGGAAGTCATACTTTTTTTCCAGTTCTTCGCAGGCCGAACGGATAGCCCGGCGCGGCGCGGCCGAGTCGATCTCCCCGTCAAGAAACCGGCGCGTCGTTCCCGGGGCCAGCGTTACCGGAGACATAAGCGCAACATCTTCTTCCATGCCGAATACGCAGGAGAACATGGCGGCGTCTTTATCAACGATTGTGCCGTTAAACTCAACCCATTTGGGGCCGATCGGTTTCATGAATCCGACCCGTCCATATTTTTTGCGGGCCAGATGCATCAACGAGAGACTGATGGTCGTTTTGCCGCAATGCTGACCTGTAGCTCCTATGAATATCTTTCTGCACATGACCTGGCTCCTGCAGCGTTTCAAAGTGGTGTTGCGATGCGTTCAAAAAAGTCGTCAAAGGCGTCTTCGCCGGAATGAAAACACAAAAAACGAACTCCCATGCCGCTTTTTTTGACAAGGTGAAAGAGATTTTGAGGCACTTTTTTTGCCCACATGACTCGTGCCTCCAGCTCTACCCTGCATCCTTCCGGGAGGTCAAACTCGATTTTTATTCTGGAGTTTGGGGGGATGATATTGGGAGTCTTGATAAACATCCCGGTCATGGAAAGATCTTCGGTAAAGGCGACCCTGGCAGCGTCATCAATGCCAAAACGGATCGACATGCGTTTCTTGATACGTCTGATATCCCGCTTGTCTGCCACTCTTTTTGTCCCCCGCTGTCTGATTTGGAAGAATTGACGCGTGTACGCCAGACACCTTGCCAGAAATATACCACAATTTCAATATATAGCAGCCCCTGTGTTGAAAAATGTCTTCGAAATTGCTGATGGCACGAGTCTGGTCCATGTAAACCGGATGCCTGTGTTAACGGTCTGTTTTCCTGCCGGAAACACTCAAGAAGCAGATTCGAACGCACCAAAATTGAATTGACAGAGCGGTGGCAATAATCTACTTTGACATAAAGCTGGGGGAGTTTCGACTGAGAGCGGTGGATGCCGCGACCCTTCGTACCTGATCCGGGTAATGCCGGCGTAGGGAAGCGCGACCGATTGATGTATCAAACAAGCCGCTGCTGCGGTTTTTTTTGTTTAGTAAGTTAGAAGAGATTTTCTGCGTTTTTAATACGATAGAAATAATTTCTGTGGTTTTTTTGCAGTGAACGTACTTATTCCGTTTATCGGGGCAGGCAGAAAATATCTTCGTTATAACGCACTTATCCTGCTTGTCAGGGTCAGGAGGATGACATGCGGATTGTGTTGAACGGTGATTGTGTGGAAACGGGGGATGCATGCACGGTCGAGACGCTGCTGCAGCAGCTCGGGATCAGCCGGGAACGGGTAGCCGTTGAGCTGAATGCCGATATTGTCCCAAAGGGCAATTACGAGAAACAACTTCTTTCAGATGGCGATAAAATTGAAATAGTCCATTTTGTTGGCGGAGGATAACCGCATGACACAAACAGAGGATAAACTGATCATTGGCGGGCGGGAATTTACTTCGCGCCTGATGGTGGGCACGGGCAAATATGCCAGCTTCGAACAGACCGCCCGTGCGCTGGAAGTTTCCGGTGCCGAGATTATCACCGTTGCGGTGCGTCGGGTAAATCTCGATCGTAGCAAGGAGTCATTGCTCGACTATATCGATCTGAAAAAATATACGCTGCTGCCCAACACCGCCGGTTGCTATACGGCTGATGATGCTGTTCGTACCTGCCGTCTGGCTCGCGAGGTGGGCATGTCGGATTTCGTAAAGTTGGAGGTTCTGGGGGATGAAAAAACCCTGTTCCCGGATAACGAGGAGCTGCTCAAGGCTGCTAAAATTCTGGTAGCGGAAGGCTTTACCGTTCTTCCCTACTGTAGTGACGATGTGATCGTGTGCAAAAAGCTGGAAGACCTCGGTTGTGCCGCTGTTATGCCTCTGGGAGCTCCGATCGGCAGCGGGCTCGGTATTCGCAACCCGTACAACATCAGAATAATCCTGGAGAATGTGACGGTGCCGGTTATTGTCGATGCCGGTGTCGGTTCGGCTTCTGATGCGGCCATTGCCATGGAATTGGGCTGCGCCGGAGTACTGATGAATACCGCCATTGCGGGTGCTCAGGATCCGATTGCCATGGCTGAAGCAATGAAACTGGCGGTGATCGCCGGCAGACTGTCGTTCAAGGCCGGCCGGATTCCCCGCAAGCTCTACGCCAATGCCTCCAGTCCGCTGGACGGCATGATCGGTTGAATACCGCCCCCTTGATGCAGAAGAACGATTTCATCCTGTATCTCATTACCGATCGGCGTCAGACCGGTGGCAGGCTACTGACAGAGGTAGTGCGTGAAGCGCTGTATGGGGGAGTCAGAGCGGTCCAGTTGCGCGAAAAGGATCTTTCCAGTGCCGAACTGTTCCGGTTGGCAGCGGAATTAAGGAGCCTTACCGCTGATTTTGCTGCCCGTCTCATCATCAATGATCGTCCGGACATTGCCCTTGCGGTTGATGCGGATGGTGTCCAAATCGGAGCCGGCAGCCTGCCGGTATCAGTGGTTCGACGACTGCTGGGGCCGGATAAAATTATCGGCTACTCGGCCCATGCCATTGACGAAGCGCTGCGAGCCCAGGTTGACGGTGCCGATTTCGTCACGTTCGGCCCGGTGTATCACACTCCATCCAAGGCAGCATACGGTGCACCATGTGGTGTCAAAAAACTGTCAACTGCTGTCTCGGAAATATCAATACCGGTTATCGGCCTGGGGGGGATCTCACAGGCAAATATTACTGAATCGCTTTCTGCCAAAATTCACGGCATCGCTGTTATCTCGGCCATACTGACCGCACCCGACCCGCGCGGCGCCACTGCAACCCTGCTGAAGAAGATAGAAGAGTATGTCCAACACTCCTGACGAACGACTCCACCCACAACTTCATATCAATTCCTACGGTCACTATCTGCGTCGCCGCTTCGGCATCCGGATTAGCAAGGTCAATGTGGATGCTGGCTTTACCTGCCCCAATCGTGACGGCAGCAAAGGGACCGGCGGTTGCATCTACTGCAACAACGTATCGTTTTCCCCCAGGGAGACTCTTTCCGTCGTACCCCTGGAGGAACAGATGGCGGCTGGAATGGCCTATCACCGCACCCGCCTCGGCTCCGAGAAATTCATCATCTATTTCCAGAAATACACCAACACCTACGGTTCGGTGGAACTGCTCTCGGATCTTTATAGCCGGGCCCTTGACCATCCCGATGTTATCGGTATTTCGGTAGGAACCAGGCCGGATTCGCTGAGTGATGAAGCTCTCGACCTTTTGACGGACATTGCGCGGACAAAATACGTCTGTCTAGAGTTGGGCCTGCAGTCAATGGATGACGCCATACTTAAACGTATCAACCGTGGCCACACCCTGGATGATTTCATTGGCACGGTAAGCCGTGCGGCTGGCCGTAATCTCGACATCTGTGCCCACCTGATCCATGGCTTTCCGGGGGAGAGCGCGGCAGAGTTTTTAAAAACAGCTGATCTGATGGACTCTCTGCCGATAACTTCACTCAAGCTGCACCAGCTGCATGCCGTGGCAGGAACAGAGTTGGCTGAGTTATACCGCCGTGGTGAGTTTAGGCCGCTGACTCTTGAAGCATACATCACAACGGTGGCTGACTTTCTGGAACTGCTTCCGCCACGAATAGCCATCCAGCGTCTGTACGGTTCTGCTCCCCTGGAGATAAGCGTCGCCCCGCAGTGGGGGCTGAAGAACAATCAAATGTGGTATGCAATAGTCAACGAATTGACACGTCGCGGCAGTTGGCAGGGGTGCCGATGTGCGGGGAATCAGCCTATCGCCGGGGTGACGGCTGTCAATGCCCGGTCGAGATGCTCGCCTCCACTGCAAACCGTTTGATTTTGCGGGTCGTTGTTTTGGGGAACTCATCTTCGCGGATCGTAAACTTGCGAACCCGCTTGTAATCGGCCAACCCGTTGCACGCCTTCTGGACTTCAACTCGCAGCAGCGCTTCAACATCAGCCTCACTCATCGGACAGTTGCCGTCAATCCGGCATTGATTGTCAAGCGCCTCCTGTTCCGGATAGATAATGGCGTGAATTTCTTCGGATGCGGTGCCGACCCGATGGCCATAGACCATTACCTCGGCAATGAACGGGCTTTTGAGAAGCTCGTTTTCCACTTCTTCCGGATACACATTTTTGCCGTTGGGGGTTACGATCAGATTTTTGACCCGTCCGCTAATTGTCAAAAAACCGTCGGTGCTGAGAAAGCCGAGGTCGCCCGTGCGATACCAGCCATCGGCAAGCACTTCCGCGGTAGCCTGGGAGTTCTTGTAGTACCCCTGCATGACATTAGGTCCTTTGACAACGATCTCTCCTACCCCATCGTCATTTGGTTCATCAATCCGCACTTCAACACGCTGCAACGGGCGTCCAATAGTGCCGAGCCGCTTGCCACCCGGCTGTTCCGCGCTGATGATCGGCGCTGTTTCGGTAATGCCGTATCCCTGATAAATCGATAAACCGAACTCAGTCATCCCCTTGGCAATAGCCGGGTCAAGTGCCGCCCCGCCACTGATGAAGATGGTGCCGGAGCCGAATGCCTGCCGCACTTTCGAAGTCACAATCGGCCGCGTGAGCGGAACCGAAAACAGCAGCTGTGAAAGTTTTTTGGAGTTGATGTTCTTTGTAATACGGTCGAGAATCATGCGGTACACAGCGGGAACTGCCAGGAAGAAGGTTGGCTTGACCTCCGCCAGATTTTCTCCCAGCTTTTTCAGTGATTCACAAAAAGAAACCTTTCCTCCCAGTGAGAGTGGCAGCAGAACGCCGCAGACCTGTTCGAAGACATGGTTGATCGGCAGGAACGACAGGGTATGGATGCTGGAATCGAGTTGAAAATGGGCGGCGGCTCCTTTGATGTTTGAGACTATATTTGCATGGCTGAGCATGGCGCCTTTGGAGCGGCCGGTTGTTCCGGAGGTATACAGGATGACGGCCGTATCGTTGGGGCTGCGAGGCTTTTCCGGGAGCGGCGCGCTGTGGCAGAGGGCGTTCAGCGACAGGAATTTCCCTTCGCGGCAGAGTTTGTTGCGGAGTCGTTCGACCGGGTCAAAAGGGTCTGTTGGTTCTGTTTTGGCGCCGGTATCAGAACAGGATGGTGATAGCAGGCGATATGCCTGACGAGCCAGCACTTCCATCGTGGTGCGTCGATCAAGCGGCAGATCCACCGCAGTGACCAGCTCACGCCACTCTTCAATCAAGACGTCCAACACCTGCACAACTTGTGAATTAGCGTCGTCTGTCGCGGTTGGGGAAAGTGTCACGATGCGTTCCAGGGCCGGGATATCCGGAAAAATTTCCAGGAGCAGATCAAGGCAGGGAGGGGCGCTGAATACGAAGCGGGCATCGCAATCGGCAAGAATATGGCGCAATTCTGCCGACTTCAGCTCTTTATCGATCGGCACAACAACACCGCCCGCCTTGAGAATTCCCAGGTAGGCCGCAACCCACTGCGGTGACGAAGGCGCCAGCAGGGCTGCGTGATCGCCACTATTGAACCCGCTTTTGATCATGCCGGCCGCGACCCGGTCCGACAGCTCCCAGAGAGCGCCGTAGGTCATGGTGTGCCATGTTCCGGCACGCTTGTAACTGAGCGCCGGCTGGTCGCTGTGTTTCTGGCAACTTTCTCTGATCAGGGAATCAATAGTCTGCATCGCAAGCCTCCAAAACGGTGTTATGGGTGCATACTAGCACGACTGCGCCGCGTTTTGTCAAAGCTAAAAGCGCTTCCGGCCTTCAGAAAATGCTTTTTCGGCGTAGCCGGGAATGCTATAGTGTCGCGCACATTTACAGCAGTGAGTGCCCAGTCAAAGGAGTAATCAATCATGTCCGAACTTCGTGTCCGTTTTGCCCCGAGCCCAACCGGTTACCTTCATGTCGGTGGCGCCCGTACCGCTCTATTTAACTGGCTGCTGGCCAGGAACCAGGGTGGCACGTTCATTCTGCGTATCGAAGACACCGATGT
>Ga0172380_10003743_pt1 | contig 20433 bp, 19 predicted proteins | sample Leawe162metaG_FD_119747 | JGI IMG/M metagenome (GOLD analysis project Ga0172380, IMG submission 119747) | Leachate microbial communities from a municipal landfill in Southern Ontario, Canada - Leachate well 162 metaG | ecosystem: Engineered > Solid waste > Landfill > Unclassified | place... | reverse complement strand
GGAGGCATTTCGCTCAATTCACATAGGTGAATAGACGCAGCAGTTTAAAAAAATCTACCTGCCGACTTTGACGAGGTTACTCTGTCATGAAAAATAACCGCTCAAACTCCGACAGACTCCTAGCAAAATGCTAAAATAAAACCAGGGATTTTCCTGAGAAGTCAACAAATTCCAGCAGGGAATAACCCCAGTGGCAAGCATAAAAAAAGAAGAGCTGTTTCACTAAACGATCGCCAGAACCTCCTTTTACCGGCCCGCTGCAGGGGGAAATATGCTGAGACACAAATTCTGTGAACTGGTTGATATCCAGAAACTCCAGGAGTCCATGGAGTATTTTCATCAAGCCACGGGTCTTGCCAATGCCGTTCTTGATCCGGAGGGAAATATCCTGGTGGCGGCCGGCTGGACAGATTGCTGCACCAGATTCCACCGTTGCCACCCCCTCACCCTGGCCCGCTGCAAAGAAAGCGACGCCTATATCAACTCACATCTGTTCGAAGGCGATTATACCGAGTACCGCTGCAAAAATGGTCTGATGGAGGTTGCCTTCCCCATTTTTATTGAAGGGGCACACTCGGCAACTTTTTTCTTTGGCCAATTCTTTTATGAACATAACCCGCCGGATCTCGCCTATTTCCGCAGACAGGCCAAGGAGGCGGGCTTTGCCGAGGAAGAGTACCTGAGGGCACTCAGCAGGGTGGCCATCATTTCCCGTGAGCGGGTAAGCGGCATCATCGCCTACTATAAAAGTATTGCCGGCATGCTGACGGACATCGGCCAGGCCAATGAAAAACTGCGGGAAAGTGAAAGGAAGTTCAAAACCATTTTTGAAAATATGCAGGATGGTTATCTGCTGGCGGATATGGATGGGACCATCCGGCTCGTCAATCCGGCTTCCGCCCTGATATTGGGATACGGCAGCACGGGAGAACTCATTGGCAGGAATATGGGCACCGATGTCTATGCCCACCCGGCCGACCGGGAAAAACTGAAAGCACTCCTGCGAGAAAAAGACCGGGTTAATGACCATGAGTTGCCGATCAGGCGGAAGAACGGCGAACATCTCACCGTCTCCTGCAATATCCATCTGGTGCATGATAGAGCTGGGCAACCCGTTGCCATGGAGGGATTGTTCCGGGACATCACCGAGCGCAGGAGAGCCGAGGAAGAACTCAGACAGTCGCAGAGACTATTGCAGAGCCTGTTTGAGGCCAATCCCGGCCTGATCAATGTGCTGGATAGAGATCTCAACATTGCCTACAGCAACTGGCATGGCCATGAGTATGTCACAGCCGAGGAGCGGGCCGGTAACCCCAAGTGTTACCGGGTTTTTCTCAAAAAAGACAAACCCTGTGCAAACTGTCATGTGGGGGAAATATTTGCTACGGGCCAACCTTGCACCGTGGAGGTTTTCAATGATGTCAATGGCGGCTACCGGGAGGTCAGCACATTTCCCGTCTTTGACGAGTCGGGCAAGGTGCGCTATGTGGTGGAACACGCGGCGGACATCAGTGAGCGCAAGCAGGCCGAACTGGCGCTCCGGGGGGAAAAGGAAAAGCTTGAAACCGTAACACGCAACATGGGGGTGGGACTGGCCGTTATTGCCAGGGACTACCGGATTCTCTGGACAAATCAGGTTCTTAAAGGAATTTTCGGGGATATTGAAGGAAAAATCTGCCATGCAACCTTCAACAGGCAGGCCCAGGTCTGCCCTGGATGTGGTGTCAGGCAGGTCTTTGCCACAGGCCAGGGCCCGGTCACCCATGAACAGAAAGGAATCGACGTCAACGGCAACGAATTCTGGTCCGAGATGATCGTCACGCCCCTTACGGACGAGCGGGGAGACATCACGGCAGCCCTGGAGGTTGTCGTGCCCATCAACGAACGCAAAAAGGCCGAGGAAGAGAGAAAGGAAATCGAAAAGCAGCTTCGCCAGGCCCAGAAAATAGAGTCCGTGGGCACCCTGGCCGGCGGCATCGCCCATGACTTCAACAATATCCTCACCGCGGTTCTCGGTTATGCGGACATGGTGCGGGAAGAACTCGTCCCGGGCAGCAGGAGCTGGAACCTGCAGCAGGAAGTGATCAATGCCGGGCTACGCGCCAAGGAACTGGTGAAACAGATTCTGACCTTCAGCCGCCAGACGGAACATGATTTCAAACCCCTGCAGCTCCACCTCCTCATCAAGGAGACCCTGAAGCTGTTACGGGCCTCCATCCCCACCACCATTGAAATCCGCCAGGACATTGATCCGTCCTGCGGGGCCGTGCTGGCCGACCCGACCCAGATTCATCAGGTGCTGCTCAATCTCTTCACCAACGCCTCCTACGCCATGCGGGAAAAAGGCGGGGTACTGAAAGTATCCCTGCAGGAAATCCTCATAGGTCCTGAGGATCAGCTAGCCGCCCTTGAGCTGCAACCCGGCAGATATCTGCAACTTTCCGTCAGCGATACGGGCGCAGGCATCAGGCCGGAGGACATGGAGAAGATTTTTGAGCCCTACTTTACCACCAAACCGGTCAATGAAGGCACCGGCCTGGGCCTTTCCGTGGTGCATGGCATCGTCAAAAGCCATAAAGGCCGCATCACGGTCTGCAGTGAACCCGGAAAAGGCACGGTCTTCAATCTTTATTTCCCCTGTATTGCGGCCGCTGACGAAGCAGGCGAGCCAGAAGCGGCGGAACTGCTCCCCGGCGGGAATGAACATGTTCTGGTGGTGGATGATGAGGAATTCATCATCAAGATAGTACAGTTTTTACTGGAAAATCTCGGCTACCGGGTTACGGCCACGACAAGCAGCCTGGAGGCCCTGCGCCTCTTTGAACAGCAGCCGGCGGATTTCGATCTGGTCATCACCGACATGACCATGCCGCAGATGACGGGTGCCGACCTGGCCCGCAAATTCCTGGCCATCAGGCCGGATATCCCGCTTATCCTCTGCACCGGCTTCAATGAACTGATCAACGAAAAAACGGCCAAGGAAATCGGTATCCGTGAATTTGCCTTAAAGCCTATCGACAAAAAAGATCTGGCGGATATGGTGCGGAGAGCATTGGATACGAAGCTGCAGGGATAGTGAGAAATTATTGACAGCGTATAATTATCTTAAATTATTAACTTTATATGGAAGCAATATCAGTGATTTCGTCTTTACTTGTTCAGGAATAATCTCAAGTTTTGGTAAGCGATTCCAGAGCAAGGGTTGCCAATGCGAATCTTTCGCTGTATTTGACTTTGAAGTAGATGCGACAATTTGCTGCATTGACAAAAAGAAAATGGTTTCACAAGGGATTGTTAGGGGGTTAATGGGGACGTCCATTAAATTATAAATACCTTTTGGCCACGAAGAAAAAATTTTATAATTTAATGGACGTCCCTATTGGCCCCCGGTCACAATTAAAATGATGAGGCGTATAAGAAGATGGCTCTCGACATACATCCAGAATGTAAAAAAAGAATTATAGAAATTGTTACTGAAGAACTCCCCTATATAGTTGTCAACAACAAGATGTTTCTTGGAGACAAATCCTTTATAGGCTTATTACTCAAAGATGATAGTCTCCCAACAAGAGGCTCTGTAAAAACCCAATTAGAACAATATATTGGCGAGTCCCCTCTTTACGTTTTTTTGACTGAAACGTTGTACAAAGAGCTATCTGAGACTCAGAAATACGACTCTAATCCTACTCCGACAAAACTAACAGAGCTTGAAGGTTATGAAGACCCTTTAGCTGTGGGAGTACGTCTGATTGAATCGTTCACAACATTACCGTGGAGATACACTTTAACAATTAAATTCAAGAATGATTTTGGTGAAATATTCAGAAAAACAATAAAACATTTTACAGTTTCTGATTCGATAAAACTTTTTTGCCCAGACAAACAATTTAAAACAGATTTTTCTCTACAATCCGGGAATGTTGCAAAAGATCGTTCATTATCTGGAAATGCATTTACGTCACCAAGACTCTACGATTATAAACCACAGGAGTGGGATGAAAATGCAACATATATACAAATAAAAGTTGATGGTTTTATAGGAAAATACGCATCTACCTTTCCCCTTGAAGATGCATTATCTATTCTTAAATCTTTTTGTGGATTATCTATTGCCCTTAGATTGCTCAAGGTTAACACGACCTATCATCCAAGACAATCAATAGCAAAATTTTTTGTACATAAGCATGTAGATGGCAAGTGGATTATAGAAAATTCACATGAACTAGATTTTATAACGTCGGATACTTTCAACGACTTAGTGATACATGATTTTGATGATTATTTAGATATTCAAGATAAGAAAACAAGATGGTTTACCAGTAAGCTAATCCTACTAAACTGCGCATTCTCTCATAAAGAAAAATCAAAAAAAATAATATTAGCAGGACAATGGCTATTTGAAAGTTATTGCGGGAGCAATGGACTATTGTCATTTGTTCAAAGTACAGTCGCATTAGAGATACTATTAGGAGAAAAAAAAATATCTGATTTAATGGGACTCGGAGAGCTTCTAAGAAATAGGTGTGCTTATTTGATAGGGAAAACTCACCAACAGAGAGAAGAAGTATTAAGTGATTTTAAAAAGATCTATGAGATTAGGTCAAAAATTGTACACAGAGGGAAAAGTAAACTTAATAATAATGAGAAATTTTTATTCTCTAAGTTGCAATGGATGTGCCGGCGTGTAATTTGCGAAGAAATAAATTTGTTATCAAAAGATATACAAAATGCTTTGACCAGATAAAATTCCGGCGGGGACACTATACTTATCTTAACCAAAAAAAATGCAGCGGATTAACCGGTGATTTTCTCGGTTCAGCCCCTAAGATTGCCAAATCGAAGATTATCATAAGAGCAACAACATCAAGGTTAGTCTTACTACTGTTAGTTGACCTATCTAGCACGGTAGCAATAGTTACAACGCCCCCAGCAGATACCAGTCCGGTACCCCCCAGACATTCCGGCGCAATTCGACAACCTCATTCCCCGGATAGACCACCAACCCTAATTTGGCCGCATCCGGATGTTCCGCCAAGAACGTCTCCACACTTCTGCCGTCTGCTGCGCTCACCCGTTCCGATGCTTTGGCCTCAATAGGGAGAATTCCGCGCTCACTCGCCAGCAGAAAATCCACCTCCAGTCCGGCGGCGGTACGGTAGAAATACAGCTCCGGCTCCACCGGCTGGAGCTGCTTCCACTTCAAAAGTTCGGCGCAAAGCCAGCTTTCGTAAGCAGCGCCGCTGCTGATGGAAAGCTCACCAACTATAGCCCTGTTCACCCCCACGTCCGGAAAGAAGAGTTTCGGACTCTTGACCAGCCTTTTACTGACGTTTTCATGCCAGGGGGGAAGCAGAACGCACTGAAACGACATGGTCAGCAGTTCCAGATAGCGCTTGATGGTATTGACCGCTACTCCCAGATCCCGCGACACCTCGCTGATTGAAAACAGGTTGGCGGTGCGGCTGCATAACAGTTTCTGCGCCAGGGCAAAGGTATCGATATTCGCCACCTGCCCCACATCGGCAATATCCCGCTCCAGATAGGTCTTGCGATAGTCCTTGAGCCAGTTCAGCCGCTCCGTTTCTCCCGTGCGCTGCCACACCGGCGGATAACCGCCCCATCGCTGATGCTCGTCCCGCACCTCACGCAGGGTACGCAATTGCCCAGGCGAAACCAGGGGGAGCCGCACGGCGTCCTGTGTCGAAAGCGTCTGATTCTGCCATATTCGGGAGAGAAGCGGCGGTTCGCCGCCTCCGGTCAGTTCAAAGAGGGAAAACGGGTACATCCGGCAGAGCGCCACCCGCCCGGCCAGGGTCTCGCGGATGCTCTTCATCATCAGCAATTGCGACGATCCGGTCAAAACGAAGCGTTTCCGATCAAAGGCAGGTTTTTTCCGTTCCCGGTCCACCACCAGCTTCAGCGGGTCGAACAACTGCGGGATTTTCTGCACCTCGTCAAGCACCACCAGCGGTGTGGTGATGTTTTCCAGGATCTGCACGGCCGAGCGCTGAAAACGAAGCCGTTCGTCGGGATCGTCGAAGGAGATGTAGGTAAACGAAAGGTCAAGCCGTTCGGGGAGCTGCATTTCGCAAAGAGTGGTCTTACCGGTCTGGCGCGCACCGGTCAGGGCCACAACCTGCTCTTGATTCAGGCGGGTGATTATGGTGTCGGTTATTGATCGTTTGATGCTCTCCATGCCGTATTCATATCAACGACATTGCAAAAATGCAAGGCAATTTTGCAATGTCGTTGATAGTAATGGGGACGTGCCATGTTTTCTGGTTCGCGGGTTCCGGGACCGGTAAGTCAATTCCATCAAAAAAACCGCAGATTTTTTCACCATCACCTCCTCTTCCCTGTTGAGCCGTTCTGCGCAGGAAACAGCTCGAATACGCTATGCGGTTTCAGGCCCGGCTCCTGCCGGTGGGAAACGTAAATAATCGCGGTATCACTCTCCTCGGCCATTTTATTGATCAATGCCGTCAGCATTGCCGCCGCGTTATCATCGAGCCCATTGCCCGGCTCGTCCAGAATCAGTACCGGGGGATGCTTTACCATGGCCCGGGCCACGAGCACCATCCGTTGCCGTACCTGCGACAGGCTGATAAAAGGGGCATGGCGTTCATTTTCAAGATCCAGCAAGCGAACCCATTTTCCCGCCAGTTCCGTCTGCAGGCCGCTCGCTTGCCGGTAAAGCCCGATGGAGTCGACCATGCCGGAGATGATCATCTGTTCCACCGTGGTCCGTCGGTGAAACAGCTCCAGCATGGAAGGGGTTAAGTAGCCGACCTTCTCCTTGATCTGCCAGACCGATTCTCCTGTCCCTTTTTTACGGCCAAAGAGAAAGAGGTCCTGGCCAAAGGCCTTGGGGTTGTCGCCGGTGATCATGGTCAGCATGGTTGTCTTGCCCGCACCATTGGGACCAACCAGTTCCCAGAACTCCCCTTTCCTGACTTCCCAGTTTATGTCCTTGAGAATCGGCCTGTCCTCATAACTGACAGACACATTTTCGAATTTGATGAGTGAATCCGGGATATCCGGATAAAGGCGGGATGGGGCGGGCAGCCTGCCATGCAGTTGAAAGCGCGGCCGTAGCTCATACTTCTCCAGATACTCCCGGATGGTTCCGGCAAAGACAACTCGATCGCCTTCGCAGGATAAGGCATGGGTGATAAAGGGCAATAAGTCCCTTGCGCGTTTTACTATCTGGATGATCATGAGTTGCCGGCTCAAATGCCGCAGTTCCTCTTGCAAGGCACAGGAGGAGGCTGTATCCAGGGCATCAAAGGGATTATCCAGCACCAGGAAGTCAGGATTAGCGGCAAGCAGATAGTTCAGCAGTGCTTTTTTCTGTTCCCCGCTGGAGAGGGTGCGGATACTTCGCTGTTGCTGTTCGGTAAGGGCAAACCTGTCATGTTTCCTTTCCTCTTCCATGAACCAGGTCAGGGTGAGATTGGAAAACAGCATTCCCTTTTTCCCCAGGATTTCAGGAAAATAGGCCGGCGTATTGCCGTGAAGCAGATCCTGCATGAAGGACGATGACAGGGATGGATCCGTCCCGAAAACAGCAACATGTCGCATGTGGTGAGGTGGGCCTGGCGGGCTATTTCTTTCTTTTGGTCTGGGCGATCTCTGCCATCGCCTCCTTGAAACAGTCCGGGCAGTAGCCATGGCTGATACCCAGGCCGGTCTTTCTGCTGATGAATTGATCCAGGGCCAGCCATTCCGTCATGCCGCCCTCATCCTCATGCAGCACCTTTTTACATTCACTGCACACCGGCAGAATTCTTTCGTAAATTTTAATTTTTCTTGCCAGCTCCTGCTGTTCGAGACAATTGGCGATGCGCAGATTCAATTCATGGCAGTCACAGGGTTTGAGCAGATAATCCGCCGCGCCGAGGCGCAGGGCCTCAATGGCCGAGGCGACCTCCCCGTAACCGGTGAGGATGACCACGGCGACTTCCGGATCAATTTCCTTGGCCGCCCTCAGGACTTCCAGCCCATTAAGGCCTTCCATCATTAAATCGGTAATGATCAGATCAAAATAGTTCTCCCGCAGGACGGCAATACCCTCTTCGCCGTTTTCCGCCAGGGAAACCTCATACCCCTCCCCCTCCAGTTCCAGGCCAAGGCTGTTTAAAATCAGCTCTTCATCGTCAACTATGAGTATCTTTTTCTTCACGTAATCAGACCGGCCAAAAGCAGAACGAACCGCCACCTAACCGCCGATTTTCTTTTTCAGCAGATCGGCAAAAGTCCCCATGGATTTCTCTTTTTTGTCGCTACCCGTCTCCTTGAAACGATGGAATTCCTCCCGCATGTCGTCATCCTGCGGCTTCCTCGCCTTTTTCCGGTCGTCAGCCTTGACAGCTTCCTCGCTCTGCGGCAGGGAAAGGGAGATCCGTTTCTTCACCCGGTCAATGCTGTCAATGCGCACCTCCAGGCTCTGGCCAGGCTGGACAACCTCTCGCGGATGATTGATCCTGCGGCCGCCGCCAAGGGTGGAAATGTGCAGCAGGCCGTCAACCCCCGGAGCCAGGGTGACAAAGGCGCCGAAGTCGACAAGGCGCGCCACCGTGCCGGTCGCGGTGGTGCCTTCCGCCAGACTGCAGGTATCCCATGGATCAGGCAGGGTTTCCCGCAGGCTGAAGGAGAAGCGGTCATGATCCCAGTCAAGGCTTTTGATCGCCACCTCGACATTCTGCCCTTCTTCCAGCACGGAATGAATATCCGCTACCCGGCCCCAACCTATTTCAGAAATGGGGATCAACCCCTCTATGCCGCCGATATCGACAAAGGCGCCAAAATCACGGATCGAGGTGATGACACCCTTGACGGTCTGCCCGACCTGCAGACTGTCTTTCAGCTCCTCCTTTAACGCGGCACGCTGTTCCTCCAGGATTTTCCGGTGGGAGACAATGATGTTCCGGCCATTATCCCGGAACTCGACAATCTTAAAGACATACTGCTGGCCGATGTACTGCTCATTATCGGCAATCTTGCGCAGGCCCATCTGGGAGAAGGGACAGAAAGCCCTGCCCCCGCCGATTTTCACCTCAAACCCGCCCTTGATCTCTTTCTGGATCGTCCCTTCCACCGGAATGCCGCTGTGAAAGGCCTCTTCCAGATGGGCCTTGACCGCAGCCCCGCCTATCTTGGTGGTGAAGATCTTTTCATTGCGTTCAACCGCCAGGAAATAAACATCAATGGCATCGCCTTCCTTGACCGTGGGGTTGCCTTCCTGATCAAGCAGTTCGGACATGGCCAGGGCACCTTCACTTTTGCCGCCGAGATCAATAAAAACCCACTCCTTGGTGATCCGCACGATCTCGGCCCGGACCTTCTGCCCCGGTTCGATACGGTCCTGGGCGGCATCCTTTTCATTAAACATCTCGGCAAAGCTCATCTCTTCACCCCTGGTTTCTGCGCCGGCAGGAACCTGTTCCTGCTCCAAATTCTCTTTGCTCATATCAATGGACTCCTTAATTTCCTAAATTCATTTTTTCGCCAACCTCGACTTTTTCAACAGTGCGGGATGAGCTGTCAAAAATGGCAAAACTGGGTTGATTTTCTTTACCAAGCATATCGCCCGGGTTGATTAACAGAGTGTTGCCGATCTGTTCAACATTATAGCGATGATTATGGCCGCAACAGACCACATCAAAGATCCCCTGACTGGCAATGCCCCGGGCCAGCTGTGGATAATGATTGAATGCTATTTTTATGCCGCCGGCTTCGACTGCGCCCAGAACGCCATGATGGGTGATGCCGGGGAACCTGATGCCGCAGGCCTGGGAAATAAGATGCTGGTCGCCGACGTTGTTGCCGTAAATCAAATGCACGGCCCCGGCAAAGTCTGCCAGCTCATCCAGCATAAAGGGGGAAATCAGGTCACCGCAGTGGATCAGCAGCTGGACATTGAAGGCGTTGCAATACTTGACGGCGGCCCGCAGATTGGCCACCTGGTCATGGGTATCGGAAATAATGGCAATTCTCATGATCTTTCTTCCGGATTCTTATAAAATATCCTGCAATGCCTTGAGACAGCTGATATTTGCCTCTCTCGCCTTCAACGATAAACGGAAATAATGCTCATCCAGCCCTTCAAATGAGGCACAGTTGCGGATCATAATCCTTTGGTCGAGCATTTTCTCCCGCAACTCCTCAGCCAGAATCTTTCCCTTGAGATAACAGAGAACAAAATTGGCCGCACCAGGGATCACCCTGATATTATTTATCTTCCGCAACAAATCCGTAAACAGGAACCGCTCGCGCTCGATGAACTGCCGGACCACCTCCACATAAGGATCTGCGTGCTCAAGCAGATATTCTCCGGCAATCTGGGCCATTCGGTTCACGCCCCAGGGTTTGCGCTGCTGGCTCACCGCCTGCAGATTGGCAGCCCTTGCCACCAGAAAACCGAGGCGCAGCCCTGGAATACCATAAATTTTAGAGGAGGAGAAGAGGACAAACAGGTTTGCCGGCAAATCATAGTGCAAAAGGGATTTCTCCCGGGTAAACGGCAGATAGGACTCATCCACCAGAAAAGAGGTGGCCGGATGACGGAGGACAAATTCATAAAGCTCCCCGGAGGGGGTCAGAGAGCCGGTGGGATTATTGGGATTGCAGATAAACACCAGTTCGCCGCCCTGAAAACCGCAGGCCAGCCGGTCAAGATCAAGATGAAAATCCTGCTCAGGCGGCAGCATGAAGTCCACGACCGGCACTTTCGCCCAACTGCAGGCCAACTGGTAATCGGAATAGGTCGGATTGACGATAATAGCCCGGCTGCCGGCAAACAGGTGCGGCAGGGCAAAGATAAATTCGGTGGTCCCGTTGCCCACCAGCACCTCTTCTTCTTGCAGACCGAATTTATGGGCAAAGAGCCGGCGCAGGGTTTCGCTTTCCGTCTCCGGCAGAAAGGAAATCTCTTCCAGTCTCTGGGCCAGAACCTCCCGCAGACCGGGCACCATTTCCAGAGGTGTGAGATTACTGCTCATGTCAATGAGATCCTTCGCCTCACAGCCCAGAGCCCTGGCTGTTGCGAAGATATTTCCGCCGTGCACGCTCATCTCTTCTCCTGTTTTAAAAATATGCGCCGTGCCCTAAGCACCGCTGGTATCATCCCAGTCGCTGTTGCCAGGGGGGCAAAAATCAAATTCATTTCAGATAAAGGGGCAGCCCTGCCGCCATAAAGACCACCTGATCGCACCGGGCGCCGATGGTCTGGTTGCACCAGCCGGCCAGATCCCTGAACCGGCGGGCCAGGGCTGCTTCCGGTACGATGCCCAGCCCCACCTCGTTTGCCACCAGAGCCACGGAAACCGGACACTCCCGGATCGCCTCGGCCAAATCGCCCACCCTGTCCAGAATACCCTCATCGGCAAAATTCTGCAGCAGCAGATTGGTCAGCCACAGGGTGAGACAGTCAATCAGAAAGACATCGGTGTGCTGCCACTGCTGGCGCAGAACATCGGCAATGGCACGGGGTTCCTCAATGGTTTGCCAGTCTGCGCCCCGGTGTTGCCGATGCATTGCCACCCTGTGTTGCATTTCCTCATCGTCGCCGGCCACGGTGGTGGCAACATAGGTTCTTCTGGCAAAGCGCTGCGCAGCCCATGCCTCGGCAAAGCGGCTTTTGCCGCTCCGGCATCCGCCGACCACCAGGATCGTCTGTTTGCTGTCTTGGCTCATCACGGTTCTTCTTATCATGTTTTCTGGCGGACGGCCAGTGCCAGAAATCTGTCCTGCTCCCGGAAAACCAGCCTTTTTGCGACCAGATCATCGAGAAATTTTTCTATCTGCTGCCTGGTGAACGAGGGGAACATCCCGGCCAGGCCCGGCAGATCGTTGATCTCTTCACAGGCAAGATAGATCTGCCTGGATTTCCCCCGCAGACGATGATGCAGCACCTGCTTGTCCGGCAGTTCCTGGCGGATAATGAGAAAATCGCCGCCGTCACGGTAGCAGAGAAGCAGTCTTTCCATTTTGTTCCGGCTGCGATGGTACTGCCGCCACCTTTTCACCTTAGCCTGCACCGGTGCCCAGAGTTTTCGCTGGCCGGCGCGATCGCCCCGAAAACCTTTGATCAGAAACATCAGCTCCGCGCCAATCCCGGCAGGGAAAAGCCGGGCCGCCTGGTGGTGCATGGTTCTGGCGCGGATCCCGTAATTTTTCGGCGCCTCATCCACCGGACTGCCATGGCCGAGAAAAAAGGCGGCAGCGGTCAGGGGATGAAAAGGAAAGGCAAAGTCAAGATTTACCAGGGTCTCAGCAACCTCTTCGCTGCTGCTGCCGGGAAACTCGATAATCAGGTTGCCGTCCAGCACCACCCCGTTGGCCAGGGCATCCTTCATGACCGCCAGGTTGTCCATGACCGTCACCCCCTTGGCCATTTTTGCCAGCAGGGAGTTACTCATCGCCTCGATACCCACCTGGACGGAGGACAGCCCGCCTCTGCGGCTGATTTCCATGGCTCTGCCGCGATAATCGGCCCGGATCTCGGCAAAAAAACGGCAATCCAGGCCGGTATCAGCCATGGTTGCAAAAAAGGCGACAGCATCATGGGGCGGCAGGGCATTATCCGTAAAAACAAAATCAAGCACCTTATGCCGGCCGGCCAGGGCAAGCACCTCAGCAGCCATCTTGTCCGCCGGTTTGAAACGATAACCGCGCCATTGCAGATTCAGATTGCAGAAGGTGCATTTGCGCCACCAGCAACCCCTGGAGAACTCGACAGGGATCACCGGCATGAATGGCTCCTGCCCGAACTGGGCCTCCATTTCCCGGAAATAATCATCATAATCAGGACAGGGCAGCCCGGCAACGTCAAGCTGTTTGCTCCCGTAGCCCGTGTCTTGTCCGCCCGGCACCAAAACGCGGAAAATATTGTCCTCCAGGGAAGGTGTCTGCCCTGCCAGATAGGCGCACAGGTTGAGCAGCGCCGCTTCCCCTTCCCCGCTGATCATGAAATCCACCGGAAAATTCTTCAGTAAGGCCGGGGCGAAATCACCATGGCAGGATGAGCCGCCCAAGACAATGGGCAGCCGGGGATGTTGTTTTTTCAGATAAGTGACTGCGGCAAGGGTGGCGAGCAACTGATTAAAACAGACGGAAAAACCGATCAGATCATATTGCTGCCAATCGATGGCGGCAGCCCACCCGGCGAGATGGGTTTCCAGCTGAGCGCAGGTGGCATCAAAATCAAACGGGATGCGGTTTTCCCCTTTGCCTGCCTCCTCCGCCACCACCCGGCGGGCGCGTAAGCGCTGCTCAGGGAAGAGAATGGCGCTGTACAGAGCTTCACAGATCCAGACATTGCCGGAAATAAAATGATACAGCTCTCTGCCGAGGATCCGGGCGACCCCGAGGTAAGGGTGAAATGTCCGCACCTTGACCGCTGAATGCGCCTCAAGATAACTTTTTAATGCGCCAAGCTGGACCGAAGGGCGATTAAAAATAGCCCAGGGCATGGAGACGAGCGCCAGCCGGAACGGATTTGCCGAAGTCATTTACTGCTCAATAATTTCAGTACCTTCAGGCGGGGAAAAATGAAAATACTCCTGCGGCATGGGATGATTGACCACGGTGTTAAACAGCAGCAGATTGGTGACGCTGCCGAGATGATCGATGATCTCCAGGCGGTTTACCAGAAATGTCCCCTTATCAACCCAGACGTTCATGGTCTCGACCTGGGCATGGGTCTTTTTGGGGATCAGTTTAATGGCCAGACTGTCCGGCTTCTCCTGTTCAGGCATAACGGGCAACACCTCAAAATCCTGCAACAGATTGCCTTTACCGGCAAAGAAGTTATAGGTGACATCCTCCTGCAGATATTCCTTGGCCGGGGTCACGATCATCTGATTTTCCGAGGCGAAATAAAGGGAAAACATTTCGCCGTCACTGACCAGCACCTGCTTTTCCGGCGAGGTGTAATCCCAGCGCAGCAGCCCCGGTTTCTGGATCACCATGGTGCCGCTTCCTTTGCGCTGGCGATGCTCCATGGTGCTTATCGTCGAGGTCTGCAGAAAATCCGCCTTGAAGGAGGTGGTCTTTTCATAGGTTTCCTGAATCTTCCCGGCAATCTGCACCGGAGTGAGCGTGGCGCAGTGCCCGGTTGCCGGGACCAACAGGACGCAAATAAAGTATATCATCGCAAAAAAAAGCTGTTTCATGTCAATTTCCTTCCACATCAACCTGGATCAGTTCCAGTTTCCTGCCGAAAATCCGCTGGGCCGTCATGCGGGCAGCATCCGTCACATCGGACACATAATAAGAATTTTCTCCCCCGGTGGCCAGTGACTTATCCACTTCCGGATGATTTTGCAAATACTTCTTCACCATATCCGCCACTGCCGTTGATGAGTCAATGACCTTCACCTGCCTGCCGATCCGGGGACTGATCAGATGTTTCAGCAGGGGATAATGGGTACATCCCAGCACCAGGGTATCAACCCCTTTATGTTTCAAGGGATGCAGATAGCGGCGGATAATCATCCTGGTCTCCCGCTTGTCGAGCCATCCCTCCTCCACCAGCGGCACCAGCAGAGGACACGGCTGGGAAAAGACCTTGGCCTCCGGCCTGGCCTCTTTTATTTTTGCCTCATAGATATTGCTCTTGATGGTCGCCCTGGTGCCGATCACGCCGATGCGGTTGCTTAATGATACCGACAGCGCCTTTTCGATGGCCGGGGTAATCACCTCAAAAACCGGCACGGGAAATTCAGCTTGCAGAAGATCAGAGGCCACACTCGCTGCCGTGTTACAGGCGATGATGATTATTTTCGCGCCTTTGTTGAGCAGAAACTCGGTGTCCTGCCGGGCGTATTTGCATATTGTCTCCGCGCTTTTCGAACCATAGGGCGTGCGCGCCAGATCACCGAAATAGACCAGATTCTTTTCCGGCAAAAGCTGCTCAACGGCCTTTGCCACGGTCATGCCGCCAACACCTGAATCAAAAATACCAATCACTTACTTTGCCTGACCTTATTTTTTGTCGCGAATAAAAAAGCACGCAGTTCGTGCCGGCTGCGTGCCTTTTAACAAAAGAGAGATGAAGAAGTAAAATGAATTCGTATATTATTGCGCTTTCTTGGCTGATTTGCCTTTGGCGCTGCCTCTCAATTTCCTTTCAGCAATGGACTTTAAGAGATTCTCCGGCACCCCGCGTTCCTTGCCGGCTTTTTTGCGCCGTTCCGATAATGCCTTGGCACAGAGCGGCTGCCTGAGCGGAAACCCGTATTTTCTCCGGTAATCTTTACCGTTCAGTCCGTGGCTGGCAAGATGCTTGGGCGACAGCAATTTAAAGGACTGGCCGCATTCCAGACAGATGATCTTATTTCTGAGAATGGATTTCTCCGGCTCAACCGCAACAGCATTTTCTTCCTTCAGTTCTTCTCCGGCAGGAACGGCTTCAGCAGAAACCTCGTTTGCCTGCAGTGCCTGCAACAGATTGAAAGTATTCTGCAACGACGAAGTGATATCCTCAGCGGACATACTCGTCGAAGTACATTGAGCCTTGACGATATCCGCAGCCATCTCGACCAGTGATTTGCTCATTTCATCCTCCGATAAATATAAATTGAAAAAGTGATCTCTTATATATAGCCGAGAATGTTAATTTAGCAAGTCAATTGCATTATTTTTTTGCACGATGCCAATACATCCAGCAGTATTCGAAAAAAAACAGACATCGACCTATCAAAAGAACCGCTCATTATAAATTTTCAATTTGCCCGTTCAGCAAATATTGTCTTGATTAAGCAACACAACAGTGAGCGAATTATTTCCTGATTAAAGAGAAACAGGATAATAATTTGCAATACCACCCCAATACATGTCGCAATATTGCGTCAATTTCTCCAGCTGTATTAACGGATGTTTTATTTGATGGAATCTCATTTCGTTGATAACAAAGGCATTACGCCATTGCTGGATGGATTGGATCTGGGAAAATAACAGTGGAGGTTAGGGGAATAACTGCGAACCAGCAAAAAGAATACTGCAAAGGAAATATCGTGCCGGAATGAAACGGCACCCTACACCTGTGACCTGCGATCAATCATATAATTACTGCCCTCTTTTTTCTTGACGAAATGCTTAACCTCCGAGGCAAGGGTGGAGACTTCCCCATAATGAATGAAATGATGGGCGCCGGTCATGACCACGGCAATGGAGAGACTGAGCAGCCCGAAGACGGTCTCCCGGCCCTGCCGGTCCTTTTCCACATAGCAGCCGGCCTTGAGATCCTCGGCTGGGATAAACATGTTCCGCACAATCTCGAAATTTGCCAGGATGCGCTCGCAAACCGGTTTCACTTTTTCCTCTTTCACGATAAAAACAAAATCATCCCCCCCCACATGGCCGACAAAACTCCCCTCCCGGGCCAGTTCGTCAATCACATTTACGGCGATACGGGCCACCATGAGGATAACGTCATCACCCTGGGAAAAGCCATACCGGTCGTTATACGGCTTGAAATTATCAATATCGATATAGCAGACCCCATGGCTCTCATCCGAGTCAATGGCCTTTTGGATAGCCCGCAGAATGGAGGTGTTGCCCGGCAGTCTGCTGAGCGGGTTATTGTCGAAAACCCTGATCATCCTTGCTTCGGCAAGCCGGATTCGCGCCCGCAGGACTTCGGGGGCAAAGGGACGGACGAGAAAGTCATCCACCGCATACTGCTGCCAGTCCAGCCCCGCCAGGGCCTGTTTGTCATCGACAATGAGAATGACGGGAATATTGGTTTTCTGCAGACAGCCCTTAACCGCGTTCAACAGGGCGAGGGGGGCCTTGTCTTCCCCAAAGGTCTTTTCCATGATCAGCATATCCGGTGGGTCTTCAAGAATAAGAGACACGGCGGAATGCAGATCATGCATCAGCAGGAGCTGATAGCCCTTGGCTTCAAGGACGATCCTGTGCTCAGGGGCACTGATAATCTTTTCACCTGCAACGAGAATTCTTTTCATGGCTTTCCAGGGCGGCGGGTTAGGTGGTCATGCCGCTTTCCAGTTCCGCCTGAATTTCCAGACTGAATCCCTTGACATCCCACAGCTTTTCTTCCACCTCCTCCAGTATTTCATCCAGATCCTGCGGGGTCAGGTTCAGGAGCTGCCAGGCCGTCTTGCTCAGGGGAGGAACCCAGACGTCATCGCCGTGTCCGTAGCCCAGCCCCCGGATCAGAATATCACTGAAATGAATAATGGAGGCGCACAGCTGTTCATCCTTGGCCTCCAGCGGATTGTGGTGACAGGCAATGGGCTCGACAAGCTTGGCGGGCAGATTCCAGCTCTTGGCCAGCCAGCCTCCCACCTCGGCATGATCAATACCCAGCAGCTCTTTTTCCGCCTCAATCATGGGAATCTGCCGGTCATGCACCATTTGCCTTAGCGTTTCAAATTCCTGCCTCAATTCCATCTTGATGGCCACCTTGCCGATGTCATGGATCAGCCCGGCAGTGCTTACCTCCTCGGGATCACTGACCCCCAGACGATTGGCCAGCACGCTGCAGACCACGGCACAGCCCAGCGAGTGCTCCCAGAGTTCCACATCCTGGGATTCCATCAACTCGAAGATGGAAGAGCTGATAATAAGGCTTTTAATAACGTTAAATCCAAGCAGAATGATGGCGCTGTTGAGCGAGCTGATCTTCTGGGGAAAACCGTAAAAGGCGGAATTGACCAGCTTGAGCAGTTTTGCCGCCAGAATATGATCCTTGCTGATCACCTTGCCCATCTGCTCGGTGGTCGTATCCGGGTTCTCCGCCATTCTGGTCAGTTTGGCAATAATGCCGGGAAGAGTGGGAAGATTTTTCACCTCCCGCAGGGCCTTACGGAACTGGGATTGTCTTGTGTCTTCCATCAGGGGGTCTTTCTGCCTGCAACCTTACGTTGCATGATCTTTTTTTTGATATACCGGAGAGGAGGGACATGCTTTACCCGGGAAAATCTTTTTTCAATATCCCGCAGCTCCTGCTCCAGAGTTTTTTCCCCCTCGACCAGCACGGGGTGCCCTTCAACCGTGATGTAGCTGATATCCATTTTCCTGATTCTTTCAATAATGGTAGTGGTTAAGCTCGTCCCCTTGCCGCAGAGAGTCCGCCCGTCGGAGGTCAATACATCCTTACCCAGTACCATTCCTTCAGCAGCCTGCATACTTAATATCTGCTGCACTGCTTCCTCCCATGCAAGGCATTGCCTGCAGTAAAAAAATTGCCAAACAGTTGACAGACGGGCAAAGCAACATTACACTTCAGAAAGTTGGATTGACCTTGAAAGGGCCAAAAAAATTGCGCCATCTGCTCACGCGAAGAACGCGAATCAGTTTCCGACTTCAAATAAAATTTACACTTAATAATTTACGCTTAATATTTATATAGTAAGATTATACCTTTTTCAGGGAGAACTCAAATGCCTATTTATGAATACGAATGCCAGAAATGCAAGAAGGTGACCGAAGCATGGCAGAATGTGTCCGATGAACCTCTGACCAGTTGCCCGGACTGTCACGGCAGCCTCAAGAAACTGATTTCCTCCAGCTCCTTCCAGTTAAAGGGGGGCGGCTGGTATGCCGATGGATACTGCAGCTCAAAGCAGGGCAAATGTGAATCGAGCGCCCCTGCTTCCGGCGGCTGCGGCAAGGAAACCGCCTCCTGCCCCTGCGCCTCCTGATTTTACCCCGCCGCACAGGAAGGATGAGTGCTCTTCATCCTTCCCGCCGCCTGGCCTCCTCATGCACCGGAAATGATCATCGCATCGCCATAGCTGAAAAACCGGTATCCATTGTCCACCGCATGGGCATAAGCGGTTAAAATCCTTTCCCGCCCGGCCAGGGCGCTTACCATAAAGAGCAGGGAAGATCCCGGCAGGTGAAAGTTGGTGATCAGATTGCCCACCACCTTGAAACGGTAGCCCGGATAGATATACAGATCACACCAGCCCTCTTTTGCCTGCACCTGCCCTGAGGCATCCGCCGCAAATTCAAGGGCCCGGACCGTGGTGGTGCCCACGGCCCAGACCCGCCCGCCCCGGTTGCGGACTTCATTGATTTTTGCCGCTGTCCCGGCAGACACCGAGAGAAACTCAGAGTGAATCTGATGCCGCCGGATGTCCTGCACCCGAACCGGGGCAAAGGTGCCGTAGCCCACATGCAGGGTCACGCTCTCCCGCTCCACCCCTTTTTCAGCAATGGCGGCCAGCAGCTCACCGGTAAAGTGCAGGCCGGCCGTGGGCGCGGCAATGGCCCCGGTCTCAGCGGCAAAAACCGTCTGATACCTTTCCCGGTCCCCGGGTTCTTCGCCCTGCTCCCGTTTGATGTAAGGAGGAAGCGGCAGCTGCCCGTATTTATCCAGGAGCAGCGCCAGTTCACCTTGGAAATGCAGATTCAGCCTGGCTTTTCCTGCCCCCAAAAGCTCGGCGACCTCGGCAGAGAAACCCTCCGCAAAAATAATTTTCTGGCCGGGCCGGAATCCCTTGGAGCTTTTCAACAGACCTGTCACCTCGACCTGGCTCCGGCTGCCCGCTGCCGGGAAAATCTCCTGGGGATAATGCAGGATAAGCAGCTCAACCCGGCCGCCGGTTTCCTTGCGCCCCAGGAGCCTGGCCGGGAAAACCCTGGTGTTGTTCACCACCAGCAGATCGCCGGGGGAAAAAAAATCAACGATGGCAGGGAAACAGAGATCGCGGATGGCGCCGGTGGCGGAATCAAGGGCCAGCAGCCGGGAAAGCTCGCGGCTTGCGGCGGGCTGCTGGGCAATCCTGTCCGGCGGAAGATCGTACTGGTAGGAGTCAAGGTTATACATCAGGGGAATTTTCTCTGCCATGATCTGAACGATAATTTTTATTTGCTGCCGGCCCAGGAAAAATCTATATCAGGTTGGTCTGTTGGGTAAGATAGCAGAGCAGGAGGCCCACGCCCATGGCCAGCAGGCCGATGACGCGCAAAACCGCGGGATTCACCTCCGAGAGCTGCCGCAACCATTTCTGCATGGCCTCGGGACAGGCCACGTACGGCAGGGATTCCAGGATCAGAACCACACCTATTAAAGATAGTAAATATTTCATGGCCGCCATACTAGCAGGAGCAGGACAGGAATTCAACAGTTTGCCCATTGCCGGACAAAATATCCTGATGACGCCCGCAAATATGGACTGTCCCGTCACCCCTCGCTCTCGATTCCTTATTTACCATCACGGAATTTCGCTGTCGGGACTTTTTACGGATTCAGCAAATATTCACAACTTAGCACTTAAAACTTTTTGCAAAAACGATTATAGTCGCAACGATTATGATTAAGCGAAAACCGACCAAACAGATCAAGGTGGGCACTGTGGCCATCGGCAACGATGCCCCCATCGCCGTGCAGTCAATGACCAACACCGACACCCGGGATGTGGCGGCAACGGTTGCCCAGATTCTGAGGCTGGAAGCCGC
>Ga0172380_10003742_pt1 | contig 20433 bp, 5 predicted proteins | sample Leawe162metaG_FD_119747 | JGI IMG/M metagenome (GOLD analysis project Ga0172380, IMG submission 119747) | Leachate microbial communities from a municipal landfill in Southern Ontario, Canada - Leachate well 162 metaG | ecosystem: Engineered > Solid waste > Landfill > Unclassified | place... | reverse complement strand
CTCCCAACTTCCATGGCTTGACGGGCGGTGTGTACAAGGCCCGGGAACGTATTCACCGGATCATTGCTGATATCCGATTACTAGCGAATCCAACTTCATGAGGTCGAGTTGCAGACCTCAATCCGAACTGAGATTGGCTTTTTGAGATTAGCTTCATGTTGCCATGTTGCGACTCATTGTACCAACCATTGTAGCACGTGTGTAGCCCTGGACGTAAGGGCCATGATGACTTGACGTCATCCCCACCTTCCTCACTGCTTACGCAGGCAGTCTCTTTAGAGTTCCCAGCATTACCTGATGGCAACTAAAGATAGGGGTTGCGCTCGTTGCGGGACTTAACCCAACACCTCACGGCACGAGCTGACGACAGCCATGCAGCACCTTGTTTTGTGCCCCGAAGGGAAAGTACCTTTCGGCACCGGTCACTCACATTCAAGCCCAGGTAAGGTTCCTCGCGTATCATCGAATTAAACCACATGCTCCTCCGCTTGTGCGGGCCCCCGTCAATTCCTTTGAGTTTCAATCTTGCGACCGTACTCCCCAGGTGGATTACTTACCGCTTTCGCTTAGCCGCTGACAGTGTATCGCCAACAGCGAGTAATCAACGTTTAGGGCGTGGACTACCAGGGTATCTAATCCTGTTTGCTCCCCACGCTTTCGTGCCTCAGCGTCAGTTATAGTTTAGCAACCTGCCTTCGCAATTGGTGTTCTGTATCATATCTAAGCATTTCACCGCTACATGATACATTCCAGCTACCTCAACTATACTCGAGACTTTCAGTTTCAATGGCAATTTGATAGTTAAGCTACCAGCTTTCACCACTGACTTAAAAGTCCGCCTACGCACCCTTTAAACCCAGTAAATCCGGACAACGCTTGGATCCTTCGTATTACCGCGGCTGCTGGCACGAAGTTAGCCGATCCTTATTCATACAGTACCGTCAGCCCCGAACACGTTCAGGGGTTTCTTCCCGTATAAAAGCAGTTTACAACCCATAGGGCAGTCATCCTGCACGCGGCATGGCTGGGTCAGACTTTCGTCCATTGCCCAATATTCCCTACTGCTGCCTCCCGTAGGAGTCTGGTCCGTGTCTCAGTACCAGTGTGGGGGGACATCCTCTCAGACCCCCTACTGATCGTAGCCTTGGTGAGCCATTACCTCACCAACTAGCTAATCAGCCGCATGCCCATCTTTAACCACCGGAGTTTTGATAATAACAAGATGCCCTGTTATTATGTTATGGGGTATTAATCCGAATTTCTCCGGGCTATCCCCCAGTTAAAGGTAGGTTGCATACGTGTTACGCACCCGTACGCCACTCTCAAAGTCGTATTGCTACAACTTATCCCGTACGACTTGCATGTATTAGGCCTGCCGCTAGCGTTCATCCTGAGCCAGGATCAAACTCTCCATTGTAAAAGATTTTGATTTGAAACTCAGATTTATTTTTTCTCTTGGAATTTCCAAAAGGTCCGCTATTTCATTACTTCAAAGAACTTTATTTGTTATTGCCTTTCGGCTACAAATTTCAATTTAACTTTCCCTTTTTCTTTAAGGGGATGCAAAGGTAAGATGCTTGAGTGAATTAAAAAAGATTTTTTTAATATTTTTTTCTTCGCTCGAATTCAAATCTTAACTGCCTCCCGTAAGGGGTTGCAAAGGTAAGGTTGTTTTTCTTATTGTCAAGATATTTTTTTATTTTTTATCTTTCACTAAGAATTTCAAAAGAACTATCACCGTTTTGGGAGGGCAAAGGTATCGATAGTGATCATATTTACCACCTCTTCTTCCACTTTTTTTGAGGTACATGCATATGAGGCTGTATTTGAGGGGCAAAAAATATCTCTGAGTCTTCTTTTTCTCATTCATGGCTTCGTTTGCTAAGAATTAGGTTGTTTATTTGCAGCATTAATAAATATATATGCAACTAAAAGAATCAAACAAACGAATTATTGACGCTGCTATTGAAGCAATTCATACCAGAGGATTTTATTATCAATACCCTGAACTACCGAAAGCATATGATGAACAGGGTGAAGCAAAATCTAAGGACTACTTCAGTAAATTATTAAATAATGACTTCAATGAACTTTCTCAAACGGGCAGTAATGACTGGGTAGGTGAAGAGGTTTCGCCTTACCTTCAGGTTGGTTTGGGAATAAAATACCCAAAATACAGTTCTGACAGAATCATACAACTGGCTGAAGCGGCAAAAAAAGACTGGTCTGAGACCAGCATTGAAGAAAGAGCGAATATTTTAATAGAGTCTTTGGAACGTATTAAGGTGCGTTTTTTTGACATTGCCATCAGCACAATGCACACAACAGGGCAGTCTTATATGATGTCATTCCAAGCTTCGGGTCCTCATGCTAATGACAGAGCACTTGAAACAGTTGCTTTGGGATATGAGGAACTTTGCCGTTTTCCTAAAAATGTAAAGTGGACAAAACCTTTTGGCAAGTTTGATTTGAACATTAATAAAGAATGGAAAACCATAGCAAAGGGAAATGCTTTGGTTATTGGCTGTTCTACTTTCCCTGTGTGGAATACAGTTCCCGGTATGTTTGCTAATCTAATAACAGGTAATAATGTAATTATCAAACCTCACGCTAAAGCTATATTGCCTATTGCGATTGTAATAGGGGAAATTCAGCAGGTACTTAAGCTGTACGGGAAAAATCCGGATACAGTGTTACTGGCATCAGATTCTATAGAACAGCCCATTACAAAGCAACTGGCAGAACATGCATCAGTAAAAATAATCGATTATACCGGTAATACTGCTTTTGGTAATTATATTGAATCATTACCTAAAACTACTTTTACTGAAAAAGCCGGGGTTAACTCTATTATAATTGATTCTGTTAATGATATGGCTGCAGTTGCCCAGAATATTGCATTTTCAGCATCCTTATATTCAGGACAAATGTGTACTGCTCCACAAAATATTTTTATACCTGATTCAGGTATTCCAACAAATACTGGAAAAATATCCTTTGATGACGTTGTACATGAAATTACAAAAGCTGTTACCGGTTTAACCACACATCCTAAAGCGGGAGCATCTACATTGGGGGCCATTCAATCTGATATTACCCTTAACAGAATAAAGCTCAATGAGAAACAATCAAATACTGTTGTGTTGGCAAGCAATTCAATAAACAACGAAGAATTCTCGGATGCCCGCACCTGCTCTCCGGCTGTGGTTGTTTGTGATGCCTCTGAAACTTCAACTTACCAACAAGAGTGTTTCGGGCCTATTATATTTATTGTGAGAACCAGCAGTACTGAACACTCTGTTGAGCTTGCAAAAGAGATTGCTTTAACTCATGGCTCTATAAGCTGTGGTGCCTACTGCACCAATGAGTCCATTACAGCACATATTGCAGCACAAATGAATGAGGCTTTCACTCCTGTTTCATTCAACTATATAGGTGCCGCATTTATTAATCAAAATGCCGCATTTTCTGATTTTCACGTAACAGGAGGTAATCCATCGGGTAACGCCAGTTTTACCAACCCAGAATACATTGTGAAACGTTTTGTTTGGGTAGGAAACAGATATATGGCATAATGTCACCTAACTCTCTTCATAAAACAATAAAGGCCGCTTAAGCGGCCTTTATTGTTTTATACGTAGTAAAACCGATTAATTCACCTGAACAACTTGTTTAGTATAAGCCTCACCATCTACTTCTACTTTTATCAGATACATACCTGCATGTGATTTAAGTATCTCGCTATTGAGCGATGTTGAGTGGTTGCCAGAATTAAGTTCTTCGTTTAATAGTGTTCCTAACTCTTTGCCTAACATATCATATACTGTTACTTTAACCTGTGCATTACGAGTTAATGTAAAGTTGATGTTGGTTGAGCCTTTGAATGGATTGGGGAACACGTTAATGGCACTTCCGCTAATTAGTTCTTTACCATCTGAAACGTTAAATCCAACTATGCGTGAGGTAGCATTGTTCATACATCCGTTGTTATCTTCTACCTTTAACTTCACATTAAATGGTCCGTTAGAAAGGTAAGTGTGAACAGGAGAAACTTGGTTGGAAGTGTTACCATCATCCATATTCCACTCATAGCTGTAGTAGGTTGTGTTTGAAGGAACAAACTGAACTTGTCTTAGACCTGGGAGGTAGTTGGTATCAAAAGATATGACAGGCAATGCATATACTGTGTATGATTTCACCTCACTATCTGTACAGTTATTGGATGATGTAGCTACCAAGGTCACATTATAACTGCCTGCTGTTGCATACGAAGCCGATCCGTTCTTTTGTGTAGATGATGTGCTGTTACCAAATGTCCACAGGTAGGTTGTTGTTGCTCCTGTTGGCTCATCAGACATATTTGAAAACTCAAAAGTTGAGTTAACGCATATGTTGCCGGTTGAAGTAAATAATGCCTCCGGTGCTTCTTTTACATCTATTTCAACCGTTTTTGTATCAGAGCAATTTCCGGCTGTAGCTGTTAATGTAGCAGTGTATGTTCCATGGTTATTGTAGAAATGTTTTACTGAACCAACTTTATTGGTAGTATTACCATCTCCGAAAGACCAGGTTTGTGTCATTCCTGTACCTGCGAAATTAGTAGCATCAGTAAATGAAACGCTATCGTTATCACAAGTATTGGCAACTGTAAAATTAGCAATAGGTTTATCTGCAACTGTTATAATTTTGGAAATTGAATCTAAACATCCAACTGCTGAATAAACTTTCAATTTAACAGTGTAATTACCTACTGCATTGTACGCGTGCTGAGGATTGAGGTTGTGAGCTGAATTTCCATCTCCGAATGTCCAATTGTACCCTAATATTCCGCTAGAGATGGTTGAGTTATTGGTGAATGATGCTTGAGATCCTTTACAAATGTTTCCTGTCGAGAAATCAGCTACAGGGCGAGGGAAAACATAAACCACTTTCATAATGGAATCTCTGCAACCGTTGTTGGATTGAGCAGCCAACCATACATTGTAACCCTGAGCTTGGTTATACAAGGTTTTGGGGCTTACCGCGGCAGATGATGTATTGTTACCAAAAGTCCATTCATAAGATGAAATTGAGCCTCCTGAAGCTATGGTTGATTTATTAGTGAAAATTGTTGAATCTCCGATACATGAATTTCCATAACTGAAATTACTAACCGGAGTTGGATGAACTGTTATTTGCTTGGTAACAGAATCTTTATGGCCTAAGTCTGATGTTACAATTAACTTTACTGTATATGTTCCTGCTGTAGCGTAAGTAAAGGTTGGATTTTCCTGATTTGATGTAGTTGAAGCGGGGTCGCCAAAACTCCACTGATAACCAATACTTCCTTTTAAAATATATGATGTATCGGTAAATGAAATAGTTTGTCCGTTACAAGGAAGAGTGTTGTAAAAGCCTGGTACCGGTTTAGGTGCAACGTAAATATATCTGGTTACAAAGCTATCGCAATTGGTCGCAAGATTCTTGTATAAAATAGTCAGAATATATGTGCTGTCGGCAACACCCGCAGATGACGTAAAAGTAAACGTTCCGTCATTTGCACCAGGAAATGTTGTTACAGTATCAGCTGAATTAGGCGCAAATCCGTAAGGTGTTTGGAAAGATAATCCAGTAAGTATCCATGTTGTCCCAAAATTTGCATTAGTAAATCCTGTTGGCGGGGTAAAACCATATTTTATAGTTTCTCCTACATAAGCAATATCAGGATCGTTGGCAGAACCTGACTTGTAGCGGCCTGTGAAAGGAGTTAAGGCATATAGATTTGCCCCTACAGGTCTGTTATTTATTATAACATCTACCTGTTGTCTTGCGCTTTTACACACTTTTCTAAAGTAGATATTTCCATCCCAAGTATATCCTGTAAGTCCGGCAACAAAGGCACCCGGAGCAACGTATCCTCCCTGAACTGTAATATCTGAATTGGTAAAGTTTAATGACCCTTGTTTAAACCCAAAGGAACAATTAGAGCCTGAAGTTTTAATGTAAACTCCGTAAGTGCTACCCGCAGGTATTCTGAACTTACCACCTGTAAATCTGCATGGCACACCAAGACCTGCTGAAGTAACAGATTGCGTTCCTGCTGAGATCCAACCATTGGCTGACGTTTCATACCCAATATATCCACCTGCCCTGTAAAATACTTCTACAGTGTAGGTACCTGCATATGCAAAATTCAAATCAAAACTGTCAACCAAAATATCACTTGTTGCGGCTACAACATTAAATGCATTTCCATGCGCTGTAACACCGTTGTAACGCCATGGTCCATTAAAAGTAGTGGTAATAGAGTTGAATAGTAATCTTGAATTCTCTACAAAATAAGAGGTAGTTGAATAATTAAAAGGCGTTGTAAAGGGATTTCCTTCTCCAATCACAACATTAGAACTAGCTGTGGCAAACCAATCAGTAGAATCTGCAGCAGTAGCAGCAACCGTAAGGCTTGCTGTACCACTTCCACATCTGGTAACATTTGTACCTATGGGGTTAGTTGGGGTTGCTGCTATTTGTCGTGAAACACGAAAGGTATCATTCAGGGCAGTTTGATCTCCTGATAAGGTAGTATAAGCTGTGATGTTTAAGGTTCCACCACTACTTGTATTAATTGTATTAGTTGTAAATACTGTTGTTGAAGCCCCTGCAGCTAAGCTGGAAATAGTTGTTGAGAATGTTGCAGATGCTGCACCTGAATATTGAACTGTTACCGGAATGTTGGAGAGTGCTCCCGTACCTGTATTTGTAACGGTAATACTTACCCCTTGTGTAGGACTAGGGCAAGATAAATTCTGAGGCAAAGGTGCTGCTGTAACAGATGCATCTGTAGCATACTTTGAATACAATCTCACATTATCAACAATCCAGTAGCCATTATTGCTTGCAGATACCGGCTGATTCCATCTTATTCTAAAAGCAAAAGTAGCGTTGTTAATATATGAATTTAAGTTTATTGTGGCTTTTTGAGTTGAAGCCGGAGTAGTATTGTATGTGAATACCTGGGTCCAACTAGTGCCTCCATTCGTAGTTACTTCAACCACACCATTGGCATTAGCCAAGAACAACATAAAATGATCAAAATCCAATGTAAGATCCGATAATCCAACAGTTGAAACTGTTGGAGAAACCAATGCTATATTCTCAGGAAGGTTATTGTTAACCCCACCAGCATTTCCAGAATTGTAACTATCCACGAAAGCTGCAGGATCACTTATCGGGGCGGGGTATTGATAACCTAAGGGGTTATTGAATTTCCACTTGTCTAATGAACCATCTCCTGTTATTGTAATATTCCCCCAATTTGTTGGGGGGGTTGTTCCTGTTGCTGAACCAAATCCTTCATTAATCAGGAAATTCTGAGCAAACAATTGACTAGCCATCAACTGTAAGGTAAAAAGTACTAGTAGTGTTTTTTTCATAAGTAAGGTATATTAAAACAAAAGGGTGCTTTAGCACCCTTTTGTTTGATTAATTATTTATCTCTCTACAACTTGTTTTGTGTAAGACTTACCGTCAATTGTTACCCGGATAATATATCCGGATGAACGGTGAGTTATTTGTGAGGTATTAAACTCCAGTGTATGCAAACCTGATTCTTTGGTTTCATCCAACAGTGCTTTCACTTCTCTGCCCAGCATATCATAAACTTTTACTGAAACATGAGATTTTCCGGCAACAACAAAACTAATGTTGGTTGAATTTTTAAACGGATTAGGGAAAACCGACACGGAATTGTTTGCAGCATTTAGTCCGGCAACTGATGACAGGTTAAAGATAGCACTATCTAAAAAGTTGTTTTCGCAACCTCTGTTGTCTACTACTTTTAATGTAATGTAGTACTTGCCATCTTGCAGGTAGTTGTGAACCGGTTTCACCTGATTGTATTCTGTACCATCTCCCATATTCCAGAAATAAGAGAAATAATTAGAGTCGGAAGGTGACAGTAATACCTGACGCTGACGGCTCATTGTTGGAGTAGGTGTTGTGTTGTATACTTTACTGAAAGATGAATTTGGTAAGGCATAAACAATCACTTGCTGAGTCAAAGAATCTGCACAACCTTTATCATTTATCACAACCAGTTTAACATCAAACGTTCCGGCTGATGAGTAGGTGTATGAAGGATTAGCATTTGTAGAAGTAGCATTTGCTACACCAAAATGCCATGCACTGCCTAAACCTGAGCCTGATGAACTATTGTTGAACTGCGTTTGAGCCCCGAAACAGGCATTTCCGCTTGTTGAGAAATCAGCCTCGGGAGATGGGTGTACGTCTACTGTTTTTGTAACAATTTTCTGACAAGCACCATTGGCTGCGCTAAGAGTAACGGTGTAGGAACCAGTATTTGCATAAAGATTCTTTACGGTTGAATTGTTAGACGCCAGAGTATTTCCATCTCCAAAGTTCCAGGTAGAGTTGATTGTGCCAGCTCCTGTGGTTGTATTAGAGAATACAACGCTATCACCCGCACATACTGCCTGCGTTATGAAAGAGGTTGCAGGTGTTACACCCACAGTAATGGTTTTAGTTATTGAATCAATACAACCAAACTCAGTAGTAATTACCAGTTTAACAGACTTTGTTCCCGGAGTTGTGTATGCTACAGCAGGATTTTTCTCTGTTGAATTGCTTCCGTTACCCAGTGTCCAATAAGCGCCTAAATTACCATATTGAACAGTTGATGTATTGTTTAAATTAGTAAGTTTATCCGTACAAGCATCTCCTGCCGAGAAATCAGCATTTGGAACAGGGAACACGTTTACTGTTTTAGTTATTGAAGCCTGACAATTCAGAACGGACTTCGCTGTCAATTTTACATCATAACTTCCAACACCTGAATATGTTTTAGATGCATCAGTTGTAGTAGCGGATGTATTGTCGTTGAGAAAATCCCAAGTATATGTCATTGTAGTTTGAGTTCCACCAATAGTAGAGGTGTTTTTAAAACTAAAAGGAGATCCATCGCACTGGTTTGTGTAAGTATAAGCCGGAACGGGTGTGTATCCTACTTGTATCACTTTTGTAAAAGTGTTTTTATATCCCAAGTTAGATGTAGTAGTCAATGTTACAGTATATGAACCCGGGCCTGAGAATAAGTAGGATGGATTTTGCTCAACAGATGTATCTGCTGCACCCGCATCACCAAAGTCCCATGCATATGTTACTGTTCCTCTTACCAATGTGGTGCTATCGGTAAATTGAGTAGCAGTACCAAAACATGATATTGTGTTCTCGAATTTACTTACAGGGCGAGGTGCTATGTATATCATCCTTTTAACAGTGGTGTCACAATTTGAAGGAATGAAATAAAACCTGGTTGAAAACTCATACATAGAATCAACTTCAGATGGCAAAGGAACAATTCTTACTTTGGCATTGTTTCCTCCGGATGGGGGAATGAGTGTGGCGTTAGAAATGTTTGTACCAGTAAAGGTTTTTACACTGATTGAAGGAGCCCATGAGGATCCATAAGTTGAGTTATCAAACCCTATAGGTGGTGTTAAATCATAGAAAATTGTATCATTTGACGCCACGTAATCGGGCTGTGCTATTGTGCCCTGATCAAAGGTTCCTGTATATGAACTACCTTTTATAACCGTAGGTGTAGCCGGAAGCGGACTTATAGTTATAGATGAATTAGTAGTGTCATTAGCAAAATTCGGGTCAGACAAATGATTGGGATAAGCTCTGAAATTATATACACCTCCAGCAATAGTATTGAGAGTAACAGGGAACTCAATCGTATCTACACCACCCGGTAAAATAGGGCGGCAAATGGCTCCGTTTAAGGTAAGGTTTGAACTACCTGTAACCACTGTTCTGGCTGTTGTATAAAAAGATGTGTCTGTTGTTGAGTTATTTTTGACCTGAACAATAATCTTTGTTGGGTCTGCACCACATTGGTTATTTACAGGTGTAACTAAAGAAGATACACTAACATCCGGAGAATTCACAATTCTAATCATGTAGTCTTCTACTTCTCCCCACGATGTGAATGTTCCACATGGGCCTGAAGAGTTATTTCCACCTTCCTGCATGTGTATCCGCATTCCAGTGTAACCTGTATCAGACGTTAAAGGAACTGTAAAAGAAACCAAACCCGGTTGAGCTTTGTTACCTGCACCTGCGGGACGACCTGCTACGTTAGCTACCCTTTCATTTGCTTCAAAAGCACCATTTCTGTTGTAATCAATAAAAACATTAAAATGAGCCTGATAATAATTACCGAAACTTACATAGTACAATTCAAAATCATGAGAAAACCCTTTTACTAAACGAGCTGGAGGTACTGTTGTTGTGAAATCACTAAACATACCGGTAGCATTATTATTAAAAGTAGCAGGCGAGTCAAATCCATTCTCCAATATTGTCTTACAACCTAAAGAGAGTTTCACTTTACCCATATCAGAGTCTCCTGTGTATGTAGGTGCAGCGGCACAATAACATTGGAAAAACTGTTTTGGTGTAGCAAAAATGTAGGATGACATTGCTGTTTGAGTACTGCAAGTTACCTGCCTGCGGAAATAACGCGGACTTGTAACTGTTGTAGTATAAATAGAGCTCGTTCCGCCTACGGTTATATTACTCCAATTGATTGTATCTATTGAAGTTTGCCATTGGTATGTTGCTCCTGAACCAACAGTTCCACCGGTTACAAAAAAGCTAACTGCTTCTGCCGGGCAAGGATTAACTGAAGATGCTGTTGCTGTTCCTCCGGTTGGAGGGGCTGTACAAGGAGCACTTGGTGTCATGTTCATTCTGATGTTTGGGCGAATTGTACCCACACTCATGTTGTTTGTCATCACACATCCTGTAACACCATCAGTATATGATGACGTATTGGAGTTAAATGAAGTGGTACTAACTTGCACTGTAGAGTTACCTGACCACGCAGCGTTGTTATAACAAACTTCTACAATAATATTACTAGAGCCATTCCAAAGAAACTGGTTAGTAAAAGTGTAGGTATTCCATCCCATACTTGTAGCACCAATATTGGCTGAGTAACATGTTGTAAAACCTCCGTTTGCCTGGAACGTGGCGGTTAAGGCTGTTACTGATGTAGCGCCTATTTTGATTGTAAATCCATTTAGTGCTTGAGTATTTGTTGCGGTAACATTAAATGCCAGATTATTGATGTTGCCACCTGCAGGTGCCCCGGCAGCTAAAAGTTCAGATGCCAAAATGAGAAACTGAGATCTTCCATCCTCCCACAAAGTTTTGTAAGGAGTAACAGTTGTTCCTCCGTTTGTTGCAGTTCCAGTTCCTACTGTAATGGTTTGTGCCTTAGTTGCAAATGCAACTAAGGACACTGTTACCATCAACAGAATTTTCTTTAATATATTAAAGCCAATATTCATAAATTTTTATTAACGTTATTTAGTTAAAACCAGTTTTGAATTACTTATTTGATTACCGGATATTAAACGTACAACGTAATTACCGGCAGATAGGTGAGATAAATCAAATGAACTTTTTCCATTACTTATTTCAGCTGAGAAAACTACCTGACCAAGTACGTTAATAAATTCTACATCTGCTGTTTCAAATCCTGAAAGCATTTCGAAGTTTACAGTTCCATTGGTAGGGTTAGGGAACATCTTAGCCATAGAACCAAGCTGCTCTACAACAGAAGTAACACCAACATAAACATCTCTCTCTACTGCATCTGAAGTGTTACCAGATAGGTCAGTTACCATGTATGTAAGTGTGTAAACTCCTACCAAAGAAGTGTTAACCATACCTGATACCTTTACACTGTCTTTTAACTGAAGCTCAGAGTAGTAATTATCAATGATACCATAACCCGGATCAACCCAAGGTTTTCCTAATGACCAGTTTACCAACGGCCCGCCAATTAAAGTAACCACAGGTTTCTGTGTATCGCGATAAATAACCGTGATTGATTTGGATGATGCGTTGTTTGAAGCATCTGTAGCTGTAAGGGTATACGTGTAAGTACCTACTATATTCTTATTAGGCAATGCCGATTTTGTAACCGTAACATTGTTGTTACTTAAACAATTTACATCTGTTGCTGTATAAGCAGGTTCTGTGAAAGGTGTAAATACTTCCAGCACAACTGTGTCAGGTGATGAAACAGAAAGCACAGGTTTTGTGATATCTGCTACCTGAATGTTAACTGCTAGAGTTGCCGAAATATTTCCCGAACCATCTGTTGCTGTATAAGTAACTGCATAAGTTCCGGGTGTATTTACATCCACATTTCCGGTACGGTTAAGTGTAAGGTTCTTGTAGTAGTTATCTGTTGCCGCAATAACAACAGAATCAACCAACGGATCACACACAGACTGCATGTATGGTGATGAGCCTTTTAATGTAATAACAGGGGCTACTGTATCAATTACATTTACAGTTCTTGCTTTGGTATCAGTAAATCCGAAATAGTCTTGTACAGAGTATACAACCTGGTACGAACCAACATTAGCTGTATCAACTCCGTTAATTGTTCTGATCTGACTGGTAAGGTTACCACTGTAGTTGTCTGTAGCAGTTGCACCGGCATCATTGTAAGAACCGTAAACATGAACACTAACAGGTGTTGAACCCAACATTGTTAATACAGGAGGGGTCATATCCACTTTAACTGCAATTGTTCTGCACTTAGTGATTGCCTGATTACCGTAGTAATCTGTTACATCATAACAAGCTTTGTAAAAACCTACGCGGGTGATGTCCAAATCTGTAGAGTATTGTAATCTGGCTGAAATACTTGCATTGCTTTCCAGATTATCTGTTGCAGTTGCACCCGGATCAGTATAAGAACCATTTATTTGAACGGAGATTGTATCTGCACCGTTTAAAGTTATAACGGGACGAACAGTGTCTTTTGCCAGAACAATTTTGTAGTCTTCAAATTCACCCATAAAAGTAGCGCAAGGGTCAATAAAGTTGTTAGCATACGTTGTACCTACGCGTAAACGAGCCAAGCCAGTTAATGCATTATTTGGCAATGAGAACGTGAATGTTGAAGTAAGGTTAGAGCTGGATGTTTCAGATGCAATCAATTCATTAGAAGAGAAAACACCATCTAAGTTAAAGTCTATCCAAGCTCTTCTGCTCACTGGGTCAATATTGGTAGGACGAGATATGCTGATTGAATACGGAGTACCGCGGTATAACACCGTTGCACCAAAAGAACTATCGAAGTAGTTATGATAAACAGTGAATCCTGCTGCCGATGAGTTGTTAATAGTACCCAAGGTAACATTGCTGATACCTACATCTCCGTTCAAAATAGTTGCTAAGCCAGGAACACAGTAATTGATACCTTTCAGGTAACATACTTTTATAAGCGAATCAACACCAATTACGTTTCCAACTTTTAATTTTACATCAATACATCCGCTACCTTGAATAAGTACTACAGGACGTTCTGAAAATTTATTTGTTCCCATGATGTAAGAAACAGTTGCAGGAGCAAATGACCACTCCCATGAAGTGGCACCGGTAGAAAGGTCTCTTAAACTAACTGTATCGCCAGGGGCAACGTTTATTTTGTCTGCAACAAAGTCTATTGAATGAGGCTTGTTTGATACAGGCATAATTACAATATTCTTGTATACAGTATCAAATCCTCTGCAGTTCCAAGCGATTAATCTGCTTGTAAAAGTAAGAGGAGAAGAAGAGAAGTTAACTAAAACAACATTCTTAGGGCTTGCTACAACTGAGTCGTTTGCTGAATTACCATCTACATCCCAGATATATTTTGCATCTACACCTGTTGATGTATTGGTAAAGCTAATAGGATATCCTGAATAGAATGTGTCGTTACCCAAACCTTTTACCGTTGGTAAAGTAAATGATGCAGTTGGTTTACCATAAGCTGCACCTACACTTGTCCAGCGAGCAATAAATCCTGAGTCAACACCGCTTCCATTGGTAATCATGTATACAAACATTTTACCACTGCTAGCAGTTACTGATGGGTAGGTACCGTTTGCACCTCCACCATAAGCAGCTAAACGAGGTGCATTTTGATTTGGTCCGTTATGAACAAAAATACTGTCTCCTGCTCCTCCGGCTAATTTAATCTGCTCAAAGTTTAAGGTTATAGATGAAGCGCAGGGATCGATAACAAAACCTTTGCAATTAGATAGTGTTCTGTTGTTGCCATAACTATTGCCTATTCCGCCTTCGTCAGTAATAAATCCTTCAACTTCTGCACTTATGGTATCTGTACATAAACCTGACTGAGGTATAACTTTCATGTAATCACTTTTACATACGGTATGGTTACCGATTGTATTTGTCGCTTTTAAACAAATATCCCACGTACCCGGATAAACAAAAAATGCCTGATTATTTTGAACTGCAGGATTTAAAAACGGACTCATTGAATTGGCCGCCTCATAATCAGGGCTGGTCCACTCCCACTGTTGCGGGCAATTGGTAGATAAATCAAAATAAGGAACCACCATAGTTGCTGCAGCAGAAACTCTTCTGTTGCCATAAAAATCTGCTACCGGAGCAAGACTTGGAGCAGAAACAGACACTACCTTAGAAACTGAATCAGCTCCAACATTGTTTGAAACACGCATTTTAACTGTATAGTTTCCTGTTGCATTAAATCTGATTGTAGGTGATTTTGAAGTAGCATTTGAACCATTTACATAGGCAAATGTGTTGGGAGTGATCGTCCAGTTGTAACCAATGTTCCAACCACTAGTTAAACTAGTGTTAATCAAAGTAACCGGAGAACCGTCACAAACACCGGGAGGAGTAAAGAAGTTAGCCACCGGCATGGCAGGTGCACTTGAAATAACCAAAAAGCCCCAATCCTTGTAATATGGATATTGGTTTCCTGTAGCGCTTGCTCCCGGAGCAGAGTAATTGTAAATTTCTGTACACATATTACCATTTAATGTGTAATAGCTGCCTCGTGAACTTATACCACCTGAGCAAGATGTATAATAGGTCTCAATAACAATGTTACTGTTACCATTATATTGAAAAGGAGTTTGGAGTGTAAATTCTACCCACTGGTCAGCAGTATGGCTCACTGTTACGCCACCGTTATAAACCAATGTCATCGGGGTAATGAAAGATTGAAGGGCTCCAGTATAAGTGCTAAAATCAGACTGCGTAGTTTGCGTCATTCTTATTTGAAAACCACCGTAGGTAGTGGTACCGGTATTACCTGCTCTAAGGTAAATTTTGGTAATACTACCCGCCTGTTTGTTAGTCAAATCAGATGCTTTGATAATCATCTGGTTGGTGTAGTTAGTATAATTTTGCATAAATGGCCCTGCATTGTACAAGGTTCCGGTATGCCACTTATACATGTTAGGCTGCTGTGCAAACGCCACTGATACTAGAAGCGCCAGCATAATTGATGTAAATATTCTTTTCATATTCTTTTATTTCAATTTAATCAAGGGCAGGCAAAAAATTGCCTGCCCTTATGACCTAATTATTTTACCAATGTTATTTTCTGAGTTAATACGTTGTTATCGGCAATAACTCTTACAAAGTATACCCCAGCTGCATACTGTGATAAATTGAAAGACAACTTATCGTTCAATACATTTTGCTTAAGGGTTTGAAGTTCTTTTCCAAACATATCCACCAAAGTTATTTTAACATCGGTAGCCTGATTAAAATTGAATGAAACATTTACTATTCCTGTACTTGGGTTAGGATAAACATTCACATTAGAACCTAAAGCAATTTCTTCTTCTCCAACGAACTGAACCACTCTGATCAAGCGGGTTACTTCGTCAGCAACATTGCCTGAAGGATCTGTAAGGTTATACTTCATCCAGTATGTTCCTAAAACGTTTACATCTAAATTAGTTGTTGTTACTACTATCGGCATCAATTGAGCTTGTGTATAGTAGTTGTCTATAATTTGCAAACCCGGATCAACCCATACTCTTCCTAAACCATGTATAGTTGTGTTATCGCCAAGCAGCGATACAACCGGAGCGTGAGTATCAACAATATTGATAACTCTGTAGCGTGTTGCTATGTTTCCTGAACCATCAGTTGAGGTATATGTAATTACATATGCACCCACTTTATTTCTATTAAAGTTCCCTGTTTGCACTACAGTTACTGAAGCATCGTAGTTATCAGTAGCTGTCGGCATAGGCTCAGAGTATGATGTATACACTTCAAAAGTTAATGTATCTGTTCCGGCCATTGAAATTACAGGTTTGGTAGTATCAGCAACTGTAATCACCACTGTTACCGGTTGAGCATTGTTTCCTGAACCGTCAGCTGCATTGTAAGTTACAGTGTAGTTACCTAAAGTATTAACATCAACAGCACCTGTGCGAACAGCAGTTACATTGGTGTAATAATTATCTGTCACTTTAGCAACCAATTGGTCGTCTAAAGGAACTTTTACAGAGTGAGTATATGTAGCTGCTGCATTAATTACAGGGCTAACTGTATCAACTACAAAAACGGTTCTTGTTTTCATGTCTGTAAATCCGAAGTAATCTGCTACGGCATAGGTAACAGAGTATGTTCCTACAACATTTACATTAACCGGATTGATAGTGCTGATTAGTGACGTTATAACACCGCTGTAGTTATCTACAGCGGTTGCTCCTGCATCTGTATATGTGCCACCCACATGAATTGTAACGGGATTGCTACCTAAAACAGTAATTACCGGAGGAGTCATATCAACACGAACAGCAACAACTCTGATTTTTGCATCGGCTTGGTTACCGTAAACATCACTTACATTGTAGGTAATGGTGTAAAAACCAACCTGACTTGTATCAACTGTTGATGTTTTGATGATTTTGGATGTAATGTTTCCTTCCAAATTATCCATTGCAGTTGCGCCTGCATCTGTGTATGATTTATTCACCTCTATATAAACTGTGTCTTGACCAAGCATAGTAATTACAGGTTTAACCATATCACGACCTACTTCCAACACATAATCTTCAAACTCACCACGGTCGCTTGCACAAGGGTCTAAGAATGTGTTTGCGTATGTTGAACCAACACGTAATCTAGCTGAACCAATACCTGCTGTAATAGGAACAGTGAAATTGTAAGTTGCTGAAAGATTCTTATTGTTCAAATCAGAACCGATTAGTTCACCTGCATCATCGAAATCTCCATCAAGATTGTAGTCAACCCATGCTTTACGAGACATGTTAAGGTCATTGGTGTTTCTTGAAACAGTTAATGAATATGATCCACCTCTGTAAACAGTAGTTTTACCGAAAGATGAATCTGCATAGTTAGAGTATTCTGTCAATCCAATGGCTGTGTTGTTGTTAATTGTTCCTACTGAAACATTAGAGAAGCCAAGGTCGGCATTTGGGTTGTTCGCAATACCCGGAGGGCAGTAATTGCGCATGGTGATGTAACAAATTTTAGTGGTACTATCAGAACCAACAATATTGGTCACTTTCAGTTTTGCATTTAAACATCCTGCGCCACTGAATTGCACAATCGGATTTTGAGAATTACGGTTAGTTCCTGCAATAAAGGTTGCTGAGTTTGGTGTAAATGTCCATTCCCAAGCAGATGATCCCAACGTAAGATCGGTAAAACGAACTGTGTCTGAAGGGGCCGTTAAAAGTTTATCGGCAATAAAGTTCACATTAGTTGGTGCTGAAGTAACCGGCATAATTACAATATTCTTGTAAACTGTATCAGCCCCTTTACAATTCCATGAAATCAACATAGGAGTAAAGGTGAGTGGTGTACTACCAAAATTGGTAAGCGTTACGTTCTGGGGATTTGCAACTGTAGAGTCAACTGCTGAGTTACCATCAACGTCCCAAATAAATTTAGCATCTACACCTGTTGTGGTATTATTAAAGTTGATAGGGTAACCTGAATAGAAGGTATCTACACCCAAGCCATTTGCTTTAGGTATATTGAATGAAGCGGTAGGCTTTCCGTAATTACCTGAAACACTAGTCCAGCGTGCCACAAAACCTGAGTCAACTCCACTTGCATTGGTAATCATGTAAATAAACATCTTACCACTGTTGGCCGTTACTGAAGGGAAAGAGCCATTAGCATTAGACCCAAAAGCTGCAATTTTAGGTGCGTTTACGGTTGGCCCGTTGTGCACAAAAATACTATCACCTGCACCGGCAGCTAATTTAATTTGTTCAAAATTCACGGTTACACTGGATGCACAAGGGTCAATAACATACCCTTTGCAGTTAGTCAAAGTTCTGTTGTTTCCGTAACTATTTCCGTAGCTTCCTTCATCAGTTAAGAAACCTTCCGACTCATAACTGATGGTATCATTACATAAGTTAGCAGATTCCAGTACTTTAATGTAATTTGTTTTACAAACGTTTTGGCCACCTATAGCATTGGAGGCATTTAAACAGATATCCCAAGTTCCGGCACCGGCAAAAAATGCCTGCCCGTTTTGAGCTGCAGGATTAATAAACGGATTTCCGAAGATAGTTTCTGATTCATAATCCGGACTTGACCAAGCCCAAGTTGTTGGACAATTGGTTGACAAATCTGTAAACTGGGTAATCTGAGATGCTTTAGGAACTACCCTTCTGGTAGCTACAAAATCCGGCATTGTTGCAACTGTTGGCGTTGTTACAACTGCTGATTTTGTAATAGAATCAGCTCCAATATTGTTCTGTACTCTTAATTTGATGTTATATGTACCTGCTGAGTTAAAAATAACCTTGGGGTTACTTGAAGTTGCGTTTGTTCCTGCTGTATATGAAAAAGTATTGGGTGTAATAGTCCATTGGTATCCGATATTATAACCACTCAATATACTGTTGTTGATTAATGTAGTGGTTCCTCCTTGACATAATCCAGGTGGGATAAAGAAATTGGCAATTGGTGGAGCGGGTGCACCTGATAATACTAAGAAACCCCAATCCTTGTAATATGGGTATTGGTTTCCTGTAGCGCTAGCTCCAGGAGCAGAGTAATTGTAAATCTCTGTACACATATTACCAATTAACGTGTAGTAGCTGCCTCGTGAGCTGATACCACCTGTACAAGCGGTATAATAGGTCTCTATTACAATGTTGCTTGTACCGTTATACCCAAATGGATTTTGAAGTGTAAACTCCACCCACTGGTCAGTTGTATGATTTACTGTAACATTACCGTTAAAAACAGTCGTCATAGCAGTAATAAATGGCTGAACACCAGATCCATAAGTATTAAAATCAGATTGCGTTGTTTGCCCCATTCTAATCTGAAAACCAGTATAGGTGGTTGTACCTGTATTACCTGCTCTTAAATAAATTTTGGTAATACTCCCCCCCTGTTTGTTAGTCAAATCAGAAGCTCTGATAATCATCTGATTGGTGTAGTTGGTGTAATTTTGCATAAACGGTCCTGCTGTGTACAAAGTACCAGTATGGAATTTATACATGTTTGGTTGTTGAGCAAATGACAATACCGCCATTAGTGTCAGGCTCATTAAAAAGTAAACTTTTTTCATATACGGTTTATTTATTTATTTGTCTTTTACAAGCAATAAGCAGTGAAGGAAAAAGTCCTTCACTGCTTATCAAGTATTATTTGTTTATGCTAATCTTTTTAGTTGTTATTGATTGACCATTAATAACCTGCACAAAATAAACCCCTGCACTTACCTGAGATAAATCTACAGGAATATTTGCCTCAGTAACCTGATTAACATTCACAGAGTTAATTACTTTACCCAATACATCTGTTATCTTAATAATTACATCGGACTTTTCGTCTAAAGTAACCGCTACTTCAAACTTACCATTATTCGGGTTAGGGTATACATTTACGTTTACACCATCAGTTACTTCATTCACCGAGGTGATGTCTGTAATAACAGTGCGGCATACTTTGTTCGATTTGTTGTTGGATGGGTCGGTTACCTGGTAGCATATCTCGTATGATGCCTGTGTAGTTACATCCAGATTACTGGTGATATTCATTAATGGCAACAAAACTGTCTCGCTGTAGTAGTTGTCTACTATCTGTACTCCCGGATCTACCCATGGTTTACCTAATGACCATATTATGGTACTGCCACCCTTCAGGCTGATAACAGGATTTTGTGTGTCTACCATCTTAATTACACGGGTTCTGGTAGCTGTATTGCCTGAACCATCTGTAGATGTATAGGTAATTAAATATGTACCTACCACATTTTTATTAAACGTAGGTGCTGATGAACTGCTTACAGTTACATTAGTATAGAAGTTATCTGTTGCCGTTGGAACCGGATCAACATAATTGGTAAATACTTCAAAGGTTAATGTATCTGCTCCTACTACGTTGATAGAAGGTTTAGTGGTGTCTTTTACTTCTATGTTAAAGTTTAATGTATTGGATACATTACCTGAACCATCTGTTACCGTATAGGTTACTGCGTATGTGCCTAAGGTATTCACATCAACACTGCCTGTTCTGTTGTAGGTTACTGTTTTCCAGTAGTTCTCATTTACATTGATAACCAATTTATCATCTAAT
>Ga0172380_10003741_pt1 | contig 20434 bp, 45 predicted proteins | sample Leawe162metaG_FD_119747 | JGI IMG/M metagenome (GOLD analysis project Ga0172380, IMG submission 119747) | Leachate microbial communities from a municipal landfill in Southern Ontario, Canada - Leachate well 162 metaG | ecosystem: Engineered > Solid waste > Landfill > Unclassified | place... | reverse complement strand
TATAACCGCAGACGCAAGCATTACTCAAGCTGCAAACACATCGAGCGGCACAGCATCACTAACACTGGCGGCAGATGCGTCAATAACAGCTAGCGGGGACAGCGCATCAAGCACGGCGCTTTTATCAATAGCTGCAGATGCGGCCATAACGCAGGCAGGCGATACAGCTGCAGGAGCATCCGCGCTATCAATAGTGGTTGATGCAACAATAACAGCTGTTGGTGACACATCTGCTAGCGCGGCAGCCTTGTCTGTTACCGCAGCCGCATCTATCTCGCAAGCCAGCAATACCGCAACGGCATCCGGAACTGTCGTTATAGCCGCCGATATGTCAGCAACGCAGGGCGATAACGCCCTGTCATCCACTGCCGCGCTTGTCGCAGACACTATCACGGCTAATGCCTCTATCACTCAAGCTGATAACACTGCGTCGGCGGATGCGTCAATTTCCGTCGTGGCGGATGCATCTGCAACACAAGGTAGCAATACTACTTCGTCGGCATCGGCACTACTGTTATCAGTAGATGCGAATATTACCCATGCAGGCGATACCATTAGCGCTACCGCCGCCCTTGCGTCCGATACGATCACGGCAAACGCGGATATAACGCAGGCGAGCAACACGATTAATGCTGATAGCACTATGGTGCTTTCGGCGGGCGTATCCATCACACAGGATAGCAACACAATCAATTTTAATTCGACGCTAGTCATTGCGGCTTACCTTAATATAACTCAGGCTGGCAATACGGCAACGTCTACGGCGGGATATAACACATGGTCTGGCGAAGCATTCAATTTCGCCTCCCCGATAACACTTAATTTAGCCTTTGCATCTCCTATCACCAAAGCACTTTCTTTCGATTCGCCAATTTAGGGTAATCATGGAATTCGACTGGATCGACGGCGCGCTCACTATAGAAATGGTGCCAATAACTCACAGGGTTGGAATAGTTCGTTATCACTCTGACCCAGCCAAAATTCCCGGTGATGTTGAGTGGACTTGCGCCGCCATCATTGATCAAGAAGGCAACTGCAAGTTTAAGATCATGAGTCGTGATGACGCCCTCGATCCAGTTAAATTTCAAAATGAAGCGCGTCGTCTAATTAGATACTTTGAGTCGCTTGGGTGCAAGGTTAGCTGGGGCAGACGCAAAAATGATAAGGAACATAAAGAGGTGACAGCTAAATGAGTGAACGCATCTACATCGGAGATATCGGAACAATTCTAACAGTTGACGCGCAAGACCCAGACGCAGCGGCAATTGACCTTACCGGCATGACGCTCACGCTCGACGTGTGGAAGCCCGGCGCTACATCGGCCGTTAGCTGGGCTGGCACACTGAGCGGGACGACCGGCATCACATATACAACAGTGTCGGGTGATTGGAGCCTTGAAGGGGAGTATCGAATACAGGCGAAGGTTGTTGACGGTGCAAAAGTTTGGAGAGGCACTTCATACCGTTTTGATGTTCATGCGCTTGGTACTTAATCCACCTGTTTAGCATTGCTTGACAACTCAATCATACCAGCCGCATAGCGGCTTTTTTTACTCCTGAAAATAGGAAAGCTATGTCAGACCCAAAGCAAAACAATGTTATCCACCTAGAGGAAAAAGTGGAGGCGCTGTCAAACAAGGTGGCGTACCTGACGGACAAAGTAACTGCACAGACTGAATCAATAGAGGGGTTACTGGCCGCATGGAATGCTTCGCGCGGGTTGCTATCAATTATTAAATGGCTAGCTGGCGTTGCTTCTGGATGCGCTGTCTTATGGGCAGCGTGGCACGGCGGGCCTGGGCCGCATTAATCATGGACGTTTCCGATCAAGGAACGCAGCAAGAAGAATTTGCGCGTGCCGCCGCGCTATCGCACCGCGAACCAGTGGCGTTATTTCTAACTGGTCGATGTGGATATTGCGAAGAACATACAGGCGGACTTTTTTGCAACATTGATTGCAGAAATGACTGGCAGCGCGAGCAGGATGCAAAGAAGAGGGCGGGGCGATAAAACTACTATTGATGCGTACTGGTGGCACGGAAGGATTTACGGCCGGCAGACTGTTTATTGATGGCGAGCACGAATGCTGCACAATCGAAGATCAGGTGCGCGCCGTAAAGCTGCAAGGCATGACCGCAATACCAGCCGGGACATATCAAGTAAAAATCACGATGAGCGCGAGATTCAAAAAGCGCATGCCATTATTGCTTGACGTGCCTGGATTCGCAGGGGTGAGAATTCATTGCGGAAATACGGCACTTGATACCAGCGGCTGTATATTGGTAGGCGAGCGAATAGATGAGCATGAAGGCTTTTTATATAAAAGCAGGGATGCCATGGATGCTCTGCAACCAAAAATACAGGCCGCGCTCGACGCAAACGAGGAAGTCTTGATAACAATCCTTGACGATGAATAATTGTGCAGTTTAATGAACGTATGGCGCGTTTAAATTAAAGCGCCTATGCAATGACGTACATCATAGGTTAAAAACGACTAAACGCGCTTATGGCGCTAATATGAGGGAGCGAGGTAAACAATGCTTGAAAAAGTGAAATTTGTTCATGTTTTGACAGTTTTGAGCATATTAATTGCATCATCGATCATGTTTACAGTGATGCTGGGTGAAGATTTTAAAGATAGCGAGTTGCGTACTCAGGTCGTGACAGCCGCGCTCAGTATTTTAGCTCTGGCGGCTGGGTACTGGTTTAGTTCGACAAATGATAGTAGCCGAAAAACAGATTTACTTGCTCAAAGTCAGCCGGTAGAACCGAAATAAATTTTATTTAAACGGTGGTAAAGCCTCCAAAATTTCACCATGTTTTTCATTGCGTTTAAATCATTATTAATATTCGCATCGAATTGTGATTGATAAATGCAACCGTCTGGAAATATAACTAAACTCCCTTGAGCATAGGCGGTAAGGGCATCATAGAGAGGGATTAATCCATTTGAATCTGCATCTAACTCTCTGTGCACTGCGTCTGCCATTGCGCGGCGTGTATTTTCAAGGCTGTCTAAATCTGTTTGATCGTCTTTGCCGTATCTCATCATTATCATTATTCCTATTCGTTATTTTGATGTGTATGTTTGATCGATAAAATAGTTTGTCGTTAATAAGTAAGGAAATATTACCATGAAAATATTAATCATTGCTTTCGCGCTTATGCTTTCAGGCTGCGCAATCACCGACCCAATCGGCGCAAAGCTATCTCCGGGCTCGGTTATTGAATCTGACCTGACAGCTACCGCGCTAAATCTGGATCAAGCCGTAGCAGTCGGGGCTTTGCCTGCTGATGATCCTGCACCGGCGTGTTTGCATGATTTGCTCTCGCGCACCGGTGTCGGTCAAGAAACATTCAGGCCGCAAATAGCGGGGTTGATAAGCGCGCAGTCAATTCTGTACATCAAGGCGCAACAGATTAAAAACAGAGGGGAATTGAGCACGGCTTGCAAGGCGATCATTGGGGATATTCTGGTAGGGCGCTTGATGCCTTGAAATACCGCGCAGGCTATCGATATCAGCTCGCGGAAACAGAACGCTATCAGTCCGACATTATGCCGCTTGGCATGCTGGCCGATACCGACTGGCTGTCCTTAGATGGCGAGGGGTTGCTGACTGTTCGCGCTGGTTACGCGTGGGATGGAGCAAGCGGCCCTGTTATACACAGCGCGGACAACATGCGCGCCTCGCTGATACATGATGCGTACTATCAGCTTATCAGGCTGGGGCTGGTGCATTACGCGTACAGGGCGGCGGCTGATCGGGTGTACAGGAGAGTTTGCATTGAGGACGGAATGAGTTTAGATCGTGCAGAATCTCATTATGTCGCGCTTCGAGTGTTTGGGGCTATGGCTGCGACGGCGGAAGCTGAACCGATTGTTCTGGTTGCACCTTAGTGCAGTCTATGAGCCATCCCCAGCAATCTATACCAGCATCAATATATCCATTAGTCACTTCAACCACTTCCGCCTCGTAATATATATTAGTGTTAAGCTCAACGTCATGTTCCTTGCACAAATTAAGCAAAGCGGCCTTGAATTTGTCGAATTTAGCTGTCATTATTCCTCCCAGCCTTCACTCATATCAATCTCCTTTATTTGTTGTTGGTGGCCAGTGCTGAATATCTGGCTTGTTGCAATTTTATGCTTCTGTCTCTGGCAATGCGCTGGCGTTCTAAATCATCGCCTACATAATCATCGGTTACCCTTGCGCCTCCGGTAGCAACCATCCGAGCGCGGATCAGCATTCCGCAAACACCAACACGGCTGGCGACTGTCAGCAATCACGCTGATTTCATAATTCCCAATTGGACTAGCCGAAATTATGTCACGACTGATTAGGCCGCAAAAGGTAGTAATCGCCATGTGTGTTGGGCCTGAACATCCAAGCCCTCATTGGTATTTTCTGCTTGCAAGCTCAACCAACACGACTGAACACTGTGGTCTAATACCATCCTGGTACGCCAAAATGATACACAGTGCCCATGCGTCTTGGTTGTTGGTGAGTCCCTGTGGAAACCCTAAGCATCATGTTTCAACCTCACCAACACGTATGAGCGCTTACCCGGTGCCGCCCTGGCCAACAACAGGGAAGGAGGTTTTATACAGTTTACCATCTGTTTTGAATCATTGGTTTTGATTGGGGCGCTCATACGTTTTGATGTTTAATTATTTGCTAGGCTTTCGCGCTGCCAAGGTCTAATGTCGAATGCACTTGGATCTCTCATCCACAAAACCAGAGCCTCTAAAGTGTCGGCATCGAAATCTCCATCTAACTGGATGGTCTTAGGCGATGGGCCGCCACATGAATAACCAATCCCGCCAATATCACAGATTGCTCCGGTGGGCGTAATCTTTGCCCCGTTAGTAGTTAAAATTAACTGTGCCTGCTTAATATCCATTAACCATCCCATCCTTCGCTAATCACCGCTTCCCGCTCCTATAAGCATGTCCGCTCCTTTAAGTTTTCCGACACACGCATTCTAACATCGTCGGCGGCAATGCGTTATTCAACTGTGCCAATGGCCTTCCTCAGCTTTTCTTTATCTCCCAAAGATTCAATACTCGTAGCAATCGACTCGCCAAATAGTTGACTGCGAGCCCTGCGCTTTATTATCACCTCATCCTTGTACTCGCAGGCGGCTTGCCAGCCAGTCCAATACCAATGAACTGATTGACTACAATAAACGCCATTTACATTTCTTTGCAATGCTTTTTTGCTGGTCGATTTATTGCTGCCGCACAACCACTTCTCAAAAGCTTCTCTGTCTATCATTTTATGTTCCTTATCTCATCCTTGAGCACCGCTTCTACGTCATCAAATAACGGTTCAACATCTAGCCAGTCCTGATTGTTCATTGCGCATGAGCAGAAAAATCGAAGGCGCTCTAACGGATTAGTTTCTTCATGCCCACCAAATTCATAAAACTGCTCTTTTGCAGTTTGTGGTGCGTCGCTCATTATTCACCCCTCAAAAATACCGCGCAAAATGTAGAGTCCTTGCGGACGCCGGTTCAATTCCTGATTATTTATGTGTTATTCAACAAAATAATAATCTTGGCTGCCGCATAAAGGGCAGGTGTGCGATAGAACTTCAATCAATCCTTTTGACTTTTTTCGTATCGGCATTAATTCAGTTTCTCGGCCCTGCCATTTACATTTGCGTTTTGCACACTTGATTAGTGCAGTGCCGTAAGCTGGCAAACCTTCCTTTGGTGCCGCCATAAATCCTGTTGGGCCTATCATAATTTCCTCTTTATAAAATGCTGCGCAAAATGCTGCGCATTCCATCACAAAACAGCACAATTCAGCATGGTTTTTGACACTATCTCAAACACCATGGTCATGATTATTAACACTATTTAATTCATGGATGGGGGTTCAATTCCCGCCGCCTCCACCATTATCATTGGCCTGTTTTGTAAATGTAGCGCAAATGCTGCGCAACAGGCCATAATTTTTTACCCATGCCAAAGGATAACCAAACATAAAATTATTCCGATAAAGTTAATCAAGCTGAATATTTTTAGTATCAGCAATACCGACTTTGCCCAAGATTCAATTATCATTTCGTCAAACATTATTAGCCGCCTTACCATAAACCGCCACAGCCTTCTTCCCTGCGTCAGGCTGGGCATCAGGCATCCATTTACCGTAAACTCTTGCGATCATAGTCCAATCAGCGTGCCCCATTTGCTTTGCTACCCACATCGGGTTTTCCCCGGCTGATAACATCATTGACGCATACGTGTGCCGCGTCTGGTATGGCCTACGATAACGCACACCTGCTTTCTTGATTGCCGCTATCCACATCATCCTTATCTGCTTGTCTCCGGCCCACCTGGAGCAATTGAGCGGGTTCTGAAACAACTCCGCACCCTTAAGGAACGTAAATGGCTTCTGTGCGCGCAAAGCTTCGACTGCTGGCGGTAATAATTTGATAGTGCGCACACCTGATTTTGTCTTTGGCACTTCCGGTTCATCGGCGCATTGAGTCCATGCCTTATTTACGTGGCATTCCTCGGCCACTAGGTCAACGTCCGACCAGTCCAGCGCCACAAGCTCAGACGTTCTAAGTCCAGTCCAGAATGCGAACTGTATTAAATTCCGGGTTTGGGAATCGAACCCACGTCCCAAGGCGTCGAGAATCCTCTCTTGCTCATCCCTATTGAACGGGTCAACGTCGCTCATCTTTTTAATTGCTTCCTTGCGCCGGTAAGTAAATCCGTCCAATATATTGTCTGCTATCAATCCATCATCCATGGCTGACTGCAAGATTGATCTAAGCACAGAGATTATGTTGGCAAGGCGTTTGTTGCCTGCAGTAATATCGGCGCACCATTGGCGCACATGCAGCTTGGTGATCTTATTTAAGTCCATGCATCCAAAATGCGGAAGTATTCTGCTTCGAGCAATCTTGTCATAGTCCGTCCATGTTGAAACCTTTAAGTGGCTGCGCTGCATTTCGAGCCAAGTGCCGATATAGTTTTCAGCAATCGTTTTTTCCTTTGGTAGCGCCCTGAAAGATTCGGACATGCGCGAATCAGGGAACGACACCTCATAGTCAAATGTGCCGTTTTCGATTGCTTGCAGTACGGAACCACGGAAACGCTCCGCCCTTGTTATGTTGGTGGGCGTGGGCTTAAGCTTAAGGCGTTCACGGCAGTCCTTTCCCTTGTACCGGAACCTGATCTCGAGGCTGCTTTCCGAGGAGATTCTAATTCCTGTGCACCTCCGTTTTCTATCCATTGGTTTAACCCCTCGATGATGATAAAAACACTTTTACCGACACGGCAGAATTCTCTCTCCACCATGAATTTACCTTTTGCAATATTATCGTTAATAGTGTTCAGTGGTATCCCCGTTCGTTCGGAAGCCTTCTTCTTGGTGCAATACTTGAAGTCTGCCATAGTTACTCCTTTCGGTACCAATTCCCCGTCGTGTTTATCGATGGAGTCCCTGCGATAAAATCAGCAATTGGTTGCGCGTGAATCTCTGTGCTATTTGCCCACCTATCAAAATCTAAATCACTGGTGTCAACAACAAAACCAGACACACCTTGTTCGTTCTTTCTAATGCGATAGTGCCTGCCATCTTTATTGCAATATGTCCAATTTGATCTAAATGCACCATAATCTGCTTTAAATCCATTGCGCTTGAACCATGTTTTTATTTGTGATTTGTTCATATCACCTCATTCTTTGTACGCACGTCTTCGGGGGCGAGAAAGATGCTCATGTCTTTGCGTTTCCCATTATCAATATCCTGATCGTTCTTTAATTACATATCCTCCGCCAGCATCAAATCCTAATTTTGGCGGGACAATCGTTTCATTCTTAATTCGCAAACTAAGCTCTTTCCTGCAAGTCTCGCCACATGCTTCTGGCATATCTGCAAAACATGTTTCGTCGTGTATTGGGGAGCTAAATCTCACCCACGATGGTTGCCAGAATTCCTCTTTCCCGCATACATTGCAGATATGCATTGATCGTGCTGGATAGCGCTTGCCAGCTGTCATCTCATTTCCCTTTCATCGCTTCGTGCGCGTCATTCGATCCAGCCTTGTATTCGTCAGCCATTATCTTTCGCATGGCTTCGCGCATCCGGTCCAGCGACTCATGGAACGGCAAGGACTCAATATCCATTACGGTAAAGAGGCCTCCAGCTTTAAACACAGCATCAAGCGCGGCGTCTATTTTTTCGGTTGGTGTCATATGCGCTCACTCATTTCAATAATCTTATTGCGTTTCGCCATAAGCGAATCCACTTTTGCCCTTGTATTGTCTAGTTCGAAATTTACGATTCCAAGAAGGTATTCACGCGCCTGCGCAAATGTATCAAAATAACAGGAGTGATCACTTGTTTTAGACTCTCTGCGCTCAACACCAAACATATTAATAACTACTTGTTTTTCTGTCTCGCGCACGATTTCAACTTTTTCAATTGACGGCATATAGCTTTTTGCTCTGTATTTGATTATCACATTAACCTCTTGATTTAAAAAGGAATATCATCATCAAAATTATCAAACCCCTTCCCCGTACCCGGCTTGCTTGTCGTGGCTGCTGGCTTATTATCTGCCGGTGCTGAATTGCCAGTCTGACCTTCCGGCTTTCCTGATAGCATCTGCATTTCGCCAACAATAACGTCAGTGGTATAGCGATCCTTGCCTTCCTTGTCCTGCCATTTGCGCGTTTTCATTTTTCCTTCGACGTAAATTGACATGCCTTTTTTCAGGTACTCCCCGGCAATCTCAGCGAGGCGTCGGTAAAATGTCAGATTCACATATTCAACGCTCTCCTGCTTTACCCCGGCCTTATCTTTCCATTGCTCATTACAAGCTATAGCCGCGTTTGCAACTGCTTCACCATTCGGCAAATACCTAACCTCAGGGTCTTTTGTCAAATTTCCTATGAAACAACATTTATTTATACTAGCCATTATTATTCTCCTTGTGTTTATTCAGCACTTCAGCCAGTCCTTGCGCGTAAGCATATCGCTGTTTATTTGATTCAAAGTCACCACCAATGGTGATCATTACATCATGTGTAAAGTCATCGCTTTCAATAGTGTGGCCTTCTTTATTTGATACCGTCCACGGCCCTTTATCATTGAATTTCATAATCCCCACCCGTCATGTATCGTTAAAAAATCGAATTTAGGCTCCCGTTTTGCCTGCTTTTCAGTCCGTATCTTGTATAAAATTTCCTCGGTTATTTTCGCTAGCCACAAGTTACCGGACGCGCTCAGTATGTCCACGTTCTCACTGAGCAAAACACGCAACCGCTTTGCATCCCTTCCTTTTTTTTGCTGTTCTGCCGTTGCCATTAGCCGCCCAGCCTATGCGTGATTACCTTTGGTTGCGTTCCTTGCGGCAGCTTTTCTGGCTGCGCGCTAAAAAATGATGCGCCGTTGCCGTTTGTCGCGCGCATGTGGTCAACTTCAACTTTTGCAAGGTTAACTGCTGTTTGAACTGCCCCTGATATGGCCTTAGCTCTTGCTAAGTCCATCGGGGCATCCTTATCCTTCAGCGCCGTGATAGTCTCAAAAATTGTCTGGTACAACGAATTAGCATTAATTTCCATTTATAGCCCTTATCAATACGCCGTGTAAATGAATTGCCCTTCTTAAATCTTCCGGTAGTCTCTGCACGCTATTTGCGGCCATCATTCCGACTTTTGATGACAGCTCTAAATTTTCTATCGTACAATTTAATTGATTACCATCCTTGAATCTCAAAACATTCGGATGAACTGGAGGCTCATTCCCTGCCAGTCTCCAAGTCAATCTATGAGTCAGCTCCCACACATTCGGATCTGCAATTTTTGTATAACAATATCCATCCCCATGTGTAACAACCGTGCCAATCGGCTTATAGTTTTTTGGAGTATTTCCTTTTTTAAACCGACTTTCTACGCCCCTAATTTGCAAGCCTTTCATTCCCTTATTCCAAGGAATATCACATTTTTTAAAGGTTGAACGATTGCTATTTTTAGCCCCTTTGACGAAGTTGCCTGACGCTTTGCTTTTCATAAACGCTGCGGACTTTGTTATTCCAAGTGACATAGCTTTCTTATGCATCGTATCTACCGAATGTCCAATTACATCAACAATATCCGCTGTCCTTTTATGTGGATAAAGTTTGCGGAATGCCTTAAGCTGCGTAGGCGTCCACGGATTACGCTTTACTTGCATGGCGTCAAACTCAATGTGTACCTCTTGCCCATCGAGATAATCTTCTGTTCACAGAATAGCGGCTGTTCGTGTAGAAAATATTGAACCAGGGCATCCATAACTTCTTGATGCACAATTCTGCGGCCGAATACCATCGAAGTCACAACCTCGGGGCGCGAATCAAGTAAAATAATTGCATGGCTTGATTCTGAATAAACTGGCATTACGTTATTTAGGTTCATTCTTGGCTTTCACAAGTTCATCCACCATGTCGTGGAAGTTCTCACCCGCAATACCGCGCCTCCATAAATCTGTGTATTGCTGAGGATTAAGGCAGCGCAACGCTTCGTAACGCGCACAACATTTCGCGGCAATGTGCATAGACTCTGCATAATCTTCCAGCTTGCCTGACATATCCATGAGATCAGCCGACAAAAACCCCATCGAATCCGCATGATTCTCTAATCTTTTATGGTTCATATCTCACCCGTGCTTGTGGCAGATAAAAGGTTTGTTTGTGCTTGGCTTGATTACAGATTCAGGCATGAAAACTTCTAGGGAAGACTCCCTCTTTTCCCACTTTCCACCCGGTTCACTTCTAAAGTACAGCACTCCATCAATTAGTTTTTCTTCGTAATACATATCCGCTCCGTTTAAATTAGGTGCTGCATGTCTTTAAGTATTCCCACCACATGAGCCATATCGCTTTCCAGCTTGGCAATCCTGGCTTCATGGTCGGTTCTGAATGACTCTTTAGCCTTTGGTGGCTTGACAAGTGAAATTCCGGTTACTTCTTCCGCGCTTCGCATGTTCGTGTATGTCACATTAAACCCAAGATAATCGCTAGCAATTTCTGCCGCCATAGTTCTTGATAAATCGCTTGTATTCTCACCCCTTAACCACTGATAAAGCCTGTCCTTTTGTTTGTCGCTTAGTGAATTGCTCATACGTCCTGGCACATTATTTATTTGATTACTTATTTTCATAGTTCCTCCGTTAGTAAGCGCCGTCTTTCCGGCTGTACATCGCTTTTCGGTTTTCGAAAGACTCATTGCGATTATTGAGCCCAGAGGCTTGCTAAGAAGGCACTATTAATTACGGCCTGAACCTCCTTAGCTCGTGCGATACCAACTCGACCGAGTTCCCATTGGTTATGCGCGATAATGATAAAAATCAGGCCAACCTCTGAGAGGATTGTTTTATTCGTTTTGCTGCTTTACGATCTCGCTTTTCTTGTGCTTTGCGTAAGGCTTCGGCGGCGGCCTCATCGTTAATATCTTGCCCAGCCAGATCATCAATGTTGCGTCCTGCATTTAAATTTGGTAAGCCACTAGACACAGCCATGCCGCTCATTAAAGCCATCAATGCCATCGTGCTAATCTTGCCTTTTCCGCTCATCATCATTTCATTAACCTCATAATCGTTACGCCAAGGGCGCCTATTTCAGTCAGTCGCATAACTTTCCACATCGCTTTCCTGCCATGAATACCGTTGTGTTCATCCCGGTGGCAGCTCACACAAAGAGCTATTGTCGTAAATGCACAGCTCTGGTCTACGTGGTGCGCTTCACTTGGGCCGGGCGAGTTGCAGACTGAGCATTGCAACTCCTTGACCCTGGCCATGTGTGCGCGCTCTGCTTTAGTGGGGTTCGTATTCATCACGCCTACTACTCTTATAAATCGGTGTCACACCCTTTAATGCTGCCGCCGCCATCAGCCACTCGTACCATTCGCTGAATTTATTCTTGCTGTACTTACTGGTGCGCCTACCTAACATGACCATGCCGCCATCAAACCCCATAGCCACCCTTGGCTTAACTTCTTCTTCAAAGGCACAGGTTAAAATGTCCTTCCACTCATCTTCAGTTAACCAAGTCATTTCACCATTTACCGGCCATTGCAGTTGCTTGGAAAACCCTGCAAGATACGGCCATTGCGCGCTGTTCTGATCTTCTGTTCTGGTTGCGTCCTTAAAGGTTAAAGACGTTCCATCTGGCGATTTATCAATCTGCGCCTTCGCTAAATCCCTGCTGGGATGAGGGTAGGGACGCAGGACGTAGGTTATTTTTTCGCTCAAGCGGCCTGCTCCATGTTTCTCTCACCATGCAGCTCTTCAAATAATTCCATTGCGTCACCCCAGCCTTCCCAATTGTCAACACCACAAGAACGTAGGCATTCCAGCAATTCAGAATCATTTAGCAATTCGCTGTACTCTATTGCGCCGATGGTTACTGTTTGGTCGTCCGTTGGCAATTTCTTCGACTTGCAAGAAGATATACTTTCCATGTTTTCCATTGCGTCCTTGTCAGCGATCGACGTAACATTCTCACCATTTGCGCCCGCGTCCTTCGCAGCCTGCCCTCTTTCAGCTTCACGTTTTGCCCTTTCTTCTTTTGCACGCTGAATATCGTCATGGATGCGCCTTGCCTTTTCTTCTGACTCGAACTTCTCACGCACCTTGTCGTCGATTACCTTCTGAGCGGCGGCTGCTGCCTGAGCTAGGGCAAGCGCCTCCGCCTCGATCTTGGCTTTCGCTTTGGCTTCTTCCTCGATCCTGATTGCCTCGCGCTCGACTTTTAACTTGTCAGCCTCAGCAACCTTGTGAGCCTCGATGCGGGACGTAACGAGCAGCTTAAAATCTTCAAGTGGCTTAGTAATGATCTGCGCCAAATCGTTAAACAAGAAGCCAAATCCTGCTGATGACTCTTTGCACCATGCCAGCTTCTCGCGCACATCCTTCGCCGCTGCATCCGCCTTGATCTTAGAATTCGCCAGCAATGTATTAACTGCATCATGCCAAGCGCTGATAAGCCTCTTACCCTTCAGTGCCGCCGCAAACTCTGGCGCGTCAAGCGTTAACCTAATCGGCTTAATCTCAAGCTCAAGGGCTGTCACGTGCTCGATGTACGCCATTCGCGCCTGCGTGATAATCGCCAGCTTCTGCGCTTCCTTCTTCTCGGTCGCGTCCTTTTCCAGCTTCAGGGCGGTCACTCGCAAATCTTCGTGCCATGCGTCTATCATGCGTGTGGCTTCGCCAATGGTTGTGGCCTGGGCCAGTACCGCCTCTTTGACTAGTACAAGCTTCTTGCACGTTTCACGATATAACTTCGCCGCCGCTTCGGCATTCGAATAGTCTTGGTCAGTAACCAAAACGATTGAGCGGGTATTCGCCAGCGAGATTGCAAGCGACTTTCCGAAGGCTTCCATGTTGTGCGCTGTTATTTCGCCTTTGGCTTGCACGAATAAGGCTGGCAAACCTTCCATTGCGTCAGCTATTGGTTTTTCGGCTATGCGCATAGGCACGTACTCGGCTTTCTCCTTGTTAAACTGCGCCCAGCCTGCACGGATCCGTTCAAACCATTCTGGATCCGGCAACACCTCTGTGCTGACCATGTTTTCTTCTGTGCCATCAGATATAGTGAACAAAAGCCTTTCAGCGCCGGTTACCATTAAGACTTGCTGGCATTGCGGCATATGCTCATCAGGCACAGAGCCGTCGCGTACCATGGCTGGCATAGTCTTGTTCCACTGCTTATGCTCCCAAGCAATATCGCCAGCTCTGGTTATTCCATCGGTTGATGCCGACGGGCGTCCATCTGAGCAGACCAGCGGGAATAATCTTTTGCCAATCATTTTTTCAACAATGGGACGCGCCAAATTCTCAACTTCGTGACCATAGTCCAGAATGTTCTTTTGAACCCAATCGCTGAATTCTTTGGCAATGCCCGTGCTTTTGGCGTGGAGAAGTTCTGTTCTGGTCACCTTCTTTGATAGGCCCAACATCGCAGCGCATTCACTTGCGCCGTCATGATCCAAGCGGAATGCGTGCCACTCATCGCTGCCGGGGACTAAGTCATGTTCGATCATTGCCATTTAATTACCCTCACTTTCCCATGCGCTGATGTGGAGCTTTTGATCTTCTGTCAAAAGCATTCTGGTTTGTGTTGTTGTGATTATTGATTTGGCAGTTTTCTTGCCACTCCGCACAATTGACTCACACTCTTTTTTTAGCTCTTCAAATTCTTCCGGTGTGCATGTTGGTAGCGTTTTTTCTTTCGGCTTGGCATCACTTGCCCCGCCGTTATCAGACTTGTTCTGCATAACACTCTGCCAAGTAGCCTCGCCGTCTTTTATCGCGCCATATATGCCGCGCAAGGTCACAAGCTGCGAAGGTGAGCACTTGGCAATGTCATGCCCAAGGTATCCGATCAAGTCGGTAGCGTTAACACCTATGCCGTCAAATGCGTCAACAATCTTCTTTCGCTCCGCGTCAGGATCTTTCGCAGCTTCGTCAAGCCTGATTCTTTTGATGATTTCCTCGGCTTCGTCGCATAGATCGCCGGGAATGATGCGTAGGCCGATTGTTCTTATCGCCTTCGAGATAAGGGCTCCACGCTTATTCAGCAGGTCGTCATCCGTTCCCGGCACCGTGTAAACGTCCTTGTTGTATGAGTTTTTACGCACGGCAATATAACTGCCGTCGCTGTTCGGCTTGCTGCGCTCTACCGTCTTGGAAACGCGCACATCAAGCGGGTAGGTAATATTGGCCTCAAGGTCGGTAACAGATACACGATGCACCTCCTTCGTGTCGTCCTCGAATATCATTGTGGTTTCAACGAGTACGTTTTTCATGCAGCGCAAAGCAACTTCTACAAAGCGTATCCCCAAACCTTCAACACCCTGACCAATTGGCTTGATGTAGTACGCGCTCTTGTTGTGAGCGAATGAAGGGCGCTTGCACTCCTTGATTAAGTCCTGCCTAACTGCGTCCCAATTGCGCGGGTTCCGCATCGCCATGATGTAGCGTGATTCAACCATCGCCTTCGACTGCGCGGCTATTGCGCTTGAGGCGGTTTCAACTACAGCCATTGTTTGGCTTGATCCTCCAAAGTCTTGATGTACTGCTAATGCGTTTGTCATTTCAATCTCCTGGTTAAGTTAATTACGATTAATTACCTGCAATAACCATCTTCATAAACATTTTCTGAAACGGCTTCAGCATCAGCCTTTTCGCCCTCAATCCGCTTTTCAGCTTCCGCCCAATACTGCTTTGCCCATTTCATTAAAAACTTGTGGCACGCAATTGCAGCTTGATCGGCAAAAATGCTATCAGGCGCGACACGTGCAAACTTTTCGTATGTCTTGCACTTGCTCTTGTATTGCGCCATCACGTCATCCGTCATGTTTTGGATAGCCTCTTCAAGGTGGCAGCTTTCATGACGCTTATCACCTATGTGATAAATAGTTTCCCCGAAAGGATCGTATTCATCCTCCTGAGTAACTTCGCGGAATTCGCGGCTTTGTGGGTGGGCTTGGGGGGAGTTCATGATTGCTCCCTATCAAACACATTGGTGCTTTCAGAAAGAAGATGGCTTAAGTCATGCATGAACACCCTATGCTTGTTTTCGAGTCCGCTTGTTAATCTTGTCAGGCAAGAGAACAGGGTTTGCACCTCATCTTCCGTCTCCAACGTAATCACTACCGGCTGAAACTCTTTTTTCTGTTCAACTTTCATTTTTATCTCCTTGTTAGTGCTGGGTTTAGCAGATTAAACACCCCAGCGTATGCCCAAAGATTTTGGCCCGATTAAAACGGACGAGCCACCACATCTGCCAGACGGCCGTTCTTGCGAATAGCAATCCTTCGCTTTATTTCCGCCCTGCAATCACGCGCCGATGAAGCAGCAGGTGATGCTGGAAACGGTGAAGTCATCAATTCCGTCCAGTCTCTACTCGCCATTAACAAGCTCACATCGCTAGACCACGGGCCGACAAGTGGGTCGGCTTGTACGGTTGTGGCTAGAAGCAGAGTTAGAGCTAAGATGGTTTTCATATTGACAGCGCTAACGCGAGAGCCATCAGGCAACCAATTACAGCGCCGATCAGATACGGCATGGCAGGTATAAAACGGCGCTCGGTAAAGATCATTCGCTGGTGCATGACGGCTCCTTAAATTAGTGATCGTCTTTCCGATTTACATTCTTCCGTGGTAAACGCCTTCACCAGTTCCCCAGTCGTCGCAATTATCGCGACCAGATTGAATACAATCTGTGGCCTCAGTAGCTATGCCCTGTGCTTCGTCCATCTGCCAGTCGTGGAGGATTTCTTCCACTAAGTCGTCGAATTCCTCCAGTGAACAATTACTTTTTAATTGTCTCCGTGCTTGCGATTGCGCTAAAAATATGCGTTGGTTCATGACGGCTCCTTATTAGCAATTTATTCGGTGCGGGTCTCTCCCCGCTGTCACGTAAACCAGTTATTGCACTATTGCTTGACCTCTCAGGCTCTAACCTCTACGCCTAAACTGCTGTAACTCGGCCTCATGCTGGTTCGATCACGTATGAACCGCTGCTCTTTGTGGCATTTCTGCCGTGTTTGTAAATTCTTTCCTACCTCAGCCCGCCTACTCGTCTGGCCCACCCTATATCTTTCGATAAATTCAGAACTTTTCTGCCAAGCATCCTGAGTCTAGGATTCGCTGACCATTCGCACGGCTCACACTTGTCTAGCGGTCGCTTGTTGCTGTTTCGCAGTGAGTTGCGATGGGTGAATTAAACCATAGTTTATAACTATCTGTCAACTGTAGTTTAATAAATTTTGATTGTGATGCGATTATTTAAAATTTAGGCGATAAAAAAACCGCCAGAAGGCGGTTATGTTGAGGCGTTTCTGGGCTAGCTATTTTTTATGTATAACCCTTAGACTTCATGCAGAGCCCGATAAGTTCGACCTGTCTGAATGTATCGCCTACATCATTAAAGATTGTGCTGTATACGGTGTAGCCTCGCTGCGAGCTGCCCGTGGCCTTTGTGGCTTCGTATCGGCATACGGCCATGTCTTTTTCCTTTTGGGCTGATTTGGCTTGCCTGTCCTTGGTTATTGTCTCTTCAATTATTTTTCTTTGTTCAAATTGTTCTGACGTTTCATCCTGTAGGGCGCACCCTGTATGCGGCAAGCATGTGGTGGCGTGCTTATTAAGTTGCGCCTTTTCCGCGTCTTGCGCAAAAAGTTTATTTTCAAATTCAGCGGCTAAAGATTGACTTTGAGGTGACGTAGCTCTCTCCCTCTCTCTTAACGCTATACGTTCATCCAACTGCCGTCTAATTAGCGCGTTCTCGTCTGGCGAGCGTGTTGCGCAGCCAGCTAACAAAGCCATGCTCAATAAAATAAGTTTATTCATGCTTACCCCCCCCCTTTGTTTGTTGGTGATCTATTTTGATAGCTATGCAGCTCAACGATTGAAGCTGTTTGATTGGCCGTTCTATGTACTGTTGCATTGCAAAGTTTAGCCGTTGGCATTGCCAGGACACTGGAAAAAATTATAATTTGTGCTGTTTTAATTATGACTTTCCCGGCTGTACCGGTTCGGGCAGTCATCGAGTCCCGTTCCGGCGGTCTAAATTTGATCGCTCTATTATAACTTTATCTGGCATTTTATCCGGGGCAAGCCGCCCCTGCACCCAGCCTTCAATCATACCCATAAATAAAGTCTGGTCTTCGGCTGGTAACTTGTTGACCAAATCTGCTATCACGGCAATTTTATCATCTCTTTTTTTTGAGCCCACCCCTTTTATAATCCACCGCGCCTCATAGCCTGTTAGGTGGGCAAGTTCGATTAAATTTTCCCCTGATATTTTCTTAGATCCGCCACTTCGCCATTTATAAACCGCCTGCACGGATATGCTGCACGCCTTAGCGAGCGCAGCAATATCTACCTCTGAATTGGTAATTGCCTCTTTAACTCTTTCTGCCAGTGTACTCATGGCAATAAAGATAACATTAATTTTTTAAACTGTAGTTGACCTTTATCCCTAAACTGTGGTTTAATACGCATATGAAAACATCCTATGTAATAAATAAATTTGGCAGCGTCAAAGAGCTTGCGGACTTTTTTGATATATCAGTGCAAGCGGTTTACAAGTGGGGCGATGAGGTTCCTGAGCTTCGTGAATATCAGTTGCGCGCACGTCGTCCAGATATTTGTCAGCCAAAAAATGTAAAGAAATCTTCATAGCCAGCACTCTATTTTTTTTGCCTAAAAATGTCTTTACAAACGATTACGAATTTCAGTTTCTTTTTCGGAAGGGTTCGCAATGGATGAAATTAACTCCATAAATTCAATGCTTATCGAGTGCGTTAAAGCATCAGGAGGGTCGAAGAAGGTCGGCGAGATACTTTGGCCGGAAAAGTCAATTAATGAAGCGCAAAAGCTATTGCTCGCGTGTCTGAACGAAGATCGCCCAGAGAAGCTGTCTCCTGATCAAGCATTTTTAATAGAGCGATTAGCAAAAAATGCAGGATGTCATATAGCGATTGAATACCGCTGTAAAACTATGAGTTATTCAATCCCAACCCCTATCGAACCTGAAGATGAAAGGGCCGCGCTTATGCGTGAGTTTATTTCTGCTCAACAGTCAATTGCAGAACTTGCTGAAAAACTGAATGGCATTGGTATGTTTAAGGCCACCAAATGAACATCTCAACCAAATTTTTCATAACTGTAATGGCAATTTTTCTAATCGCGCAGATCCTTTTCTTGCGTGACTTTTTCTGGAGTTGGTTTTGACCGCCGTCCGCCTAGACGAATTCGTGCCAATTGAAAATATAAGCGCAAGTTTTGATGGTAAGCGGTTGATGGTCACTAAAACAGTGGAAGGCCCAGCAATCGGAAAGATTCGCTGGAATGCAGAAATCGAAATGACGGTAGGGCTTAGTGAATTGGCAGCGGCAGCGCGTATCACGGTGAAATTTTAATGGGAGCTGAAATGAATTTGCTTGGAATTTTTGGAATATGGATTGGTGGATTTGTAGCGGGATTTTGTGTCGCATTTTTAATTTTCCAGTGAGGCGCAAATGAAAACATATCTCGGATTAACTTTCGTTGGCTGGGTATTGACTGCCTGCTTTATCTTTTGCATGGCTTGCTGGGTGCAAGTGATTGAGCATGTGATTGTTCCGGCGGTGATGGCGGTGGTTGGATGAAGCCGCTTAGCCCAGCGTTTGAAGACGCGATGAATCAGGCCATATTAATTCCAGCTTTCAGCAAGAAAGCTAAGAGTGCGGCCATTGTGAGGCTTTGCCAATTACTGAAAAAGGCTATTTCGTCTAAATGAAAGCAGATATTTGGATGCCTCTTTTTGTTGCTGATTATCTGGCAGACACAAACAGGCTTACTACAGTTCAGCATGGCGCATATCTGCTGTTAATCATGGATTACTGGCGTAATGGCGCACTTCCTGACGACGATGCAATTCTAGCCCAGCTTACAAGAATGTCTCCTGATGCTTGGAGCATTGCTAAGGCAACCATTCAAGCATTTTTTCAAGTTGAAAATGGCAAGTGGACTCACAGAAGAATTGAATTGGAAATGGAAAAGGCTGGATGCAATAAAAAAACCGCCCATGACAAGGCGGTAAAGGCGGCAGAGGCAAGATGGGGAAAGGTTAAAAATGCTCCAAGCATACCTCAAGCATTACAGCAAGAACAGCTAGAGCAATGCCCTTCACCTTCACCTTCACCTTCACCTTCACCTATAGAGAAAAAGAAGAGAAAAGAAAATGAAAAAACACTCTCTGAATTCCTTGAGGATTGCAAAACAAGCGGGGAAACGGCGATCCGTGAAGATGATCCTATCTTCGAATGGGCAAAGACTGTCTCGCTACCTAGCGACATGCTGCATCTTGGATGGACTGAGTTTAAAAACATTCAGGCCGCAGATAAGAAACAAGCTGACTGGCGTGCAACGTTTAGAAACTATGTGAAAAAAGATTACCTGAAAGTTTGGGCGCTTAACCGTGAAGGCGAGTATTACCTGACGTTGAGAGGAAAACAGCTTGAACGTGAACTCAATGGAGCGCCAGCATGAACATATCCGAATCATTCCAGACACCGCATAACGCACAGTCCGAACAAAGTGTCATCGGCGCATTGCTGATAGACAACAACGCAATAGACAGGATAGGTGAGTTAGTAGAAAAAGATTTTTACGTGGAAGCGCATCGGCTGATTTTTAAGGCAATCCAAAAACAATCAGCGGATGGGAAACAGTGGGATGCAATAACCGTTGCCGAGTTGCTGGACCAGCATAAAAAACTCGAAGTTGTTGGTGGCTTGCAGTACATCGGCACTATTGCCAGCAACGTGCCAAGTTCTGCAAACATCAAACGCCATGCCGAGATAGTTCTTGAAAACTCAAAGCGTCGTCAGATCATGGAAGCCGTTAACGAGCTGTCTGAGATTGTGAGCGGTAAAGGTGACGTTGAT
>Ga0172380_10003740_pt1 | contig 20446 bp, 21 predicted proteins | sample Leawe162metaG_FD_119747 | JGI IMG/M metagenome (GOLD analysis project Ga0172380, IMG submission 119747) | Leachate microbial communities from a municipal landfill in Southern Ontario, Canada - Leachate well 162 metaG | ecosystem: Engineered > Solid waste > Landfill > Unclassified | place... | reverse complement strand
TTTCCAGCCCTCTCTCCCTTTAATGTAAAGGAAGTTAGAGAAGATCTGCTCCATCTGGGTAATTATGGCCTTCTCATCCTTCTCGCCGCCACCCTCACCTGAGTCTGCTTTTGGCATCATGACCAAAAACAGCGTCATATCAAAAGAGTTTGCAAAGTCCTTTCGTGTTCTGCTTTCAAAATAAAAGGCGACGATAACTCCTGCTGTTAAAATAAGGAGCACGATGACGCCGGCTAGAATTATTAAATCCATTATTATTTCTTTAAGAACTTTTTATAAAACCCCTCTTTAAGAAGAATGTCGTGGAAGACATCTAGAACATACGGGTCGTTCATGTTTTTTGCCACTTTCACCGCAAACTCCACTCCACGCTCTTTGGCAATTATCAACAAGCGCTCGAGTTTTTCTTTTTCCCCGAGAAACTCTATCTTTTTTGCCTTCTTCTCCGCTTCTTCCTGCAACTCTGGGGAAAGCTGCATTACCTCAATCTCCTTCCTTAATTCGCGCCTGACAGCATCCTCCTCCTCGTTTGGGATCCTTTTGCTTTCGGTTTCTCGCTGCTCAAGCTGGGCAGCCTCGTCTCTAGCCTTTTCCCAAACATCTTTTTTCTCCATCAACACCCCTTTCTCTGGTTTTTTTGAAATTTCGTCCATAACTATGGCATTAATTTAATATCAATCAAGCCCTCAGCTTCAGCATCTCCTCCGCCAGGATTTTTAAGCAATGCAACTCTTACCTTCAGCCCAGTTGCCACCTTTGCGACCTCGTAATATTTAATGCAAGGAGTCGGCTCAAAGCTTGGCTTTAAAACTTCTCCGCACAGATCCTCTCTTGGAAGCCAGCCTCTCACCTCTTCGGTTGAAGGAGTATAGTTTCTCCCCTCGCTATCAACTATATCCATAATTTTCCAAATATTCTGCTCTGTATTTACCTTCCCGACATTCTGTGCGCCGACGGTAAGCATTATAAATCTTTCTGTTGTCGTTAAATCTTTCTGCCAATCGGGGAAGTTGCTATCGCTGCCATACAAAGTACCCCCTTCATCTGTAGCTTCAAGGAAAACAAACCTAATATCCCCTATTGTTGTTTCGTACATCGGCAAAGGCTCTGGATCTGGTCCTGGCGTTGGTTCGGGTCTTGGTTTTGCGTAGCTGACTACGATATATGCGATGACGAGAGCTACCAAAACAAGAATTGCCAAAGCAAGCAAGGTTTTGGCAATCTGTCCAGAAGACTTCCTTATATTTTCGATTAACATATTATTATTTTTACTTATTATTAGATAATTTTATCACAAAGCGTGCGCGTAGGATACAGCAACGCCATTTTAGCCGTATTTTACTGCACCCCTAAACCATCCGTTGAATTTGCAATCCTGGCTATGCGGCGGAGGCGCGTCCTTTCTTAATACGGTCACTGCCTCTTTAAATATACTATAAACATCGTCGGGATTAGTATCAATCTCGTGTAATTCCTTTTTAAACGGAAGCCGGTCTTCAAACCCTTTTTTCTTATCTACGACGTAAAATGCCAGATACCCCTTCCTTGGAGTTTTAAATCCGTTCTTTTCCAAAAGATAAGTATATATATCCAATTGAAGCTGGAATCTGTCATAGACATTAGCAACCTTGCTGCCTGTTGATTTGTAGTCTAGGGCCGCAAGCTTTCCATCTTCAAACTCTATTACATCGTCCACTGCTCCAAAGAGCGTGGCTCCAAGTTCTTTATCAAAATATCTTATCCCTGAAAAATTAGTTCTCCATTGGTCAAGAAGTTCCTGATTTGAAAAAAGTGTTGCAGGGATATTGGCCGAGGCAAGCAAGGGATGCACTTCCCCTCTTTTCCTGTACTGGTCAAACTCTTCCTTGAGCAAGCTATCTACCGCAGAATTTAATGCGTAGGGATATGGCGGCGGTCTTTTTACCCCAGCCTTTTTATCCAGCCAAAAGCAATGCGGACACTCCAAATACAAGTTTAACGAATTTGGAGATAGCATGAATTTCTCTGGGTTATACGCCATAGTGGTTTCATTATAATAAAAAAGCTCTAGTTTTCCTAGAGCGTTTAGGTTTGTCGTTATTCGATCAGTTTTTTGTATAATTCATCCTCGCCAAGCAGGCGCTGCTGAATGGAAAAGACGTTCTCCCAATCCCTGCAGCAGGAGACATCCGTAAAGATCTCTTCGAGAGCCTCGTTCCACCCATCAACCTGGCTTTCAGTAGCATCCAGCTCGGGGACAGGTTCGAGGAGGCCTCGAGAAAGTATATCTTTGATTGAAACCACCGGCGCCGGGCTTTCTTTGGAGAAATATTGAAGCCACATGTTCATATCTGGAATATTTTCGGGCGGGCTTGCCCGTAGATTTGCGACCGAATTTGTCGGGTTAAAAGCGACAAATGCCGCAAGCTGTACCATCCGGTAAACGTCTTCGGCCTCGATTCCCTGGCCGGCCAATCTCTGCCGAAGGAACTCCTTGGCTCCACCGGCTGCATAGCAGCCCCGAGAATCGATGATCTCAAGCATCATGTTGTCGGGATAAACCTGCAGTCCCGATAGGACCGTGGTGATGGTCTTTAGGGAGTGCATCGTAACATGGAAAAGATCCGGCCAGGCAACGCGCTCGACGCACGATTGCTCGATAGCCCTTTCTTCCCAGGTCTTAATGTTTTGCATGATCATCAAAAGATACCCCTGAGCCATTCGTGCCATTCCTTCGAGTTGCTCAGTTAAGATGGTATTTTTCTTATGCGGCATGCGGGAGGATCCCTTCTGCTTCTTGCCAAAGGGCTCCTGATAAATGGGCCGGCCGGACCGTGCGCCCAGGCGTATTGTCGTGCCGATCTTGTCGATCGTCATTACAACCTGGCAGAGAGCCTGAGCCAAGGGAGCATACAGCTCCCGTGGCATTATCTGGGTGGCTCCCGGGAAGGGAGTAAGACCAAGCAGCCTCAAGGCCCTCTCTTCAATCTTGGGGGTCAAAGATCCATAATTCCCGATGGCGCCAGAAAGCTTGGAGAACTTCAGGTTTTCTCCGGCAGCCAGAAGGTTTCCGTAATCAACCGAAAGGTCGGCAATCCAGCTCAGACACCGTTTTCCAAAACTCTGGATTTCGGCTTGCTGACCATGGGTTTTGCCCATCATGACGGTATATCGATACTTAATTGCCATCTCACGAAGGAGCTTGACCAACGCCTGAACCGCGGCCGACACGGGCTCGAGGGACTTAGCCAGCATTCTTGCGAAAGCCGGCTCTTCAGTATCGTAGGAAGTCATGTCCTCGTGGAAACGAACCTGAAATTCCGGCGGCAAGCGCCGGACGCGCTCGTCAATAAAGGCCTGCAGATCATGGTGGATCTCCGTGTCCCGGGCTTCCCACCAAGAAATATCAATTGGAAGCTGGGTAAGGATTCTATGGGTTTCATCAAAAACCTTTTCGTCCAAAAGATTGAGCATAACCCTGGCCTGCATCACGGCAAGTTCTGTTTCCTGCCATAGGCCAAGTTTAAACTCGTTAGTCCAGACCGAGGATATAACGGGACTTGCGTATCTCTTTATCATTTTCCCATCCTTTCTTCTTTTAAAAGGGCAATAAACTATACTAACAAACGAGCCTAAGGAAGTAAATAAAAGGTCCTCACTTGGGGTGAGGACTTTAGTTTCTTCTGTTAGATTTCGATGATGTTTGGCAGGCGCTCTTCTTGGCGAAGACGCAAGCACATGTACAGATACGGGCTGCGTATCGCCAGGATCTGCAATGCTGCCAGAACCGCGTTAGCCGGTTCAAGACATGTCAGCACAGGAACCTGGCTCGGAGTCCGAAGGGATGACCAGACGTCGTCCGGGAAGGACTTGGCGTTCGCAGGCACGGTGATAACTGGCACAGTGCAGCTTGCGGACAGAGTGGGCCCTGCGCCGTTGCTCATTCCCACGAGGGAAAGGACGACGGAGTCCGGATACTGCTGGATTGCCCTCTGTAAGGCCAGGTACGACTGCACGGGCTTCTTGTGCCAAGAGCCTACGAGCTTGTACCAGGAGAACGGCATGTGTGGATTGGGCCCGGTCAAATCTCCGATGATCTGGGCAATGGACGTGATGTCGTCCTTGTCGGATCCGGTCCAGATAATGAGCCTCTGTTGCGGAAGGGAGAAATTGCTCGTCAAACGGGCGACGAGTTCAAGCTTTGCAGCCATCTCGGAAGACGGAGCGCCATCGCGCCAAAGCTGTTTGTCGATATACTGGCCGTCCTGAAGGACTCGCCATGAATCGTTATCGATAACATCCCCGACGAAGATCTTCTCGACGGGAATTTGCGGCCCGCTTGGACCGGCGATGATGTCGCTGGCCAAAATCGCAAACTCGATCTTGAAGTCCACGAGTCGGCGGCCTTGAAGCTGCCAAGCCTTTTCCAGCACGAGGAAAATACGCTTGGCAAGTTCGCACATCTTCGCAAGAACTTCGTCGACGTTTTGGAACGCAAAGACTTCGGCGAATGGAAGCTTGAGGAATGGCTCCTGACCATGAATGGGCTTGTGTGGATCGTAAAGCAGAACGTAGCTGGCTTCGCATTCCGACTGGATCATCATCAGTGGATCATCACAAACCAGATTGTGATCTTTCCACTTCTTCCCTGAGGTCTTGAGGAAAAACTCGACCTTCAGGCGAGGATAGACATTTCCCTTCTTAAGATGAGGGTTGCGCTGCAAGTCAGAGCCGTGGCTCTCCCGCCTGACAATCACCTCAAATGGGAACATCTGCCCAAATGGGGCTGTAAATCTGTTAATAGAAACCTGCTCGTAGAATCCCACGGGGATCCCGCAGGCTTTCAGCAAAGTAAATACATTGCAGGTAGTCGTCGTCGACCAGGCTCCCTTGCCCGGGATCAGGTCATGCCTTGCGCCGTCTCCTGCAGTGATATCGTCCCTGGATTCAATAACAACAGTCGATGGGTCCCTTGTCTGGAAAATATTCTTCGTTTTTCCCTTTGCTACTAATTTCAAAAATTCTGCTTCCGGAGATTCGACCATGAGGTCTCCTTTCTCTTTTTAAAGGAACAGCTGATTATATAACGTAACAGGAATTATGCATGGATGTCAACCAAAAACCGCCCTTAAGCGGTCCTTGTTCTAGAAAAACAGATTTAGTCTATCGGACAAACCTGCAAATCTGTGCCCAATTGAGTTTTAAGCCAAAATTTAACGTCTTCTAAGTCTCCTATCTCGTCTATTAACCCCCGGTTCTTTGCCTCTTGGGCAGTCATTATTGATCCGTCAGCCACCTCTTCAACCTTCGCCCGATCCATGTTCCGATTCTCGCTGATAAGAGAAACAAAGTTATCCTTTAGCTGCCTCACAAACCCTGCCAGCATATCATATTCCTCCTGCGTGATTGATTTATTAGGATTCCCTATATCTTTAAATTTCCCCGAAGATATTTCTTGATAGGCAACTCCTTCTGCAATATTCTTCTGCGAATAGTCCAGGTACGACATGGTGATGCCGATGCTGCCTACTTCAGAAAAATCTGTAGCATATATTTTCTGGGCACCTGTTGCCAGCATGTATCCTGCCGAGTCCCCTGCTCCTCGTATTAAAGCAACTGTGGGTTTTCCCACGGCTCGAAGAGCATCTGCTATTTCCTTGCCAGCAACCGGTGAACCGCCGTATGAATCAACATCCAAAACTATTGCTTTTACATTCCCGTCCTCGCTTGCGCTGTTTATATATTCCACTATTTCTTCGGAAGAAACGACGTCTCGCTCATCCGCCAAAGAATCGCGGTAAGTAACAATTTCTCCATGAACCTTAATCAGCGCGACATTCCCTTCCCCGCAGACACTAGACGCTAGTTTGTTTTCGGCCAAAAGATAATTGACTCCGTAGTTTAAAGTAATGGTCACGACGATCAGGACGCCAAAAATTATTAGAACGTTAGCTAGCTGCCTTTTTATCTTATGTTTTTTGTATGCGCTGAGAGCCATATTCTTTTATGTCGCACAATATTATTGGCGATCTATATATACATTGTAGCTCTTTAGAAAACCTTTGCAACAAAGAAATTATTTTTCCACAACTAAAAACCTGGGCTTCCCGAACTGATCTTTTGAAAAATGATACTTTTTGTACCCGTATTTTTTAAGCAGTTTATCAATTCCCTTCTTCTGGATGTAATCAAACTCCATATATATTCTGCCCTTCTCCTTAAGGAAGTTGCTCGCTTCTTTAAGAAATTTATTTATGTAGAAAAATCCGTCTACTCCTCCAAATAGCGCATTTTTCGGTTCGAATTTCAAAACTGATTTTTGGATCTTGCTAACTCTCTTTTTTGAAATGTACGGAGGATTTGCCAGGATATAGTTGTACCTATCCTTAATGGCGGAGAAGATATCGGATTTAATTACCTTCGCTCTCTTTTTATTAATCTTATTTAGTCTAATATTTATCCTTATTTGATTTACAAAGGCCCCATCCTTCTCGGCAAAATCAACCTTAACGTTTTTTGCATTCTTCAAAACTGCAAGGCCCACGCACCCAGAGCCGGAGAAGATATCTAAAATCTTAACGTTCCCCTTCTTCTCAATTTCCTTAATAGCTTCTTTTACCCAAAACTCGGTCTCGGTTCTTGGTATAAGCGGTTTTTTAGAAAGATCGATTCTGCAATTTAAAAAATCGACGAACCCGATAACATAATCGACTGGTTCGCCGTTCTTTAAGCGCGCAATGTCCTTATTTAAGTTCTTGCTGGGCTTGCAGTTGTATTTTTCTTTTATAACCCAGGATATTTCCTTTTGAATATTATCCATAAACTAGAGAGGGCGAAATCCCTTTCCGACGATATAAAATTCTTTGCTGTGCTTAATCACGGCTTGGGGCCTAACTCTCTTTAACACCTTAAAGCTCTTTTCAACTTCTTTAACAAAGTCTGCAACTTCTTCTCCTTCAAAGATCTTTGATATGAAGTTTCCTCTCGGCTTTAAAACAATCTTTGCAATCTCAAAGGCTTTCTTTGAAAGCTCCAGGGACTTGCCGACATCCGCAGAAGCAACCCCTGATGTTTTAGGGGCCAGATCTGCCACCACGACGTCGCACTTTCTTCTCCATGTTGCCAAGTCCTCTGCGGTTATCTCTAAAATATCTTTTTTAATAAAAGACATGTTCGGGCGCTCAGGCACCTCGATATCTGCGATATCAACTCCGAGCACCGTTCCTGTGCTTCCGATCTTGTCTGCAATGTACAGAAGCCAAGATCCTGGCGCTGCGCCAAAATCAAGGACAACATCTCCTTTCCTGATGAGCCTTAAATTTTCGTCCATCTCTTTTAATTTATACACTGACCTTGCGGGATATCCTTCCTCCCGGGCTTTTAAAGTGTAAAATTCTTTTTTGTTATCTCTTCGGTACATATTATAATATTTGTAACATTTTTAATTAAAAAACAAAATGATTTTGTTGACACCAACATATATATGTTATATATTTTTAAAGTAGGACCTTCAAATTCTCAAGGAGATGAAATGAAGCCTATTGTGCTGACGATCTTTAACGAGACGTTGGTAGCAAACGATGGAGCCTCTGACAGAACACTCTTGCATGAGTCTTGCAGAAATACTATCTTTATGACGCACGACGTGTGCAACGGATGTTTTGACCTTATCCATATTTCTAAAACCCACCAAGCCCTGATCTGCCGCGAGTGCATGCTTAGGGTCGTATTCCCCACAACCATCAAAACATTCGGCGATCTTCGCCGACATTTCAAATCACTTCAAAAGGCATCACCATGATGCCTTTTTTCTTGCAAAACGTTGTTACTTTACCTCTATCTTCGTTATCTCGACTTCAGTATATATCTGCCTGTGTCCCATTTTCTTGTGGTACCTCTTCTTCGGCTTGTATTTATATATTGTGATCTTCTCTCCCTTTGCGGTCTTTAGAACCTTGGCCTCAACCGTGGCACCTTTTACGTGAGGGGCTCCTATCTCAATCTTATTATTCTTCTCAACTACCAAAACCTCGGGAAATGTAATTACATCTCCTTCGTTTGCTTCAAGCTTCTCTATCTTCAACTTGTCTCCAGGGGCAACTTTATATTGCTTCCCGCCTGTTTTTATTACTGCTAACATATTATTTTGATTATATTAATCTTCGATTAACGGAGTTTCGACCTCATCTATTGTTTTAATCTTGGTATCCGTACCAGTTATTTTTACCACATCTTTGTCTATTTTGGCAAGCTCTTTAGTGGCTTTATTGTAAGTATTGACCGTTGTAGCCATGTGTCCCCCCAATTTCTCCATATAGTCGCTATAGACGGATAAGTGCTTTCCAAGCCTCTCAACGTCCTTAATAATGGCTGTTGCCTGCTCGGAAATCTTCTGATTCTTAAGCCCCTGAAGCACGGTTTGAAGATACGCAAGAAACGACGTTGGAGACACAATCACTACTTTCTTTTTGCCCGCATAATGGATCAGGTTATTAGTATCTTCAAGAACCGTCCCCACCTTGTTTATCAGCAAGTCATAATATACGGCTTCGGAGGGTATGAACATGAAGGCAAAGTCCATGGTGTTTTCCTCCGGCTTAACATACTTTGAAGTCTCCTCTATTCTCAGTTTTAAATCTCCGACGAAAGCGGCCTCGTACTTCTTCTTTTCCGCCGCGTCTCGCGATTCTAGAATCCTGTTATAGTTTTCCAGGCTGAACTTCGAATCAATAGGTATTATCCTCTTATCAACAAAGACCACAGCATCGACGATTGTTCCGTCCTTGAAAGGATACTGCATTTGGTATGATCCCGGCGGCAGAACATTTTTCAAAACCGTCTCAAGGTAGTACTCCCCTAAAATTCCTCTTTGTTTTGGGTTCTTCAGAATATCCTGCAGGTTGCGGAGCTGGTCGGCAAAGTTTACAACTTGCTTGTTTGTTTCATCCAACCTCGTCAACCTTTCCGTCACGTTCTGAATAATGCTGGCGCTCTGGCTAAACTGCGTCTGCATTGCCTTTGTTGATTCGGAAAGCTTAGAATCTAAAACCTGGCTGATATGATTTATCTGCTGCTGCAGCATCAAGTTTCCCTCATTGCTCTCTTTTGGCTTTCGAGTTGAAAAGAGTAAAACAACAACAAGGACTAAAACCGCTAAAGATATTGCAAGACTTATTAAATCCATAGAGTTATCGGCTTAAAAATACTTCGCTTAAAAGAAATGCTACATAAACTGCAAGCAAGATCATTCCCTCCCTCTTTGTTATGTTTGTTCCCGACCGGATAATAACCAAAGAAATTATAGCCGCGACAAAGGTAAACACCATGGCTATATGAAACGGCGCAAGGTTCGCAATCTGGAAGGGAGAAATTAAAACAACGATGCCAAGCACCAATGTCGCGCATATAGCGATTGACCCCATAATGTTGCCCAAGATCATCCAGGTCTGATCCTTTCGCGCCGAAAGAATTGAAAAGTACGTTTCCGGGAAACAGTTTCCCAGGCCAACGATCAAAAGTCCGATTACGGAAATAGGGATAGTTAAGGTGCTGGAAAAATACTGGGCCGCCATAATGATTCCCTGGGAAGATAAAATAAGAAGGCCGAGAAGAAGGGCTGATTTTAATATGTTCCTCAAAAATCCCATCCGGTTTTTAATATTCTTAATCTTTCGCTCGGTGTATACCTTCTTGAACCTGTCTTCTTTTGAAAAAAGCCAGATTGAATAGAAGATAAAGGCAAGGATTAAAATTACGCCGTCAAGTCGAGTTAATTTTCCGTCTAGTATCAAAAGAAGTGGCAAAACCGCTGCTGCCGAAGTGAACAAAGCGCTACTCTGGACCATCTTGCTCTCGGCAGGTAGCCCACTTCGAGAGAAAAACACGGCTAGCGCCATCACCAAAGTAAGATCCACTATATTTCCTCCGAGCACATCTCCAAATGAGAGCTGCGGGATATTATGCAGGGCCGCACTGATGTCAACAAAGAGATTTGGCAGGCATGCAGCAATCGCCATGACGAAAAATCCTACGATAAACTCCCTTAAGTGCAGATACTCCGCTATCTCAATTAAGCTCTTAACCAATCTTGTTCCCAGCCAAGACAATGCGATACAGGAAACAAGGAAAAGCCCGATGTAAGTTATGATCATTTTAGGTAAGGTAGATTATTTCGTAAATTATTCCAATCGCAAAAACTAGCAGTAAGGGATAAATCAAAAACTTAAACCTTGCGTTTTTAATCTTCCGATACATTAGAAGAATCAAAACTCCTTGAAGCGCCAGGGCAATTCCTCCGATAAACGATACCGTTCCGATAAAACTCTTAAAGCCAATCGCATAAAGCAGCATAGGCGGGAGGCACGCCAGAATCCAAGAAATATTTTTTGGAATCTTAATATCATACCACAAAATCTCCTTCAAATTAACCCCTATGGTGATAAAACACGTGAAGCTCGTAATTAAGCCCGCAAAAAATATTATCCCGACTGCGTCTTGCCCCAAGATATTTTTTAAACCAGAAAGTGCGTCAGTGGAAGTAAGATCTCCGGAGACCAACACAACCATAACGATAAAGACCAGGTAGCATACTGCAGGGATCAAAGTCCCGAGCGTTACCACTTTTTTAATATCCCTCTTGTCCCCCTCTAGCACCTCCTCGATCTCTGGGATCAGCGATGAACTCCACAATGCAAATAGAAGCGGCCCGAAGGGCAAGAACAACGCGCCTGCGCTCGCAAGGTCAAAGGGCAGATTGCTTACATTGAAAAATCCTGCCCCCCTCCAGGCTATTAAGAGAAGGGACATAAGGAACAGCACGATTCCGATAAGATCGATGCGAGTAATTACCTTCAGCCCCCAGAATATATAAAATGCGCCGAAGCCAAAGTATATAAAAGTGTATAAGAGCGTGCTGCCGCCAAATACAGGAGAAAGCAAGCTAGTTAAGAATCCTCCCCCAATAATAATAAACGCAAGAATCGCGCCCATAGATCCGACGATCATTATAACTGTGCTTATCAACTTTCCGATCTTTCCCAAATGCACTTGGCAAAATCCAGGAAAGCGAAGGAAGTCTGGCGTCTGCAGTGCAATCTCGCTAAAGAACAGGTTAATCACCAGTATAATCCCCGCCATTGCGACAAGATAACCAAGCATCACCCACAAGCCCACCTGCACCGTTATATATGGCAGGGAAAAAATACCGACCCCGATTGTAGAGGCAAGCATCGTGGAAAGCGCTAAAACGAATTTGGAAGACTTCTTCATAGATTATATAATTCTAACAAAAAAACGCCTTTTTGGCGATTCTTAAACTAAACAGCATTGCGCTACTATAAATCATCGACAACAACGGTCTTTGAGAGCCTATCATGCAACCCGCGCGGGTGCTTCGGCTTAAAGAACGTAAGAAACTCAAAGGGAATCAATCTTGCCAAAGTTCTTATCAAAATTGCTTTAAATCCCGGCCTCCTCTCGTCCTCCATGACGACGCGGGTTCTGGTGATTAGCTTCCCGGGGCTTTTTGCCCAAATCCCCTCGAAAAACACAAAATATATTATCAATAAGACTCCGCCAACCACCCATTCATTAACCCGATCAATCCACGGGATAGGCCCCATAGTTACGGCGGTATGACCGATAAAGTAGCTAAAGACGTAAAAACCCACGTAGTCTAATGCGAAGTTTAAGGCCCTTTTCACGCGAGTTGTTGGGATAACAGCAGTAAAACTTTTAGTTGCTTTTATCTGGTCGGCACCTTTTGCGACCTTAACTCCACATCCCCGACAGAAATTGGCATTTAATGATATTATCTGTTCGCCGCAATTCGTGCAAAACATAAGTTTTAACAATTGCATTTGTGCTTTCATTAATTATAACCTTAAATAAAGATGTCAACAACCGGGGCAAACAAAAAAACCGCCTGGCATGCAAGCGGCCGAGATTTAAGACTTTTTACAAGCTCCCTAGGTCTAAAATAAAATCTACTTTTATCTTTGCAACAAAATCCTGCGAGTGGCTAACTAAAATCATGGCCCCGTCAAAATCGTTTATCGCCTTTGCAATAACTGGGATGTGGCGAAAATTAATATGATTAGTCGGCTCGTCTAAAATAAGCAGTCCTGGCTTTTCCAAGGCTATCGCCGCAAAAGCAACGAGCCCCTTCTGCCCTTCCGACAAAGATCCGATCTTTGCTTTTAATATCTCCGCATCTAAAAGAAATCCCGCTGCATGAGCCCTTAGCTGTTGCTCTGTGCCATCATTACCCATTGCCTTAACAAGGGCTTGATAGACCGTTGCGTTAAAGTCCAGTGTCGAAAAATCCTGCCTATAATATCCTATCTTAACTCCAGCCTTAACATGTTCCCCCTTCGCGTGCCCAGAAGCAAGCTTTTCTAGAAGAGTGGTCTTGCCTATCCCGTTGGGCCCGCTCAAAAGCAGCCTTTCCCTTTTATTTAAAGTTACGTTAACCTTTTTATTTACAAATTTGTGTCCCGAAGCAACCGCAACAGAGTCCAATTGCAAAATTACTCCTCCGATATCTTTCTGAGAAGGAATTGTAAAATTCCTTATCGTTTTATCTTCCTTCCTTAATTCCACTACTTCGCTTTCAAGCTGGTCAATCTTCTTTCTCATTTTTGAAGATACGTCTCTTAAGTGGCCTCCTTTCTGCGCAAAGAAGTTTGCCTGCGCTTTTCTATGGGAGATATCTTTCTCTAATCTAATATTTTCCATGCGCTCTCTTTCCAAGCGCATCCTTATCTCTTCGACAACAGTAAAATAGTTTCCGGTGTATTGCTCCACCTTTTTTGAAAATATATCCAGATAAAGAACCCCTTGCGTAAAGGTATTTAAAAACTCTGCGTCGTGAGAAATAACGATACAGGTCTTGGGGTAGTCGATAATGAATTTAGTAAGATGGGCAATCCCCGCCTTGTCTAAGTTATTCGTCGGCTCGTCGAGTAAAAGAAGATCCGGGTCCTGTATTAAGGCTGAAGATAAAAGAAGCCTTGCCTGCTGTCCTCCTGAAAGATTCCCAATAACTCTGTCGTGCGGGAGCGAAAGATTTGTTATTTCCAAGACATCATCAATCCTTTTGTCGATGTCGTAAACTTTATCCTTAAAGCACTTCTCAAAAAATTTCTTGATTGTAAGCTCCAAATCCTCCCGTGGAATTACCTGCTTAGCTGTTGCTATAGTTAAGTCCTTATTTATATTAATAGCGCCGGCGTCGGGCTGAGACTCGCCGGTTATAAGCTGAAATATCGTGCTTTTACCTGCGCCGTTCTGTCCCATCAGCGTAATTTTTGAACCGTTGCGTACAGAAAAACTGGCCTCAATTAATATGGGCTTGTTTACTCCCCACTCAAAAGAAACATTATTAAATTTGACTATTACCTCATCTGACGGCATGAGGAATATACTAACACATTTTTTGAAAAATATCCAGGGTAAATAAAAAGCCCGCTTGGTTTTGCCTTGCGGGTTTTTGTTGTATTTACTCCTGGCTCTGCGCGTCGATCTTGCTCTGGGCTCTTTCGCCAAGAACATCGAACTCTCCGCCGAGCTTTGACATGATATATATTTCGCCTGGAGTGGCGACGGACAATAACTTGTCGACCGCTAAGCCAACGAGCTTGTCGCTGACCTCGTCGTCTTCGGTCTTCCACTCGTCCAGGAGAGAAAGGAAAAGATCAAGGCACTCCTGCATAGTGGTCGCAAGACCCAAGAGATTCTTGAAGGCGCCCTCAAATAGAACGCTGTCTGCGTAGTACTTATCGACAATAATACGACATTCCGCTTCGGTCCTAAGGACTGTAGCGATCTTTGGCGCGACCCTTTCATCGTACTCATCGTCTTTGTCGTCGCCGATCGCATCATCCAGCTCAATCAGCATGTCAGCTGAGCCGACGCAGTCGATCATTCCGTCGCGGGCGATGGCCTTTGCGTCTTCGTCTTCTGTACTTTCATAAATATCTTTCCACACCTCGAAAGTCGTGGCAGCAGTCCTGAGCCTCTGGAAGACCCTTGCCCGTAATTCGTCGTCATCGCTGATCAGCGAATACTCGAGCAACCCTACTATCTTTGCCGGGTCGTCCTGCGGAGCCTTAGCAACCAGCAGGTCGGCGACGTACTTTTCAAATTCACTGTCGTCTTCGGCATCCCCGAGTATTTCGACTAACTCGTCGAAGTTCTTTGCTGCCATCTCGGGATCGTGTACGACCTTTTCCATGGCCAGGTTTCTTACTCGATCGGAAATGTCAACATCGTTGACGACGTCAATCCAATCGCTAAGCGGCAACGACAATGATCGGATCTTTGCAAAAGACCTGTCCTTAAGATCCGCATCGTCCGGATCGTGAGACAGAAGACTATCAATAACACTGACGTCGTTTGGCGCCAGGTCAACCATCATACCAGCTGCAAACCTCCGCAGCTCCCCCTCAGATGAATCATAAATGGTCTCCCACTCATCGAGGGTTTTTGCCTGCAGCTTTAGGGCCGCAAACATTGACTGCTCCATCTGGCTGCCCTCTGGCGCAAGATTGTACACCTTCACCTGCTCTTCGCGAGAATGAGCAATGGCGGCCATCTTTTGAAGCGCCGCTTCTGAGCGAGGGCCGTTGCTGGAACAGCTAAGATAAACCCTCTGCCAATCGTCAAAGGTGACGGCAGTAAGGGGTAGTTGCTCAAAGGCGTAGTTGCCGAGCACGCTGACGGGAGAAATCGCCCCGTAGACCAGCATCCAGTCTTCGAATGTGCGGGCAAGCTTTTTTACCTTATCAATAGCCAGTCTCTCAACTGGGCTCCCGCCCACCGCGCTCACGTATGCGCGGATGCACTCCGGGAGGCTTACAGTTTCAATAAGCTGCTGCAAAGCAGCGTTTTGATCTTGAATGGGCTTTGTAGGCGCTTGCGCCTTGGGCGTAGAAGGTTGCGGCTCTATTGGGTCGCTTGACCACGTAGTAAGCCATTTCCAAATTCTTCCCATTATCTCTTCCTTTCTTCGTCTTTTTAAAGGACAGTACAATTTACATTGTTAAAACCGAGCAAATTATACCAAGCTAGATCATAAATGTCAAACCAAGATTAGGGAGCATCTGTGTAAAAAAAGAGCCCCGCTTCGCATCGCGTGGGCCTTTTATCTTCTCTCGGTCAAACCTTTGGCCGATAAAGACAGTTGCCATCAAAACAGGCGGGATTATGGCCAGGAAATCGGTCGATGATCATCTGGTGAAGCTCTTGGATCGAGTGATCCTGGATCATACCGATGACGGTTTCGTTTCCAGGGCAAGGACTGACTCGCCCATCGCCGTAGACCTGCATTCTTTCGATGCACGGCATTGTGGCGAAGTTATTCCAAGTCGGGTGGTTAAACCCGAAGAATTGGTCCATTGAGACAATCAGCTCTCTCATCTTCTGCCTAGCGTCTTGGCCAAGCACGAGACTTTGGTCAAAATCCTTACTGCCACTTCTGCCAGCCGGCAGGTAAAATGAGAAAACTATCCATAGGTTGTTGGCTCGGCAAAAACGCAGCGTATCTGCGACCTCGCCGATGTTTTTCGTTGAGACGATCATGTCAAACCCAAGACGCGTAGTGCCGTCCGGTTCGATCCTATTAAATCCCTTTTCCATGAGAACCCCGATAGCTTCGTTGCGCTGGTCAAAATAACTGCCAGTCGTGTCGCGAACGATCCAATTCTGGTACTCCGCGCTAAAGAGGCTGTCGCACTTCGGGCTGACGCTAGCGCCAATGTCCCAAAGGCGCCCGACAAAATCGCGATTCCGTAGCTTTGCGGCGGCCTCGGTAAAAATGACGGGGATTATTCCCCTGTCCGCCGTGTACTCAACGATCTTAAAGAAATCGGGATCGGTAGTCGGCTCTCCTTCGCCCAGAAAATCTATCGCCCGTGCGCCCATATCGGCGATCTGGTCGATGACGCGCTTAATCTCACCGAGACTGAGCGTGCGCAGACTTTTGTCGGTAAAACAGTGAAGGCAGTTATGCGGGCACGTTCCTGCCATAGCTCGAAAATCTACAACGGCAAGACTATTTCTAAAATCTTCCTCGGTCAGGTCCCATCCGCGCAGGATTGCTCCCTTGCCGATGGGGACCCTTCCCAATCCGATGTACGCTTTATCCGATTTCACGGGCCCAGCTCCTTTCCTATTTGATGGTATATAATTTCAAAGTTCACAATACATAATCCTGCCACATTCTCCTTAGGTGTCAAGGAAAAGCAAAAGCCCCAATACATATTACGCACTGGGACTTTTCTTTTATTGCAAAACAGGTCTATCTCCTTTGATAATATTCAACGGGCGCAAAATCATCAGTAAGAACAAGCGTATCCCCTTTTATGGGGTTCCACAAGTGACCCAGGTATTCATTAAGCTCTTCGCTTGCTGCTTTAAAATCAAACACTTTCTTAGACTTAGAAGCAACGATAATAATGTTCTGCCTCTTCTCTGGGCTAGTTTCGTCTGAAACTAAAAAGACAAATACTTGAGGAAAAACCTTTTTATACGTCGCGTATTCTGCGCGGAAAAATTTACCTTGTTCCCCTTCTGCTGATGAAATAATGTTCGACAGAACTACACCGTCGTCGTTTAAGGCATCGAATTCTTTTTGAATCGCTTCTTTTGTGGCTAATTGGAACGGCACAGAGGAAGAAGAGTTAAAAGCGTCGTTAAAAATGACGTCATATTCTCTTTTATTATCGTTTAAAAATATTCTGCCATCCTGATAGAAAAAAGAAAAAGCAGGAGAATCATTGAAGTAAAAATAATCTTTGGCTATTTGAGTCATCGCCGGGTCAATCTCAACTATATCCATGCGGGCTTCGGGGAAGTTTTTTATAAAGTCCCTCGGATAAGTGTATATGCAGCCCCCGATCATAAGCGCACTTTCGATTTTGGGGTTAAAATAACCCGCTAAACGAAAAAACTTAGTGTACTCAAAAACTAGGTCTCCCGTATTATCAGAAAAAACAGCCCCTTGGGTGCCAAACGGGTCGGTAGAAAAATTTATTGTAGATTTCCCGGTTGCAAGATCCGTTCCATTATAAATCCTGATCCTATTGTATTGCGTATCAATATCGGCAATGACAAAAGCTGAAAAAATTGGTTCCGCAAAATGGTTAAAAACAACTAAAAAAATAAACATCACGATCGAAATGAGCATCGCCTGATCTCTGACAAATTTCTTTCCGACCAAAAGGATAGAGGCAACCATTAAGGAGGCTGCGATTATAAAAAGTGACGCTTTTGTCCCAAAATTGGGAATGATGTAAAACCCGGCTAAAAAAGTTCCGAAAATGCTTCCGACCGTCGATAAGGCATAAAGCCTTCCCACGTCCCTCCCAACCGTTTCCAAATTATTAACCCGGAGCCGAGCGGCGTAAGGAGAGACCATCCCAAGAAAAAAACTGGCTGGGGCGAAAAGGATTATAGAAATAATAACCGATCTTAGTTCCAGCGACGAGAACATATTAATTGATAACAATCCCCCATTCTCAAAAAACACCGTCAAGTAAATCAAGACGCCAGAGAATGCAATTATCGTGCCAAGAAAATTTCTGTTTGGATTTTTATCGGCTAATCGTCCGCCGAAATAGTAACCTAGGCTTAAGCTTGCTAAAATTACTCCTATCAGGCTAGTCCATGCATAAATTGAGGTTCCGACATAAGGGCCGATTAACCTGGAACCGATTAATTCAAAAACCATCACGACTCCTCCGCAGATGAAAACGATCGCCTCAAGCAAATAATCTTTTTTTACGCGTATCATGTTCACTTTTAGTTATCTTTAGCCCATTTTATCAAAAAACCCACCTTCTTCATAGGCGGGTTTTTACAAAATGCGCTAGTGGCTGCACGCCCTTCGGACCCACTGAAAACGCTCCCCGCCCCCTGCTGCAATCAAGGTAACTAAAAACTCATTGCCACTAATTTGACGATCCTAAACTACAAGGCGACAATAAAAATTTGTTAGAGGCTGATCCAAAAGAAAAAGGCTCCAATCAAAAATATGACTCCACCCCAGACTACTTGCCCGCCCTTAAACATCTGGGCTTTTTTATTAACACGTTCTGGGAATCCTATCTTCTCAATTCCTTTAAATAATGTAACCCATCCTAAAATAGTTATGGCAACGGGCCAATCGGCGACCCAAACATTGTGCGCGACAACAGTAGCTAGGCCCAACAAAAAAGTAATGTAGCCCGTAGATATAGTAATAGTTTTGTCTTCAGTGTATTCTATGATCCTGCCCAGCAACTTCGCACCAATCGACATTGCCCCAAGAATCATAAAAAGACTACCCCAAAATTGTGCTAAAAATATTGCTACTTCCATATTTTTATAATTTAATAGTTTTATTCATTATACATCCAAAAAGCCGTCGATTAAACGGCTTAGAGAAAAGACGACCTAGCATGCGACATCAAAGTCAAATTTATGGCTGATCAAAAAAAAGTTCGTCAATTGATGTTTTAAGGATCTTGGCCACCTCGTGCGCAAGCCCTAAGGAAGGGTTATATTTACCCTGCTCTAGAAAAACAATCGTCTCGCGCCTAACGCCTGCCCTTTCTGCAAGCTCCTCCTGTGTTAGATCAAATTTTAAGCGAAGTTCCTTAATTCTGTTTTTCATAATACTTAAATATTATGCTATAGAGCAAAAGCAATGCACAAATAGAATATGCCAATACGGATGCGATTATGTAATAATTCGGGTTGGCCTCTCTGAAAAACATCAGAACAAACATTAAGCCCGCTCCAATCACCGAAAAAATACTAATACTAGCCCGCGCAGCATTGCCGCCTACCAACAAGACTCTTTCATCGACCATGACTCCGTTAACCTTTCTCTTTGAAGTCATTATAACTACAACAGCTCCAACAATAGCCACAATTGCCAAAACATAATTGTTGTAAATTATTGCTTGGGCCATTACGGCTGCGAGGAAGAACGCCGTGAGCGCTCTTATGACTACGAATGTTTTGCTTGTCATAATTTTTTGTTAATTATTTCTAACTATCTTAATGTTATATCATTCTAACATTGGTGTCAAGTAAGTAAACAAAAACCACCCGATTAAAGGGCGGTTTTGATTTTGCGCTCCCAATCGGATTTGAACCGATGTTACATGGATGAGAACCATGCGTCCTAGACCGGACTAGACGATGGGAGCATAATTGTTCTTAATTTATCACAAAAATATAATTTTGTCGATAAAAAAGACCGCTCCGTGGAGCGGTTTTTAGGGAGATATTCAGGCTATAGCCTTGAAATGCGGGAAGAATCCGCCGTGGACTTCGGAACAGAAAAATTCAATTTGCTCAATAGAAGCAACGCGACGGATTGGGATAGCCCTTCTCTTAGAATCCCTTCTCTTAATAATGGGCGGCTTTTTCTTTCCTTGCCTTTTCACACGACTCTCCTTTCATAAATGATTGCCCAAACTCACTATGTCAACGAACTTACCGTTAAAAAAAGCCGATCTCTGCGAGATCGGCTGAATTTTCATTGATTGCTACTCCACAAAAACTCAGCCGAGCTCGTAATCGGTTTTCTTAATAACGACTGACAAATTTTTTATTCTTAAACTATGCATGTGATTAAAGTGATGACGATAAAGTATTAACTTTATTACACTTGCCTATCTATGGCTATGTTTTAAGGATTCGGATATTTCAACTAAATTAAGCCCCGAAGCTATTCCAACGCATATCGCAGCAAGCGTACTATATAAATGATCTTTTACTGTAATATCCTCTTGCCATATGGGGACGGTCTTGCCCCTGAAGTTTATCTTAAAGTTTATTCCTCCGTTTACATGCACGTCGCTTGCTTTCAAATCCGCTCCGTCCTCAAAGCCAAATGTAAGGCTTTTTGTGTTAGCCTGCTCCCTTATGTCTCTGGCCTCGGCCACGTCAAAGTTAAGAACAAGCAATCCATGCAGCGGCATTGCCTTAACCATTTCCTTAACGCCGTCGGATAAACCATCTTTTCTCGTTAAGATCAGGATTGGCAGACGAGATATTTTTATCAATTCAATCAATTCCAGATACACCTTCTCGTCTTCAAGATCCGTCTGGAACGCCAGGACATTGTTTAATAAAAGATCCAAGGTTCCAGGCTTTTTGTTCTTAAGGATTTTTGCTTTGAGCTTTGACTTTAAAACCTGCACAATCTCTTGGCATGTCTTTTCATTATCCGAACCCAAAACCAAAACAACCTTTGTTTCCTTTAAATTAAATATTATTTTTTTAATTGGGTTCATTGTTCGTAATCTGGCGGTATTTGTTGATAATTTAGAATATATTGCGCTAATTTCTCAAAGATGGGGGCTGCGGTATCCCCTGAACTTGAACCCTTTGGGTTGTCTAATTTCACAAGCGCCACAAACCTAGGGCTTAAGGCAGGGGCAAACCCAGCAAAGCTGTGAATGCTTTTATTTGGATC
>Ga0172380_10003739_pt1 | contig 20451 bp, 17 predicted proteins | sample Leawe162metaG_FD_119747 | JGI IMG/M metagenome (GOLD analysis project Ga0172380, IMG submission 119747) | Leachate microbial communities from a municipal landfill in Southern Ontario, Canada - Leachate well 162 metaG | ecosystem: Engineered > Solid waste > Landfill > Unclassified | place... | reverse complement strand
CCCAAAAAGAGATCCTGGTCATGGATGAGGACGAGGGGCCGGACACCATCCTCCCGGACCTTGACGGCGACATGGCCTTCAGCCTGGAAGACCCTCTTGAGGCCCATGAACCGGCGGTCTCTTTCGCCGGCTCCCTGGACGAGGCCAAGAAGAAAAAAACTAATTTTTTCAACCCCGATGAATCGCCCCTATGACCTACCTGCGGGAACAGGCTGACGGCTCCTCGGTCAGTCTGGCCATCCATGTGCAGCCCAAAGCATCCCGCACCCGCATCGCCGGGTTCCACGGGGATGCGGTCAAGCTCTGCATCACCTCTCCTCCGGTGGATGGCAAGGCAAACGCAGCGGTCATCCAGTTCTTCGCCAAGCTTTTCAAGATTCCCAAAAACGCCGTCACCATCGCCCGAGGCGAGACCAGCCGCGACAAGGGACTTCTTATCACCGGGATCGGAGCCGCCGAGGCGGCGGCCATCCTCTCCCCGCTGCTGGCGCAACAGTCGTAGGGGGGGGGGGGCGGCTGTCGGGCCGGAATCGTTGCCGGTTGGCCGGAAATCCGCCGTGCTTGTTCTTTTCCGGATTCCGGGCTTGAGTTTTTGTCTGATTCGCCTCTAATCCAGCACAAGAGGTCTTGACTCACACATAGGGGGAACAGCATGATCTTCGTCGCCTTTGCCTCATTTCCGCAAGCACGGATCAAGGAAGCGGCCCAAGCCTTTATCTCTCTGAAAACACTCCCTCCCAGCATTCAGCGCCATGGCCCATATTTCAAGATCGAAGAGGGGGCAAATATAGAAATCACCACCTTGTATACGTTCGATCCCGACTTTAATGACAAGGCAAAAAAATTCCTTGAGGCCCGTTACAAATCTTTTGCCGATGTCCCTGGCTTTTCATTGCAGATCGACTTCCGTCTGGATCTGCAGGAAGCCTTGCTGAAATTGCAGATCAAATAGCAATGACTCCACGCAAGATCGGCATCCTTTCCGATACGCATCTTTCCCAACCCACCGAGACCTTTCGGAAAATCGCGGAGGCCTGCTTCCATGAGGCGGACATGATCCTCCATGCCGGAGACCTCACCGATCCGGCAATCCTGACGGTATTTTCCGGCAAGGAGGTGCATGCGGTGCAGGGCAATATGTGCTCCCCCCTGGCCTGCCAGCTCCTGCCCACCCACAAGGAAATACGGGTGGGCGGCTTCACCATCGGCCTGATCCACCGGTTCGGCAACACCTATGATTTTGAGCCTCGCCTCATCGAGATCTTTCCGGAGGCGGACTGCATTGTTTACGGCCACACCCACCGACCGGTCTGCCATCGGCTGGGCGGGGTTCTGTACATCAATCCCGGCAGTTTCACCGGCAGCGGCTCGTACGGGGCAGGAGGCACCTTCGCCATCCTGGAGGTGGGGGAAACCCTACAGGCGCAAATCTATCAAATTCAGGCAAAATTATGAAAACGCTCTGGACGCCTTGGCGCATGGAATACATCGCAGGCAAGGCAGGGAGGAAGGAAGGCTGCATCTTCTGTGCTGCCAAGGAGCAGCCCCATTCGGCAGAGGATCTCATCCTGTACCGCGACGGAGCCCTGGTGGTGCTGATGAACCGTTTCCCTTACGCCAACGGCCATCTGCTGGTTGCCCCGGCCCACCATCTCGCCGATCTCTGCGATCTCAGCGGGGAGGAACATGCGGCCATCGCCGCCATGCTTGCCCGTTGCACCGGAATCCTGCGCAAGACACTCAAGCCCGACGGGTTCAATATCGGCCTGAACCTGGGCGAGGTGGCGGGCGCCGGGCTTGCCAGCCATCTGCACTGGCACATCGTGCCGCGCTGGCATGGGGACCACAACTACATGACCGTGCTGGCGGAGGTCCGCACCATTCCGGAACATATCGAGAATACCTTCGCCCGGCTGCTGCCGGAGTTTGAAAACAGGTAAGGCGGGCAAACAACCCGCCTTACCTGAACCGTTCCACGTCCACTACTCGGTCATGAAGTCCCAAGCCTTCTCGTGGATCTTCTGCTGAACATCCCAAAGCTCCCTGCGTTTTTTCACAAGCTCCTTCTTGTCCGTCTTGGGATTCCTGGCTGCCTCGGCATAGTCGAACTGCTTGTCGTTGAGTTTCTTGCGCAGCTCCTTGGTCGCATCCAGAAACTTCTCCTGGGCCTCCGGGCTCAGGGTGCCCATGCCGGGCCCCATCATCCCGCCGCCCATGCCGGAGCCCATCATTCCGCACATGCCCATGCCGCCCATCATTCCGCCCTGATCACCCATCTTGCCATGCATCATGCCCTGGCCCATTTTCCCGCCCATCATGCCCGGCCCCATGGGAGCCATGGCCGGTGGCGGCGCGGCGCCCTGCTCCGTTGCCGGCACGGAGCCATGCGTTGCCTCATGCCCAGTCTGCGCGGAAACCGCGGATGCAGCCAGAAAAGATGCCAATACGGATGCCAGAAGAATTCTTTTTTTCATTTTTCCCTCCTTGGGAACCTGGTGATTGGGATATAGCCCCTGTTGGGTCACCCCCGGCTACGACATTGCAACACTCATCATATATCATACGGCATACAATTAATAGAGACACCCCTGGCGCAGGTTGGTTCCATTTTTTCCATGAAAAAGCCCGGCTGAACGCAGTTGCATTCAGCCGGGCTTTTCAGGTCTATCCATGGAAAACGGGCTAGGAGGTCTGGATCTCTACCCGATAGATATTGAGGGGGTCGTCGCCATCGGTGTACTGAAACTCCACCCGGTATTGGCCGGGCTGTTTGACCTGGCTGGAAATATCCGCGGAAATCGCTTGCACCTCGGTGTAGGTCTTGAACTCCGAAACCTTTGGTCCCTTGAGAAGATCGGGGCGCCATCTGGCCACCTCGGCGCGATTCCCATCCGGGCCAATCAGATACACCCTGCCGTAGGAGTTGCCGGAACGATTGCCATAGCCGTAAAAAACCAGCTTGGCCTGGCCGCCGATCCGGTCCAGGGTAAAGGTGTAGACATTATTGGCGATGTTGCCTTCGGAGCCGGCAAGGCCGCGGACCGAACTCACATAGCCCTGGTCGGCCTTGCTCTTCCCGCCGGTGACAACAGGGGCTGGAGCTGTTGCAGCAACCGGGGCAACGGCCGGGCCCACGGGCGCCCCGCTCATCTTCCTGCGTTCGTGCTGCACCACCAGGGCTCCGGCCAGATCATTCTTGCCGATGAGCTCCTTTTCCAGTTTTTCCAGCTTGGCCTGATAACTGCCGCTGGTTTTTGCCACCCCGCGATTCTTCAACTCCGCGAGCTTTTTTTCATATTTCTCGGCAATAGTCTTGGCGGCCGCACTGTCCACCTTTTCCTGTTCCTTGAGATACTTGGCATTGATCGCCTCGATCTCCTTCTTCTTCGCCGCTTCCAGGGTGGACAGCTTCTGGGCGTAGCCCCCAACCCTTGCGGGATTTTTCTTGGCCTGTTCGTATTCCTCTTGGACCTTTGCGATATCGTCCGGGGTGGCCGCGGTTTTCAGCTCCGCCTCATACCCCTTGCGCAACTCGACAAGCTGCGGCGGCTCCTTGTCAATGGTGATGACCTCCGCCCGCGCATACCCAGCGCCAAACAGCACTACCGCGCCCGCAACCAACGCTCCCTTCAAGCCCATATCACCCTCCTGTGTCTTGAGAAACATCCCCCCATGCCGGTTGAGACTCCACCCTAGCGTATCAGCCAGGCAAATTCAACCCTTACCCTGTGCGAGGTGCGGCATCTGCTTGACTTTTCCCGAAAAACCTCCTATCAATCGCAGCAGGGGCGGCAGGACGACCGCTGCCGCAGGCACACCACAGCGCAAGGAACATCCCCTTCTCGAACACCTATGACCAAGACCACGACCGCCTCCGTTAAGATCACCCCCATGATGCAGCAATACCTTGAAATCAAGGCGCGGCATCAGGACGCAATCCTTTTTTACCGGCTGGGCGATTTCTACGAGATGTTTTTCGACGATGCCGTGACCGCCTCCAAGGTGCTGGGCATCACCCTCACCTCCCGCAACAGCAAGGACGACGAAAACCGGGTGCCGCTCTGCGGCATCCCCTACCACGCTGTTTCGTCTTATCTGGCCAAGATGATCAAGGCCGGCTTCAAGGTGGCGATCTGCGAGCAGGTGGAGGATCCGAAAGAGGCCAAGGGCGTGGTCCGGCGCAAGGTGGTGCGGGTGGTCACCCCGGGTCTGGTCACCGACGAACAACTGCTCGATGACAAGGACAACCGGTATCTGGCCGCCATCTGCCAAAAGGGCAAGGAATGGGGCTTGAGCCTGCTCGATCTCTCCACCGGCGAGTTTCTCGTGAGTCAGCGGGAGGATCTCCCTGCCCTGCTGGATGAACTGGGCCGCCTGTCCCCCTCGGAGATCCTGCTGCCCGAAGAGCCCGGCGAGGATTCTCCCCTGGCCACCGAGCTGCTGGCCTATCTGCCGCAAAGCTGCCTGACCAAGCGGCCTGCCGGTGGCTTTTATCCGGAGACGGCGCGGCAGAGGCTGCTGGAACATTTCCGGGTGGCAAACCTGGCCGGTTTCGGCTGCGAGGAAATGAAAGCCGGGATCGGTGCGGCGGGCGGGCTGCTCCTCTACCTGCAGGAAACCCAAAAGAGCGGCCTGGACCATATCGAGCGGCTCACCCCCATCGAATTCGACCATGTGCTGCTCATGGACGAATCCTCCCGCCGCAATCTGGAACTTACCCAGACCATCACCGGCTCCGTCCGGGAGGGTTCGCTGCTGGACACCCTGGATCTGTGCGAAACCCCCATGGGGGCGCGGCTGCTCAAGAAGAACCTGTTGTTCCCCCTGCGGGAGGTCGAGGGTATCCGGCAGCGGTTGGACACGGTGGAACAGCTCTACCTCGCCCCCCGGTTGCGGGAGGAACTCCGGGGACTGCTGACCAAGGTCTATGACCTGGAGCGCCTCAATGGCCGGGTGGTGCTGGGCACGGCCAATGGACGCGATCTTACGGCCCTCAAATGCTCCCTGGCCCAGCTGCCCCGGTTGAAGGAGAAGCTGGGCGCGGCCAACGGTCTGCTGGCCTCGCTCAGTGTACATCTGGACGAACTGAGCGAGCTGCGCACCCTGCTGGAGGCGGGGATCCGCGAGGACGCCCCGGTGACCCTGCGGGAAGGCAATCTGATCAAGCCCGGCTACAACGCGGAGCTTGACGAGCTGGTCAGCCTGCTGCGCGACGGCAAGGCGCTGATCCTGGGGTTGGAGGCCCGCGAGCGGGCGCGCACCGGCATCAACAACCTCAAGGTCGGCTACAACAAGATCTTCGGCTACTATATCGAGATCAGCCGGGGCCAGCTTAGTCATGTGCCCGAGGACTTCATCCGCAAGCAGACCCTGGTCAACGCCGAACGCTTCATCACCCAGGAACTCAAGGAGTTTGAGGAGAAGGTCACCGGCGCCCAGGACAAGCGGCTGGAGCTGGAATACCGGCTCTTTGGCGCGATCCGGGCCACGGTGGCCGAGGCCTCCTCCCGGATCCTCCATACCGCCGGATGGTTGGCCAAAATCGATTTTTTCTGCTGTCTGGCCGAGGTCGCCCAGAGATACCGCTACACCAAGCCGGTGATCACCGACGGCGAATCGATCATCATCACGGAAGGCCGCCATCCCGTGATCGAGCGCGCCCTGCCGCCGGGCCGCTTCGTGCCCAACGATATCCATCTCGATCAGGAGAGCGAAGAGGTTCTGATCATCACCGGCCCCAACATGGCAGGCAAGTCAACGGTGCTGCGGCAGACCGCGCTCATCACCCTCATGGCCCAGATGGGCGGCTTCGTCCCTGCGGCTGCCGCGGAGATCGGGGTGGTGGACCGCATCTTCACCAGGGTCGGGGCCTCGGACAACCTGCGCCGCGGCCAATCCACCTTCATGGTGGAGATGAACGAGACCGCCAATATCCTCAACAACGCCACGGATAGGAGCCTGGTGATCCTCGACGAGATCGGCCGGGGCACCTCCACCTTTGACGGCCTCTCCATTGCCTGGGCCGTGGCCGAGGATCTGGTCAACAAAAACGGGAGGGGGGTCAAAACCATCTTCGCCACCCATTACCATGAGCTGACCGAACTGGCCGCCACCAACAATCGGGTCAAGAACTACAACATCGCGGTGCGGGAGTGGAACGACACCATCATCTTTCTCCACAAGCTGCTGCCGGGCGGGACCAACCGCAGCTACGGGATTCAGGTTGCCGCCCTGGCCGGAGTTCCGGCCAAGGTGGTTGCCAGGGCCAAGGAATTATTGCATAATATCGAGCAGGGAGAGTTCAACCGGCAGGGCGAGCCGCGCATCGCCACCTCGCCCAGAAAAAAGAAGCCGCAGCCCGGCCAGCTCTCCCTGTTTAGCACAGAAGAATCGAAAGCAGTGCGCCGGTTGCGGGAGATCAACCCGGATAGTTTGTCACCCCGCGAGGCCCTGGATCTGCTCTATGAACTCAAAAGGCTGAACGATGTGGAGTAGTGTAACGACAGGCGCAAGGAAAAAGGGGAAAGGGCGAGGCCTTTTTTCCCGCTGGCCGCTCTGGCTTGCCGTGCTGCTCCTGCTCGCCCCCCCGGCCTGGGCAGGACCGGAAGAGGAACCGGACGACATCAGCAGACAATACGAGCAGGCCAAGGCCTATTATCAGGAGCTGGCAAACGGCGCGGGCAAGGACCGGAGCCGCTGGCTCACCTCCGTCACCGCCTTCCGCAGCATATACACGGCCGCGCCCACCCACCGGGTTGCCCCGAAATCCCTGTTCATGCTGGGCAAGATCCATCAGGCCATGTTCCAGCAAAGCGGCAAGAGCCGGGATCTCGACCAGGCCATTGCTTCCTATGAAGAGCTGGGCGCCAAGTATGCGGGAAACTTCCTGGCCGATGACGCCTTTTTTATTCTGGGCGCCATCTATCTTGCCGAGAAAAAGGATCCGGCCAGGGCGGCGAAGGCCTATACCAAGATCATCGCCATCTACCCGGAAGGCGACATGGCCGCGGCGGCCGAAGAACAGCTGTTGCGCATCAAACAGGGGGCAACCGCGCCGGAGCCTCCTCCGGGGGTGGAACCCGGAGAGAAATGCATCACCCCCCAGGTTGCGAGCGAACCGCCGCCAATCGACCCTGCCGCAAAAAAATCCGGGATGGCCACGGTGCTGCCCATCCGGCACTGGTCCAACAACCGTTACACCCGCCTGATCGTTGAAACCACCGGGCCGGTAGCCTTCAAGCACCAAGCACTCTCCGGCGACGAGGCTTCCCAGCGCCGAATCTACATCGACCTGCACAACAGCCGCCTCAGCCCGGAAAACGTCAAAACCATCCCCATTGAAGACGGCCTGTTGCGTCAGGTCAGGAATGCCCAGTTTGACCCGAAAACCGTGCGCGTTGTTCTCGACACCCAGACCAAGATCTCCGACTACAAGGTCTTCACCCTTGCCGATCCCTTCCGGGTGGTGATCGATGTGATGAGCAGCGATGGCGCCCCCCCTGACAAGGCTCCCACCTCAGGCGCCAGGGAGAAGATTGCAGGCAAGGAGAAAAAGGGGCGCACGGCAAAGAAGGCGGAGTCCCCAACCCTGGCCAAGCAATTGGGCTTGGGGATCAAGAAAATCGTCATCGATCCGGGGCACGGCGGCAAGGATCCCGGCACCTGCAGCCCAAGCGGCCTCAAGGAAAAAGACATCGTCCTCGACGTGGCCCTCCGGGTGGCCAAGATCCTCAAGGAAAAGCTCGGCTGCGAGGTGATCCTCACCCGTGACCGCGATGTCTTCATCCCGCTGGAAGAACGAACAGCCATCGCCAATGCCAAGGAAGCCGACCTGTTCCTTTCCATCCATGTCAATGCCGCCCCCAACCATGAAGCCCGGGGGATCGAAACCTACGTGCTCGATCTGGCCAGCAACAAGGACGCCATGCGCTTGGCGGCCATGGAAAACGCCACCTCGGCCAAGCAGATCAGCGACCTGCAGTCGATCCTCCTTGATCTGATGCAGAACTCAAAGATCAACGAATCCCTCAAGCTTGCCGGGCTGGTTCAGGAAAAAATGGTGAATGGTCTGAACAAGAAATTCAACGATGTCCCCAATCTCGGGGTCAAGAAAGCGCCTTTTGTGGTGCTCATCGGCGCCCAGATGCCCGCCATCCTCACGGAAATCGCTTTTCTGAGCAATCCGGAGGAGGAAAAACGCCTTAAGGATGAAGCCTACCTGGCCGGCGTGGCCAATCACATTTCCGGCGGCGTGGCCCAGTATGTTGAAAGCATGAGCCTGGCCGGCAACCTCAACCGCTGAACCGGCCTGCGCCTGCGCAACCGCGCCGGTTATGGCGGCATGCCCCCTACATTGCCCGGTACAGGGGCGAATCATTGTCCCGGAACTCATCCTTGATTCTGACAAACTCCGCTTCCTGCCGCAGAAAGGCGGCAACAACCATGGGATCGAACTGCTTGCCGATGTTGCGGAGAATCTCCTGTTTCGCCTCCTCGTGGCTGAGGCCGACACTGTAGCTCCGTTTGCTGGTCATGGCGTCATAGGCGTCGGCCAGGGCGACGATCCGGGCGCAGAGAGGGATCTTCTCGCCGGCCAGGCCGTAGGGGTAGCCCTTGCCGTCCCAACGTTCATGGTGGAGCTGGGCTATTTCCTGGGCAAGAAAGAGGTATTCCGATTCGGTTTCCGCGTACACCTCCTGGATCAGGCCGCCGCCCACCAGGGCGTGATCCTGCAGGGAGCACACCTCCTCATGGTTCAATTTGTCCGCCTTGTGCAGGAGCTCCACCGAGATGCCGACCTTGCCCAGGTCATGGAGCGGACTGACCTTGGCAATCTCTTCCGCCACGGCAATGGTCAGGCCGATTTCCGGCTCGGTAACGGCAAGATCCCTGGCAAGCACCCTGGTGAAATGGTACATCCGGTCCAGATGGCTGCCGGTTTCCTTGCTCTGCAACGCCGCCAGCTTGGTCAAGAAAAAGATGAGTTCCTCGAATTTCTCCAGCTTCAGCACCCTGAATCCGCCCGCAACCCGGAGGCACAGCTCCACCGGGCGCACCGGTTTCCGTAAAAAATCGTCCGCGCCCAGGCTAAGGGCCTTGACCATGGTCTCCTCATCGTCACGGTGGGTCTGGACCAGGATATAGACATAATGGAGCTGCCTTTTCCTGATCCCGGCGATGAGTTCAAAACCATCCACCCTGGGCATCTTCAGATCGGTGATCACGAAACGGATCTCGGGGGAAACGGCTAATTTCTCCAGGGCCTCCTGCCCGTCCCGCGCCTCGATCACCTCGTATCCCGCCTCGCAGAGATATTCGCGCAGCAAATGCCGCTGCAGGGCTTCATCCTCGACAACCAAAACTTTTTTGTTGTTGTTCCAGGAAACGTTGCAAATCATGCTTGCGGTCATGGCTCTCCTCAATGGATTCCGAGAAAACAGACAGTTTTTTATTGTATGCAGATTCAAAATCAAAGTGCAACTTTTATGGTTTTCAGGAGGCAGGCATGGAGATCCCTGCCTCCGCGGAGCAAGCATAAACCGAAAAAAGCCCTGCAACCTTCCGGCCACAGGGCTTTCCTCCCCCACCCCAACTGCTTCCTTAGAGCTAAAAGGTTGCGCTGACCCCGAAAAAGAGCACGTTCTCCGTGTAGTCACTGCTTTCGAGATTGGAATCGCTGTCGATGTACTGATAGTCGACCTTGGCCTCGTACCTTTCAAGAAACTTGCGGCTGACCATGAATCCCACCGTCTGTTTGGTATCGTCGCGTTCCACCCCGATATCAGGGGTAACATGACGGTACCCCTTGTCCTGATACTTCACCGACAGCCGCGCCTTGGTCTCGTACCAGGTCGGCACCTGGACAGCGGCAAGCACGGCATGTCCCCAGTAATCGAACTCGGCGGCCGTGGCATTCTCACTTTCCAACCGGTAGCCGACCTGCACATACCCCTTGTTCTCCATGAAAAAGGCAAAAAGATCGCCGCCCACTGCCTGATTGACTCCATCGCGGCCATTGTCCGTTGTTTTACGGAAATCCTTGTCCTCGATAGTGTAGCTCAGCGACGCATAGAGCCCGTGCGGCAGGGAAAACCCCGCGTTCGGAGTCAGCCGGTGGCTCTGCAGAAATCCCTCGCGGCCAAGAAACATATAGCTGTAGGCATAGGAAAGTCCGGCCTCCACGCCGTCGAAATCCCGGCTACCGGCCAGCCCCAGGGTGTGGGTTTGGAGGTCGAACTGGGAGTAGTCGTCATAGAGACTTTGATAGAGGCTGTAAGAGATTTCCGCCTCGTAGGGTTTCGGCACCTGAAAACGATACCCGCCTTCCAGTTCCAGCACCGTGGCAAAATCGGCTTGGTCGGTGGCCAGATCCTGTTCCTCCACGGTGAGGTTGTCGTCATACTCGCCGCCGAGGCCAACCCTGAGGCGCCAAGGCTTGGCGGAATCGCTCCCCGGCCGCTCGACCGTCTCCAGGAGGGTGCCGGCGTTCCTGCCCGCATCGGAGCCAGGGTCCAAGGCCACGGCTTGACGGAGCGCGGCCGCCGCCTCCTGACGGCGCCCCTCCTTGTAATGGGCCAGACCGATATGGTAGTTGGCAAGCTGGGCAAACTCACGGTCATGGCGCATGGCCGCTTGAAACGGCGCGATGGAGCCACCATAGTTGCCTTGCGCCTGCATGGTAAGGCCGGTAAAGAAGTGGGCCGAACCGTTTTGCGGCTCCTGACCGACAACCCGCTCCAGCAAACGGCCGGCTTCGCCGTATGCTCCCTGCCGGTAGAGCGTGATAGCCTGCTCCAGATCGGTTCCAGCCGCCCAGGCGGCACCCGGACCGCCGCTTGAAACACACAACGCCAACAATAGCGCCATCCCTGCCCTTTTGCTCCACCAACCCATGGTTCCCTCTTCCTGTTTGCTGCCGCGCCCGCGCGGCGGTGATTTTAAAAAAGCAGGGCTCCCGCGCAACGCAGGAACCCTGCTTCCCTCGGAGACAATCCCTGTTTCCGGCTTTAACTGTTATTCTTGGCCTTGGCGCCGGCGCGCTGGTTCTCCTTGCTTACCTCTTTGGCAACTTCCTTGGCTGCCTGCTTGGCCACATCCTTGGCTGCCTCCTGGGCCGAGCCGCGAGCCAGCTGCTTCGACTCCTCCTTGGCCAGAGCCAGGGCAGCTTCCCGAGCCAGCCCCTTGGCGGTCTCATCCGCGGTTGCCTTGGCCATTGTCTTGGCCTCGGCCTTGACAGCCTCCTTGGCCATCAACCGGGCCTGGACCTTCGCCTGCTCCTTGATTGCAGACTGCGTGGCCTCATCGGTGCCGCTCTTCAGTTCAGTGCGCAGGGTGGCGCGGGTGGTTTCCCTGGTTGCCGTCCGGGTCGCGTCACGGCTGATCCGGTCCGCCTTGGCCAGGAACTTCTCCTTTTGGGCTTCGGCCCGCTTCAAAAACTTCTCGTTGCCCGTCCGCTCGTAGAGGGCCAGAAGCTTGGCCTCTTCTTCCAACGCCTTGGTCAGGGCGTTGATCTGCTGCTTGCTGTACTGGTCGGTGACGATCCGCTCCAACAGGTTGAGGTCATAATTGAGCGCCAAACGCTGCTGAACGGCATTGTTCAGGGAACGGTTCAAAGCAAAAACCTGCTCCTCGGAGAGATTTGTCACAAAGGCATCAACACGGGCCGCATCGATCGCCGCGGTGGCTGCTGCCGCGCCATCGGTGGTTTCCGCAGCGGTCTCGGTTTCCTGTTTGAGAAGCTGCTCCATCAAGGTATTCCGCAACCGTTCCCGGTTCGCGAACTTTTTGCCGGTCATCACGGTGGGAGTCGCGGTTGTGGCTGTTGTCTCGGTCGTGGTGGCCGTTACCGTTGTCTCAGGCGTGGCCACTGCGGGCTCGGTGGCGGGGTCGGTTGTTTCGGCCACCACAACCACCGGCTCCGCAACCGGTGCGGCGGCAAGCTCTTCGGCCAAACATACGCCATTAAGGCACAACATGGCGGTGAACACCGCGGCGACGGACAGAATTTTCTTCATGACATTTCTCCTTTTTCGATAATGGACCACACGGGGAACCTAACCGTGCGATGACTCCGGACATCATATTACAACGCCTTTCGATAAAGCAAGAGGTGTGCCAAAAAACCGGGAAAATTCAGCGAGAGTGGGAGCGCCGGCGACGCGGCAGGGTGATGTTGAGACGACGCAAACGGGAAACAAAGGTGGAGCGGTTGACCTGGGCGGCCTCCGCTGCCCAGGTCAGGTTCATGCCGTGCCGGTCGAGAAGATAGGCCAGATAGTCGCGTTCGACCTCCTCCCAGGTGCGCCCGCCAAAATCCAATCCGCCGGGACGTCCCGGTCCGGTCGTTGCCCGCGGGCTTCCCTCCGCCTGCCCCATGGGAGCCAAGCTCAGAAAGGGTGGCGGCAGATCAACCCGCCCAATCTCCTCGTGGCGGCAGACCACGGTGAGATACTTGGCCAGGTTTTCCAGCTCCCGGATATTGCCGGGCCACGGGTAGGCGAATAGCAACGCCAGCACCTCGCTGTCCGGCCGTCTCGGCGAAACCCCGTTTTTTGCCGCCTCGCGCATGAGGAAGAGGTTGAACAGCAACGGAATATCCTCCGGCCGATTGCGCAGGGGCGGTAACGCCATGGGCAGCACGGAAAGGCGATAAAAGAGGTCGCGGCGAAAGGCCTTTTCCGCCACCATCTGTTCCAGGTCGCGGTTGGTGGCCGCCACGAGGCGCACATCGACCTGCTTTGTCTTTGTGCTGCCAAGCGGCTTGATCTCGTTGCTCTGGATCACCCGCAGCACCTTGGCCTGAAGTTCGATGGGCATGTCGCCGATCTCGTCCAAAAAAAGGGTTCCGCCGTCCGCCGCCTCGAAAAGCCCCATCTTGTCCTTGACCGCGCCGGAAAAAGCGCCCTTCTTGTAGCCGAAGAGCTCGCTTTCCAACAGTGTTTCCGGGATGGCGCTGCAATTTTGCACCACCAGGGGCTGGTCACGTCGGGGGCTGAGGCGATGCAACCGGGTGGCCACCAGCTCCTTGCCGGTACCCGACTCACCGGTTATCAAAACCGGATAATCGGTGGCCGCGTAGCTGTCAAGCGTCTCCATCACCTGTTGGAAGGCCGCACTCTGGCCCACGGCCAAGCCGTCCTCCTTGAGGGCCGCCAGTTCGCTCTGAAGCAGACGGGTCACCCCCACCTGACGGTCGTACTCCAGGGCGCTGGAAAGGGCCACGGAGCCGATATTCACCAGCTCTTGCAGAAAATCGAGATACTCCTTTTCCAGGTTGAGTGTGGAATGTTCGGGGTTGGTGTCGATGACCTCCACCGCGCCATATACCGTCCCGCCTTTCAGCAACAGCGGGAAAGCAAGGATAAGGCTGCTCTTGATGCCTAGGTCCGCCTCAATGGGCTGAAAATGGCGCGGATCGCCATCGGGCCGCGAAATGGCCACCTTGCCCGTCTCGATCACCCAGCGCACCAAGCTCTTCGTTTCCAGAGGCAGACACACCCCCTTTACCTTCTCGCTCTCGATCCCTTCCGCCTCAAGGCAACAGAAGCCCGCCTCCCGGCGGATCCAGACGGAACCGCGATCCACGTTCTGCAATCTGAGCAGAGCCCGCAAAAACTTGCGCTGCAGCGCCTGCGGGTCCAGTTCGCCGGAAAATGATTTAAAGAGTTCGATGAGTGATTCTTTCATGCTGGTACCATAGCACTTTTTACTCTAAATATAACCATAAACGATTAAATATAATCACTCATGCATATGCCTAAAAAAGGGCCGGAGCAGCATCGCTGCTCCGGCCCTTGCCTTTTCCCGACAAAAGAGAGATTACTCGGCTTTTGCCACTTCCCGGCCCGCCTTGAGGTCCGCGCCTTCCAGGAAACGGTGGATGGACTCCGCCGCCTCCTTGGCCTGGAATACGGCCTTGGCCACGGTCTGCGGCCCCAGCACCGCGTCGCCCGCGGCAAAGACCCAGTCCACCGAGGTCTGCATGGTGACCTCGTCCACCACATAGGTACCCCAGCGGGTCATGGTGAAATCGAGGCCGGAACCAGCAGAGGGATCCACATCCTGGCTGATGGCCGGGATGATGGCGTCCGCCTCGATCATGAAGTTGGAGCCCTCGACCACCTCCGGCCGGCAGCGGCCCGAGGCGTCACACTCACCGAGCTTCATCCGCAGACACTCGATCTTGGTGAGCCGTCCGTTCTCGCCGTGGATCTTCACCGGCGCGGCCAGCATCTCGATGCGCACCCCTTCCTCCTCGAGGTGGTGGATCTCGGCCTGGGCCGCCGGCATCTCCGCCTTGGTGCGGCGATAGAGGATGAACACCTTGTCCGATCCGGTACGGAGCGCGGTGCGGGCGCAGTCGATGGCCACGTTGCCGCCCCCCACCACCACCACGTTGCGGCCGAGATTGAGCTCTTCGCCGACATTGACCCTCCGGAGATAATCGACCCCGTGCAGCACGCCGGCAAGCTCCTCGCCCTCAACCCCGAGCTTGCGGCTGGCGTGCGCCCCAGGCCCGAGAAAAACCGCGCCAAAGCCCTCGTTCTTCAAATCCTGCAGGCTCTTCTCCTTGCCGATGGTGACGTTGTTGACCACGGTGACCCCACAGTTGCGCAGGGCGTCGAATTCCGCCTCGATAATCGGCCTGGGCAGACGGTAGGCAGGGATGCCCACCGCCAGCATGCCGCCGGAAACCGGCAGACTCTCGAAGATGGTACAGGGATAGCCCAAGTGGGCCAGATAATAGGCCACGGACATCCCGGCCGGGCCGGAACCGACAATGGCCACTTTTTTTGGCTTGGGCAGGGCGCAGGCCTTGAGCAGATTCTTGTTGTTGGCCACCATCCAATCGACGATGTAGCGCTCAAGCATGCCGATGGCCACCGGCTCTCCCTTTTTCCCCCGGATACAATGCCCCTCGCACTGGAATTCATGGGGGCAGACCCGCGAACAAATGGCGGGAAGCGAGTTGGTTTCACGATCCAGCCAGTACGCCTCTTCGATCTTGCCCTCGCGCAACAGCTTGATAAAGCCGGGGATATCATTATGAACCGGGCACCCCTCCCGGCATTTGGGTTTTTTGCATTGCAGGCACCGCTCCGCCTCAAGTTGCGCGGCCTTGGCCTCATAGCCGGAAACCACCTCGGCAAAGCTCTTGACCCGTTCCGCCACGGGCAATTCCCGAGAAAATTGACGGGGAATCTCCATTCTCTCTTTTGTCTCCATCACTGCCTCCTACCCGGAAGATTGAAACCATCGGTACAAGTACCGATATTTATCGTAATAACGACAGGTTAGAATTTATTCGCCCATGGTAATATGTTTTGAAAAGCATTTCATGCATAATTCTCTTTGCCGCCAAGTGGCCGCCGAAAAACTTGCCGGACGGAAAGAGCCCCTCCCGCTCGAAAAATCACGACCGCCTTGGCTGCCGGCGAGCCAAAAGGCGCTTGACAATTCAGGGGATATCCCGCAAGCTGAATGCATCCCTATTCAACAATCAGCTGAAACACAACGAGCGGACTTCCATGAAAGCAGAATTCATCAATCCATTCCTGACTGCCGCCAAAAATGTATTGGAAACCATGGCGCAGACCCAGGTAACCCCGCAAAAACCCCGCCTGAAAGAAGGCAATACCTCGTATGGCGAGGTTACCGGCATCATCGGCATGACCTCCGCAGAGATCACCGGCTCCATGATCGTGAGTTTCACGGAAAAATGCATCCTGAAAATCGTCGCCAACATGCTGATGGAAGAGCCCAAGGCGAAGATCGACGATGAGGTGGTTGACGCTGTCGGCGAATTGACCAATATGATCTGCGGCGGCGCCAAGGCCCAACTGGCCAAGCTTGATCACAAGTTTGACCTGGCCACCCCCAACATGGTTGTCGGCAAGGGGGTGGAAATCTCCTATTACTCAAAGGCGCCGACCATTGTCATCCCCTTTGACACCCCTGCCGGCACCTTTGTTGTTGAGGCGAATCTCAGCGAAAGGAGCTAAGCTTCTTCCCCTGAAGCCGGACAAAAAAAAGCCGCTCGTTGCCGAGCGGCTTTTTTATTGCTATCTCATTTCGTCTCAGGACGGTTTGCGCCTCTCGGCAACCTTCAACCGGCTCAAAGCCCGCTGCAAGGCAGCCTCGGCCCTGGTACGATCAAGTTTTTCCTTCTGGGCCTGCGCTTCGGCCAGACGTTTTTCCGCCCGCTCCTTGGCCCGCATGGCGCGATCGACATCGATATCCGCCCCGCGCTCCGCCGATTCGACAAGAAAGGTCAGTTTGTTATTGGACACTTCGCAAAAACCGCCACTCACCATCAGGGTTTCTTCCTGGGCCCCGGTCTTGTAGGTCAGAACTCCAACCTTGATCGTGCTCAGAAAAGGCGCATGGTTGGCGAGAACACCAAATTCACCGCCGTAGCCGGGAGCGGTGACAATGTCAACCTCCTTGCTCACTACGGCCCCTTTGGGAGTTACCACTTCCAACTTTAATTTTTCAGCCATGGGTAATCCTCAAGTCCTTGCCGGACCACCAAGGGTCCGGCAAGTCAGTCAGTTCCTTAAGCGGCAGCCTTCTCTTTGTTGGCCTTCTCAACCGCCTCTTCGATGCTGCCTACCATGTAGAAAGCGGTCTCGGGCAGCTCGTCGTGTTTGCCTTCCAGGATCTCCTTGAAGCCACGAACCGTGTCGGCAACCTTGACGTACTTGCCGGCCATGCCGGTGAAGGTCTCCGCAACGGTGAAGGGCTGGGACAGGAAGCGCTGGATCTTACGGGCGCGGGTAACCAGGGTCTGATCCTCTTCGGAGAGCTCGTCCATACCCAGAATCGCGATGATATCCTGCAGATCCTTGTACTTCTGGAGGCTGGTCTGTACGCCACGGGCAACCAGGTAATGCTCCTCACCCAAAACATTGGGATCGAGAATACGGGAGGTGGAGTCCAGGGGATCAACAGCCGGGTAGATACCAAGCTCCGCGATCTGACGGGAAAGAACAACGGTACCGTCCAGATGGGCAAAGGTGGTGGCCGGAGCCGGATCGGTCAAGTCGTCGGCAGGTACGTAAACGCACTGTACCGCAGTGATGGAACCCTTGTTGGTGGAGGTGATCCGCTCCTGGAGCGCACCGAGGTCGGTGGCCAGGGTGGGCTGATAACCAACCGCCGAAGGAATACGGCCAAGAAGCGCGGAAACCTCGGCGCCGGCCTGGGTGAAACGGAAGATGTTGTCAACGAAGAAGAGCACGTCCTGGCCCTCCTCGTCACGGAAGTACTCCGCCGCGGACAACCCGGTCAAGGCAACACGGGAGCGGGCTCCCGGCGGCTCGGTCATCTGGCCGTAAACAAGGGCGGCTTTGGGCAGTACGCCGGACTCCTTCATCTCGTGGTACAGATCGTTACCCTCACGGGTACGCTCGCCAACGCCGCAGAATACGGAGATACCGCCGTGATGCATGGCGATGTTGTTTACCATCTCCATCATGATAACGGTCTTGCCGCAACCAGCGCCGCCGAACAGACCCATCTTGCCGCCGCGTGGGAAGGGAACCAGCAGGTCGATAACCTTGATGCCGGTTTCCAGAACATGCACCTCGGTGGACTGATCGGTGAATGCAGGGGCGGGACGATGGATGGCGCGCATCTTGTCGGAAGCAATGGCGCCAAGGCCATCAACCGGCCGGCCGACCACGTTCATGATCCGGCCCAAAGCCGGAGCGCCGCAGGGGATCTCGATGGGCTTGCCGGTATCCGTGCAATCCTGGCCGCGCACCAGACCGTCGGTCTGGTCCATGGCAACACAACGGACAACATTGTCGCCAAGATGCAGGGAAACCTCGATAACCAGGTTGTTTGCCTCATCACTGATACCCTTGTTGCTTACCAGCAGGGCGTTCATGATCTCCGGCAGATTGTCCGGCTCAAACTCCACGTCTACAACAGGCCCGATGACCTGAACAATTTTACCAACTCTTGCTTCACTCATTGAAAAGCCTCCTCAGCTAGTACTTACATTGACAATCTATGACAGCTGAATGATTCAGCCTGTTTTCACCTGGTTACTTCAACGCTTCGGCACCGCCGACAATATCCATCAATTCCGCGGTAATGCCAGCCTGCCGCGCCTTGTTGTAAATCAGGGTCAGGCTGTGGATGATATCCTTGCAAGCGCTGGTCGCGTTATCCATGGCGGTCATCCGGGCGGCATGCTCGCTGGCGCTGACTTCAAGCATGGCATGGTAGACCATGACATTCATGTACAGCGGCAAAAGCACTTCCATGATTTCCTCGGTGCTCGGCTCGTAAATATAGGAACCGGACGCAGAAGCAGGTGCTTCGGCCGCTGCAACGGCAGACGGCTGGATGGGCAGAAACACCTGCTCGGCCGGACGCTGCACGGCAACGCTGTGAAATTTGCCGTAGACAATGCGCACTTCATCGCTGTCACCGGCAAGAAAGTTTCCGGCGATATCCTGGGCAATGGCCCGGGCGTTGAACATCTGAAAGGTACCCATCAGATCGACATGGCGCACCCGAACCTTCCCGGTTTTCCGGAAATAGCTGGCGCTCTTCTTGCCGACGCAAACCAGAGACACCTTCTTGCCTTCCGCCTCAAGAGCGGCGATCATCTTCTCGGTCATCTTGAGGATGTTGGCGTTGAAGCTGCCGCACAGGCCGCGATCCGAGGTGACCACCAGGATCTCCACGGTCTTGACCTCGCGCTTTTCCATGAGCGGGAAAGCGCCGGAATCCATGGCCGAAGACAGATTGCCCATGGCCGCGTTGAACTTCTCGGCATAGGAGCGAAAATCTTCCATCTTCTGCTGCGCCCCGCGAAGCTTGGCCGCGGCAACCATGTTCATGGCCTTGGTGATCTGTGAAGTTTTCTTCACGCCACCAATCTTCGTTTTTACATCTTTTAGGCTCGGCATGAGACCTTACCCCCCTTATTTAAGGCCCTTGGCAGCCTTGAAAGATTCACCGAAAGCCTGCAGAGTGGTCCTGATCTTTTCTTCCAGAGCGGCGTCGATGGCCTTCTTTTCCTTCAGGTCATCATAGATGCTCGGCTGGTTCTTCTCGATGTGGGCATAGAGCTGCTGCTCATACTCAGCCAGGGAGTCAATGGGCAGGGTGTCGAGATAGCCGCGGGTACCGGCAAAAAGGATGCAGATCTGTTTTTCCATGGGCAGCGGCTGATACTGGGGCTGCTTCAGGATCTCAACCAAACGGGCGCCACGGGTCAACTGGGCCTGGGTGGCGGCGTCCAGATCGGAGCCGAAGCCAGCAAAGGCGGCGAGCTCACGATACTGGGCCAGATCCAGACGAAGGGTACCGGCAACCTGCTTCATGGCCTTAACCTGGGCTGCACCACCTACGCGGGATACGGAAAGACCGACGTTGATCGCGGGACGGACACCGGCGAAAAAGAGGTTGGGCTCAAGGTATACCTGACCGTCGGTGATGGAGATAACGTTGGTCGGGATGAAGGCGGAAACGTCACCGGCCTGGGTCTCGATGATGGGCAGGGCGGTAAGAGAACCGGCGCCCAGGGCATCGTTTACCTTGCAGGAACGCTCCAGCAGACGGGAGTGGTTGAAGAAGATGTCACCGGGGTATGCTTCACGTCCCGGCGGACGACGAAGGAGCAGGGAGAGCTCACGGTAGGAAACCGCCTGCTTGGAAAGATCGTCATAGATGATCAGGGCATGCTGGCCGTTGTCACGGAAGTACTCGCCCATGGCGCAACCGGCAAAAGCGGCGACATACTGCATGGGCGCCGGATCGGAGGCGCAGGCCGCGACCACGGTGGTGTATTCCATGGCGCCGTGCTTACGGAGCGCTTCAACAACCAGGGCCACGGTGGATTTCTTCTGGCCGATGGCCACATAGACGCAATGCACGTCGGTGTATTTCTGGGCGATGATCGCGTCAACGCAGAGAGCAGTCTTGCCGATCTGACGGTCGCCGATGACCAATTCGCGCTGGCCGCGGCCAACCGGGGTCATGGCGTCAACCGCCTTGGCGCCGGTGTAGCAGGGCTCGTGTACAGACTTACGGGCGATAACGCCGGGAGCCAAAACCTCGATCTTGGAGGAGTGCTTGGCATTGAGCGGACCCTGGCCGTCAATGGGGGTGCCCACGCCATCAACGACGCGGCCTTCCATCTCGGGGCCGACGGGAACCTCGGCGATACGGCCGGTACGTTTTACGGTGTCACCTTCCTTGATCTTTCTCACGTCGCCAAGAATCGCGCAACCAACGTTGTCCGCTTCAAGGTTCAGGGCGATGCCGAGGATTCCGCTGGGGAATTCCAGCAGCTCCATGGCCATGCACTTCTCAACCCCGTACACACGAGCGATACCGTCACCAACGGAGATTACGGTGCCGGTTTCACTCAGATCAACTTTACTTTCGTAATCCTTGATCTGCCCCTTGATGATTTGACTGATCTCTTCGGCT
>Ga0172380_10003738_pt1 | contig 20453 bp, 32 predicted proteins | sample Leawe162metaG_FD_119747 | JGI IMG/M metagenome (GOLD analysis project Ga0172380, IMG submission 119747) | Leachate microbial communities from a municipal landfill in Southern Ontario, Canada - Leachate well 162 metaG | ecosystem: Engineered > Solid waste > Landfill > Unclassified | place... | reverse complement strand
GACCCGGTGGTCGGCGATCCAGGACCTCTGCGACCAGGCGGGCTACCTGTGCTGGTCGAGCGGCGACGGCCGCGAGCTCGTGGTCGGCCAGCCCGACTACACCCAGGAGGTCCAGTACCGGTTCCACCACGTCGCGCCCGGCTCCGAGCGCTCGAGCAACGTGAAGGACCTCGACATCCTCGAGAGCACCGCCGACCGCTACAGCAAGATCACCGTGCTCGGCAGCGGCGCCGGCACGCCGGTCGGCTACGGCACCTCGGCGTCGAGCCGGGTCGGCGACGCCAAGGACAACCCCGACACCGCCGACGGGGACGGCGCCGACTTCAGCGCGCCCAAGCGCCTGGTGCTGGTGGACGACGCGGTGAAGTCGATCGCCGCGGCGCGCACCGAGGCGCAGCGCCAGATGGACCGCCGGGCGATGTCCGGGCAGTCCATCCAGGTCACCGCGCCCGGCCACGGCCAGGTCGTCGCCGGGCAGGCGCCCACCCTGTTCGTCCCGGACACCCTCGCCGAGCTCGTGGACGAGGAGACCGGGACCCGCGGCACCTACCTGGTGGTCGCCTGCTCGTACAGCTCGAGCCGCGAGGATGGCGAGACCACCCTGATCGACCTGGTCCCCAGGGGAACGGTGCTGTCCCTGTGAGCCGCCGGAACCTCGGCTACTCGGCCACCGACCACGCCCGGGACACCGACCCGTGGCGGCGCAAGGTCGCGGGGATGATCCGCCGGATGACGGTCGACCTGACCGACGCCGTGCTGTGGAAGCTGCTCGGCCACACCGCGGTCGAGGAGCGGCCCCGCGCCGAGGTCTACAGCGGCATCGGGTTCTACGCGCGCCCGCCCGCGGGCGTGACCGCCGAGGTGGTGGTCACCAACATCGGCGGCGCCGACCACCCGATCGTGGTGGCCAGCCGCGACGAAGAGACCCGGGCGGCGATCGCGGACCTCGACGAGGGAGAGACCGCCAGCTTCAACGACCAGACGATCCTGCTCCACAAGTCGGACGGCACCATCGAGGCCCGGTCCGCAAACGGGGCCGCGGTCGCGCTGGCGACCAGGGCTGACCTGGAGGCGCTGCTGAGCGCGATCAGCGGCGCCGCGGTCCTGGCTGGGGACGGCGGCGCGACGTTCAAGACCAACCTCCTTGCCGCGCTGGCCGGGTGGCCGGTCGGAACCACCGTCTTGAAGGGCGAGTAGCACCATGAGCCTACCGAGCAGCCGCAACACCACCTACGTCGCCGCGGACCCCGTCCTGAGCGCCGACCTCAACGCAATCCAGGACTGCATCGTTGGCTCCAAGAGGGGCGATTTCACGCTGATCGTCCACCCGTCGATGGGCTGGGCCGACCCCGCCAACTGGGCCATGAGCGCCAGCGGGTACATGCTGTCCGCCGCAGCTGGCGCGCTCTACATCCCCATCCCGCTGATCACGGGAGACCGCATCAAGGAGGTGACGTTCGCGCTCTACGGCGACGGCGCCGCCGACCTCACCTCGAGCTACATCAAGAAGCTGACCAGCGCTGGCGTGCTGACCGACATCAGCCCGAGCTTCGCGCAGACCAACCCGGCCGCGGCCTGGGCTGACGTCGTCTGCGGGGTCACCGACACCACGCTCGCCGCCGGCGACAGCATCTTCGCGTACCTGACCTGCAACGCCGCGGCGCTGCGCGTCGGCGCGCTCCGCTGCCTGGCCGACCACCCCTGATGGCGCTCGACTTCGAATATGACCTGGTGACCGGCGACCTGGTGGACGCCGACGACGGCGGCTTCGCGTCCACGGAGACCGCGGCGCCGGCGGTCTACCTGCAGCTCAACCAGCACTACGACGAGTGGCCGCCGGACCCGGAGAGCGGCTCGCGCCTGCACCTCGCCAAGGACCAGGGCGACGGCCCCGACGGCGAGGCGTTCCTCGAGACCGAGACCCGCCGCGCGTTCGCGATGCTCGAGTCCGACGGCTCGCTCTCCAACCTCGAGGTGGCGGTGGAGCGCTCGGCGGCCGGGCGGATCGCCGTCGCCACCTCCTACGTCGACACCCACTCTGGTCTGGTCGTCGACGACCTGCTCGACCCGCTGGAGGCCTGACCGATGGCGTTCATCCTGCCCACCCTGTCCGAGACCCGCGACTTCATGATCGCGCTGGCCAAGGCGCTGCTGCCGACCCGCGACGCCACCCGGCGCAGCTTCCTCTACAAGTTCATCACCTCGGTCGCCGCCGGCGTCACCGACCTGCACGCCCACATCAACGAGGACCAGAAGGACCTGCTGCCCGACACCGCCAGCGGCGTCGCCCTGGACCGGTGGGGCGCGATCGTCGGCGTCACCCGCAAGGGCTCGACCCCGGCGCGGAAGTCGGCGGCGCTGCGCATCACCGGCACCCTGGCGTCGACGGTGGCGATCGGCGACGAGCTGACCCACGAGCCGTCCGGCCTGAGCTTCCAGGTCAACGAGGCCGAGGCCATCCCGGCCGCGCTGACCGTCAACGTCGACATCGTGGCCATCGACACCGGCTCGACCACCCGGCTCGAGGCCGGCGAGGTGCTCACGTTCGTGAGCGCACCGACCGGCATCAACCCGGACGCCGTCCTGGTGCTCGACATGGACGAGGGCGGCGACGACGTGGAGAGCGACGGCGCCTACCGGAAGCGGATCCTCGACCGAATGTCGACCCCGCCGCTCGGCGGCAGCCAAGCCGACTACGTGACCTGGGCGACTGCGATCACCGACATCGATTCGGCCTACGCCTACCCGGGGCGCGCCGGGCTCGGCTCGGTCGACGTCGCCGCGCTGCACGCCGGCTCGGGCTCGGCCCGGCTGCTGACCGGCGGCGAGATCACCGACCTGCTGGCCTCGCTCGAGGAGGTGGCGCCCGCCAACGTCGAGCTGCGCGTGCTCACGGTCGAGGCGGTCGACGTCGACACCGAGGTGACGGTCTGGCCCAACGGCGAGGCCGCCTACGAGTTCGACTGGGACGACGAGACCGCCCTGGTGGTCTCGACCTGGACGGGGGCGACCCGGACCCTGGTGTTCACCACCGCCCGGCCGGACTCGATGCGCGCCGGGGACCGTATCATCATCGACCCGGCCACGCCCTACGAGGGCGCCGGCGAGCAGCACATCATCGAGTCGCTCTCGAGCACCGACGCCGTGGTCCTCGAGGAGTCGCCGGCGACGGCGCCGGTGGCGACCGACGTGGTGTACTCGGGCGGCCCGCTGGTCGACGAGATCCGCGACGCCGTGCTCGAGCACATCGACGAGCTCGGCACCTCGAACACCGACGTCAACGCCTACGGCCCCTGGGAGGCCAACGTCCGGCCCGAGAACCTGTCCCGCCTCACCCAGGAGACGGTCGGCGTGCGGCGCTCCACGGTCGTGCTGCCGGCCGCCACCGTCGAGCCCGCCGACAACGCGTACCCGGACGACGGCACGGTCTTCCTGGCGGTGCCCCGCATGACCATCATCCGGCGGGGTCACTGAGGTGGAGCGGGTCGGCTACGAGTTCGGGGTCTTCGACGCCGGGACCGACACCCTGACCGTCTACCCGCTCACCGCCGCGGTGGGCGACCGGATGATCGCGCTGATCACCTGGGCCATCTCCGGCATCGCCGAGCCGGTGCCGCCGGCCGGATGGTCGGAGCTCGTCCGGCAGTCGACCGCCACGCACACCTGGGCGGTGTTCGCGTTCGACGTCGTCGAGACCCTCACCGCGACGACCCTGGTGTGGACCGCCGCCACCACCGTCACCGCGGGCGCGGTGGTGGTCTACCGCGGCGGGCAGCCCGCCCTGGTCGAGTACGCTGACCCGCTGGCGGTGAGCGACTCGACCGCGGTGGTGCAGCACCCATGGCCGACCCTCCCCGAGGGGACCACGCAGGGCAGCGACAGGCTGTTCACCGTGCAGTGGATCCTGAACGTGGCGGCGACCGTCACTCCGGCGGATCCGGGCGCGACGTTCAACGGGGATGTCGAGATGCTCGGCCTTTCGGTGTTCTACGCGGCGGACGGCTCCCTGGTGGCGTTCGAGGGGTGCCCGGCGACCATCGAGGAGGACGGCTTCGGTCCGCAGTCGGACACCGACGTCGCCAGCAACAGCACCACGGCCACCGTGATGATCCGCGCGCGGGCGCTCGTGCGCGCGACGGCGGTGTCCGACGCGGTCCCAGGACACATCGGGCTCCTGCCCTGAAAGGCTGCCGCCGTGTCGACGCTCCTGCTCCTGAACTTCGACGAGCCCGCGGACACGCTCCTGCCGAGCGACGCCATGGGCAACCTGGGCCCCCTGGCGCCCGACGACGGCGTGACGGTCATGCCCGCGGTGGTGGACGCGTACACCGGGCGGGGCCGCCTCTTCGTCACCGCCTCCACCGGCCTGCTGGCCAGCGACGCCGCCACGGGCGACACGCTGGCGAACCAGGACATCACGATCCAGGCGCTGCTCTCGTTCGGCAGCGCCGCGGCGCTGCCGTTCACTCTGTACCAGCGCGGCGGGACGCCTGCCGGCACCCAGACGTCGGCGCGCCTGCGCATCGAGGCGCTCGGCCTCGCCAACCACTACCACGTCATCCTGTACACCGAGTCGTCGACCGGGGGCATCTCCCCCGGCATCGGGGCGACGTTCTACTACGACGGGTTCGCCGACACCTCCCGCTTCCTCCTGCTCACCGCGACCCGCCGCCACGAGGCCGCCGTCACCGTCTACCGCTACTACGTCGGCGCCGAGCTGGTCGGCGAGGTCGAGACGGTGGCCGGCGTCGACGGCGAGCCAGGCTCCGCCGGCGGCGCGACGACGGGAGAGACCATGGTCGGCGGCTCGTACGACGGCGCGGCCTGGACCGAGCAGTTCGACGGCATCCTCGACCAGCTCAAGGTCACCGACTACGAGATGTCGGCGGAGGAGATCCGCGCCACCTGGGAGCGCATCACCGTGCACCAGCCGAACGGCGTGGCGGCGCTGACCGCGCTCACGCCGCCCGGCCTGGGCTGGGGCGCCGACCCGTCGAGCCGCATCGGCAAGCTCGTCCGCATCGCCGGCGAGGGCCTGGGCACCGCGCTGGCGAAGTCGGACGAGGTCCGCCAGAACTTCCTGCCCGACCGGGCCTACAGCGACACCCTGGCCCGCTGGGAGGCGCTAACCGGCCTGTCGCCGGGCGCGCTCGACTCGCTCGACACCCGGCGCGAGCGGGTGGCCGCGTTCATGGCGCGCGACAACGGCTTCTCGGCGACGCAGATCAAGGCCGCCCTGGTCGAGCTCTTCGACCTGGCCGTCGACGACATCGAGATCCTCAAGTTCGCCAACCGCTGGACCGACGCGTTCACCACGCTCGAGGTGGAGCGATGGCACCACGAGATTCCGGCGGCCAGCGGCGCCGGCTGGACGATCGCGGGCGGCGAGCTCGCACTCGCCATCGACGCCGGAGCGACGTTCCGGTGGGACGGGACCAACTTCGAGCCGGCCCGCTGCATCACGTCGCTCTCGAGCGGCAAGGGGCGGATGGTCGCGGTGGTCGAGCTCGACAGCTACGCCGGCCAGGTGCCGCTCTCCACCATCGTGGGCCTGAGCCTGTTCAACTGGCGCACCAACCACCTGCTCGTGTTTGGCGCCTACAACGACGCCGGCACCATCAAGCTCGGCTACCGCTACTTCGACGGCACCACGCTCGGCGCCTTCGTCACCGTGCTGAACCCAGCGCCGGCCGCGCCGGTGTGGCTGCGCATCATCCGCGACGCCGACCAGGCAGAGATCGACACGATCGAGGCGGGCGGCGACGACCCGACGCACACCTACCTGCTGGGCTACAGCACCACCGGGCCCGAGACCGGCTACACCGAGACCACGGTGGCCAACCTGCTGACCGACCCGGAGTGGGCCGGGCTGTGGGCGCTGTCGATCGGCGCCACCGCCGGCGCGACCGGGCCGACCTTCGACGACTTCACGCTCCACACGCCCTACGGGACCCGGCCGTTCTGCTGGTACGCCTTCCGGGACCCGCTGCTCGCCGGCTCGCCAGACATGCCGGGCGCCAACCTGCTGCTGCGCAAGCTCCGGCCAGCCCACACCCACGCCGCGGCGATCACCTCGCTGTCGCTGCTGTGCGATGACCTGGACGACGGGGGGTGTGACAGGGGACCGATGGGCGGGATCTGAACGTTCGACCGTTTTCCTGCGGTGGCGGCGGGCCGGCCTGACCGTGCCGGCATGGGCCAGAGCCTGAGCTACTCGCACACCGGGTCGAAGGTCCGGATCCACGCGACGACCAATACGCTCGCGGCACCCACGGCGGGGCCGGCGGAAGCCATCAAGTTCGCAGGCGCCGGCTGGAAGAGCGGCAGCAACGGCAGCCGCGGCGTGCTTCTGAAGGTCTGGGGCGACGACGCCTCGGTCGACGTCGCTGGGCCGGTCGAGGTGACCGCCTACCACGCCGGCGATTCCCGCTGGTACTACGTCGGGGCCCTCGACAAGGGGGCCAACATCAACGTCGGCAACGGCGTTGCCGCGCCGGCCCGCATCTGGCGGCTCACCGACATCCCTGGCTGGGCCACGGCGATCCAGCTCAAGTCGGGGGCGATCACCGGCGGGAACATCTCGGCCGAGGTGGAGCCGCTCGAGATCTCGGGGGCCTCGTGATCGACGCGGGGTTCGTCGGAGACAGCGGCCTGGGCGCGCTCGTCGGCCGCAAACTCGCTTCCGGCGTGGGAGCGAGCTGCCCGAGCGGAACCACGACCGTGATCGGAACGTTCACTCGCCGGCCTGGCGAGGTCATCAAGCTCATGATGTTCCCGTCGAACGACTCGACGGCGATGGTCTGGGCTGAGGGACAGGGGCCGACGTCGATCTGGACCGACTACCGCCGAACCGCCAACCCCAACGAGTTCACCTTCGGCGTCGCCAACGTCTCCGGCGTCACCGCGGTGGTCGACTGGGCGCTGATCGCGGTCCAGATCTGATGACCCTCGCGGCGCCCAACGACATCTCGGCGATCCGGCGAGACGCCGCGGCGATCCGGCGCTGGCTGCGGGCGACGACCAGGGCCTCGGCCACGCTGGTCGAGGCGGCGCCGGGCCCGGTCTCCCCGGCTGCGCTCGACGTCTTCGTGCCCGAGTTCGACGCGTCGTATCGATGGGTCGCCGGCGACGAGACGGCGGCCGACCACTACCGCGTGCTGGGTCACACCGGCGGCGCCGAGGGACGCTGGATCCTGTCCGGCGACCGCATCACGCTCCGGCCTCTCGGCGGCGTGCTCGACGACTGGGCGCGCGTGATGGCGGCGTGCGCGGCGATGGCCGGCCACGGCACCGTCGTCCTGATGAACCACGGCGCGCTGGTGCCGTGGCGCGTCGACTCCGAGCAGGTCACGCCGAGCGGCGCGACCATCGACCTCGGCGGCTCGCACCTCGTCTCCACGCTGACCCCGAACCCTAGCGAGTTCACCGGCTCGGTGTTCTTCAACACCGGCGGTACCGAGGCGGCGAACACGACCACACTCTCGGCCGACGCGGTCGCGTCGGCGACCACGGTCACGGTGGCCAGCGCGTCTGGCATCGCGGTCGGCGACCGCATCAGCATCCGGCGCGGCTCGCTCTGGGCCACCGCCCGCGAGGTGGCGGGGAAGGTCGGCAACGTACTGACCCTGGATCGCCCGCTGCTGCGGCCGTTCGTCTCCGGCGACGGCGTGGTGGTCGTGGAGACCTGCAAGGACATCACGATCCGCGGCGGCGGCGCCCGCATCTCCGGCACCGGCGACGCGGTGGTCATGTTCGTCGCGGGCTGGGACTGCCACGTCGAAGGTCTGCGGGTCGACTCGACCATGACCTACGGAATGGTGTTCGACATCGGGACCCGCGACAGCACGATCTCGAAGTGCGTGGTCGACTGCAACGCCACCTCGGAGTCGGCCTTCCAGTTCGACGCGGTCGAGACCTGCTCGATCATCGACTGCCACAGCGAGCGGTCGGCTTCCAACAACATCGTCTTCGCGAGCTGCATCAACAGCCACGTGGTGCGCGGTGCCCACGGGCGCAGCGTCGGCGACGGGATGGAGCTGACCGTCCTCGACGAGACCGACACCATCGGGTCGCGCGGCTGCACGGTCGACGGCACCGCTTTCGTCGGCAACGCCGGCTCGGGCATCCGGGTGCAGAACGGGTCGAGCGACAACACGTTCACCGGCGTCGACCTCTCCTACAACCAGGGCGGCGTCACATTCACCGCCGGCGCCTGCAGGAACAGCCTCACCGGCCGAGCTCGCGGCAACACCCAGGTCGCGGTGCTCGCCGCGGGGTCGACCACGCTGGGCAACCGCGTCGACCTCTCGTGCGACGGCCACGACGTCGGCGTGTTCCAGGCGACCGGCGGCGCCGACCTGCTCGTCGGCGGCTCCATCAACGACAGCAGCGTGGTGGGCTCCACCGCCTCGATGATCCACGCCGACGGCGCCGGGACCGTGGTTCGGGTTGCGGGTATCAGGGCGCTGACCACGCGCGCCTCGGCTGGGCAGGGCTTTTGCCAGGTCACCAACGGCGCCGAGGTCGAGATCTGCGGGCCGTCGCGGTACCAAAGCGTCACCGACTTCGGCATCGGCGTGCGGGTGGACTCGGGGCTCGCCCGGATCTCGGGCCTCAAGGTGACCGCGCCGGCGGGCTACGGCATCTGGCTGAACGGCGTGGCGGCGCTCGTCCGGCAGGGGGACGGCTGCGACTTCAGCGGCGCCGGCACCCCGGTCCAGAACACCAACGGAAAGATCAACCGCGGGACGGTGGTGCTCAACGGGGCGACGCCGGTGGCGGTCGCGTTCAGCGACACCAAGGCCACCGACCGCTGCAAGCTGAACCGGAAGACGCCCGGCGGCACGATGGGCCACTTCTCGAGCGGCGACCCCAGCGCCGGGGTCGGTTTCAGCGTCGTCGGCACCGCGCTCGACACCTCGGTCCTGGAGTTTGAGATCGGGTGACCGACGACCGGGACAACACCGGCCGGCGGCGCCGCGGCCACATGGACGACGACGACCGCGCTCTGATCGGCCACACCGCCAGGACCGCCGCGCTCGAGCTCGCGAACATGAACCCGCTCGCGGAGGCGGTGCCGGCGCCGGCGCGCGACGAGGTTACCGACGTGCACAAGGCCATCGGTCGGGTCCTCGAGCACGAGGAGTTCACGCCGTCGCAGGTCCGGCTGGTCACCGCCGTCATGGAGGCGGCCTGGAAGCACCAGGAGAGCGCCGAGCGGCGCCGGATGAACGGCGACCTGGCCGTCGCCGAGGTTCGCGGCGGCGGCGCCGACACCGGCGCCCGCGTTGCCAAGCTCGAGACCTGGCGTCTCGAGATGGAAGGCGTGGAGGGCAACGAGCGCGACGACGGCCGCATCGGCAAGCTCGAGAGCAGCCAGCGCTTCTGGCGCCGCATCGCCGCGGCTGCGCTGTCGCTCGCTCTCGCCTCTGCCGGCGCCGCCTTCGCGGCGCTGCGCGACGGCTGGTACCAAGCCGGCGTCGAGGACACCGAGGCCGCCAGCCAGCGCGCACAGGTCGACTCGCTGACCAGCAACCAGAACCGAATCATCGCCGCGCTGTGTACCGCCCGCGTCTTCGTTCCCGGCGTGCCGCCGCCGCTCCCCTCGTTCCCTGGAGAACCCCCATGAAGAAGCTCCTGCTGTTCCCGCTGCTCGTGCTGCCGTTACTGTTCGGCTTCCTCGTCGCCAGGCTGGCGGCCCACGATGCCTATGCGCAGGGCGCCGCCGATGCCGCCGACGCGGCGGACGCCGGCGCCGCGCCGCCGGGGCCGACCGTGGAGGTCAGCGACACCGCCGTGGTCGTCGCCGAGACCCACCTCGACCCTGGGACGCGACCCGCGGTGGCGCCGCCGACCGAGCCGGTGACGACCACGACCACCGTCACCACCACGACCTCTCCGCCGACCGACCCGGTCGACACCGTGCGCGACGTCGTTGCTGGCGTGCGGACCGGCAACTGGCGGATGGCCGGCGGCGCGCTGGTGGCGCTGCTGATGCTCGGGCTCAAGACTGCCCGCGACAAGACGCGATGGTTCAGCGGCGACCGTGGCGGCGCCCTCCTGGTGCTGCTGCTCTCGTTCCTCGGCTCCCTCGGCGCCGCGCTGGGCACCGACCTGCCCGTCGACCTGCGGATGCTGATGGGCGCGCTCGGCGTCGCCGTCACCGCAGCCGGCGGATACAGCGTGGTGAAGGGCCTGTTCTTCTCCGCCGACCCGACAGATCGAGCTCGGTCGATGTTCAACGCCTACAACGAGCAGGGCGGCTGGAAGACGTTCGACGGCCGGCCGGTCCCGCCATGGGAGGACCTCGGCGACGACGTCCGCGGCCGCTGGGTCGCGGCGGCGAGGGCAGCGTGAGAGCGCGCGTCGCACTCGGCGTGGTCGTCGCGCTGCTGGTCGCGTGCGGGCCTGGCGCGCGAGACAAGGCGCTGCGCGGCACCCTCGCCGGCGTCACCGCCGCGCGCGCCGCGATGGTCGTGTGGGATGCCCAGGTGCAGGACCAGATCGTCGCCGACTCGACCTCGCTCGAGCAGGGCAAGGCCGCGCTCGCCGAGCACCGCGACGACCGCGCCGTCCTGGTCGCAGCCTTCGAGGCTGCCTACTTCACGCTGGCGATCGCCGCCACCGACCTCAACGACCAGACCCTGGCCCAGGCGGTGGTCGCCGCCACCAAGCTCAACGCGCTGTACCTGCGCATCGTGGGAGCGCCGCCGCCCGGCGCAGGAGGCAAGCCGTGACCGCCGCACGCATCGCGAACCACGCCGACGACGTCCTGGCGGTGCTCGAGGCCGTGGCCGAGCTGCTCGGCGAGAAGGGCCGGCCGGCCGACAAGGTGATCGAGGTGGTGCGCGCCGCGATCGCCGCGCTGATCGCCGAGGACGCGCCGGGCGACCCCGCCGCCATCCGCAAGCTCGCCGCCGACCTGCGGGCCGAGCCCGCAGTCCTCCGCGGCGAGCTCGCGGCCAAGGACAACGATGCGGACGGCGACCTCGACAAGAAGTGGGACACCGGGGGCGAGGGGTGATCGACGCGGTCCGCCGCCTGGCCGAGACCATCGCGGGCATCTTCCGCGCGCAGCAGCCGCCGGCGGACCCGCGGGGGCCCATCCTCTTCGTCGACTGCTACTGGGGCGACCACGGCCCGCTGCCCAACTTCGCCGCGGTGGCCGCCGAGCCGGGCTACTACGGCGCGGTCATCAAGGCGACCCAGGGCCGCGGCTACCGGCACGCCGACTGGTTCGTGAACAACTGGAAGCGGGTGGCCGCCGCCGGCGCCGGCCGCTTCGGTCGGTCGTGGTTCCGGGGCTGCTACCACTACCTGGTGATCAAGGGCGACCCGATCGCCCAGGCCGACTACTACCTCTCGGTGGTCGAGCGCGCCGGTGGGTGGGCGCCGGGCGGCGACATCCTGCCGATCGTCGACGTCGAGGAAGGCCAGGAGAACGCCGGCTGCAGCAGGCAGCAGGTCGTCGACTGCACCACCCGATTCGTGGAGCGCATCCGACAGCGGCTCGGCGTCGGCACCATCCTCTACGCGGGCAGCTACCTCCGCGAGCTCGGCATCACCGACCGGATGGGGTGCGTCGGCCTGTGGACCGCCCGCTACGGCCCGGCGCTGGGCGACAAGGCGGCGAACATCGGCTGGTCGATCGAGGACGTGTTCGCCTGGCAGTACGCAGGCGACCACCCGTCGAACCTGCCCAAGGGGCTGCCCTGGGGCATCAAGGGCTTCGGGAACGGCGACACCAACGTGGTGCTCAACGGGAAGCTGCCGAGCAGTCTGGCGGTGCTCCGCGACCGCTGGGTGATGCCGAAGTGACCGCCGCGGCCCACGAGCGCGCCGGCGACCTGGTCGCGCTCGTGGCGGCCGCGGTGGTGGTCGGGGTGATCGCCGCCGGCGCGGCCATCGTCCGACGGCTCAGGTAGCCTGCTCGGCGTGACATGCTCGAGCTGCGGCGGCTTGGCCCCGCTCTGCGCCAAGTGCGTGGAGGACGTGGCCGACCAGCTCAGCGGCGCCGCGCGAGCTCGCGGGATGCGGTGGGCGGAGGCGGTCCACAAGAAGGCGCCGGCGCCGCGCCCCTGGCCCGCCTACGATGGCAGGGCGGCCGACATCGCCCGGCGGAAGGTCGCGGGCCTGTCGACCCACGACCTGGTGCTCGAGCTGCTGGCGCAGGCCTGCTGGTCCGAGGCCGGGCGGCGCTGGGGACAGGTCACCCGGGCGCGCTAGAAAAGTCGACCTCCTCCAGAGGGGCGCCTGCTGTCCCTTGTCTCCCCGCTCGGCGGGGCGCTTGGCGCACGGCCCGAAGGCCGCTCTGCACTTCTCAGCTATGGAGCGGATCATCGACGCGCCGTGTGCAGCCAGCGCGCGACCGGTCGAGCGTGTCGACTCTACAGGGTGGCGTCCGGCGTGGCCAGCGGCGTCCGAGATGCGGCCATCGGCGACGGCCGGACGCGGACTTCGGTGGGCACGCCGCCTGCTCTGCTCGGGCGCCATGTGCACCGACCCCTTCGTCCTCGCCCTCTGGATCTGCGCGCTCACCGCCCCGGGCGCGCCCGTCGACTTCGACCCCGCCGGCGAACTCGACGAGCTGGCCGACTTGTGCCTGGCGGCGTGGCCGCCGGTGGCGCGGGCCTAGCCCTGCTTCACGTGGGCCGGTGGTCCGTCGAGGTCGACGCCAGCCGAGAGCCGGAAGTGGTCCTCGTCGAATCGCGAGCCCGTGACTCGGTAGCCCTGGTCGAGGAGCTCGTAGAACTCCTCCTGGTTGTCGCACACCCGCCGGAGCAGCCGGCCCTCGGCCCACTCCCTGACCCGCTGGCCGAGATCGTGGAACTCGGCCGGCGTCCAGCCCTCGTGGTCGTCCATGGAGTCGAAGCGGTCGATGCTCACCGCGTCGCCGTCGTCCCCGACGCGCAGCGCGTACCAGGGGCCCTTGCTCAGGTCGAACATGGTCCGGTTGTCGTCGCGGACGAGGTAGTTCTCGACGCCCATCAGTCGGGCTCGTCCATCGTGACCTGTAGCGAGCTGCGGCCCACGATCCTGACCGAGGGCATGTGGATCCGCCTCGCGGCGAGGTCCCTCAGGTGGAGGCGCACGAGCGTGCGCCAGCCGCCGGGAAACAGCCTGAGTTCGGTTTCGCTGAAGGCGCGAGACGCCACCTTGTCGCCCCTGCGGACCTCGAGGATCCACGCGCCTCGTGGCGTGCCCAGCGCGCCCATCTCGTACAGCCGGATCAGCGCCGGCGGCCGAGGCGATTCGACGACGTCGATGGATTGGTCGGTCATCGTATGCTCCAAAAGTTACTCCGATTCTGTGCTCTTACGTGGGATCGTGTTGCGCTGTGTGGTGCCCAACCCTTCGAGATCAGTCAGGCGACACTGAACATTCGGGACGTTGTCTGACACGGGCAAGGGTCTGCAAAACCATCATTCCCCGGTTCAAATCCGGGTGGCTCCTCTACCCACGAAGTCGGTGCAGATCCCCGGGGATCTGCACCGGCTAGACCCTCCTCCGTTTCAGCTCCATCCGGACCTTGAGCGGCAGGCTGCCGCCTCGCTTGCTCGGCGCCGGCGGCTTCGCGTCGCCGTTCTTCGGCGGGCCGAGCTCGGCGCGCCGGCGGCGCTTGTCGGCGACGCAGAGCCAGACGACGTCGAGCGGCTGCAGGTAGTCGTCGTGGCAGGCGTGTGCGCGCGCGGCGCCGCAGACCGCGCACGGCTTGCGCACCAGCTTGCCGGCGGCGATCGCCTGCCGCACCTTCCACGCCGCCCAGGTCTGGATCGGCGTCTCGCGGCCGCGGATCTTCGGCGTGCCGAGCGCGGGCTGCTCGACGTTCTTGGTGAGCCAGCGGACGCATCGCCGCCGGGTGTGGCCGGCGCGGCCGCACCAGCTGCACTGGTAGAGCCGGGTCACAGGAGCACGACCTGGCGCTGCGGGTCCGGGCACCAGTGCCGCACGCGGCGCGCAGCCTTGTCGAGATGCCGGCGTTCCTCCTCGATGCCGATGATCGACGCTCCCTCCATCCGCGCCGCGATCAGCGTGGTGCCGGAGCCGGCGAACGCGTCGAGCACCACGCCGCCCGGCGGCGTCACCAGCCGCACGAGGTAGCGCATCAGCGCGATCGACTTCACCGTCTCGTGGTCGTTCTTGCCGTCGTTCTTGCCGTCGAGGCCGGCATCGCGCTCGCTCGTCGACGGCTTCGCGACGTAGAAAAATCGGGACGCGCCGCCCTTGTCGCGCGCGACCTTGCGGCTGGCGCCATGCCCGCCGCCCTTGTAGCCGAGCCCGGCGCCGGCGACGTCGCCTCCATTCGATCCGACGCGGCCGCTTTGCGCGTCGATCTCTGCCACTACCGACTCGTCGAGGATGACGTTGGACGGCCATCGCCCCTTGTCAGTCTCGCCCGCCGCCTGTCCGCTCGATGCCAGCGACCCGTCCTCCGCCGCGTTGAGCGCTCGCCGGGTCGTGCCTGACGCGACCTGGACGCGCAGCGCCCGGCTCTCGCAAGCAATCCGACATGCGTCGATCGCCAGCGCTCCTACTCCCCACCGCAACAGGTTCTCAGCGAGCGTGCCCTCGAGCGGCTTGCGGATCAGGATCCAATCCTCGGCAGCCGGCTTCAGCGCGGTGCCGAACCCTTCCCACTGCGCAGCCTCGGCCGAGCCTGGGCCGGTCGCGTCGGGCGATTCCTGCCACCCGCTGCCGACGCCGTCGGGCCGCCCCATCGTCTGTACCCGAGCCGTGCCGGCGGGGCTGGCGAGCTTCCCGATCACCGGCCGCTTCTTGCCTAGACGCTTGTCGATCGCCTTGCTGGCGTTCGCCGACTTCGGGAAGCCGGTCCCGAACAGGTGGTTGATGCGATCGCGTATCTCGAAGCCGGCGTCCTCGCACGCCGTCGCCGTCCAATGAGAGGTCCGAGGCAGCGCCCAGACCAGCCCGTGCGCGCCGGGCTTCATCGCCCGGTAGCACTCGCGGAGGATGCCGGTCAGCCAGGCGATCCACTGGTGCCGTCCACCCTTGTCGCCGTCCCAGGCCTTGCCCATGAACTTGATGCCGGCCGGCGGATCGGTGACGAGCGAGTCGATCGAGTTGTCGGCAACGGTAGGCAGCACGAACTCGGACTTGCCGAGGACGAGAGACCAGCCCTCTCCGCGGTGCACGATCACCGCGGGTTGCTCACGCCGCAGGTGGGGCACCACGACCAGGCGTCCTCGAGGACGGTGCCGCAGCTGCCGACGCACACCCGGATCGCCGCCGGCGCCGCCGGCGCGCCTGCGACCAGCTGCCGGACCGCGTCCTGCGCGGCGGCGCGCTCGCCCGGAGAGATCTGGGTGTAGTGCCCGTGCATCGCGTCGGTGGTGTGGCCGATGATGCTCATCACGACGAGCTTGTCGGCGACGGTGCGCGACAGGTTGTTGAAGGTCCGGCGGAAGCCGTGGGTGGTGATCCGGGTGACGCCGGCGGCGGCGCAGGCCCAGTCGAGCACCTGGCGCATTGGGTTCGAGCGCCGGGCGAGGCCGGCGCGCTGGCCCTTCTCGGTGGGGAACACCAGGCCGCGCGGCTGCGCGCCGAGCAGCTGGACGACCTCGCGCGGCAGCGGGACCGGCCGCTTCGACCTGATGGTCTTCGTCGACACCTCGATGCCGCGCCAGTTGTTGCGGCGGATCCGGATCTCGCCGGCGTCGATGTTGACGTCCTCCCACTTCAGGCCGCTGACCTCGCCCCACCGCATGCCGGTGTAGGCGAGCAGGATGGAGAGCGCGAGCCAGCGCTGCGGGATGGCGGCGAGCAGCTGGCCGAGCTCGGGCGCGGTGAGCAGGTTCGGGTCGTCGTCGCTGTAGCCCTCGGGGGTCGGCGCTGAGACGCGGGCGCAGAAGTCGCGCTCGGTGAGCCCCTCGGCGAGGGCGTCCTTGGCCATCGTCCGGATCAGCTTGAGGACGTTCAGCACGGTGTTCGCCGCGTAGGTCACCCCGAGCGCGCCGACCAGCTTGCGGATGTCGCTGGGCAGGATGGCGTCGACGTAGAGGTCGCCGATGCTCGGCAGGATCAGGTGGTCGAGGTTGCTGGTGTACTTCGCGACCACGCTCGGCTTGAGCGGCCGATCACCGACCAGCTTGGATGCGAGCCAGGTAGGCGCCCACGCTCTCATTTGGATGCGCCGCTGGTTGCCGCTTCCGTCCCGGAGTTCGGCGCGGAGCTCGGCCTGGCGGAGAAGCGCCTGCCGCCGCGTTCCCTCGAACTGGACCTGGATGCCGGTCTTCCGGCCCGTCCTCGGGTCCCGGGCCTGCGCTCTGATCTCCCACTTCCCGTCGGGCCGCGGCTTCAGCCCTGGCGCCGGCTTCCGCCGCCCATCGTCGGTCATATCGTCGTTCCTTCCGGGCCCGCACGAACGCGTCGAGCGTGGCCCGCGTGAAGACCCAGGTGCCGCGGGCGCCGGCGCCGTCGGGCACGAGCTCGCCGCGGTAGACGCACTGGCGGATGGCGCCGGGCGTCCTGAACGCGAGGTAGGCGGCGGCCTCGCGGGTGGTGAGGTAGGGGCGCTCGAGCGGCGCGGCGGCGGCGGTCGCTTGCATGGTCATCCCCACGTGCTGCCTGGCGGCTTGGGCTCCGGTACGTCGCGGGCCCAGGACGGCTCCGGGCGCTCGTCGGGCGCGGCGGGAAGCTGAAGCGGCGCCGCGCCGCGCCGGAGCACGCTGGCGGCAAGGCGACGCCACCAGGGGGCGCGGACGCGCGCGGCCGGCAGGGGCGCCCGCTCGGTCGGCATGCGCGCCCACCACAGGAACGGCCTCTCGGGAACCTGGCCCTTCACGGCCGCGGCTCCATCGGGACGTCGAAGTCCCACAGGCCCAGCCGTCCCTTCGCCGGCACCGGCATGATCAGCCGGACGTTCCGGGTGAGCCAGGCGAAGCGCCCGGCCGTGTAGTCACCGAAGGCGTGCTCGTGCGGGCCTGGCTCGACCGCCGACGGGCCGGGCGTGATGCGCGGCATCGTCGGGACCTGGCCGTGAACGCGCACCACGTCGACCAGGTCGACGACGGCGATGATGTGGCCGCACTCGTCGAGCAGGTCGCGCAGCTTCGTGTAGCCGGCGTCGTACAGAACCTGGGAGAACGGCGGGTTGCCGACGCAGAGCCGCCGACACTCCTCGGGGAACGACTTGGACGCGGCGATCGCGAGCGGGCCGCGGTGGGGTGTCGACCAGGACCTGGTCTCGTACCGCTTCGCGCCGATCGCGACGAGCGTCGCCCACGGCTGGGTGAGGCTAAGGACCTTCACGGCACGCCTTTCGCGATCGACTGCACGGCCGCCTCGATCGCGGCGCGCACCCTCTCGCTGTGGTTGCGCTTCGACGCCCGGTAGATGCCGGCGCCGTGGTAGCAGTCGACCCCGCGGGCCGCGCCGCAGCGTGGGCAGGCGACCGTCGCGATCACCGCCTCGCGAGGCTTCACGCCCTCACCAGCTGCAGTCCCCGCCTACGCGGGCGGATGACGGCGATCAGGTAGTGGTCGAGGCCGACGCTCTCGTAGACCGCCACCCTGTAGTCGGGGGCGAGCCGGACGCCGGGCCTGAGCATGTCGGTGACGAGCTGGTCGACCTGGCCGTCGACGTGGGAGGCGCAGCACCAGAAGCCGCCGGCGTAGGCGTCGAATCCGGGCTGGCCGGAGAGGATGAGGTAGCGGGCGAGGCGGGGGCAGCCGGCGTCGAACTCGGCGCGGCCCACGTCGCACCGGTCCCGGTCGAGGGCGATCACGGCGACCCCGCGGCGGCGGCCAGGGCGAGGCGCAGCAGCTCGAGCAGGGAGGCGGCGATCTCGCGGCCGAGCATCTCGACCAGGGCGAGGAGGTCAGCCACGGGTCACCCCCGCCGCGCGGCGCAACGCCTCTACGTGGTCCTGGTCCGCGCCATCGGCGTGAGCGGCACCGTCGGTCAGCGCCGCGGCGAGCTCGCGCGCCTCGCCCGGCGTGAGCGCCATCGCGTGCTCGCCATGCCTCCGCAGGTAGACGACGGCCGGCCGCGCGCCGGTGATCGGCGAGTAGTCGGACTCGGCATCGATCCAGTGGTTGGCGGCGAGCCGCTTGACGAAGTCCCTACCCACGGGCCACCTCCTCGGCCTGCGCCACCGGCGGCGCGGCGCCCGCGCGCTGGGCGACGGTGCCGCGGCAGGCCTCGATCAGCGCGGGCAGGATGAGCTGGCGCAGGGCGCGGTCCTCGCCGGTCCGCTCGTTCTGCGCGTATTCGTAGAGGTCGCTCAGCCAGTGGTGGATGCCAGAGGGGAGGCGGTCGAAAAACAGGTCGAGGCTGTCGCAGTCCTCGAGCTCGCCCAGGTCGTCCCACAGCTCGCGCGCGATCGCGCGGGTCATCGGGTGGCGCGGCCGCGAGCAGGTCAGCCCGCGGACCACGACCGCGTCGCGCATCCACTCGCTGAGCGGCGAGCCGGCCGGCCTCGAGGTGCCGCAGGTGTCGGCGATCGCGACCCGGGCGTGGTCGCGACGGCGCTCGAGCACCTCCTGGCGCAGCCGGGCCACCGTCTCCTCGGGGGAGAACCGCTCGCCGCCGGCGGCGCCCTGCAGCTTGCCGGCGAGGTAGTCGACGTGCTCGCGGTCGCCGATGAAGTGGGTCAGCGAAGGGCTGCCGAGGTGGTCGACGTTCCAGCGGTGGCCCCAGTTCCCCCTCCCCCAGTCGGAGGTGATGGTCAGCTCGCCGGTGACGTCGTTCACCGTGCAGCACGCCCAGTTGCCGCCGCCCGGCGCCCCGAGGAATCGGTAGGTGGTGGCGGTCGACGTCGACCGCAGCTCGAGCTTCTTCTCGCCCATCACCCACCCCCTTCCGGCGCGCGCGGGTCGTGGGTCTGGATGTCGGCCAGGCGGTCGAGCACCGGCGTGAGGTCGTGGTCGCTCATCCAGCCGTTCCAGGCCATCTCGAGCCGGTGCTCGAGGTCGTCGGCGTGGGGCTCGGCCGCGTCGCGGAACGCGTCGTCGTAGCCCTCGCCCAGAGTGCGAGCGCCCGCGGAGATCAGGCACCCTGGGAGGTCGGCGGCGTCGTCGAGCTCGACCTCCTCGCCCGGCCACTCCACCTCCTTGGCGGTGGGCTCGAGCCTAGCGGTCATGAAGACGTCGGTGCCCAGGCACGCCGGCGCCGCGGCCGCGGCGGCCTCGCGGTTGGGGAACTCCTCGCCGCAGTCGCACGACCACTCCTCGCCGAAGTTGTCGGTGACCTCCGAGTGCGACCAGCGCTCCGTCGGGCGCCACCACACGGTGACAGTGCCGTCGGGATCCTTGGCGCGGCCGGTCTCGTCGTCGCTGACCGGCGGCGCGGCGGTGCCCGGCGGGTAGACCTCGGTGGACCCGCGCGTGATGTCGCGGTGGAAGGCCTCGAGTACCGCGCCCATGACCGGGCCCGGGTCGGTCTCGGGCACCACGGTGTTGAGCCAGGCGCCGAGCTGCTGGTGGAGGGTGGCGGCGCCATCGATGCCCAGCTCGAAGCCGCCCACCACGGTGAGCACGCCACCGGACCACAGCACCAGGCCGAGACGGCCAGGGTTGGTATCGAGCAGGCGGACGGCCACCTTGTGGGTGTCGGCGTCGCCGAACAGGTTGGCGGGGATGTCGGGTCGGTCGGTCATCGAGTGGAGCCTCTCCACGTGTCCGCATCGGGGCACGTCGCGAAGTGGGACGCGAAGCGCTCACGGTGGAGCGATGCGTCCTCGAGGTCGTAGGCGCGGGCCACGCCCTTGACGAGGGACAGGTTGCCGTCGGCGCGCGGGGCTGCGTCGAGCGGGATGGGCTTGCCGGTGGTGTGGGACTCGGCCCAGATGATCGGCGCGCTGCAGCTGCGGCAGGTCTGCTCAGCCACCGGCCACCGCCTTGCCGGTCTTCCACCGGGCGGGGCTTCGACCGGCGAGCGGGTACGCGCCGGCGCGGGGCCACCAGTCCGGGCGGCGAACCTCGATGAGGTGGATCTGCGCCGGCAGCCAGACGGCCTCGAGCAAGTCCCTAGCCGCGTTGTGGTCGAGGGCGTCGCCGCGCTTGCCGCCAGCGTCGACGACGGCGTGGATCAGCTTCTCGGTGATCTCGACGTTGGTGATCAGGTTGCCGTTCTCGACCTCGATGGAGCGGGTGAACCGGGCGCCGCGGATCCACCAGCCCATCACGCCGGCGGGGAACATGCCGCCGACGATCGGAGCCACGGACTTCTCGGGGCCGCGCTCCGGCACCCAGAGGGCGCACCACCAGCGGGCCACCCGCTACTCCTTGATCTCGATGGCTGCTTCCAGGGCGGCCAGGGAGAGGCTGATGATGGTGGGGCGGAGTGCACGCATCCGGGCGGCGTCGGCGGCGGCGTCGGCGGCGTAGGCGTCGGCGGCGGCGTCGGCGTCGGCGGCGGCGGCGTAGGCGTCGGCGGCGGCGTCGTAGGCGTAGGCGGCGGCGTCGGCGTCGTCGGCGGCGTAGGCGGCGGCGTAG
>Ga0172380_10003737_pt1 | contig 20457 bp, 25 predicted proteins | sample Leawe162metaG_FD_119747 | JGI IMG/M metagenome (GOLD analysis project Ga0172380, IMG submission 119747) | Leachate microbial communities from a municipal landfill in Southern Ontario, Canada - Leachate well 162 metaG | ecosystem: Engineered > Solid waste > Landfill > Unclassified | place... | reverse complement strand
CACCAGAAAACCCGACCCCGAGCCCGAGCAGTTGATAGCGGACCTGCGTGCCGCTCTCGCCACCATGAGGAGGCAATAGGTGCCGACCACGATCCCCATCCCCACGTCCGCGACCGAGCTGGAAGAAATGCTCGCCGACTCGTCCCGCATGGGACCGGTCCTCCGCGACCCGGACGCCTTCAAAACCTTCATCCGCCGGTACGCGGACACCACCATGACATCCGAGTTCAAGGCCCAGCTGCAGGAGGGCATCGAGGCCGGAATCGTCGATTTCCAGCAGAAGGCCAAGGAAACCGGGGGCGCGCTGCTGCCAGAACAGCGCAAGCACCTCGACCTGGGCCCAGCCGGAGCGAAGAACTCGGCGCAGCGGACCGCATCGTACTGGCCCGACGCCCCCGGCGCCCCCCTGGACAAGCACGGACTGACCCTCACCGACTTCGCGAAGCTCACCTACCACCAGCAGAACGACCCCAAGCTCCTGGAGCTGCGGGGCCGGTACCGCAACGACTACGGATCGGTCGTCCCCGCGGACGGCGGGTTCCTCGTCCCCGAGTCGCTGTCCAGTCAGTTGATGCAGCTCACGCTGTCCACGGCCATCGTGCGGCCGCGAGCGATGGTGCTTCCAATGACGACACAAACCCTCGCGATGCCAGCAGTGGACGAGACCACGCACGTCGGGTCCTTGTTCGGGGGGATCTCGACGCAGTGGGCCGCCGAGGGCGAGGCTTTCGTCGCGTCTGAGGCGTCATTCGGCCGGGTCGTGTTGCATGCTGCGAAGCTCGCAGCCAGGGCCGACGTCCCTTCCGAGCTGTTGACTGATTCTCTGCCGGCGTTCACGGAGTTCATCCAGTCCGCGTACCCGCAGGCGATCGGGTTCGCCGAGGACCAGGCTTTCCTCACCGGTGACGGTGTGGGCAAGCCGCTGGGGGTGCTGTCGGCGGCCTCGCGGGTCACCGTCGCGAAGGAAGCCGGCCAGGCAGCCGACACGATCGTCTGGGAAAACATCGTCTCGATGTACCCGCGGATGCTGGCGTCGTCCCTGGGCCGGGCCGTGTGGGTGGCGTCGATCGATACGTTCCGTGAGCTGTGGACGATGGGCCTGTCCGTGGGCACTGGCGGCGGACCCGTCATGATCAACTACGGGGGTGGGACCAGTTCCCCCGTCCTGACCATCCTCGGCCGCCCCGTCATCCTCGACGAAAAGGTCCCGGCCCTCGGCAACGAAGGCGACCTGTCCTTCATCGACTTCGGGTACTACCTGATCGGTGACCGGAAGATGCTCATGGCCGAATCCAGTGCGCACTTCCGGTTCGGGAACGACGTCGTGGTCTACCGGTTCATCGAGCGCGTGGACGGGCGCCCGTGGCTGCTGTCGTCCGTGACCCCGGCGAACGATTCCGCCGCCCTGTCCGCGTACGTGACGCTCGCCGAGCGCGCCTGACCCTGACCCAGTAGGAGGAGACACCAGTCATGGATGGACTCGGACGACTGTTCGATCTGAGCGTGGGCTTCGTGCCTGTCGACATGCAGACAGCACAGACCGGCAAGCGTTTCCACATGCGCGATTGCCAGTCCCTCACCATGGTCCTGTTCAAGGCCGTCGGAACTGATGGGGACGACCCCATCCTCACGCTCCAGGAACACGACGCCTACACCGGCGGCAACACTGCGAGCCTCGCAGCCATCGACAAATACTGGCTGAAGGCCGAAGCAACCTTGGACGGGGACGAGACCTGGACCGAATACACCCAGACCGCGGCAGCCACCATCACCGACCCCGGCGGAGCCACCACCTCCGCCCAAGAACAGCAGATCCTGGCTTTCACTGTCGAGTCCACAGATCTGACGGAAGGATACGAATGGGTCTCCGCGAACGTCGCGGACGTGGGAGGAAACGCCCAGCTCGGCTGCCTGCTGTACATCTCTCATGACCTGGACGTCCAGCGGGCCCCCGCGAACATGCCCCAGTGGCTCACCGCCTGAGGAGGACAACCCATGTCCATCTACCTGCCAGGCTCCACCTACACGAAGGGCCTGCTGGGCCTGCACGTGGCCCGGGCCACCGCGACCCTGCCCCAAACCACCGCCCACGCCCTCTACACCATCGCCGGAGGACGCATCGCCCTCACCGCGATCATCGGCGAAGTAACAACGATCATCCAGAACCAGGCCAACAACACCAAGCTCGTCGCAAACCCCACCACGGGTACGGACGTCGACCTATGCGCCGTCCTGAACATCGCCGCCGACGAAGTCGGCTGCCTGTACGGGATCACGGGCCTGACCTCCGATGCCCTCGTCGGCTCCAACGCCGGAGCAGCCCCCCTGCAACGCAACCTCCTCGTCCTCCCCGAGGGCACCCTGGACCTGAACTGCGCAGCGTCGAACACGGGCTCGGTCGCCTGGGACCTGTGGTACGTCCCGATCGATGACGGCGCGACCGTTACCGCCGCGTGATGGCCACCGTCCGGGCCCAACAGTGCCCCGCCTGCCGGACCCTGTACCGGGTGGGGGCCCCGGCCTGCCCCCACTGCCGGACCACCGCCCGCAACGCCCAACCCGCCCCCGAGGGCACCACCCAAGCCGCCGTCACCAGCGGAAAAGCAGGCCGGTCCACCCGGGCCCGCGAACGCCGGCGCCCCACCAACACCACCAGGGAGGAGGCTCCTGATGCTGACGAGGACTGACCGGTCCGCGCTCACCGTGCACCTTGCCCCCACCGGCGGCACCACAGACCACCCAGCGCTCGCCGTCACCCAGTCCGCCACGGGCGGGAACGGAGGAGGCGTCCACGTCACCACCGAGAACACGGCGGCCCCGGCCCTCGACGTTTCCGGTGGCACTGGGGTGGAGGTCCGTGCCACCCGAGCCGACCGGGCTCCTCGCGTCGTGGTCGGCTCTGATGGCTCCGTGACCTGGGGTGATGGCAACGGATCCGGGGACGTGACCCTCACCCGGACGGCGGCAGGGGTCATGGCCCTGTCCGGGACTCTCACCACCACCACCGGAGACCAGGCCGTCATCAAGGCCGCCGCTGAGACCATCAACAACGTCGCTGTCCTCCAGGACGACGATGAGCTCCTGGTCGCGGTGGCCGCGGGAGCGGTGTACGCGGTGGAGATCCGGCTCCTGTACTCCGCTGCCGCTGCCGCGGATCTCCAGGTCTCGGTCACCGGTCCGGCTGGGGCGACTCTGCCCCTGATTGTCGATGCGCTGCCCGCCGGGGCCGCGGCCGTCACGGACGCGCACACCGTGCAGATCGGGGCCCTCGGAGATGCCGCTGTCCTGACCATCGGAGCGGTGGCCGCTGGCACCCAGGTCGCTGCCCTGGCTCATGGCCTGCTCACGACGGCAGCGGCCGCCGGAACTCTGCAGGTTCGGTGGGCCCAGGCTGCCGCGGACGTCTCGGATGCCGTCGTGGATGCCGGATCTTGGATCCGGGTCACAAGGATCTCCTGATGGGCTGGGAATCGTTGAGGGGCATCGTGGACGAGGCCCGGGCCCGGGACCGCGAGGAAGAAGAACGGAATCGGAACCCGGTGGATTGTCCGCGATGTGGTGAGCCCCTGTCCGACGGCGGCCCGGACGGGACTGTCCGGTTCTGCCGGTTCGATGGGTGGAGGCAGCCGTGACGGCGTCCCGGCCCTGGTACGCGACCCGGGACATGGTCGTGCAGGCCCTCGACGTCCATCCGACCCCGCGCCTGCACGGGATGATCGACCGTGCCCTGGGCTCGTCCTCGACCCGGGTCGAGGAAGCCTGCCACGGCCTGACCTGGTACCCGTGGATCGGCACCAGCCAGTACGACTGGCCAGATTCAGAGCAGTTCACCGGCCGGGTCCTGAACTTGTGGTCGCAGCGCCTGACCACGGTGACATCGATCACGTCGGGGGGCACGGCCCTGGCCGTGGGCTCCTACCACCTGCGCCCGGACACCGGGCCCCCCTACGACCAGATCCTCCTGGACGAGAACACGGTGCCTGGGTACTGGCAGACCAGCCCCACCACCGGCCGCGAGAACGCTGTGACCGTGTCGGGCCTGTGGGGCCACAGCGCCGACCGGACCTCTGGCCTGGGAGCCCTGGACGGCGCCATCACCGACACGGACGGGACCATCGTCCTGACCTCGGTGACAGATCCGGTGCGCTGCTCGCCCGGGGCGATCCTGTGGATCGACGGCGAAATCCTCCAGGTCAATGAGGCGTCCTGGTCTGACACTGGCATCGACGTAGGGGTCGGGGGCATTGGTGGGGCCGTGTCCGACACGCTCCTGCCAGTCTCCGCCGCTGGGCTGACAGCGGGCCAGGTCATCCTCGTGGGGGCCGAGAAGATGCTGGTCACGGCTGTCGCGACGGGCTCGGTGATCGTGGACCGGGCCATCCACGGGACCGTGATTGCCTCTCACCTCGCGGCCGCGATCGTTCTGGCGCCGTGGACGCTGACGGTGACCCGCGGCGTTCTGGGGTCCACGGCCGCGGCCCACGACACGGCGACCCCCGTGGACGTCCACCGTCCCCCGGCGCTCGTCGAGCAGGCCACGGTGGCCCTGGCGATCGTGGACGTCCAGGAGCAGGCCGCCGGGTACGCGCACCCCGCCGGGACCGGCGGAGCCCAGCAGAACATGATCACCGGGTACGGGGCGGGAAAGCTCCTGGACGCCTGCGTGGCAGCGTTCGCCTCCAAGATCAGGTTCGGGGCCATTTGATGATCGCCCTGGACGTGGACGTTTCCCGGACTGGGCCTCTGCTGGCCGGTCGGGGGGCCCAGGTCGTCGACGAGGCTCTGGCGTACGCCCTGACCCAGGTCGGGCAGGCGGCCTCCGAGGGCGTGCACCGTGTCCTCGACGAGCGCATTCAGCATCCGACGCCGTACTACGAGACGCAGATCACCACTGATCACCCGCCGGGGCAGGTCCGGGTCCATGACCGGGGCGTCGCGTACGGTCCGTGGCTGGAAGGCGTCTCCAGTAGGAACCGGACGACGAAGTTCCCGGGGTATCACGCGTTCGGCCTGACGGCGCAGTCCCTGGCGGGGGGGCGGGCGCAGCGGATCGCCGAAGACGCCGTGGCCCGATACGTGGCCCAGCTGGGTGGTGGCCTGTGACGACGTCGTACGCGACCCTCCGCGACAAGGTCATCACGAAGCTCCTGGGGACCGGACGGTTCCAGGCGGTGAACGGCCACCAGCCTCTCAGCCAGCCGGTTGGTCCGGCGTCGGCGTCCGTGTGGGCCGGTCCCATCGACGTCGTCCCCCGCCGCTCCGGCCTCGACACCGTGAAGTACAGGCTTCAACTTTTCGTGTCGGTGTACGTGCCGCTCCAGGATCCCCTGGACGTCGTCGAGGTCATGGTCGTCGACACGTCCCTGGCGATCCTCGACCTCGTCGTCACCGACTTCCAGCTCGACGGGGCCGTCGACCACGTGGATCTCCTCGGCACGTACGGGGAGCCCGTCGGGTCGAGCCTGGGCTATCTGAGAATCGACCAGCACGACTACCGGACGGCCACCATCACCATCCCCCTCATCCTGGCCGACACCGACGACTCCGACGAAACACCATAGGAGGGCACTGTGGCCAAGCAGTCCGGGCTCGGGGACGCCCTGTACATCGCCGGCTATGACCTGTCCGGTGACTCCAACGACGTCAGCATCTCGTGCTCGACCCCGACCATGGACTCCACGGGCATAAACAAGTCCGCGATGGAGCGCCTGGGCCTGGTCCGGGATTCGACGTTGTCGTGGGCGTCGTTCTGGAATCCGACGGGCGCGCACCCGGTCCTGGCCGCGCTGCCGACCGCGCAGACCCTCGTCACGTACTGCCGGTCCACGGTCCTGGGGGCGCCGGCGTTCTCGCATCAGGCCCTGCAGGTCGGGTACGACCCGAAACGGGGAGCCGATGGGTCTCTGACCATGGCCGTGGAGTCGGTGGGGGCCCAGTACGCGGGGGAATGGGGGATCCAGCTCACCCCCGGGATCCGCACGGACACCGCCGCCGTGGACGGGGCGTCCGTCCACGACGTTTTGGCGGCCACGACGTTCGGCGCCCAGGCGTACCTGCACCTGTTCTCCTGTACGGCGGTGGACGCGACCATCACCGTGCAGGACTCCCCCGACGACGCTGCCTGGTCCGATCTCGTCGCGTTCACGCCGGTGGCGACCGGGTCGGCCCCCACCTGGGAGCGCGTCGCCACCTCGGCCACCGAAACCGTGAACCAGTACCTGCGGGTCATCACGAGTACCACGGGGGGTATCACCAGCTTGGCGTTTGCGGTGATGGTGGACCGCAACGTCGTGGCCACGGTGTTCTGATGAGCAGGCAGCGCCTGATCGGCCGCGGGGACGACGCGGGGGCGTATGTGACGTTCTCGCTGCGGCAGCCCCGGGCCACCCACACCCGCCCGGCCACCTGCGAAGAAGCCGACTGCGCATGGTGGCGGACCGGGTTCAAGATCGTGGCTGACGAGCGGACGGCCCTGGGCCGCGAGCGCGCCCTCTACCTGCGGTCCCGGGTCCACGGCCGCCCCTACACCGAGCGCCGGGACGAGGCCGGGCGGACCCTGTTCGCGTTCCCGGCCGGGACGCGGTGTTTCGCCGAGCATCGCGTGAGCCTGGAGCGCCCGGTCCTCCACCTCATCCGGCCCGGGCTGGCCTGGTCTCCTCGGGGATCCACGTACACGACAGCGGCTGCCGAGTGGCACGACCGGCTCGGCGAAAACCAACAGAACCTCAGGGATCTCCAACAGAAAGGGTGGTGACTTGTCATGGCCAAGACCAGCGGTATTGGTTGGACCAAGCTGGAAATCGACGACGCCGGGGGAACCGCGCGTGAGCTGAAGAACGACGTCCTGTCCCTGGACCTGTCGACACCGAGGGCAAACTTCGACGCCACGGGCTTGGACAAGGCAGCGATGGAACGGATCCTGGGCCTGGCCGACGCCACCGTGTCGCTGACCATGGCCTTCAACCCGGAAGCCGACAAGCAGCACGCGGTTTTCCGGACGGCGTCCTCGGGTTCGACATCTCGGACCGTGAGCCTGGAACACTCCTCCCAGACCCTCGTCCTCGAAACCCTGATCACAAAGTACGACCTGAAACGCGGGAACGACGGCGGTCTGGAGCCCTCATCCGAGCTGGTCCTGTCCAACGGCACGGCCCCGACGTGGGGCCCGTGATGACGGAGACCGCCGGTCCCGGCTATGTCCGGACCAAACCAGTCCTCGCCTTGACGTTCGCCGATGGGCTCCTGGAGGGCCTCGTCGTCCGCCTGCGCTCGCAGTCAGCGACCCGGTTCCTGGAGTTCAGCGAGGTCCTGCAAGGGATCGGGAAACGCGAGGCCATGAATCCGATCATCGACGAGCTCGTAGAACATCTGATCGGCTGGAACATGGTCGACGAGGACGGGGAACCGGTTCCGGCCACCCGTGACGAGTTGATGGCCATGCCCATCGAGTGGGTCACGACCCTGGCCCTGCACTGGATGGAAACGGTGTCGGGCAGGGTCACGGGTGGTAGCCCTTTGGGCGTGAGCTCGCCCAGTGGCGTGCCCTCGGCGGCCGCGGTGCCAGTGCTGCCGATGGAGAGCCTCTGAGGATGCCGGTCCGCGCCCAGCACGCGCGCACCATCCTCGCGCTCGCCGAGCGGTTCGGGCAGTTGCCGTCCACGATCGCCGCCGAACCCGCGCACTTGTTGTTCCCGCTCCTGGAGTTGGAACACCTGTCCACCACCACCCAGAACCAGGAGGTGACGATCGATGGCCTCGAATGAGATCGCGATCGTCATCACGGGGGACAACCGGTCTCGGCCGGCGTTCGATCAGGTCGCGGACACTGCGGATCGTGCTGTCACTGAGGTCGTCGAGAGTGTTCGGGCCGGGGTTACCGCTGTCCTGGGGGCTCTGGATCGGGCTACTGCTGGCCTGGGTGGGGATTTCCAGGACGCCGGGCAGGCCGCCGGGGACGCCCTCGTCGAGGGCATCGCCACGAATATTCGAGACCTGCCGTCCGAGGTGGGGCGGTCCGGGGCTCGGGCCGGGTCCGAGCTCATGGACAGCATGGCCGAGCGGGTCCGGGCTGGTTCACGGGATGTCCAGGCGGCGGCGGAGCGGTCGGTGCGGGGGGTGTCCGAGGCCGCCCGCGACGCCGGAACCAAGGCCGGGGACTTTCTGAAAGAGAACATGGCGGCGGGGGCCGCGGCGGCGGGGGCCGCTGCCGGGGCTCTCCTGGCGTCGTCGGTCACGACGGCTCTGGAGCTGGGGGGCGCGAAGGCGAAGTTGGCGGCGGAGTTGGGGGGGGATGCGTCGTGGGCGGCGGAGGCCGGGGGCATCGTCGGCGACGTGTACGGCCGCGGCGTCGTCGAGTCGTTCGACGAAGCCGCCACGGCGTTCAAAGCAGTGTGGCGGTCTGGGTTGTTGCCGGAGGATGCGACGGGCGGGCAACTGGAGGCCCTGACCGCGAAAGTCTCCGCGCTGGGGGTGGCGTTCGGGGAGGACGTCACGCCCCTCGCCGCCGCCGCCGGAAAAATGATCAAGACGGGGCTGGTCCGGGACGGTGCGCAGGCCCTGGACATCCTCACCAAGGGGATGCAATCGAACGCCAACGAAGCCGGAGACCTGTCCGACACGTTCATTGAGTACTCGACGCAGTTCCGGAAATGGGGTCTGACGGGGGAGCAGGCTCTGGGGATGCTCGGGCAGGCCATGCGCGCCGGAGCCCGCGACAGTGACATCGCCGCCGACGCCATCAAAGAGTTCGCCCTGCAGGCGATGACGCCCATCGAAAAATTGGACAGCAAGGGCCGCTTGCAGTTGACCGAGGTCGGGGCTTCGTTCCGGGCCGTGGGCCTCGACGGGTACGCGGCCCAGAAGATGATCGCTGCGGGGGGGGCGTCTGCGGCGTCGGCTCTGACCAAGACGTTGGCCGGTCTGCGGGGCATCGAGGACCCCATCGAACGCGCCCAGGTCGCGACCGCGCTGTTCGGGACGCAGGCCGAGGACCTCGGGGACGCCCTGTACGCGATGGACCCCTCCACGGCCGTGAAGTCCCTCGGGCAGGTCGCCGGAGCAGCCGACCAGGTCGGGAAAACCCTCGAAGAGTCCCCGGCCGCCGCCCTGGAGAGCTTCAAACGGCAGGTCGACAATCGGCTGACCGAGGTCGGGGGCAGGTTCATCAAGTTCGCTACCGAACATTCGGCGGTGTTCGGTCCCCTGGCTGCGGCGATCGGGGGCATCACCCTCGCCCTCCTCGGCACGGCGGCCGCCGTCACCGTCGTCAACGTCGCGATGGCCGCGAACCCGATCGTGTTGATCGTGGCGGGCATCGTGGCGGCCACGGTCGGCCTCGTCGCGGCCCTCCTGTACGTGTGGAACACCCAGGACGGGCTCCGGCAAGCTTTCTCCGACACATGGAATGCCGCCAGTAGCGCCGTGACCACGGCCGTGAGCGTCATCGGCACCGGCCTGACAGCGGCCGGGGCCTGGTTCGCCGCCCTTCCCGGCCTGGTCGGCGCGAACATCGGACGAGTCCCTGGGATCGTGGGCGGTTTCCTGACGCAGACCGCGAACACGGCCGCTTACCTCGCCGGCTACGGCGTCGGCCTGGTGGTCCGCGAGTTCGTGGCGCTCCCCGGCCGTGTCGTCTCAGGGATCATGGGAATCCCCGGGGCTGTCGGCGGCATCCTGTCCTGGACCGCTTCAGTTGCCGGGACCGGTGCGAGTAGGGCCGTGTCCTGGGCCACCAGGGTGTTCTCCGGTGCCCCCGGACGGATCGGTTCAGCGCTCAGCAGCATTCCCAGCAGAGTCCAGGGAGCCATGGCCGGTGCCGGGTCCTGGCTGTACCGGGGCGGGCAGGCCGTCGTCCGGGGAGCGATCGACGGCATCCGGTCCATGGGCTCCGCCGCCGCGAACGCCGTCTCGGACATGGGCTCGAACATGGTGTCAGGGTTCCGGGACGCCATCGGATGGCACTCCCCCGCCCTGAAATTCGTCGAGGGCGGGAAATCCATCGTCGAGGGCCTCCACAAGGGCATCGTGTCGAGTGCGAGCAGGGTCACGGATGCCATGGGCGTCGTGGACTATGCCCTGGGCCAGTCCCGGCGGGTCATGGCCCTCGTCGAGGGACGCACCAGCACCGGAGGCCGGTTCGGGGACATCCTGGCCGGGGGCCGGAGGATCATGCAGACGGTGGAGGCGCAGAACGCCCGCACCAGGGCAGCCTCCGCTTCCTCCTACTTCGGCACCGGCCTGGGCGGGCAGAACGTATCGATCACGATCCGGTTCGAATCCGGGGGCGGATCCCTGGAAGACCTGATCATCCAGCTCCTCCGCAAGCGAATCAGGGTCGAGACCGGCGGGAACGTCCAGGCCGCCCTCGGGAGGGGCTGACATGGCCTGGCCGGAGACGATCCTGCCGGTCCGGGTCGGCCTGGACGTGTCCGGGACCGACACGAACATCACGTCCTGGGTGTACAGCAACCGTGCCCTGCCCCGGATCATCCGGGGCCGGTCCGATGAACAGTCCTCGCCGTCCCCGGGATCGGTCGACGGCCTGATCCTGAACAACCGGGATGCCCGGTTCTCGCCCCGGGTTCCGGGGTCACCGTGGTACAGGATGATAGGTCGGGGAACTCCCCTGACCATCGGCCTCCAAGGGGCCCCCACTCGCCTGGTCCTACCCGGCACAAAAGGCGACTTGATCGACTCCCCGGATTCGGCGTCGTTGTCAATCACGGGTGATATTGAGGTCCGGGTAGATGCCCATCTGATCCTGTACCGGGACACGAGCTGGTACCTGGCCTCGAAATGGGACTCGGCCGGGAACCAGCGGTCCTGGCTGCTCCGCGTCGAATACGACGGGACGCTGCGCTGGTATTGGACTGCCGACGGGTCCACCCAGCTGTACGCCGCCTCCACCGTGCCCCTCGAAACCAGGACCGGCCGGGTCGCGGTAGCCGTCACCCACGACGTGAACAACGGCGCCGCCGGGAACACGGTCCGCTTCTGGACGGCGCCGTCGATGGACGGGCCCTGGACAGCACTGGGGAATCCCGTGGTCACGGCGGGAACCACGAGCCTGTACGACTCCACGGCCGGGACAGAGTTCGGGGGTGCGTCTCAGCTCGTCACCCCGGACGCTGTCGGCTACCTGCACGGGTGGCAGCTCTGGTCGGGCATCGCTACCGCCGGCGGAACCCTGGTGTCCGGGATGGACCTGGCCGGGGAAGCCGCCGGGGCAGCGACGGTCTCCGACGGGACCCGAACCTGGACCCTCCGCGGAGGGACAGCCCTGGTCGACGTGGATCCTCGGGGGGCCGCTGAGGTGGCGTCCCTGACTCCCCGGTGGGACACCACGGGCAACGATGCCACCGTGCTCCCGGATGTGGCGGGGGTGCTGCGACGTCTGGGGACCGCGGGGTCATCTCTGCGGTCGGCCCTGTACCGGTCGATCATCGGCGGGCAGAACCCGGACGCCTACTGGCCCTGCGAGGACGGCTCCCAAGCAACGTCCCTGGGTTCCGCGGTCCCCGGGGTCGAGCCGATGCAGATTTCCGGGGCCCCGGCCCTGGCCTCGGACTCTGCGATCCCAGGGTCCGAGCCGCTGCCAGTCCTCAAGGACGCGCAGTTCACGGGGAGACTGCTGTCGCCGTATTCGGCGACGGGCCAGTGCGCCGTGCAGTGGGTGATGCACGTCGATACCACGTCGGTGACTCCGGCCGGCGGCCAGACCATCATGAGCGCGTACCTGACCGGAGGGACTGTCAGCCGGTGGGAGCTGTCCTACCGGACGGGCGGCGGCCTGCGCCTACTGATCTACGACCTGGCTGGGACGATCATCGCGGACTCCACCACGATCACGTTCAATCTGGATGACGAGATCGAGTTCGTGCAGGTCAGTCTCGTGGACAACGGCCTGGGAAGCATCGACTGGCGGGTCATCGTCATCTTCGCCGGTCAGGTAGTAGCCCTGTACGGGGCCGGGACCGTGGCCGGCTACACGACGGGAGGAGTGAGGGTCGTCCGCGTGAACGAGGGCGGGGGCCTGGTCGACGTGACCGTCGGGCACGTGTACGTCCGATCCGCTGATGTAACCACCGAACACGACCTCGGGATGTCCGTCGGAGGATGGGCCGGTGAGACAGCGGCCGAGCGGATCAGGCGACTGTGCGCCGAGGAGAACATCGTCGCGGACGTCCGTGGCCTGCCCGGGTTGACTCCGGTCATGGGGCCGCAGCCGCGAGCGACTCTCCTGGAAGCCCTCACGGAATGTGAGACAGCGGACGGGGGCCTGCTGTACGAGCCGCGGGAGTGGGTCGGGGTCGGGTACCGGACCCTGCGGTCGATGCTCGATCAGGACCCGGCCGTGTCCCTGTCGTATGCCGGGCACCAGCTGTGCCCGCCGTTCGAGCCCGAGGTCGATGACCAGCGGGCTCGGAATGATGTGACGGTCCGGCGCCCGTCGGGGTCGATGGTCCGGGTCGTGGACGTGACGGGGCCGATGGGTACTACTGAGATCGGCGTGTACGCCGAGGACGTCCAGGTCAATGTCCAGACGGATGGTCAGCTCTCGGACGTGGCCGGGTGGCGTCTCTACCAGGGCACTGTCACTGAGCCACGTCTGCCGAGGCTGACCGTGAATCTGGGGACGCCCGAGGTTCTGGCCGACGCCACCGTCTCCGAGGAGATCCTGGCAGCGGACATCGGTGATGTCCTGGAGATCACGGGGCCGCCGGCGGAACTGTCTGCGGATCCGGTGCGGTTCCGGGTCACGGGTCTCACGGAGTCGATGGCCCAGTACCAGCACGTCGTGGAGGCGTCCGGGGGCCCGGCCGCTGGCCTGGACACCGGCTTCTACAACCCAGAAATCACGTTTGGTGACGATTTTGAGTCGGGGGGGACGGCGGCGTGGCCCACGGTCACGGGGACAGTGACGGTGGTCGCGGGGGCTGCTCGGGCGGGCTCGTACGGGCTACGGCTCAGTCCCGGGGCCGGGGCTGCGGCCACGGTCGCGACCTCGACCACGAAATGGGATCAGGACATGGTCTGGGGGACGATGGCGTGCCGGTTCCGGATCAACACGTTGACCGCGTCGGGGACCTCGATGGACCTGGTGACCCTCCGGACCACGGCCGCGGCCGGACACCTCGACTTCTTCGTGCACTCGACGACGCGAACGTTCTGGTTCGATCTGGTCGGAGGATCCTCGGAGTACGACACGGGGATCACCGCGGACGTCGGGGTCTGGCACGACCTGCAGTTGCGCGTGTTCTACGGGGACACCCGGTGGTGGGCTTGGGTTCAGCTGGATGGTGTCGAGTACGGGCCGCTCACCCAGGCCACCGCCACGCCCAGCTTTGTGCGATCCCTGCACCTGGGAACCGCCTCGACAACGAAAACGTACGAGATCGACGTGGACTCGGTGGTGGTGGTGGTGGGGGACCAGCGGCCGCCGTCGTGGTGGGAGGTGTGCTCCCGGTGGGACACCAACAGCTCGACCCTCACGGCTGGGATCACGGACACCGCCACCACGATCCAGGTCACGACACCAGCCGGTGACCCGGTCTGGACCACGGACGAGGAGAACCTGCCGTTCGATGTGCAGGTGGACGGTGAGCGGATCCGGGTCGAGGCCGTGACGGGGGCTGCGTCCCCGCAGACCATGACGGTGACCCGGTCCGTGAACGGCGTGGTCCTGGCGCACGACGCCGGGGCCCAGGTCAGTCTGTGGAAGCCCTCGTACTACGCCATCCTGTGAGGAGTCATTGTGGTTTCTGCTGGGGACCGGATAAAAGCTGGTGATCTTGCGGCCCTGGAGTCCGTGGCGTGGACGTCGTTCACTCCGACCTGGACGAACCTCACCCTCGGAGCAGGGGTCGGCACGTACTCGTACTGCAAGATCGGGCGCCTGGTGGTGGCGTCGTACGAGTTCGTCCTGGGGGCTGGGTCGGCGGTGGGCACGGGCCCGTATGCGACGCTTCCGGTTCCCGCGGCCGCGAATCAGTTGATTGCGGGGGTGGCGGAGTATCGGGATACGTCGGCGTCCGGCGTGTCCGCGGGCCTGGCCCTACTGTCCGGGAGCGTGATCCTGATGTGTCGTCTGGTGGAGACGCGGACGGCGGTGACGGCGACAACACCACACACCTGGGCGACCACGGACATCATCCGGGCCTCGGTCGCCTATCAGTCGGCCAGCTGACTACAGCTGGAACGGTGGCGTTTGGAGGGCGGCCTGCGCGGCGGCTTCCCCAGCAGCTTCCCAGGCGTTCCCGATCTTTGTTGATTCCTGGTCGTCCCAGGCCGGGAGGTCCGCGCCCGTAATGGACTTTCCACCGACGGCGACGATGTATGCCTCGTACGCGATCTGGCCATAGGTCTTCACGTCCCGTAGACCGGATTCGAACCGGTAGCCGGCGGGCCCCGTTGGGGGCTTACGCTGCTCGTCTCCTTGTTGCGTCTGCTACGGGTACTCGTCCTTGTGCTCGGGAGGACGAGCATCCAGGCCCCCGGTGAGCCAACCGGGGACACTGGCACCACCGGATCACCCTACCCACTACACGGGCCAAGACCTCGCCAGCACGTCCCGGGCCTCGTCATGACGGCCCTGCGAGTCCAGGTAGTCGGCGAACGACTCACGCTGCTGCCGGGCCCACCCGGTCTGCTTTTCGTGGAGCTGCGCAGCAGACTGCTGAAGCTCGTTGCGTTGGAGCTGGGACCACGCGATCTTCGCCGCTGTCAGGGCGTCCGCGCACGCATTGTGATCCTCGGCCTGCCGATCGATCTGGTGGACATCGGCGACTGCGGACAGGGTCCGCTTCCCCCGCCGGTACCGGTCCAGGTGCCGATCCAGGACCATCGGGTCAATGACCGGCCGGGACATCGTTCTGAGATGGGTGCTGCCGAGATGCCGGGATTCCTCAGCCTGCAGAATCCCCAGATCGAACGGCGCATTGAAGATGACCAGGGGGAGTTCTGCTGTGGCGGGAGACAGTAGGAGGTCGATGATCTCGCCGAGGACGTCGACAGGGGGATGTCCGTGTTTTGCTGCCATGGTGTCGGTGATGCCGTGGATGGTCTGGGCGGCGGCCGGGATCGGAACTCCTGGGTCGACCAGCCACTGGCAGACCCAGCCTCCCTGGTTTGGTCCGGGGCCTTCGACAGCGACCAGGGCCACGGTCACGATCCGGTCGTGGGCGGTATCGCCTCCAGTGGTTTCGGTGTCGAGGGCCAGGAGCGGTGGTTGTGGAGAGGTTCCCCAGTCCGTGGTCTGCCAGGTCTCGGGGTCCCAGCCGTGTCGGGACTGGGACAGAAGCAGGAAGGCGGACAGTTCTTCCTGTGGTGTGAGAGTGGTGGGGTCGGTCATCGGGTCACTTCTCCAATTTCTGGACTCTGTTCTCGATTTCTTGGAGACGCTTCAGGGCCGTGGACAGCTGGTTCTTGATCTCGACGATGTCGTTCCTTATGGCGAGGACTCCGATGTAGGCCCCTCGGAGGGCATCCTGCACGTCGAAGGAGTGCTTGTCTTTGCTGGTGGAGACCTTGTCGTCGAGGTTCATGTCGTCGTCCTCCTGGTGGTGTCCGGCTCGTAGGGCGATGGCTCTACGGATGATCTCATTGCGTTGGGCGGCGCGGATCGGGCCGGGGCAGGCGTGCCCGCCCCACGCGGCTCCGCCCATGGAGTGGGTCCCGATCCCGCTGCCGGAGGGGGACGACGCTATCTTGTCCCGGGCTCCGCACCAGACATGCCATCTGGCCAAGGCGTTGAGCTGCGCCTCGGTCAGGGACTCATCGTCATGGCCCTCCGTCTCACAGGACCACCCCCATCCGTTGCCATTTCTCTGTGCCCACGAGAAGCGGCGAAGGTCACCGTACTGCTCAACCTGCCCCTTCTTCCCGAACCACAGATGCGAGAATCGGAGGTTTGTTTTCAGGTCCCCGAACCACCTCAGGGAGTTGTTGCCCTCGGCGACATGCAACACCCAGCTATGGGGTTTCGAGGGAAACAGGGGGACACGGTCAACGCCACGTTCGTGCTGGTAGTTCCAGGGAACGATTAACTTTTCTGCTGGTGGGTAGAACGCGGTGATGCCCATGTCTTGGCCCTCTCTGTGGCCTGGCAGTCATAGGGGTCACGGTACGGGGAGGGGCCCACACCCGGACCGGGTGTGGGCCCCCTTGGTGGCCCGCTCTGAACGCTGGCCCCCGATGGTGAGGTAGTGAGAGTCAGCTCACCGTCACCGTGACAGTCTGCTCAGCCGGGGAGTAACCCGGGGCGGTGACCCGCGCGGTGAAAGTCTGGGCGCCCTTCGGGACACCGGTCACGGCCCAGCCAATGTACGAACCAGTACCGGAGCGGATGAGGCCACCGTTCCGGTAGATCTTCCAGGTCCCACGGGTACCTGCGATGTGGACCCACACGTTGCCCTTGCCCTTGGGCCGGACAATCAGCTCACTGACCACCGCCTGGGGGGTCGGGAGCTTGTCCAGGACCTGGACGGTGCTGTTCCCGGTGGTCCGGGTCAGGTCCTCGGTGATGCCCCAGGCACCGTTGCCGTTGCGGTCCAGGGACGCCACGACCCGGAACTCCCCGGTGTGACGGATGACCTTGTACCCGTGTGCCTTCGCGGGAAGATCCCGCGAACCGGTCACGGTAACGGTCTTCGCCGCGGTGAACTTGGGGGTCTGGCCGAGCTGGTTCCGGCCCAGGTCCTGGTCAAGGGCGTCACCGGGGTCGGTCGAGGAGAACCGCAGGCCCAGCAGGATCGCGGTCTTCTCGGCCAGGACCCCGACGCCGGAGGAGCTGCCCCTTGCGTCGACCTTGGTCAAGCCAGTGTTGACGGTGCCCACGGCCGACCCGCCGACCGCGATCGCGGACGGGGACCCGGTGACGCCGGGCTTCCAGTCGTCCACCAGGGCCGCCTGGGTCTTGGCGTAGGCGTCCTTGATGGTCAGGGTGATGGTCTGCCCGACGACGTCGTCGTCAGTCCCGGCCTCTTCGCCGGGGTCCACGAACCGGAGCTTGTACTCACCGGGGGTGACAGCTGCGACGCACACGTTCCGTCCGCCGGTGCGCAGGACGGACCCGGTGTTGATCGGGGCTGGGGTTCCGGCGACGGGCAGATCCAGGGCGCGCCACCCACTGGCGGGCACGGCAGCCGAGTTCGACTGCACCTGCCGGTACAGCAGGCGAGCATGATTCGGCAGACCACTCGGGTCCACGTCCTCGTGCTCCGTGTACGACAGGTAGTCGAGACGGAGCTTCTTGATGCTGCGGGAGTCGGCGACGCGGACGCAGGTTGTGGCGTCCGCCACCCGGGCCGGGAGCGTGGTGCTGGTCCCAGCCGCGGCCCAGTTCAACGCCGTCAACGACGTCGAGGACGGGGAGTACACGAGCTGCGCTGCCGCGCTCGACGACAGCTGGGATGCCACGAGGGCGCCACCAGCTACGACGGCCGCCGCGCTACCGAGCGCCACAGCCTTCCGAGTCTTACTGATCACTGTTATCTCCTACGATGTGGTTGCTGAATCTTCGGCCCCGCACCCTGATCCGAGTGCGGGGCCGAATCTCATCCTGCCACGGGCCACCGTGGCCGCGGGCAGGGTGCTGTCAGACAGTGACGACCAGGGACACCACCCAGAGCCACCAGACATGCCAGGACTGGTCCAGGGCGTAGGCCCCCGTCCCAGCCGGGGCAGCAGCGGGATCCCCGAGACGGTAGAACTCGCTCTTCCCGACCCGGGTGGCCAGGGCGGCGAGGGTGGTCCGGCGGTCGGCCCAGTAGTGCGTGGTCGCGTCGAGGGCCAGGCCGACGGCCAGCGGTACCGAGGACGGCTCCCATCCCGTGGCCACGACCAGGACCAGGAGGGCAGCGGTCTTGACCCCGGTGACGGTCAGGACGTGGGCCCCGCAGGCCCGAGCCCCGGCCCGCCCGGGCTGTCCCTTGGTCTGGGCCTGCCGGGGGGTCTGGGCCCAGTGGTCCCCCACGGAATGGGCTACCAGGAGGGTCACGAACACGGCTGCGAACGCGCTCATCAGAAGTCGCCCTTCGCGACCTGGGCGCAGAACAATCCCTGTGTCCGCCACATGTCGACGCACTGCTGACGGTCATCGATAACTCTCAGTGGCTCGTCCTGTTTCTCATCGGCCTCCATCGTTTCCCAGATGGCCTGCAGGATCTCGCTCTTCACCATGGCGTCCGGTGCCCGGTCGCCGGTCTCGCGCATGTGGAGCTGCGAGAACGGGACCTTGTGGTCCAGGAGCCACTGCGCGGTCTGAGCGCAGCAGCAGTCCATGCGCCCGGACACGACGATGATCTCGTGCCCGGCAGCGGCCAGGGCCTGGACGAGTTCGATGACGGGGCGGTTCGGTTTGTCCTCTCCGACGCGGGACCAGTCGTAGGGGCCGCGCAGGCCTCGCAGGGCGAGCGTGCCGTCCACGTCGACGATCCACGTGCTCATGGTTTTTCCTCCGTGGTGGGGGTGTGGGTGGCGTTGGAGCGGGAGGCTTCGACTTCTCCGCCGCAGGCCCAACAGATGGCGACGACCTCGACCAGGCACCCGTCATCGAAGGAGTTCCGCCACTTGCAGGCGTGATGCTTCCAGTCGGTCTGGTGGCCGCACTGGCAGGAGTACGGGCCGCGTTCGGGCACTGGCCGGTAGGTGGGGCGGCGGGGAACGTCCGTGTACGTCACGGACACCCTTACCTCCCACCGGGTCGACGGCCCGTGATCGGCGGGCGCGGTATCGGTGCGCTCCAGGACCAGGTCCCCCGGGACAGGCCCAGGAACGGCGTTCCACGTCCACGGCCCGTCCCCGATGTCCAGGTGCTCCTGGGCCGCGAGCGCGCGGGCGAGGGCCTCGGCCAGAAGACCTGCGGGCATCCTGTCGGTCATGGCGTGCCCAGGCCATGGCGGCGGGCCAGTTCCCGGATGACGTCGGCACCGACCGACGGAGTCCGGGCAGCGTCCCGGCGGACGCACTCCTCGACCGGGACCGTCCGAAGGTCCTTGACCACGACTCCTGCCTCGACCTCCCGGGCAAGATCGACGAGGTGGTAGAGGGACCAGGGGGTCAGGTTCGTCGCATCGGCGACGAGAACCGCCGCCGCCTTACCGTGGAAGAACGCCCGCGTCCGAATGTCGACTTCGATGGTCACGGCGTCTTCCTGGCTGCGTGTTCCGACGCCTTTTTCTCCGTGGGCGACGATGCCGAATTCCTTACGGATCTGGTCGCGGGACAGGCGTACGGCGGGCAGGCCCTCCAGGACCAGGCCAGCGCAGAGATCGATGGCCCAGGTCGTCTTGCCTGACCCGGGGAGGCCGATGGTAGGGATCAAGAGCCGGGATCCCAGATCGAAGATCGTCATGCTGTTTCCTGTTCTCTGATGCGTCGGAGGGACCGTTTGGCGGTGGATTCGCTGACGGTGCGTCCGAGGGTGGGTTGTCCGGGGAGGGGGGTGCCGGTGGTAGCGGCTCGGATGATCTGGGTGGTGGTGTGGCCGGCTGCCCTGGCTGTGTGGACCCAGGTGTCGAGGTCGGTGACCCCAGTGATGGGGGTCACGGGGGTCACGGTGGGTTCAGGGGTCACGGTGGGTTCAGGGGTCACCGGAGGGGTCAGGGGGTCACTGGGTTCACGGGGGTGACCCCTCGGGGGGGTCACGGGAGGGGTCACGGGGTCAGAGGGGTCAGGGGTCAGCTGACGGTGACCCCTCCGAGGGGTCACCGGGGGGGTCACGGTGACCCGGTCAGGGGTCAGACCACGCCGGGGATCAGTCAGCTCCAGGACCAGGACCCTCCACTGCCCCAGCGTCCGCCGAGGAGACAGGACGACCCGGATGACCCTCGGCCACGGCACCGGGACCGGGGCCGGAAGGCCACGACGCCGCATGACCTGCCGCCGGAGCTCGCCGAGGATGACCTCCCACGCGAGGTTCGCTGCCACGGGGATTCCGGCTGCGATGACCAGGGCGACCTGGTCGTGGGGGCTGGTGGTTCCCAGGCGCAGGGCCGCAGCGGCCAGGTTCGAGCAGCTGGACGCTGCGATGGCCAGGCCGGTACCGGCGCGAGCTCCGAGGGCGGCCCGGCCGTCCAGGCTCGCCGCGAACGACACGGCGGCGAGCGCGAGCGCCAGGCCGTCGAGGACGACGGGCAGGAGCCAGGGCACGTCGAACGCGAGCTCACGGGCGAGGTCGGTCTGTTCGCGGAACGACCAGACGTCGCCGGCTACGACGACGGTGAGGACGCCGAGCAGGGCGAGGGCCATGACCGGGGAGATGACCCGTTCACGGGTCGCCCGGTCACGGGTCACGGGGGGGGTCATGGTGTCTCCGTGGTGGGGGTCAGGGGTCAGAGGGTCAGAGGGTCACGGGGGGGGTCACGGTGACCCGGTCAGGAGGGGTCACCGGGGGGGTCACCGAGGGGGTCACGGTGGGTTCAGGGGTCACGGTGGGGGCCACCGGGGGGGTCACGCCCT
>Ga0172380_10003736_pt1 | contig 20466 bp, 22 predicted proteins | sample Leawe162metaG_FD_119747 | JGI IMG/M metagenome (GOLD analysis project Ga0172380, IMG submission 119747) | Leachate microbial communities from a municipal landfill in Southern Ontario, Canada - Leachate well 162 metaG | ecosystem: Engineered > Solid waste > Landfill > Unclassified | place... | reverse complement strand
GGTTATTTTGTTTACGCCAATGGCAAAAAAGACAAAGAAAGTTTTAACGCCAGATTAGAATTTGACATAAAGATTATTCCTTACCAAGGCGATGATTCTTGGATAGAAGGAACTATCAATGATATTTTTAAGTGTCTGATGGCTAAGAAACCTCCAGCTTCATCTCCAGAGTGTCTTTTTTGCAAATACGTGGAAGCGATAAAAGAAACAGGAGAGGAGAAGAAGAAAAAAATACAAGAGTTAAAAAAAGAAATTATTGAAAGAGAAGAAAAAATCGGCGGAGAAAAAAATCAGTTATCTTTTGAGGACTGATAACACAAATCTTAAATATCAGATAAAGGAATATCTATGCATAGAAATGCGTGGAAATACGTTGAAATATATTGAAATACCTCTTCGTCGTTATTTTCTTTTTCTGGCATTTTAATTATAATGATATGTTAGATAGTAGATATTGGTTATTGGCTATTTAATTAAAATTTATGAATTTTCCTTTTTTAAAGCAAAATAAAAAAGTCAGAATAGTTCTTACCGGAGGCGGTTCAGGAGGGCATACTTTTCCTTTAATTGCCGTATCAAGAGAGATAAAAAAAATATCTGAAGCCAAGAATATTCCGATAGAAATTATTTATATCGGACCGGATGATTTTGTCGTCCCTTATGTTCTGAAAGAGGGGATAATGGTGAAAAAGATTTTAACAGGAAAATTTCGGCGGTCTTTTTCTTTGGAAAATTTTTTTGATTTTTTCAGGGTTATCGCCGGCATTATTCAGACTTTTTTCTATCTTTTTACCATTATGCCCGATTTAATATTTTCTAAGGGAGGTTATGGTTCTTTGCCGATAATGGTTTGGGGAATAATTTTTTTTATTCCCGCTTATATTCATGAAAGCGATGCTGTGCCGGGTTTAGTTAATCATTTTTTTGGCAGATTTTGCAAAAAAATATTTATTTCCTTTGAATATAGCAAGCGGTTTTTTCCATCAAAGAAAACTATTTTAACAGGTAATCCGGTAAGAGAAAATTTATTAAATTATAAAATTGATAAATTATCAGTCAAAAAATCTCTCGGGTTAAGCGAAGAGAGAACATTAATAACTTTTATAGGCGGGTCTCAGGGAGCAAGCAATATAAATGATTTAGTTTTAGATATTCTTCCAAAGATTATTGATAAAGTGGAAATAATTCATCAGACAGGAGAAAAAAATTATCAGTTAGTCGTTAATGAGGCAGATATTGTTTTTCGGGAAATAATAGGCAGCGAAGAAGGAAAAAAATATTATCATCCGTTTGCTTTTTTAGGGGAAGAGGAGGCTTTAAATATTTTTTCTTTAAGAAACGTTTATTTGATAAGCGATTTAATTGTGGCCCGGGCTGGCAGCGGATTAATTTTTGAGATTGCTCTTTCCGGCAAACCGGCTATTCTTATTCCTTTGCCTTGGGCAACCAGAGACCACCAAAGAATAAACGCGTATGAGTATGCCAAAAATGGTGCGGCAATTGTGGTAGAGGAAAAAAATCTTAGTCCTAATATTTTTAACGATCTTCTGAATAGGGTGATTAACGATAAGGAAAAGCTTGATTCAATGTCCAAAGCCGCTTTAAATTTTGCTTTGCCAAACGCCACCAAAGAAATTGCCGATAATTTAATGCAAAGTTTTTTTGTTAATTAATGGTCTCTATATTATCTAAAGTCGGTTTTTATGCTATGATTTATAATTGCCAAAAAGCGATTATTTATGGACGACCCTAAAAGCTCACAATCATTATTTGGCCCCAGAGTCAGAATAGCGCCTAGTCCGACTGGGTGGTTTCATCTTGGCACTGCCAGAACAGCCCTTTTTAATTATTTGTTTGCCAGAAAACTGGGAGGAAAGTTTATAGTCAGGATTGAAGATACAGATAAGGCAAGGTCAAAAAAACAATATGAAGAAAACATTTTTGAAAGTTTAAAATGGTTAGGCTTGGATTGGGATGAAGGGCCGGATAAACAGACGGAATTCGGTCCTTATCGTCAAAGCGAGAGAGTGGAAATATACGAAAAATATATCAAGCAATTATTAGATGAGAAAAAAGCTTATTATTGTTTTTGTACTCCTGAAGAAAGGATAGCTCAAAAAGAAGATATGATTTCAAGGGGGATGTCTCAAATTTATCCCGGAAAGTGCCGAGATTTAGCCGAGGAAGTTGTAAAAGAATATTTAAAACAAGGCAAGCCAGCGATTATCAGATTAAAGGTGCCAGCTGTCAAAATAAAATTCTCCGATTTAATAAGGGGAGAAATTGAAATTGATTTAAAAACAATAGGGGATATTGTCATAGCCAAAAATCTAAAAGAACCCCTTTATAATCTGTCAGTGGTTATTGACGACTATTTAATGGAAATAACGCACGTAATTAGGGGAGAAGACCATATTTCTAATACACCTAAGCAAATAGTTATCCAGGAAGCCTTGGGCTTTCCTAGGCCTATTTACGCGCATTTGCCGATGATTTTAGGGCAGGATAGGTCAAAATTAAGCAAAAGGCACGGGGTTGTGGCTTTTACTGAATATCGAAAAATGGGCTATTTTCCAGAGCCGATGATAAATTTTTTAGCTTTATTGGGTTGGCACCCCCATGAGGATCAAGAAATTTTTACTTTGGAAGAATTGATTCAGAAGTTTGATATTCGGAGAGTTCAAAAAGGGGGGGCGATTTTTAATATCCAAAAACTTGATTGGTTTAATTCTCAATATCTAAGGAAAATTCCCATAGAGCAACTTTTGTCCGCTACTATTAATTATCTTAAAAATTATTCAGGCCAGCCGGAATTATTAGAGCAGTACAGCGAAGATTATATAAAAAAGGTTTTGGAGGTTGAGGTATCAAGGATTAATAAATTAAGAGACCTCTTGGAAGTTTCCGATTTCTTTTTCAAAAAAGAAATAAATTATACGGCAGATGATTTGCTTTGGAAAGAAATGACTAAAAACGAATTAAAAAAATCTCTGGCGGATTCTTTTAAAATTTTAGAAGAAATACCGGAAAAAGAATTTAACAGGATTAATCTTCAGGTAAAGATTACCAGTTTTATTAACGCCGAGCCTTTATACGCTGAAGACAGAGGAAAAATGCTTTGGCCGTTAAGAGTTGCTTTGTCAGGAAAGAAAGCTTCTGCCGGACCTTTTGAAATTGCCGAAGTGTTAGGGAAAAAAGAAAGCTTGAGAAGAATAGAAAAGGCGATAGAAAAATTATAATTTAAAGAAATACATTGTCTCAATTTTAAAATGTTTAAAAACTAAAAAATTTATTATCTTTGCTATATTGTATTCCTATGGATAGCTTAGACCCTTTTATTAATCAATTATCTCAATTTATTTCCAAGGTTTTTGAAGAGTGCAGCCAGCTGGTTGAGAAAATTTTTTCCTATGGGATTGTTAATAATTTTATAACTCTATTAAAGTCAGCAGGGAGGTTGTTGGTGGCTGCCTTAGAAGCCTTGATTAGAATTTTAAATCCTTTAATTAAATAATATTTATTAATAAAAAGCTTCTAATCGGAAAGACCGGAGAGGGTGGGTGGAGTATTGACAGCGATTTTTTAGCTGTTAAAATAAATATAATAAACTTCGCATAATGTAGCTTTAGCGAAGTTTAATTAAGGGAAATTATATTTAAAACAACCCTACTCCCCTTGTTTAAAAAAAATGAAAAAAACCAATAAAACAATTATTGAATTTATTCCTGAATTTTTTGAATACCTTGATATAGAAAAAGGCCTAAGCCATAACAGCCAAACTACCTATTTCCGCTTGATTAATAAGTTTGAAAAATGGTTGAAAGAAAATAATTTAGCTAACCTTAAGCCTTTTGAATTAACCAACGACCATATTTGGAAATATCGGGTTTATTTATCCCAGACTTATAATAAAAACAATCATCAGCCCCTTAAAAAACGTTCTATCAATTATTACCTTATTGCTCTGAGGAATTTTTTAAATTTCTTTGCCGATAGGGATATTTTGTCTTTGCCTGCGGAAAAAATTAAATTGATAAAAGAAAAAACAGAAAAAAGCATAAAATTTTTAAATTTAGAGCAAATTGAAAAACTTCTTTTGGCTCCGGATATTACGAGCGAAATTGGTTTAAGGGACCGGGCTATTTTAGAAGTTTTGTTTTCTACCGGCTTAAGGGTGGCGGAATTAGTTAATTTAAACCAGGACCAAATAAAAATAAATAATTTAAACGACGATTTGGAAATAAATGTTATCGGTAAAGGAGGAAAAATCAGACCGGTATATTTATCCCCTCGGTCTTTAAAAGCTTTAAAAGATTATTTAGAAACAAGAAAAAACGACGGAGAAAAAGCATTGTTTATAAATTATAAAGGCCCGAAAGCGGCTTTAAGGAGATTAACCACCCGCTCGGTGGAAAACATTGTCAAAAAATATGTTTTAAAATCGGGTATTTCTATTCCGGCAAGCCCTCATACCATTCGCCACAGTTTTGCCACTGATTTATTGATGCAGGGGGTTGACTTGAGGTTAGTTCAGGAATTTTTAGGCCATAGAAATATTGCCACTACTCAAATTTATACCCACGTGACTTCAAAAAAGCTGAAAGACATCCATAGCAAATATCATAGCGGCGAAAGAAAGTTCTCTGCCAAATAACTGCCAATAATCGCGGCGGTTTCAGCTCTTAAATTTAATTTTCCTAAACTAATTATTTTATGATTGTTGGCTTTGGCTAAAGCCAATTCCTCGTCCGTGAAACCTCCTTCTGGTCCGATAAAAACCCCCACTTTTTCAGCTTTTAATTTTCTTAATTCAGAAATATTCATTCCCCTTCTCTCAAAAAAAAGGTTTATATCATTGTTTAAAGATTCTTTAATCGCTTTTTCAAAAGTAAGAATCTTATTAAGGATTGGCAAAGAAATTCTTTCTGATTGCTCGCTTGCTTCTTTTATAATTTTTTTCAACCTTTCCTCTTTTAAATTTTGTTTTACTGTTCTTTTTGTAATTAAAGGCATAATGCTTTTGACGCCGATTTCCGTAGCTTTTTGGACAACCAATTCAAAATTTTCTTTTTTTAAAATTGAACAATAAAGAATAGTTTTTCTTGATAAAGACTCGTTTTGGTTTTCTAAAATTTTAAGGATTTTAATTTTTATAAAATTTTTATTTATCTCAACTATTTCTGCAAGGACTTCTTTTTCTTGATTATTAAAAATTATAATTTTATCTTTAGCTTTTAGCCGGAGAACATTTTTTAACTGGTTTATTAATTCTTCTTCGGAAAGGTAAATAATTTTATTTTTTTCAAAATTTTTTTCTATAAAAAAACGATAATTTTGCATAGTTTAAATGTTTAAATTTTCTTGCCTTATATCAAATATTCAACCATTTTTATTGGCTTTTTTCAATTTCCCTGTCCTCCTGTTAAAAAAGTTATTCACAATAAAATTTCTTGACACAATGAAGATTATTATAATATACTAATTCTGCGCGTAAAATGTTGTTATTGAGCGAAGGCCAAGCAAGATAACGACAGTCTGCTGAGCAGATCCATAAAACAGTCCTTTGTTTTTTGGCATTTATTTGTTAAAAACCAGAGGGCTGTTTTTTTATTAATTTTTATTAATTTTGTTTTGGGTTTTAAAAATTATAATAAAAGGGAGGAAATCCTCCCTTTTTTAGAATTAATCTTTTGCTAAAGTTTAAAGTTTTTCAGTTTCTGTTGCGTCTGCCGTAAGGGGCAGGCCTAAATGATTTAACCACTCCCCTATTTTTTTCTTTAGAATATTTTGCCTAAAGATTAATTTTTCTTTTTTGCCTTGAGGAACTTGAGGGTTTTTAAGCTTTTTGTCAATAACGATCAATTCTTTTGAGCATTCTCCAATTCTTAAAAGCAAACGTTCTGATTTTTTATTAAGAGTTGGCGCCAATGTTTTTCACCTCCTTTCTAAAATATTATTTTTGGCACAACCTTTGTTTGTTGTAAAGGTGCTTAATTAAAGACAAAAAAGCTATTAAATTTGATAATTTTTCTTTTTTGCGCTATAATCAGTATTATAATACATTTAAGGAATAATGGCAAGAAACGAAAAAAAATTAATAGGTCAATATCTGAAAGGCGACGAGAAGTCGCTGGAAGTTTTAATTAGCCAGTATTTAAAACCGATTTATAGCTTTGTCTATCGTTATGTTGGCAATGCTTTTGATGCCGAAGATATTACCCAAGAAGTTTTTGTCAGGATGTGGCAAAACATTAAAAAATTTGACCAAAAAAGAAATTTCCAAAGTTGGATTTTTGGCATAGCCAAGAATGCCGCTATTGATTTCTTAAGAAAGAAAAAAGCTTTGCCTTTTTCTGTTTTTGAAGACAAAAAAGGCAATAACGTTTTTTTAGAAACCTTAGCCAGTCAATCCCCTCTTCCTGATGCGCTTTGGGAAAAAGATGATTTTGCCAGTAAAATTGCTTCAGCCATAAAAAAACTTTCTTTTAAATACCAAAAAGTCCTTTCTCTTTATTACTACGAGAATTTAACTTTTAAGAAAATTGCTGTTTTATCGGGAGAGCCCTTGAATACCATAAAAAGCCAGCATAGACGGGCTTTGATAAATTTAAGAAAAGCTCTTGACGAGCTTTAATTAAAACCTTTTGAGTTAAAAAAAAGAATGCACCCAAAAGCATTCTTTTTTCGTATTATATTATAGGGACATTTATGGTTAATAATACAAAAAATAATAAAATTTTTGCCTCGGGTTCGCTTTTTCCTGAGCCGCCGGAAGATCTTTTGGCAAAAATAATGAAGAGAATCAAAGAAAAGCAAAGAAAACTGGCTTTAGAAAAAGTCTTGATAGTTTTTTCGCTTGGAACGGTTGCTTCAACGGGGGGTTTTATTTATGCCTTGAAAGCGATAAGAATCAATTTTTATGAATCAGGTTTTTTGCACTTTCTTTCATTGGCATTTTCCGATTCAGAAATCGTTCTTCTTTATTGGGAAAACTTTGTTTTATCCCTTTTAGAATCATTGCCGGTAATGAGTTTAATCCTGTTTCTTGTCTCTCTTTTTGTCTTAATGGAAATAATGAAGTTTTTAGCCAAAAATATTAAATTTATTTCTAAGCCGCCGGAATTAACCATTAATGTTTAAATTTTTTAAATTATGGATTTAAATAATTTTTTTCAATCAAAAACTTTTATTAAAATTATTTTTGCTATCTTAGGAATTATTATTCTTCTTTTTGTTTTTAAAGCTGGCATGATGGTCGGTTTTTTAAAAGCGAATTTTTCCTGCCGCTGGGGAGAAAATTATTATAAAAATTTTGTCGGTCAGCGAAATGGCACCAGAAATTTTTTTGATAAAAATTTTATAGGGCCCCACGGGGTTTCCGGTTCTATTATGGATATCAACCTTCCGGTTTTAACAATTAAAGGTTTTGATAATATAGAAAAGATGGTTTTATTAAACGAAGAGACCTTGATTAGGCGTTTTGAGGAAACCTTGAAACCGGAAGAATTAAAGATTAATGATGTTGTCACAATTATTGGGGCTCCCAATAGCGAAGGACAAATTGAAGCAAAGTTTATCAGAGTTTTACCGGAACCGCCGCCAAAAAGTTTTTCTTCCAAGGGTTTCCCTTTCTCTGATAACCATTAAAAAAAATAATTAAAAATTGATGAATATGATTAACAAGCTGTCAAAAAAGATAAAATTGCCAAAGACAAAAAAACAAAAAATTATTGTTGTTTCTGTTTTTATAGGGATAGCGGTTATTGGTTTTTTTGCCTACAGAAACTTAAAGGGCAACGGGAGCAGTGTTCAATATGTTTTAGCCGCGGTTGAGAAAGGGACAATTACTCTTTCTGTTTCTGGCAGCGGACAGATTTTTGCTTCTGATGAAGTTACCTTACAGTCAAAAGCATCTGGAGATTTAGTGTATTTAGGAGTTAAAAATGGTCAGTTTGTAAAAGCCGGCACCTTAATAGCAAAAGTTGATACCACCGATGCTCAGCAAGCAGTTAAAGACGCTGAGATTAATTTAGAATCAGCTAAGTTGAATTTAGAACAAGCGCAAACCTCTTCTGCTATAGATGAGACCAGTTTGAAAAGGCAGGCGATTTCTTATATGACGACTGCCCTTAATAATACCAAGAACGTGATTGATAGTTTTGAAGACATTCTTTTTACTGATATTACCAGCTATAATATGAATTCAAAGTATTTGGTGGATTATTATGCTAAGATAGTGAATTTCTACGCTCATTCTGATGTAAATTATGATAAAGTCATAAGAGCTAATTTTGAAATCATAAAACAAGAAAATAATGTAAATCAGGCGTTATTTTCCAATTTAGATCAAAACTCTACTTTAGAAGAAATTGAAAGCGTTTTAAATAGAATTGTAGAAACAACAAAAACTTTAAATGACAGCGTTCATTTGAGTTATCAATTATTGAATAGATACGACTCAATATTAAACGATAATAACCTTACCCCCATTCTTAATATTCGGACGGTTTCTTCAGACAAAAGCACCGTGTCATCTTTTGTGACCTCGGTAGATTCAAATACAACCAATCTTTTAACTATTCAAAAGTCCATCAAGACCTATAGGACCAGTCCTTCTGATGTCACGCCGTATGCAATTCGTTCTTTAAAACTGGCTGTAGAACAAAAAGAAAATGCCCTGGAAAATGCCAAAAATCAGCTGAAAAATTATTATGTTTATGCCCCTTTTGACGGTGAAATTTCAAGTGTTAGCGTTAGTAAGGGTGATAAGGTTTCATCAGGCACCAGCTTGGCAGTGTTGATCACCAAACAAAAAATAGCCAAGATATCGTTAAACGAGGTTGATGTGGTAAAAGTAAAAGAAGACCAGCAAGCCAAGCTTACTTTTGACGCTATGGATGATTTAAAAATTGAAGGCGAAGTTATTGAAGTTGATAATGTCGGGACTGTTAGCCAAGGTGTGGTTACCTATAATGTGAAAATTGGTTTTGACACTAAAGATGAAAGAGTAAAATCCGGGATGAGTGTTAATGCAGAGATTGTTACGGAAACAAAAGAAAACATTCTTTTAGTTCCTAATTCCGCAGTAAAATCTTTGGGGGAAAAATATTATGTAGAGATGTCGGGAGAAAATAATAATTCAAATTCTACCGGTAACGTTAGAACTGCTAAATCTAATTCAGAAGTTAACGCTCCGCGTCAGCAGCCGATTAAAATTGGCCTAGCCAATGATTCTTTTACAGAAATTTTAGAAGGGCTTAAAGAAGGCGATAAAATCATTGTAAAAACCTTAAATTCAACAAATCAACAAACTAAAAAAACAAATTCCAGCGCCAGTTTCTCTTCTCCGTTTTCTTCCCCCCAGAGAAATACTCAAGGAAGCGGAATGATGATTCCTCGTTAAAAAATATGATTGAGTGTAAAAATATAAGTAAAATATATAGAAACGGAATGGTGGAAACGATTGCTCTAAAAAAAGCGACTTTTACCATAAAAGACGGCGAATTTGTGGCGATTGTGGGGCCTTCCGGTTCTGGTAAATCAACTTTGATGCATATTTTAGGAGCTTTGGATGCGCCCACCAGCGGTGAATATTTATTGGACGGTCAGGATATATCAAAATTTTCCGATGACGAACTGGCTGATATTAGAAGGAGTAAAATAGGTTTTGTTTTTCAGTCATTTAATCTTTTACCAAGAGCAACAGTCATTCGGAATGTAATGTTGCCTTTGGTATATTCGGGTGTGCCGGTTCAAGAAAGAGAAATTCGGGCAAAAAAATCTCTTCAAAACGCCGGATTAGATGAATCCCATTTTTATCATCTTTCCAATCAATTGTCTGGCGGCCAAATGCAGAGAGTAGCTATTGCCCGGGCGCTTGTTAATAATCCCACCCTTATTTTAGCTGACGAGCCTACAGGCAACCTTGACAGCAAAACGGGAGAAATTGTGCTGGAAACATTTAGAAATTTGAATAAACAAGGCAAAACAATTGTTTTAATTACTCATGAAAGATATATTGCCGAGCAGGCAGAGCGAATAATTTCCATTAAAGACGGAGAAATTATTGAGGACACCATTAATGGAAAAATTAATAGTCTATCCAAAATAGTAAAACAAATTAAAGAATAAGGATTTATGCCTATTACGGATTTATTTAAAGAAGCTTCCTCAGCTTTATTTATTAACAAGATGCGCTCAGGTTTAACAGTTTTGGGGATTATTATTGGCATTGGTTCAGTGATAGCAATGATTTCCATTGGTCAAGGAGCGCAAGCTTCCATCGAGTCCTCTATTGAATCCTTGGGCTCCAATTTACTTATTTTGATGCCCGGAGCTCAAAGAGGTATTGGTTCTCAAATTAGTGCCGGTCGGGGATCAGCTCAGTCTTTAACTTCAGCCGATGCCGAAGCCATTAAAAAGGAAGTAGTCCTTGTTAAGGATATTGCTTCAGAAGTCTCAGGCCGCTATCAAGTAGTTGCCAAAGGAGCCAATACCAACACTCAAATCGTAGGAACGACAGCTTCTTATTCAGCTATAAGGAATGTTGAAGTAAGCGAGGGAGTATTTATATCTGATTATAATAATAAAAGCCTTAGCCGGGTGGCTGTTTTAGGGTCAACGGTTCGCGACGATCTTTTTGGAGAAAATTTTAATCCTCTTGGCCAGACTATTCGCATAAAAGGAATTAATTTTACAATAATCGGCATTACAAAACCTAAAGGCGTAGCGGGTATTAGCACTCAATCTGATATGATTTTTGTTCCCTTAAGCACAGCTCAACATTTCTTGTCCGGTAATCAATATTTGACTACTGTAAGCATTCAAGTGATTAACCAAAATTCAATGGCAGAGGCTCAAGAGCAAATTACTTCTTTGCTTTTAAATCGTCATCATATTTCCGACCCCCAAAAAGCTGACTTTAGCATTATGAACCAAGCCGATATTTTAGAAAGCGCTTCTTCTATTATTAACACTTTCACTATTTTTCTTGGTTCAGTTGCTGGCATATCCCTACTGGTGGGTGGTATTGGCATTATGAATATGATGCTTACCACTGTTACTGAAAGAACTCGGGAAATAGGATTAAGAAAGGCTCTTGGTGCCAAGAAAAGAGATATCATTTTACAGTTTTTGGTTGAGTCCATTATGTTGACTTTTGTTGGCGGAATTTTTGGGATTTTTTTGGGTTGGCTCACTTCTCTCGGCATTTCCAGATTTAGCGCTATCGTCACCAAAGTTTCATTTTTCTCTATTTTGTTAGGTTGCGGCGTATCAACGCTGACCGGAATTATTTTTGGCTACTATCCTGCCAAAAAAGCTGCCGACCTTAACCCTATAGAAGCTTTGCGCTACGAATAAATCTATATTTATATTTAAAATTAAAAGATAAAAAAGCGGGGCGCGCCGCCTATTTATTTAAATAAGTAATTGTTAATTGTAGAACCGTTGTAAGCGAAACCCAAAGCAAATACGGAATGTTAAAACATAGACGATTCAGTGGAGTTCAGGTGTGTCTATTGAATAAGCGTGCATATCACTGATTCTCCCAAAGTGAAATTAAATTTTGGATAAAATTTTTTGCTTCTTTTGTATCCCATTACTCTACTCTGGAGTTCCCCCAAAAAGTTTTAGCTGACTATTTTGGCAAACAAAATCATCTAAACTTGCTTTTTTGAGCCAATTAACGGTATTGCAGAAAGCGTCTTGATGACTTGTGTTAAAGTTTGAACTTGGGACATTGTAAAGCAAACATTTTTTATGTTTTGAAACTCCATTGTCATAATGGATCTTGGGGTAATTTATAACCTGTTTGTTATCGTTTCGGGTCCAAAAAATCATTCCCTCAACATAATCATAACTACTCATAGTTTTATATCGCCTGTATTGAGCACAAACAATAACATCGGCAGGCAATCTCCCATTATTTGCCTTTATCTTAATTGATTTATTGCCTTCGGTTATTTGGCTTTGGCCGTAATAATTTTTTAGAATTTTCAAAACATCTGCCCTAAAATCCAATAAGCGGTAAGTGGCGGAAGTTAACCCCAAAATTCTTTTTTAGTGTGTTTTTAACAGAGTCAGCGATTGCTTTGGCGGTGGTAATCGCGCCTTGATTTGCCCATGTAGTTAATTGTGATTCTGGTATAGCCATGTCTATTTTCCATTATTCAAACTTTTCATTTTTTTATCTATCTCGCCGTAAAGCTCTAAACCTGCTTGTTCAAAAACTTTTAGCAAGTCCTCATAAGTGTTTTTGCCACCGAGTAAATCCCAAAATTCTGGCCCGACCAAAACTTCTTGGTGCAAATCAAACAACCCCTGTAATGTCCAGCGTTCGTATGGCTTTGGCTCGTAAGGATTATACGGAATAGCAACAATGGTTTTAATGTTTGCTTTTGGCTTTTCGCTACCACGCATTGCAATCCAATCAAGCATTTGTTTCTTGATACCAGTAAATTCGTTGATGTTTGGCTTCGCAGTTTTTATCTCAAAATAATATTCTGTTCCGTCTTTTGTCTCCACAAAAAGATCAACGCGTTTTTTAAGTTTCTTTCCAAAATTGCCCTTATTAGCAACGGCTAAAACTTCTTTTGTTTCCTTTTCTTTGTTGGGCTTTCGCGAAGCCGAACGTAAATCACGAATGATACCGTCAATTTTTAAAACCGCTTCGCTACTAATATAACCTTCAAATTCTTTATATTGTCCGATAGCACGGTTTGCTTTTGGCTCGGCAATCATTTCTCCGACTTGCTCAAAAATAGAAGTGCCGAGCATTGTATTTACCGATTGAATAAAAGAAAATAACGCCATTCTATCCTTGCCCAGCAAGCGAAAATGGAAAGGCATTGAATTTGTTTCGGGGTTATAAGTTGCTAACTTCTGGCGAATTTTCTCTACCAAATAATCTTTTATTTGTTTGTTTTGTTGTGTTGTAAGTGCCATATTATTTTCCGTTTTTTAAATGAAAAATTATTTCCGAGTAGGGCGACTTATCTCTTTCGGTTCTATTTAACACTGGCCGCTTGAATTGATTTACAATTCTCATGCCGGATTGCTCGGCAATGGTCGGATAAAGATTATATTTATCATTGGCTACCAAGAATACATCAAAATCATCTGTTAAAAATTTTCTGCAATTCAATAAAACTTTTGTGATTCCTTCTACATAAGAAGCTCGCGCTTCCGTCCCTTGTCCTTTATAGAGCGGGCCTATTTCAAGCTCGTCTCTACGCTCAAAACCAAAAAGATCATAAGCATAGGCATGCTGTTCATGGTAATCAATTTGTCCTACATACGGTGGCGAAGTAAAAATACCTTTGATTTTCCGTTTTCTTAAAATCTCATAAAAGTTTTTATTTCGCTTCTCAATTTCTTTGAAAATATCAACAGTGCGGGAATCCGCCGGAATAACCGCGTAATATGAATTAGTTTTTAGCTTCGAAAAAGTTTTAAGCCGATAAAGCGTATCTGTTGCATAGCGGTCAAACCATGTCTTTATTGAAAAAAGAGGTTTGCAAATTTTTTTGTGCTTCCAGCAATAATATGTAGTAACTTGCGGCTCTTTTAGCGTGGCCAAGTCCGAGTGGGTTGTCGCACGGCACGACCTAATTGTGCGGCTTAAAATAACCGCCAAAATCTTTTTATTTTTTACATCTTTAATTTTCTTGATTTGCTCAAACGCAAAATCAATTTCTTTTTTAACATTTTTGATATACCACTTATCTAAAAAGTTTTTGGCGGAAAAGTGGTTAAGCTCAATGCTGTATTTTTTAACAAGCTCGTTGTAAGTTTTTAAAAATTCTTTCTCTTTTTCTATTGAGTATTTTCCCTCATTTATCTGTTTTCTTTGTACCTTGTATTTGAACTCCGGGCTGGGGAAATACTTGTTATTAAAATCAGCCATGCGAGTCAATAACTCATTTTCAAAAACGGTAACATTACTGTCCGTTTCATACTCGGCGATTACTTGTCTTATCTTTTTGACTTCGTTTTCAAGAGAAGCAAGATCATAATCAAGAAGTTTTGTCTCCGTAATCATGCAATTGAAATGAGATATATCAATACCGATTGAGTGCATGCTCATCTCATATGCTTGCACGAGAGTTGTCCCAGAGCCGGAAAATGGATCAAGAATTATATCGCCAGGCTTGAAATAGACATCATTTTTAAAATCGTCAGTGTGATTGTCTAAAAAATACTGGACAAGCTGAGGGATAAATTTGCCTTTGTACGGGTGTAAACGATGAACATGTTTTGTTGTGTCTTTTTCTCGCAAATGGTCAAAAGATAAAGCCCAGTTTAAATCATTGCCAAGCCGCTTTTTGTAGCTTATTTCACGCCAGCCCCGGTAAGATTCGTAGTATTTCTTTAAATCGTATATATCTACAAGCGCGGAATTTCCTCTGTTATGTTTTTTTATTTTCCCATACTGCAACAAGTACGAGATATTTGATTCGCTAATATCCCGTTTCAGAAAATCGCTTGCCCATTGGCTTGCTTCTTTAATTGTGAGTAGGCTTTTTGTTTGTTGCATATTTATTTAATCAAACCCTCAATATTAACATTAAGGGCTTTGGCTAATTTCTGAAGCGTGTCAATTGAAGGGTTGGTGATACCGCCCGACTCCAGTTTTATGACCGTGTTATAGGAAATATCAGCCAATTTACCCTGTGAAATAATTTTTCAAGCGATTTTTAAGATATCTTTTGCCATAAGTAGTTTTTAAGTAACTTTCTCTGTATGTTGCATCTTGTTGATTAAGACATGCTTCATAATAGATAAGTTTTAGTGGTTGTCTATTTTTTGTTGACGCTACTTTGTTCTGATAATGTTTTTTGAGTCTATTTTTTAAATCATGCGTAAAGCCAGTGTAGAGTTTCTTATCTTTTTCGCTTTGTAAAACATAAACATAAAACATATTTATTTCACAGGGTGAAGAAAGCCGGTCTTGCGACAAGCCCTTCTGTTTCCTTAATTTCTTTATGTTTTTGCCTATTGTTGAAATCTCTTTTGACATCGTAGTATCAAAATAATATTATGTATGTATAGAGTAATCCTCATCTATAATTATGATACAAAATTATTTTGATAACGTAAAGATAATTTTAGGGAGCTTAATTTCAAATGCCCGCGCACGGGAGGGATAGGACAAGGGCGACCTTCCTTTCTTTTTGTATTTCGTTCCCGCCGCCGTCCGAAAAAACGCTCTTGGGTTTCCACTAGGGGTGGGAAGCGGCTCGTTCCTGCGTCAGCAGGAAGACAAAGCCGCAAAATTCGCAATGTTAAAATTGGTCGGGCCGGCGGGAGTTGAACCCGCGGCCTCACCCACCCCAAGGGTGCGCGCTAGCCACTGCGCCACGGCCCGAAAAAGAAGAATAATAATAAAAAAAGTAATTACAAAAATTACTTTTCTTTAACAATAATTGCTTGTGCCGGACAATTTTCTTTTGCTTCCTCTATACAATTTTTATTTTTCTTTAAGTCAACTTTTGCCTTTATCTGAGATTTGCCATCCTGAAGCTCGAAAACTTCCGGACACAAGCTAATGCATAAACCGCAGCCAAGACACTTTTTTTTATCAACTTTTATTTCCATAAAAGTTAAGAAGCCATTTCTTTTAACATTTTTTTTCGGCACTTGGAGCATACCAACACTCTTTTTCCGTTTTTTGTTTTAATGAATTGCAGATTTGGTTTTTGGTGGTAATATTTTGTCGGATTGTATTGAGAATGAACTTTTTTATAATGGGAAGCGCTTTGGGATTTTTTGTTGCAATTAGCACAAATTTTAGTCATAATGGATTTTTATAGTTTTTTCTGATTTTTTAGTTTATCAAAAAAATCTTATTTGGTCAATAAAAACCCATAGATTAATCCTTTAAATTCAGCTTCTTTTGGCAATTCTGCTTAAAATCCCGACGCTTATTAAAGTGGTTATTAAAGAAGAACTGCCGTAGCTAAAGAAAGGCAGGGGTATACCGGTAATGGGCAGGAGTTTACACATCGCGGCGATGTTGATAAAGGCCTGAGTTGTTATAGAACAAGTTAAGCCTATAGCAAGAAATCTGCCAAAACTGTCTTCTGCGTTTTTAGCGATTTTTAAGCCGGTAACCAAAAAAATAAGAAAAAGGGTAATAACTACTGTTGAGCCGATAAAACCAAACTCTTCGGCGATAATGGAAAAAATGGCGTCAGTGTGACTTTCCGGCAGGTAATTGAATTTTTGAACAGATCTGCCAAAACCAACGCCAAAAATTCCTCCTGAACCGATGCCTATTAAAGATTGGATTATGTGGTAACCTTTTCCTAAAGGATCTTTTTGAGGTGAAAGAAAAGATGTTATTCTTTCGTAGCGGTAGGGAGATTTAATGATGACTAAAGCTAAAGCCATTAAACCGCTCAGACAGATGAATAGAAATTGCAAGGCGGTTAAACCGGCAGAAAAGTAAATCGCCAAGGTTGAGATTGCCAAAACTAACAGAGTTCCGGTTGCGGGTTGCTTAAAAATTATGATTCCGACTAAACCAATGGTGCAAAAGAAAATAATAAAGGGCCGAGAAGTGATTTTTCTTCTTTTAGCCGGCGGGTAATTGCTTAATAGTCCACTGATAAAAGCAATAAGAGAAATTTTTAAAAATTCCGCGGGTTGTAAAATAATTGGACCAATTTTTAGTCCCCTGCTGGTTGGCGTGCCCGGCGGATGGAAAGCAGGCAAAAAACACATTAATAATAAAAGAATATTTATTGCTAAAAGGAAGAAAGAAAGTTTTTTCCAAATATGATAATCTATTTTGGAGGCAAGCCAAGCTAAAATTACACCACCCAGCACCCCTTGAAGAAGCTGTCTCTTGATAAAATAATAAACATCGCCATAATCTTGTTCGCCGATAATAGCGGAAGCGCTCATTAGAACTATTAAGCCTGCGAGCAATAAAACCAAGCTTATTCCCAAAAGCAAACGATTGAGTTTTTCCGACATAATGTTTGTTTTTACCCTTATATTCTATTATATTTTTTTTATAAGCTCAAATGAGGTAAAATAAAAGCAGGGTTAAGATAACCAAAAAAGGTAAGGATAAATATGCTTAAAAAAGTTTTAATTATTATTTTTATATTAATTGTTTCTTTAGGCGGGTTTTTTGGGTTTTCTTTATTAAAAGAATCCCGGAATAAAGGCGTTTTAAAGGCGAAAGTTTACCCACCGGAAACGGTTTTAGAAATAAATGGAAAATCTTATTACAATGATTTTGGTTATTTTAAGATTGGATTGAAACCGGGTCATTATCTTGCCACTTTTTCTTTGACTGATTATTGTTCTTTGGAAAAAGAAATAAATATTGAAGCGGGCAAAACCTTGGATTTGAATCAGGTCTATCTTTTGCCCCAAAAAGTCAAAAGCGAAGTTTTGATTGGAGATAAGGAAATAAATCGTTTTTTTCTAATTTCTTCCGGCAATCGTTTAATTTATATCAATAATTCCGGCAGTTGGAGCGTTTTTGACAGAAACTCAAAACAGGAAGAAAAAGATTTTTTTAAAAATAAATCCTTACCGGAATCGCCCCCCGATTTTTCTTATAAAAAAGCCTTGGTTAATTTTGGAAAAAATAATTGGCAAATTATTTTTATTCCGAAAAGTTTAATTTCCTCCCCTATCTCTTTAACCAATGATTTTAAAAAAGTTTTAAGCCAGTCCGAGTTTAAAGAAAAGCAGACATCATTAAACATTCTTCAGGCAGAATTTCCGAGCCAAAATGAAGAAAGCGATAAAATTATTATTAGAACGGAAGACGCTATTTATCTTTTTGATTTTTTAAACGATGAAATTGAAAGATTGTATCAGGGAAAAAGTTCCCTTTTTGTCACTAATGGAGATAATATTTATTTTATAGAAGAGAGTGGCGTTTTTAGTCAAATTTCTTTGGCGGGAAAAAGAACAATAGAAAATTCCTTGTTCAGTTTTAATCCTCAGGATCTTGGCAAAATAAAAATTATTAAAGGCGAAAAATCAAAGAATTTCATAGTTATTGATTCAACCGGGAAAGCTTATTATCTTAATTTTGAGAAAAAGGAGGATTTGCCGGTGTTAATAGCAGAAGGCATTGAGGACGGAAGTTTTTCTTTTGATGAAGAAAAGATTTTACTGGCCGGCAAAGGTTTTGTAGAGGTTTTTGGACTGAAAGAAAAAATAAAAATTTCAGAAAAGTTAGATTTTGAGAATTCTCCTTGTTGGTTTTTGGATAATAATCATATGATTTTTCTTCAGCAGGACTCTCTTTACGCTTACGATTTTGCAAGTAGCAAAAGTTTTTTTATTGCCAAGGGAGTTAAGAATAATAATTTTTTCTACGACTCTTCGGTTAATTATATTTTTTATCTTTCTGACGACGGAATAATAAAGCTATCTTTGTAAAGTTGTTTATAAAATGAGAGGAAGAAGAAAAAAGAGAGGGTTTGTTCTTAAATAAATTAAGGAAAATTAAAGACTAAAGGTAATTAAAATTAATGGCTAAAAAAGAGAATAATCCGGAAGTTTTTATAAAAAATAAAAAGGTTCTATTAATGGGGCTGGGGATTTTAGGCGGAGGCGTAGCTACCAGCCGCTGGTTGGTAAAACACGGCGCCAAATTGACAATTACCGATTTAAAAAAGAGGAAAGATTTGCAGAGTTCTCTTTTAAAATTAAAACCTTATCTTGCAAAAATAAAATTAGTTTTGGGCAGGCATCGCGAAAAAGATTTTAAAGAAAATGACATAATTATTGCCAACCCGGGCGTGATTGTTCATAAAAACCATTTTTTAAAAATCGCCAAAAAGGAAAAAAAGCTAATTGAAAACGATTTAAGTTTATTTTTTAAATTTGCCAATTCACCAATAATTGCGGTTACCGGCACCAGAGGAAAAACTACTGTTGCCAGCTGGTTGAGCCAACTCTTAAGCCAGAAATATCAGGCATTTTTAGGAGGTAATACGCCAGAAAACCCAGTTCTTTCCTTCCTTGATGGTTTAAAACCAGAAAACCTGGTTGTTTTAGAATTATCTTCTTTGCAGTTAGAGTTGCTTAATAATGCTAAACCTAAAATAGCTATTATTACCAATTTATATATAGACCATTTGAATCGCTATGGCACGATGGAGAAATACGCGCAAATAAAATCAAATATATTTAAAAATCAGGACGCTTCTGATTATCTGGTTCTTAATTACCAGAATCAATGGACAAAGTTTTTCTTATCTTTAAAATCTAAAGGGAAAATTTATTTTGTTTCCTCCACCGCCCTTCCTTTAACAAAAAATGGAGTTTATTTAAAAGATAATAAGGTATATCTTCAGGAAAATAAAAAACAAATTTTTCTTTTTCCTTTGGGTAATTTTCCCGAGAAATGGGGTCGCCACAATGTAGAAAATTTAATGTTTGTTGTTCTGGCGGCAAAAATTTTTGGTCTTTCTTTACAGGAAATAAGAAAAGTTTTTAATCTTTTAACTCCAGTAAAATTTCGTCAAGAAGTTGTTGCTGAAACAAAAAATTTAACTATCATCAATGATAGCGCCGCCACTTCGCCAGAGGCAACCATAGCGGCTTTAGAAAGATTTAAAAATAAAAATCTTTATTTAATTAGCGGCGGAACAGATAAAAAATTGAGTTTTAACGGTTTAGCCAAAGCGATTAAAAAAAATATCTCCAACGGCCATCTAATTTTATTAGACGGTTCTGCCACTAAAAAACTTATAAAGGAGTTAAAAAAAGAAAAATATCTTCAAGAGTATTTTCTTTACGACTCTCTTGAAGAATGCTTTAATCAAGTTTTATTTTTGGCTAAAGAAAAACAAAGTAAAAGCATTGTGCTTTTTTCTCCAGCTTCCGCCAGTTTTGAAAAATTCAAAAACGAATTTGACCGCGGTGAAAAATTTAATCAACTAGTAAAACAATCCGTTAAATAAAAAACCAAAACATAATTCTTGGTTTTTTAATAAATTTTACTTTATTAGCTATTCAGTCGTTGTGCCATCAAATTCTGCTTCATTGGTTGCAGCTTCTTCTTTAGTGGCGCGGACAATGCCATCTTTATGATGAGCCGGAGAATAAATAGTATAAATTTTTAAGGCTTCAGTTTCAGAGGTATTAATAACATTGTGTTGAGCTCCTGCCGGCACGATAACTGCAAATCCATCTTTTACTTCATATTCATTATCATCAATAATTACTTTACCAAGGCCTTGCTCAAATCTAAAAAACTGGTCATTATCTGGATGAACCTCCATTCCAATTTCTTCTTTTGGTTTTAAACTCATTAAAACTAATTGGCTATGTTTAGCCGTATAAAGCACTTTACGAAAATTATCATTCTCGGTTGTTAATTTTTCAATGGGGCCAATGTATCCTTTCATATTTTTATTTAGTTTAATTTTTTTTATTATTTTACCCTAGCTTTTACTAATTGATTATATTAATTATACCAGATCTCCG
>Ga0172380_10003735_pt1 | contig 20466 bp, 18 predicted proteins | sample Leawe162metaG_FD_119747 | JGI IMG/M metagenome (GOLD analysis project Ga0172380, IMG submission 119747) | Leachate microbial communities from a municipal landfill in Southern Ontario, Canada - Leachate well 162 metaG | ecosystem: Engineered > Solid waste > Landfill > Unclassified | place... | reverse complement strand
TTTATCTTCATAATTAAATTATATCATTTTTAGCACCATCAAAAACCATGAAGGGATTCGAACTAAAAATACGTTGTAAATTATAGGTTTCAGCATAGGTCCGATACTAAAACCTGTTGGCGGGCTATGTGGGTTAAGTGCCCCACAGGTAAAGCATTGTAAGGCTATTCTAGCACCTTTTAGCTAGGTCAATTTAGGTATCTGGGTCGGGTAGTAAATCCTCCCATTTTCGCTACTATAGAGAGTAAGTCAATATACTTAATTATGAATATCGAAGAATTAGAGAACAACAAGTACTCGAAGAATAAATCAACAGAAAAGACTTACGTGGGTAAAGAATTTACAGTTAAAAATGTGGATGGTTCTACATCTGAAAAGAGATATGTGACAAAAGTGTTCGATATCGAAGATTTTCAAGAGTACTACAAGGATTTAAAAAATAAAAAGATTCTAAAGGTATTAAGAGAGGGGCAACGACAAGAGATTGTAGCAATTGTAGATAAAGAAAATAGAAGTTTTTCTTTGAGATTACAGAGGTTCACAAAGGATACGGGTGTGCCACATTGCCAGGCATTTAGCTTTCATAGTGGAGCCCTCATTAAGCTTATTGAGTTTATCGACTCACTAGGATTTATTGATTTTAGTAATAAAAGTTATTTTAATCTACATGATGCAGATATTAAAAAACAGAAACAATTTTGGTTAAATAATACTGAAGTACTCCAATATATTGAAAGGTTTGATTCTAATTTATTGAGAAAAATCTTTGAAAAGATACAAGATAAAGAAAAGCTAGAAATAATTCTAGACTCTCTTTCTAGTGTTGAAATTGAACACCTTGAGGCATCAATTAAGCAATCAACATATAAGACTGCTCTCGAAGATCTAAAAAGTATGATTGGTTTTGAACAAGATAAAACTAAGAGTATTGTCGAGGAGGTAAAAAATAGCGAGCGACTAAATAAATATTCTGCGGGACAACCAGAAAAAGTTTTCCAAAATTGGATTGAAGCAAATTTATGGATCTTTGGTATTGAATACTATAAAAAACACAACTGGAGAATCATTGACTCGACTCCAAATGAAAGCTCGGAAGCCGACTTGGTGATGGAAACTATGGATGGGTATATAGATTTAATAGAACTAAAAAGGCCAAGAACAAAATCGGACAAGATATTATCCTATGACAGTGACCATAAAAGCTTTTTCCCAGCTAGAGATCTTTCTCTGGCGTTAGGCCAGTGCTTACATTATTTAAAAAAGCTAGATGAGCAAAAGTCCACAGTTGAAACTAAAAATAGCACAAAGGTATTGCGTCCACGAATAAAGTTGATAATTGGAAGAAGTGCTGACTTTGACTCGCAAGAGTACGATGCTTTAAGGATGATTAATTCAAATTTAAGTCATGTGCAGATCATTACCTACGATGACTTAGTAAAGAATGGGGAGTTAATCCTTTCTTATTACAGCAGATAACTTCTCTGTATCTAAGGGTTTTACTTTGTGTGCAAAAGTTATTTGTACTTTCTTTTCTTTGCATTACGTACTTTTTCACGATGCTCTCTTCTACGTAAGTCCTTCTCTGCCTTTTCTTTTTCCCTACGCTCCATTTCTTCTGGAGGTACAATACGTAGATAGTTAACTATTTTGTAGTCTTTGATTGTTTCCATTGGATCACCGAAGCAATACCAAGGATACAGTCGTGACTCATTCTCACCCTGTTCAGGCAACTTTCCACGTTTGGATTCAAGTAGTTTCTTTGGAGGCAGAAAGTCCTTATTGTCTTTAATTAAATACACCTCAGTATGGACTTCTTTTCCATATCGACTTACAGTTCGAGCTTTCACGACACCATTCCGTACCCACTTACTAAGAGTCTGACTCTTTACATTAAAATAGTGTTCGAAGTCATACTTGCGATACCAACTATCCTCATTCTTTGCTAGCGATGCTGGTATCTCTTTATGGTCAATAGCCCACTGACATACCAAACATTTGATACCCCACTTGTCATACCAGTTATCTCCATCCGCTATAGTGTCTCGACAAATTGAGCAGGTATAAGAACCTTCAAGATGAAATCCTTTTGGGTTTTCTTCAAGCTTTTTAGCTCGTGCCTTTTCTTTCTCTTCAAGTTCCTTTCCCAAAGCACCCATCCGCTCCATGTTCCATTTCATCTCTTGGAACTTTCGACCTTCCTCGTCGGTGAGACAGAAGCGGTCACGGTCGGTAGCGAAGTTCTTGTCATACTCATCGTCTTTCTTGGACCATACATATTCATCAACTTCGACATGCTTACAACTAGAGCAAGTGTAAGTAGTGACCATCTTTATCTTGTCATCGATCATCTCAGCTTTTGTTGGGACACTACACTTGATACAGAGATGAGGCTTACTACGCCACTCTTCACCATTATTAAAAAATGCCCGACGTGGTAAACACTTGTTCGGACACTCATACATAAAAAGGATTCTGTCTTCCTTACCTTCATCACCATGCCAAAGCTGTCTTGAATCAACCTTAAGCTGATTGCGACAGGTCAGGCAACGGATGTCTTCTGGTGGATTGGCTGATTCTAGAAACTCGTCTCTTTGACGGTCTCTGTCCATCCAGTCGTTTATAGTCCTATCTCTATTAGCCCAGCGTTCACCTTTCTCAAAAATGAGCATGAGTTCATGTGCCCAATCACTAGCCGCTTTAGCTTCTTTTTTGGTTATACCTTTTGCTTTAGGAGGGTTTTCACCTTTATAGCTCTCAATACGGCGGCACTTTTCTACCGTGTGTTTATCGTATAAATCAACGTAGTATTGTCTAGTTTTTAGATACTCCATTACTAAATATTGTATTCCTCTCAAAAAATATTGCCAGACCCAAATGCCAAACAATGCCAATTCCTAGGAGTTTTGATTTTCTGTATAAAAACGCTCAAAGTGATACTATTTAGCTATGAAAAGCATGGTAGATAAGGAGCAAAAGCTGTATGAATCCATACAGCAAAATAGTCACTCCACAAACACTTTCCTGACTGCCTTTGCTGACTATTTTAGTTTTTTAGTTACTGATGGATTTACTTTGATTGAACATTTAGCACCAGCAGTAGTAGCCAGAGAAAATGATCTCAAAGCACTTCAAAATAAATACGATGAGATTGTTCAGAGTGCGGGTAAGGCAGTTGAAATGCTTGATGCTATAGTTGAAAAGAATGATCTAGAAAGTAATGCCCTACTTGTTGATCGGATAAGTTGTCTTCGGACGTTTGCGACTCATAACCACCATGGTTCAAATGAACATCCGCTAGGCTCAAATGAACTTGAGTTACTTGATGCAGTAAAAGAATTGCAAAGACTAGGGTATGAGGATGAAGCAATGTCATTTCTCAACGAGACTTTTAATCCTGCTAAAGATATGAGGAGTGATAATTTAATTTCGTTTGAAAAGCGAGCTGACTTTTTAGGACTTCACAGAACATTTCATGATCAGGATGCCTTGTCTGTATCTTGTGCATTAATGCGAGGAGTGAAGCTGTATCATCAAATGTTGAATTTTAATGATGACACCAAAATCACATTGAGTGAATTTGTAGAAATGATGCAGAAACCAATAGCTCGTATCACATATATAAATAAAATTAAACAGACCACCCTTAGTGCAACAAACGCCTACCCTCAAGCAGGGATATCACAAGACTTAGGTCGTCTACATAACAGTATTGTCTTCGCTCTCTCTGAAATACAACAAGCGAAGCTGTTCGAAATTAAGCAGGACCGTATATATTTTAAGAATAGTAAACTTTTATACAAAACAACAAACAAGGGTGATGACTACCAATACATACAACTGTTTAAGAATGTTATTCGATATATGCCAGAGGGTGTCATTGAATTAAATATAAATGAATTCATCAAACTCATACCAGACGGAGTAGAAAATGATCCTGAAAAATATCGCACTCAACTTATCGGAAACAACACAAGTTTTGAGCAACTACTAAAGAAACATGAAATCATAAATTCGCACCCAAATGACAATCAGCCAATCTTCAATATTTCTCGTACGAGTATCAGATTCAACAATTTATACTCATTGGAGTAGTGTGGAGGAAAATGGCTGTGGATAAGCTTAAATACCACAAGACACTTTCTACTTTTTCTAAAGTTTCCTCCAATTTCCTCCATTTTGGAGGTTTATTTTTAGGTGCCACCATAAGACTTAACACGTATAACAACGTGCCTAAATATAAATCTTATGAAGACAAAAAAGATAACGTGGTCATCCACCACTCGTAAGGTACAAGACCTTACACCTAACGAATACAATCCACGTAAAGTTAGTGGTAACCAAAAACAAGACCTGCAGAAATCGATTGAGACATTCGGTGCGGTAGTGCCAGTAGTTCTCAATATTGGTTCACGGGCTGATGTCATCATCGGGGGCGAACAGAGAATAAAAATATACGCTGACCTGGGATACAAGACAGTCGAATGCATGATCCCTTCTCGGGAACTGTCACTCGAAGAAGAACGTGAGCTGAATCTTAGACTCAACAAAAATACTGGCTCATGGGATGACGAGCTATTAAAGAACTTTGACCTGTCTGTTCTACTTGATGTTGGATTTGAGGATGACGAACTACAAGATTTTTTCGATGACGTTGAATTAGCTGAAGATGAATACGATGTCGACAAAGCAATTGAAGAGATGGTTGAACCCCGAGCAAAGGCTGGTGAAGTGTGGCAATTAGGAGAACATCGCTTACTTGTTGGAGACTCTACTGATAAAGAGCTCGTATCAACGTTTATGGGCGAAACGAAAGCCCACTTCATCTTTCAAGATATGCCCTATAACATCGGTTTAAGCTACGACAAAGGAATTAGTAACCAGAAACAGTATGGTGGAGGATATTCAAGTTCAAAGGACTCTATGAGTGATGAAAAGTATTTTGCTTTCATTGAAGCAAGCATTGATACAGCAAGAAGTATTGCTCTTACTGATGCTCACTATCTGTATTGGTGCGATGCTAAGTATATTGGAGAAATTCAGGCACTGTATAAACAACACAAGATACTCTTCAGACGAATCTGTTACTGGGTAAAAAATAATCAAAACATGACGCCGAAGGTTGCGTTTAACCGAGTACACGAGCCCGCAATTTACGGCACAACAGGTAAAGCCTACCTCAACAATAGTCTTAAGAACGTGAACGAAATTCTTAATCAGGAAGTCACCACTGGCAACCAGCTCCACAACGAGCTCTTAGACATGATCGATCTTTGGATAGTGAAGCGAGATGATGTGCAAAGTTACCTCCACCCAACCCAGAAGCCTGTTGGTCTAAACGAAAAGCCACTCAAGCGATGTACTGCTCCAGGTCACGTTGTCTTCTCTGGTTTTGGTGGTAGTGGTAGTGATTTGATTGCTTGCGAGCAATTGCGACGTGTCTGGTTTGGAGTAGAGCAAGACCCCGTATTCGCGAGCATCATCATTGACCGCTGGGAGAAATTTACCAAGCTAACTGCTAAGCGAATATGAAATCTATAACTACAGGAGAAATCTACTCTGTTGGCGAACATGTGGTTGCCTGTGGCGACTCACTAAACAAAGACTTTGTAGCGATGGTTGTCGGTACACAAAAGATTCAATCTGTTGTGACTGATCCACCTTATGGAGTAGCGTACGTGGAGAATAAAGTAGGCGTAGCTGAACTTGGTAAGAAAAACGCCAAAGTGATTAAGGGTGACCATATACAAAGTGAATATGAGTACGCTCAGTTTACTCAGTCATGGATCGAGGCCGTTTTGCCACATCTGAACCCATACAACACCTTCCATATCTTTAACTGCGATAGCATGTTTCTAGCTCTTAGAACTGGTATGTACAGCGCAGGACTACATTTCAGTCAGATGCTGATATGGATCAAAAACCAATCGGTAATGGGTCGTATGGACTATCTGCCTCAGCAGGAGCTTGTTGCCTATGGTTGGTATAAAAAACATAAGCGAGTAAAAGCTCAGATGAGTAGTGCCATATTCCATCCTCGACCACAGAAGTCAAAACTCCACCCAACGCAAAAACCAATTGGGCTACTACGGAAACTAATTCAAAACGTCACTAGTATTGGCGATGTGGTGTATGACGGATTCTTAGGAAGCGGAAGTACCGCTGTTGCTTGTGCTCAGTTAGGTCGCGTTTGTATTGGAATTGAACAGGACTCTGAGTATGTAGAAATCTGTCTAAAGCGACTAGAAGAGCTGACGAAGCAGAAGCGAGTATTAATCACAGAGCATGAGCGGACAGTCTAATGAAAAAAGAAATACTGGTGTCTATCGCAAACAGGACTTTGCGGCCTATGTGACGTGGAAGTCACTACCGACATTTCTGCGAGGTCAGCCTGATGCGGTACTACGAAAGATGGGCATTGATGACGACATCACGATTGAACTATTACAAATCAAGACCCAGAAAGATTTCGCTTCACACTACAACGTCAAAGACCTAGGCACACTCACTGACTGGAATAAACGGATTGAAGACGAGGGATTACTTGAACATACCTATACATGGGCTAGAAAACTAACGCCAAACGTGGTGCTGGCCTTGTATAAAAATGCGACCAAGCACGGTAAGTCAAAGGAGGTAAAAACTTGGTTTGAAATAATCGAAAACTTTTAGCTTATGAATGAAATAAAGAAAACTCTAGACTTAGCTGAAGTTAATGAAATTCTCTCCGATGCTCTGCTTCAAGTAGCCGCTCGGAAGATTTCACCTAAGCGGGCTCAGGTCATATCTAGGATAGCGTTAGCCTTGTCCAAAAACATTACTAGCATGGAACTCAAACAGCGTATTGATGTGCTGGAACAAATGCTTACTCAAAGAAAGTAACTATGAAAGATATTACAAAACTACTGGCTAAAGGAAATTTAACCCCTCGGGAGCGAGTTTTGTTAGTGATACGAAATGAAGCTCATGAGCGGAAGACTGGGAAGAACCTTGTTACTGAAGCTGACATTGTAGCTCTGACAACGAGTTGGAAACCTCGTGATTATAGAGAGGCTGAGCAGTACAACAAATATCTAGAGGTTTGGAACATGTTCGGCCGTCTCGAAATAGACATGCAGACCTCATACTTGGTGTCTCAGTTATCTATTTCTCGCTTGGAGCAGATTGCTCAAATGTTTTACTACAAAAGGGATAGCCTAGAGCAACGCGAGCATTTTCTTAGTCGAGTGATTCCAGATGATCACACCAAAGAGTTTCGTAACTTCTTTTTACAGCATTCTGGTTTTGAATACGACAGACTGGTACATCTGTATACATTCTATTCATTACCTAAGAAACTTCAGCAGGATATATTACTGCTCGATCCTTCTGTAACATCAGACCACTCATACTTTTTAGCTGAAGAGCAACTAGCCCATATCCTTACTGGTAAGCAGTCACTCTCAGAAAAGGAAGTGGACGTTCTAAGTAAGATAGTTATCGACTCAGTCCCTTGGGGGCAAGAGGCAAATTTTAGTGTAGTAAAAATAAGCGTTAAAGAGGTCATCTTCAAAACTCACTTTGCTGGCTACTCATTACTTAACTTTGGGAAGCGATTAGCTAGTCGAAACAACATTACATATAAAACTGAAGACGAACTTCATGTTGAACTTGCTAAGCTCCCTGACCTGAAATATAAGCTTGAGGGTATTGTTCGGGACACCATACGTGAAGGTCTATTTTTTAATGAATATACACCGCTATGCAACAGCGCGGGGCATCTCACTTTCGAAGGCGAAACCGAACTCAGACACGATGAAATTATGCGACGCTGGATAAAGGCTAAAGATAAAACAGTAAATCTGCTACAGCAATATATTTCTAGTGGTGACCTAGTACTTAAAGAATGTCCGACTAAATTTTTTGAAGTGTATCTCAACAAGACTTTTATAACTGGAGAAAGTCTTGCGCAATCAAATATACAACTACCATTTGTGGATGATTATCAAAATCAAATTACTGACTTAATGATGTACAGTTATCCAGCTTTTCTAGTCCATGAATCGTCAGTATTTGAGAGCTACAGTCATCTACTAGCTTTCAAGGCTATTTCTGAGAGAATGTCAGAAATCGTTGGAGAGGACTTGAGTGAGAAAGTATTAAACCAACTTGCTGAAATTTCAGACTCCATCAATACTCTAAATTTTTACCTGCGGCACACAGATGACCATATACAAGAGGTTATTTATACTAAAAGAAATATTAAGTACCCAATACAAACATTCCTACCTGACCCAAGTATTACAATACAAAACCTCATTCCAAAACAGAATGAGGGTCTAGAAGTATTTACCGAGGAGTTGAGTAAACTACGAACTTAGGTAAGTTTCTCTGTATAGTCACAATCTGGATATGTGCTACAGCCTAGAAAAGCACCATACTTGCCTCGACGTCTCACTAGCTCACTTCCACATTTTGGACAAACTGACGCTTTTACTTCAGGAATATCAGCATCCGCCATCTGCATGTACTCCATTAACTTAAACTTGTCGATGAGTTCAATTGGTTTATCCTCAGCAAACTTCTCAGCATCAAGAGTGAAAACGTTGGTGGTAATAAAATACCCTTTTCCTCCATCTACTCGATCTGCAATGGCTCCATAAAAATCACGTACCGCACTGACTGGAACTTTTGAGGTGATGAATTTCTTGCACTGGATGTAGTGAACATGACCGTCTTTTTCAGCTTCAACATCTACACCACCGTCACCCTTGCCACCCGTAACTCTAGTTTCATAGCCAAGAGATTTAAAAAGTACTGCGATATATTCTTCAAATTGTGTAGGGGTAAGTTTCTGAAGATCTTGCACTTGCTTCTTTCCTAAAAACCATTTGATCTTACTTCGCCGACTCATGAGGTCAATCATCACTCGAAGTGCGAGTGCGAGCAGTGCTACACCAATCATCGTGAAATATAGCTCTTTCATCTCCCACATGCCTGAGAGTATTCCTTTGATGATGTTTGATGTAGAAAATTCCATACTTAATATAATAACAGACGACTTATGACTGCTTGAGCACCTTCCATATCTCAACCATCGCCAAAGTGTCCAAGTGACAATACTTTAGGAGTGCAGTTATCTTTCGCTGAGCCTCTTCATCTGAATATTCGCCAGACACGATTCTGTTCCATGTATCAGCAGCGGCACCACCTTCTTGTATCTCTAGTTCTTTATATGAAAGTTTAGGCACAAGGGCAGGTAAAACGAATTTGATAGATGACTTTCCAAGAAAATCTGGATGCCAATACACTGCGGTTTTTCCATCAAATGGCTCAATTAGGTCAACAATTCTATCTTGCACGCTAGTGATAAATTCTTGATACTGAGGTAGTCTTTCAGCAACCTGATTATTGATACCCTTCTCAAACTTTTGACTCCAAACAAGAACAGTCCCCGTAGGTGGTAAATGTTCTTTTATGGCCTCTACAAATCTTTCGTCTGGATTTGAATTTTCTGTATGCAGAAATTCAGCATGAGTCATTTCACCACCTTCTTCTTCAATGATATGTAGCGAGAACTGAAAAGGTATTTGTTGGTAAGGATGATAGCCTGAGTATCTTGGCACTGCAGAAGGAAATGTTTCGTAATCAATAAAAGCTAGTGGGTATTCCAGTCGTTCAAGAAAAGTATCGACACCCTCGGAATCGATGACAGTTCTACCTGACTGAGCCACATCCACCTGACGCCTTTGATTATCGGAGAGTTCAAAATCGTGAGGGACCTTATGGATATCTATGATTTCACTCTCAATCAATGCAGTGAGCTTTGTAGGACTATTACCAATTCTAGAAATTTGATGGACAGAGTAGTCGGGAATATCAGGATTTGAATACCAGAAAGTTGTACAGTGATTGCTCTTAGATTTCACCCAGCAGTCACAATGACCAGATGGCTCTTGCTCACGATTAATATATTCATGAACGCCTGCCATTTGACCTTCTATATCAGACACAATCTCCTCTACATCTTCCGTAATTTCTTTAGTTATAAAAAGTTCTTCAATTGAAAGGTCTCCAGAGCGAACATAAGATTTATCTAGGCGAACTAGATGTAACTTACCAACAGGAATAGATAACGTATCCATTACAACCTTCTGGAACGCGACGTCGTTTTTGTACTCTTCAGCTCGACGACCGCCTTCTCCTTCATGGGTAGCAGTAGAAGACTTTACTTCGTATAAATCGTAAACCTCATTCTTGTTGTTCCAGACAATGATGTCAGCAATAGCCGAGTATTTATCAGTTATAAATACAGGCTGATATATAACGGGATTACGATTAGCAATTAGCTCTCGAGTAAGAGAGGCATCATGACGATCCTCGACCAATACACCTCCTGGAAACAGCTCTCTAGCTAAGGCATCAATTTCATTACCAGTATCAATAATATTTAGTTCGAAAGCCGATAGTTCTTTTGTGTGATAAATATCAGGCTTATGTACTTTCAGCCAAGCATTTTTATTGCATCCTTTAGAAATCAAAAAGTCAGTTTTTGTGAGAATCATAATCGGTCTTTTAAAGTTCTTTGATAAGTTTTTAGAGCGTCATAAAACTTGTTTTGTTCTTCTTTACTCAGACTCTCTTTAATTAGATTAAATGTTTCTTGAGCCTCCCTCACTTTAAGTTTTGTCTTTTCTGAGCCAGTTGCATATCTATCTGGGTTAGCTATAAAACTATCTAGTTTATTTTGTTGAGAACTTGAAACTCTAGTCACTGTATTTTCATTAGTGAAAGCAGGAACTTTTACAGTCTCAGTTGTAGATTGTTTAGGAGTAGATACGATTCTATTCTTAGATGAAAAAACATCAGTACGCATGTGTGAATGTCCAAATTTTTTACTATGACAATCAACACAGACAACTTCTAAATTACCAGCATGAACCACCCCTCTTCTGCCATCTTTGTGATGTACGTGTAGTAGATTTTTATTTGTAGAACAATCTAGACCGCACGAGCTACATGTCCAGTTAGCTCTTTCTCGTAAAGATAATGAAATTTGATTCCAGTTCGCTGGGTAATCAACTGGGTACATTGGATTGCTTACATCTAGCAGATCCTGTCTGCCGTACATATTAAAGAATTTCCTGATATCCATATCATCGCGCTCGTAATAAAGATCGGATGGAGCGACAATGCCTTGCATTTTAGTTCGGCAATTTATACAGGCAGGTAGGTGTTCAATACCTTTTTTCCCTTCACCATAGTCAACGGTAAAATCATTATTATCTAGATCTCCTTTCTTCACATACCTTGCTTTACGCCCGTTATTATCCATCCGCTCAAGCGTAGTGCACCAAGCTACATGAAATACTCGATTTGGCTTACCCCAGTGTGAGTTAGCAAAGTCATGAATATAAAACACAAAAGGCTTCCCATTTTCATCAATGAGAGGATCGTCTGATCTCCAAACCTTTTTATACTCAAGAATTTCTGCATCAGAGATTGGTTCACCCCGATCAAATTTACCAGCAATTACAACCAGCTCTTTTGGTAGCAACTTCCAGTTCACACTTAGAGCACCTATTTTTTCTTTACTCAGAGAAAAAGAACTTGAGATGTTTGCTATCGCTTCTTCAAATTCTCTATTTCCCATATGTCATTCTACTTAATAGACAATGCCTCCTGAACACGCCTGAAGTCATCAGTCATCTTCCCAGCAATACTAGCTAAATGACCGCCGAAGTCTTGAAGTGTCTTCTGATTAATCTCTTCAAAGTTTTGTAGGGTTTCAGTATTTTTCTCTTGCATGTTCTTCATCGCGGTATCCGAAATAGCGTTTATATTCTTTGAAATATCTTCTGCGTGAGTCTGCATGTTTAGTATACTTTCTTCTACAAGAGATTTAATTTCAGTTCGAATTGTATCTCCGCTTCCACTCAGACTTTCAGCTAGAACTTTCATATTTTGTGAGAAACCAACTGTTGACTCAAGCATTTGGTTCAAATTTTCGACAACCACCTTAAGCTCTTGATTAACCTCAGATATATTCTTATTATTTTCTGCAATTTCAGAAACCTTATCGGATGTATTTGTAAGGCTGTCTGAAGAATTCTTGAGACTCTCTTGTGCAGCCCCTAATGCTCCAGTGGCTTCTTGTACTGTAGTTATATAGTTTTGTTGCCATTCAACCAGAGAACGAACGGAATCACTGAGCTCTTTGAAACTCTGACCTAACTGATCGTTAATCTTGGCATTGAAATCTTCCATCACTTTGTTTATTGCTTCGATCAACTGCTCAATATTGTTCTTTGCCATTTGGCTTGCAAACTCATCAAAAGCTTTTTTAAGCTCGTCTTGTTTGTCGACAATACTTGTACGCATCTTCTGAATTTGGGTGATAAGAGTTGAATCATTATCGCCAGAGATATTACTGTTCAATTTAATGAGCTCTCCATGTATTGCTCGCAGTAGGTCAGTATCAGAAAGATTTTCGTCTACAACTTCCGCTTTGATCAGGTAGAGTCTAGGAAAAAGACTGGTTACAAGTGCAGTTCCAATACCAGCAACCGAGGTAATGAAGGCAAGTTTTAATCCACCAATAAGTTGTGGAATGGTAGTGCTAATATTCTCTACGTCAAAATTAGAGAGACTGATGAGGATACCAACAAAAGTACCAACTATACCCATTGTAGTAACAGTAGTTTGAATTTCGGCTGAATTCTTCCAAAACCTTAGAACATAAGGACTAAACACAATAATAGCGGAAACTACAATTGAAATTAGGAAAATAATAGATGTTGTATCGCTCATAATTTAGTTATTAATATCTTGTTTAAAAATTTCGTCAATCAAACTCTCACTATCCGTTAGGATACGGAATTCAACCCTTCTCGAATTTGGGCTAATAGGAGCGTTTGTCACGTATGTATACTGGCTGTTTTGGTCTAATGTTCTACCATTACCCAAACCGTTGGCACTAAACCAAAAGCGTAATTTTCTCTGGTCTGGTCCTTCTAGGCTATTGAAGAAATTATTTTCTAAAATATATTCTAGAACTGCATTAGATCTATCTTGAGATAGTTCAATAGTACTCATGTATGTAGGGTGGGCTGAAGAAACATCAGCTGTGTGACCCTCGATTCGGACCTCCTTAATCCGTTCTTTATATTCCTGCTTATTAATAATACCAATATATAGAGGAATAAACTCACTTAAGATGTTTTTATATCCCTCTGTTAAATTAGCTTCATCAACACCAAACAGAAGGTCAGGATTTTCAAACTTAATAACAAGATCACGTGTGATAGCAATACCCCAAGCATCTTCTTTTGAACCAAAGGCATCTTTTAGGTCTGTGTAAATATCGTCTTTGATTTCTTGATATTCAGCTACCGACTGTTGTCTCTGTTTTTGTTCTTGAGTAATTTGCATTGTGACCAATACTGCAATCAGTAAAAAGATGAGCATGAGACCTGTCATCATGTCTGAGAGAGATATCCAGTTTGAGGCTTGTTGGTGTGACATATATTAAATAATTTTATCTATTTCCTTCATAACCATGATTGTTTCATTTAGTGAGACAATCATTTTTTCGTAATTCTCAAACTCAGCTGAGCTCAGTTTTTTGCCTTTGCGGTCTTTTAGATATTTCTGCAATGGCTGATAACCACCAATATAGAATTCCCATACTTCTTTAGGTACACCGTCCCAATATTGGGTATCGTTTATATATACACGTTTATCTTTAAAAGATAGCTTTTCCACTAAATCTGTTCCAGACTCTGGAAAAGTTGTAATTGGAGTATGTACTAGGGGGCTTGTTAGAAGATGTAGTTCTCTTAACTTTGTACCCAACACAACCATTTTTTCAAACGTTTTTTTGTCTTTTGGATATTGCACGCGTGGAAAATCTGATTTTAAAAACTCGCAATATTTTTCACGGTAATTTGGTGAGTGGAGATAGGCGTACACATAATCAAAAACATCTTCAGGCATTACTTTACCAACAATAATCTCAATTTCTTTAACTATGTCTAAATTTAAGTTTGATATTTTTTCATCATTTTCGTAAAGAAAAAGTGGCATACAGTAACCTCTTTCCCGACTACGGTTTGAGACATATGAATCGTCGACTATAGTATTGGTTAGTAGAACATGATCCCAGGTAGATCCTATTCCTTGCCTGCATGTCATCAAGCCAAGATTATCCCTTCCTATGAAGTGTTTCATTACATCGAACCGCGGTGAATTTATCCAACACTCTGTTTTTTTGGTATAAAACATGTACCTAGTATCAAATGGGCGATAAGAAATCTTAGATGGAGGATTTTCAGACGCTTCTCTTAACTCACTAACTCTTTCTTCTTTTTTAGACTTACGCTGATCCTTAATACCAAAGGTAGTGTAGGGATTATCAGAGCTCAATATTTTTTCAGTTGTCTCTCGTAGAGTTTTTTCATCTTCAAATATTGAAAGGCGGTCTATGGCTGTCACTATGCCGGTAGTATTTTTTGAAAAAAGTTCTGCAACAGAAAAACCTTTCTCGTAATCTGAACGACCCTCGCCCTCAACCTTCCACACATCAGTTTCCTGAGGTAACTTATTCCATAATATATTTTCAATACTTCCTTCATTAAGGGCGCTGAACTTCTCAGCTCGTTTTCCATATATGTCAGCCTGATTGATGGTAGCTAAGGGTTTTTTACCCTTAGTGTCTGACTGCTTTTTAACACCAAAAATAATAGAAACACCAGTTTTAATATCAAAAACATTTTTATCCTCTGATCCATCAGGAGAAATTTCTTTCTTATTACTATTTCCATGCAAATCTAAAACATAAATCACATCAAATGTATCTCGTAACTTCCACCGCATTCCTCTGAATGTTGGATTATCAATATAACCGTGCGATGTAATCATTCCGAGTATACCTTCACCATTTTTCTCAATCATGCTTTCTCCAAATCGAAGGAACTTAACATAATCGTCATCTAGCCAATGTTTTCTTTCTTGTAGTTTTTGCTGACCTCCTGGCTCCACTTTGTATGCATCGTTATTTGTGTAATGCTTATTCTGGGACACGCCAGAATAAGGAGGATTACCCATTACTACCATGATCGGGGTATCATTCTTCACCTCGGAGGCTAGTCTGCTTTCTTGAGCAATACTATCTACAACACCAAAGAGTGAGCTGGTAAGGGGTATGTCATGCGCATCATCAAGGGTGTTACTTAAATACACCCCGAGACGCTTACTGAATTTATTAACTCCACTTTTTTTGAGGGTCATTGCGAGCTTAAGGTGAGCAATGGTGTAACTTGCCATCATAAGTTCAAAACCATGCAGGCGAGGTAATAAATCATCTTCTACGTAGGCGTTCCAACGACCCTGATTGGCTTTCTGTGACTCATGAATATGATTAACTGTTTCATTGAGGAAAGTACCAGTACCTACTGCAACATCAAGCATTTGCACACGATGAATCTCACGAATATCTTTAATATTTTTCCCTCGGTCATCAACATGTGTTTTTGTTACAGATATCTTTTCGTTGTCTGCCAAACCTTTAACAATACCAAACTCCTTCTTAAGAAGTTCGTCTATACCTCGAATAATAAATCTAACTACAGGAAGTGGTGTGTAGAAAACACCCATCTCCATCTTTTTAGAAGGGTCGTATTCTCGAAGGAAGTCTTCATAAAAATGAATCACAGGGTCTGGACTCTCGTGGTCTGCACCAAATAAATCGGTTGTTTTGAAGTAATCCTCCATCAAAGCCTTAACGTCTGCGTGAGTAAATACCTCACAAAGCTCATTAACGATAAGTTCTAAACGACGAGGGAAAGAAGTGCCCGAAATGTGATCAAAGAAACTCTTTAAGAATGGATTGGTAGCAGGTACCAGCTCTCGTGCCTCCTGACGACTAAAGCTCTCGAGAGTATCGTCATTGTATCGAGCTGCAAAAAGTCCATACACCAATGTTTGGGCGTACATATCAGCAAAATCTGCATCAGAGAAGTTTTCAATCAAATGCTCCTTAATAAACCTTCGCATCCTAATTAGCTCATCTTTATCAGTACTTTCAGTTTCAAGAAAAGCAATCACGTTATCTCTGATACGCTGCGCCTTACCTCCCATAATTTTTGCTAAGTGTCGACCGCTTTTGATCGGCTCTTTCTGACTGTCTGTAAAATCTTTAGTTGTCCGAACAAGACGTTCAGCATTCTCTGCCTTAGGGGAGATAGTGCGAGTTTTAGTGTGAACATCACCAAGTGATATCGAGTCGTCGTACCGCTGGCCATTCCTGAAAAAACGAAACTCAACGTAATCACTAATAATTAAGTTTGTGTATCCGAAATAACGATCGGCTTGATTAGAGTTTTCAATTTTATTTAAATCTTCTCCAACCTTCTTAACTTCAATATATAAAAGTGGAACCTTGTTCTTGAGGACAATATAGTCTGGTTTGTTGCCGTTTATTGCTCGCTGATCCTGCTGAATAAAATAGCCCTCTGATTCGGGGAATATAGTAGCTAAGTAGTTTTGAAATGATGTCCGATACGAGTGCTCAGAACTATTTTCATCTTCAAAGTACTTGGCTATCTCAGAAAGATAGTCATTTACTGAGTACATACAATATTTATAGCATAATTAGGCTAAATACGCTTATATATCTACGTGAAATCACCATTTGAGTACCTTAGCTTACATTAGGGACTTTGCGAAGCAAATTACCTCAAGCAGAACCCTAGACTTATGTGGGTCGTTGCGTCATTGATGTGTATGTATGAATCAAGCAGTATCAATGCCATATGGCACAACAATTCAAGAAGACGTACCGATAAAAGTTAAATATTGTCTATATTCACGAAAGAGCACCGAGTCCGAAGAACGCCAGGTTTTATCTATCGATAGCCAGATTAAAGAGATGCTCCAGCTAGCGGATAGAGAATGTCTTGAAGTGGTAGAAATTAAACGAGAGAGTCACTCTGCCAAAGAGACTGGGCAAAGGCCAGTTTTTAATGAGATAGTCGAAGAGATAAGAGAAGGTAAATACAACGGCATTCTTACATGGGCACCAGATCGTATCAGCAGAAACGCTGGCGACCTTGGACGGATTGTAGACCTAATGGACTCAGGCAAACTAGAAGAGATACGTACGTTTGGGCAGAAATTCGGCAACAACCCAAATGAGAAGTTTTTACTCATGATTCTTGGATCACAAGCAAAGCTTGAAAACGATAATAGAGGTATCAATGTGAAGCGAGGCCTACGCACAAGGGCCGAGATGGGATTGTGGTCAGGAATAGCACCGCTAGGTTATCTGACGCAAGGGCTAATGGATAAGAAGTGTCAACTGATTGTAGATCCGCTACGTGCACCGACGGTAAAAAAGATATTTGAGAAAGTGGCATACGAACAATGGTCTGGTCGAAAGGTATACAACTGGCTAAGGTTCGAGCTCAACTTTTACACTAGAGGAAACAAACCACTCACTCTCTCAGGTGTCTATCGTATACTCGAAAACCCTTTCTACTACGGGGTATTTGAAAGACCAAAGAATAGTGGCAACTGGTATCAAGGAAAACATACACCACTCATCACCCAAGAGTTGTTTGAAAAAGCCAAAGCACAGCTAAAGCGTGACCAAATAGTGAGGGAAACAAAAGAATTTGCCTTTACAAAGCTATTTACGTGCGGATACTGTGGCTCAGGTATCTCTGCTGAAGAGAAATGGAAACAACTAAAGGCTGGTGGTGCAAACAGATACATCTACTACTCCTGCTCACGAGCCAGAGACCGCAACTGCAAGAATATGTATATAAGAGAAGAAGATTTAATACTAGAACTGCTGAAGATATTAGATAAAGTAGATATCAATGAATTAGGAATGCGTAAGAAGCTCGAAGATGAGATTGCACGATTCAACATATTCCAGAGATCAGTGCTTGGAGCTAAAGAAAAGATAAAGTCTGATCCTGAAACGGATATCAGGAACTACGCAAAATACATTCTGAAAGAAGGATCGACTGTTGAGAAGAGAGAGTTATTGGCGAATTTGAGATCGAGGATAGTATATAAAGATAAAACTTTAGAATTACTGAATTAGCGATATCTCGCTTTACAAAATGGTTTTGTTATACTGAAATTGTGAAAAAGCCTATTCAAGAAAAATTACAGACAAAACTTTCAAAGCTACAAGATGACGGTAAATTAACTATCTCCGCTAAACAAGTTAAAGTTGGTCGAAAAATATTGTTTAAGTACTCAATTACTGAAATTTCCTATTCTAAGACAAGATATTTTCCTAGAATGAAGGAAGATGTCATCCAAGAAGATTATGAGGCAACAATATTGATAAATCACGAAACACTGAAGAGGGTTTTAACTGGAAACATCAGCAATCCTCCAAGGGGTGTAAAAAGGGTTTTGGACATGGTCCGACATCTTAATCCAAAGCTAAACAAAATTATTGTTGGAGGCCCAGAAAACAAAATCGAAGGTAGTATTTTGTATATTAAGTTAGATTTATACCTCATTCTCACAACAATTTATCGCGAGGAAGGTAGAGATAGAACTACACGTGTCAGAAATCGAGTCGCTCCATTTTTAGAAGAAAGTTACTCGCTGGTCAGTACCGAAGCCACTACTGTAAGAGACTATTCAATTTTACTCCAAGAGGCTATTGCAAATAGGAAGATTTCTCAAAGTGACATTGTTGCACTGACTAGTCAGCTTGAAACTGGAGAAAATATTGAAATTGTAATAACTAAACAGATTAACAAGCAAGCCCAATAGTTACTTGATGCAATGCAGACAATAGTTGATGATGATAATTTAACCAGAACTAAAGCTCAAACCTTAGGAAGCGAAATTTTTGGTTTTTCAAAACTATCAATAAGCGGCCCTGAGGATTTGATGGAAAAGATACTTACTAAATACGGTCAACACATAATATTTGGAGTACCTGCATTACTTAATACTAATAAGTATGTAGTTTCTGCTATAGGTCATTCAAGATCACAATTTGATATTTTACTAATAAACTACCTTTCAGATATTGAAATTGTAGAGCTAAAAAGACCAGATGAATTTTTACTGGACTACGATTCTAATAGAGGTAAATTTTATCCATCAAAATCACTTGGCATTGCCGCAGCACAGTCCGAAAGGTATATTTCAGCATTATATAGAGAACACGACACTGATTTAAAAATTGGAGATTTAACAATTAGAGACTATCTAGAACAAGAATTGGGTGGAACAATAACCCTTTCGATCTGTAGACCAAAAGCAATTATAGTCATAGGAACAATACAAAGGATAGTGAAACCTTACGATGAACTATCGCCAAGCATTAAGTCTGGGGTATCAAAAGTAGACTATGAGAAAAATGCGTCAGACGCATATAAAGAAATGAAGTCTGCATATAAAAATATCGATATCGTAACCTATACTGAGTTAATTGAGGGTGCCAGATTAAGACTTCAAATCTCAGAAAGAGACATGGAATAGTAAGGGGGTTGTTTTGAATTAAAACAATTTCTAAATCAACTAAATTCTATACTTCGGTAATTCTAAGCGACCTGTGTAGCCATATGAATTTAAAATTGCTAGCCAAGTGATTTGTAATAACTCCTGCATTGGTACATCTTGACCCAATCTAATTGGATCTTCTTTAGAACCCATTCCACTTAGCGTGGTCCATTCCATTCCTTTGTAATGAATACCAGCCTCATGGATAAAACCGGATCTAATTTCTTCCCACAAATGATTTATCACCTCTTCAAATGTATTAAGCGTTTTATTATCTTCAGTTTTATAGCGTGAAGTTACATCATCTCTGATATCTTTCGGTAAAAAAGTTTCCAAAAATTTCTTTATACTTGAGGCTTTATAAATTCGATCTCTCTTTTTATCTTGCCATACAATACAAGAAGGATTATCTCGTACTGCAAACTCTAACATCCCAAACATAATCACTGTCATAAAGTGTGACCAGGCCCAATCTGAATAGAAGTCAGAAAGGGTTTCTTTACTATCACTATCAAGCACTTTCTTAAGTGGTTTGGCGTGTATTTCAAAATACGAAATAATTCGTGTTAAAGATTTCCTTCTTTCCTCAGTTAAGTTATTCAAGTTTATACTAAAGTCAGAATCTAATTCGTAACCAATATATTCGTATTTATTAGGTCTCTGACCCCATGTACTTACACGACCGAAATAACCACTACGCTCAGATAGTACTTCAACGAGTTTGTCATATATCTTTTTTGTCTCATCTTCCATACTTTAATTCTAACAAAAAACACATGATCATTTCATGTGTTTTTTGAAGTATGCGGGTCACTCCGATACTTAGTTCTATTGGCGGAGAGTAAGGGATTCGAACCCTTGAGGAGTTTATCACCCCTACCTCGTTAGCAGTGAGGCGCTTTCGGCCACTCAGCCAACTCTCCATGATTGTTCTGTTCACTTCTTCTCTTTCAC
>Ga0172380_10003734_pt1 | contig 20466 bp, 19 predicted proteins | sample Leawe162metaG_FD_119747 | JGI IMG/M metagenome (GOLD analysis project Ga0172380, IMG submission 119747) | Leachate microbial communities from a municipal landfill in Southern Ontario, Canada - Leachate well 162 metaG | ecosystem: Engineered > Solid waste > Landfill > Unclassified | place... | reverse complement strand
TGGACGGTCCATATTTCACCGATTTTTTGGTCAATAGAATGGCTATTGACCAAAAAATCGGTGAAATCTGTCCTCGCCCAGCCGAATTTTCGCTTCGATTCTTCAAGTCCGACAGGCTCCTAGCCAATCGGAAACAGGCAGCCGGAGAACAATTCGTCCATGCGCTACAAGCCACGCTATTTCCCAACACGTCATCGCCGAAACGGCCAAGGATTCAGCCGTTTCGATGGCGTCTATCTGCCATTGTCCAAGCTTGTCCGGTGTGCGATTGACCCACCAGTAGAGGGCGTGGGTGTCGAGGATGAGCATCAGGACAATGCTTCCCAGTCGCTTTCCGGCGGGACGTTGAGGATGTCGCCCTTTTCTTCTCCCATCCCTGCCAGTTCTGGCGGTGGCGAGCGGCGTCCGGCTGGTTTGATTGAATCCCACAGTATGATGACGCGAGCGCGGGCGGCATGAACTGGGAGTGCTGCATCCTGTATGACAAGACGATGGTCGGCAATGGATGCCGTCGTTTCAAGAGCTAGCATGGGCGCACCTCTTTTGAACCTACTTACAATAGGCGATGATTGTACCGCATCTTCTTGAAGCGCCCGCGAAAAATGCGACGTTGGAAGCAAGTCGGGTTAATTGGGTTGAATTCCCGACCATCCTGGAAAGGGGTGTTTGGCTTGCGTGGGAAGAAGGGGTTTTGTTGAACGTACAGTATGGATAAAAGCGGCGACACAGATAACCCCGTGCCGCCACCTCAAACGCCAGAGCGTCAATACGCGATCAACACATTGAGCCTAAGCACCATATTGGTTGGCGAAAGGATTAACTGGCCGGGCGGTCCATAGTTAACCGCCACGACATAAACATTGGCGTTTGTTGCATACAGTTGGGCGCCGCTGCTGGATGGCGGGCAAAAATACATGCCATTGCCATTTCCCGAGCAGCCGAGATTAACGATCTGCTGTTCCAAATCAGTCGCCGGCATGTTCGTTCCGATTGATGTCAGAGGCTCGCAGGAAAGGCTTTCGGTGGCATAGCTGCTGCAAACCTGCATATACACGGGGAAATTGCCGGTGGGTGCGCTACCGACACCCTCCGCAGCAGCAAGCGCGGGCAGAACACAGAGGAACAGCAAAACCAATAATTTTTTCATTTTCATTTCCTTATAGTAAAAAGAAAAGAACGGTCAACGCTGTGGCAATCTACAGGATTGACCTCCGGCTAACTAGGTTGGCAATGCAGATGGTTGGCTGATTGTCGTCTCCTTTTTTTGAATGTGAGATAAGAATATAGACGACAATGCTAAAAAAACAATCGCACGCAAGAAGAAAACGGAATCCCCCTTGCAACGCTATCCTGTTCGCTCAAGGAATTCCGCGCAGACGCCAGGAAGTCCTGCCCCGTGCGGGATCAGGCTCAGCGCAGCATCAGGGGCGGCGGGTTAGGTCGGTGGGAAAGCATCGAATTAGCTGCCGTGCCGGGTTTATCTTTCAGTAACTTAGCGTATCGTACAGTTTTTTTGCGCCCGCCAGTTCCAGGCTGACCTGGTTGGGCAGGCATACCGCCATTTCGCCCTGGCGCTTGAGCCAGCCCTGTTTGACGCAATATTGGCGCGGGCTGGGGTCTTGTGCCACGCGGGCGCGGCGGTCGTGGATGGCGATCAGACTTGTCCCCAACGGCCCCTGCACACGAAAAGTCCGGTTTTGCGCCAGCGGGAATTCGGCGACGATTTTGCCGCCGCTGCGCACGATGGCCTTATCCGCCCGGTCGGTTTGCCAGAGCGCGGCGAACAGCCATATCGTGCCGACCGCCCCCAGCAACAGGGTCAGCCAGTCGCCCGCCTTAAGGTGATTCCTGAAAATCACCTATGCACCGGACAGCTCGCGATGGCGCACCAGCACCTGGCGCTGTTGCGCGCGGAAGTCGGCGGCCAGTTTTTCCGCGAAATACACCGAGCGGTGCTGGCCGCCGGTGCATCCGAGGGCGATGGTCAGGTAGCTGCGGTTGTCGCGGATGAAGGCCGGCAGCCAGTTTCCCACGAAGAGGCGGATGTCATCAAACATGCGCTGCACATCGGGGTCTTTTTCCAGGAAAGCGGCGACGGCCTGGTCCTTGCCGGTCAGTGGGCGCAGCAAGGGATCGTAGTAGGGATTGGGCAGGCAGCGCACGTCGAATACGAAGTCGGCATCGAGCGGGATGCCGTGCTTGAAGCCGAAAGACTGGAACAACAGGGTCAGCCGCGATTGATCCAGGCCGACGAAATCCTTGATCCAGGCGCGCAATGCGTTGGGATGCAATTCGCTGGTGTCTACCCGGTGGCCGAGGTCGTTAAGGGATTCCAGCATGTCCCGTTCCAACTCGATGCATTCCGGCACGGTGCGTTGCTCGCTGGAAAGCGGATGACGCCGCCGCGTTTCGCTGAAGCGCTTGACCAGCGCATCGGTTTTTGCTTCCAGGAACAGCAGGCGCACATCGTTGCCCTGTTCCCGGAGAACGGCCAGCGCCTCCGGCAGATGGTGCAATTGCCCGGCGCTACGCACATCCACGCTGATGGCGATGCGCGCATAACCGGCGGCGTCGAGGAACGATACGGTGGCGGGCAGCAACTGCGCCGGCAGGTTATCGACGCAGTAATAGCCGCCGTCCTCCAGCACATTGAGGGCGATGCTCTTGCCGGAACCGGACAGGCCGCTGATCAGGATGAGTTGCATGGCGTGATGGGTGATGGGGAATGGGTGATGGGGGATGCGTATCTCACTTCGCGTTATCCAGCATCAGCTTTTCGTGGCGCGCCATAAGCTCGAAAGTGCTGTTGATGCCGCGCAGGCGCAGGATGTGGTTGCGCACTGCGACTTCCGCCAGCACCGCGATGTTGCGCCCGGACGCAACCGGAATGCGCACTTTGGGCACCGTCACGGACAGGATGGTTTCGCTGTATTCCTGCAATTGCAGGCGGTCGCGCGAGGCCAGGTCGGAGCCGGCCAGTTTTTCGAGCTGGACGATCAATTTGAGGTTTTTTATCAGTTTGACCGCAGCTTCGCCAAACATCGCGCGAATATTCAGAATCCCTAAGCCGCGCACTTCGAGAAAATCCTGCAACAGCGGAGGGCAGCGCCCTTCCAGAGTGTCCGGCGACACCTGGTAAAATTCGACGATGTCGTCGGCAATCAGGCGATGGCCGCGCGTCACCATTTCGAGCGCCAATTCGCTTTTGCCGATGGCGCTGTCGCCGGTGATCAGCACCCCCATGCCCTGCACTTCCATGAACACCCCCTGCACCAGGATGCGCTCCGCCAACACCTGAGTAAGGTAGTGGTTGAGCGCGCCCATCAAACGCGGGCTGGGCTGGGTCGAGGCGAATAACGGCGCCGCCTTGGCGTTCGCCGTATCCAGTAGTATAGGGGGGATTTCCTCGCCGTTGGTGACGATAATCGCCGCCAGATCGTCGGAAAATAATTTGGTTATGGCCTGCGCAAGACTGTCCGCATTGAGGTTGCGCAGATACGCCATTTCGGCGCAGCCCAACACTTGCAAGCGGTTGGGGTGAATGAAATTGAGGTGACCGATCAGCGCCAGATTGGATGTTTGCAAAGAGTCGCCGGTAAGCAGCCGCGCGCCGCCGCCATTTCCGCCGACCCACTTCAGCGCCAGCTTTTCGCAGGTTTTGTCGAACATCTGCTGGACGCTGATTTGCGGCATGGTTTAGTTCTCTTGTCGGTCAATTCGGATTGAAATGGGTTACGGGTAATGGGTAATGGGTAATGGGTAAGGTGGTCGGGAGGGTTTCATCACCCATCACCCATCACCCATCACCCATTCACCCATCCCCCCATTCTTCAGGCCGGCCAGCAACTCAGCAGGCGGTGTATCCCGGCCACATCGGTCAGGCGCAGCAATTGCTCGCGCGTGGCCTGGTCGCTGAGCAGTTGCGCCAACTCACCGAGGATCAGCAAATGCATTTCGTTTGCCTGTTCCGGCACCAGCAATGCGAACACCAGGGTGACCGGCAGACCGTCGGGCGCGTCGAAGGGTATGGGTTTTTTCAGGCGCACGAATGCGCCCGCAGCCGCGCGCAAGCCCTTGATGCGCCCGTGCGGAATCGCGATGCCCTGCCCCATCGCGGTCGATCCCAGCTTTTCCCGCGCCAGCAGGCTATCCACCACCTTGGCGCGGGGCAGGCGCGTGCTGTCCTCGAATAGCGCGCCGATTTGCTCCAGCAGGCTACGCTTGCCGTCGGCGTCCATGTCGGCGACGACATTGGCGAGGGGCAGGATGTCCGCGATCATATTCATGGTTATCGCAAGCTAGATCATTCTTCGATAACGATATTTTTCTTCTCACCGCGGTGATGGTCGCCGTTCTTTTCCTTGTGCTTGACCACTTGGCGGTCCAGCTTATCCGTCAGGCTGTCGATGGCCGCATACAGATTGGCATCTTCGGCTTGGACGAAAATATCCTTGCCGCTGACGTGAACGTTGACTTCGGCCTTTTGCACCAGCTTTTCGACGGACAGGATGACGTTGACGTCGATCACAGAATCGAAATGGCGGGTCACCTTGGAGATTTTTTCCGTCACGTACTCGCGGATGGCGGGGGTGACTTCGATGTGGTGGCCGGTAATGTTGAGGTTCATTTTCTTAAAGCTCCTTGGTTTTGTTGCAGGGTTAAATGGATTTGCGCAGGTTGATTGTGGGAATCTGCAAAGCCTCGCGGTATTTTGCCACAGTCCGGCGCGCAACGTTGATACCCTGTTGGGAGAGTATCTCGGCAAGCTGGCTATCGGACAGCGGCTTTTGAGGATTTTCGGCGCTCACCAATTGCTTGATCAGCGCCCGGATCGCGGTCGCCGAACAAGCGCCGCCGCTGTCGGTGGAAACATGACTGCCGAAGAAATATTTCAGTTCGAAAATGCCCTTTGGAGTGAGCATGTATTTCTGCGTGGTGATGCGCGAAATGGTGGATTCGTGCAGCCCGACTTCCTCGGCGATTTCGCGCAACACCAGGGGGCGCATCGCCACTTCGCCATGTTCGAGAAAACTGCGCTGGCGCTCGACGATGGCCTCGGACACGCGCAAGATAGTGTCGAAACGCTGTTGCATATTCTTAATCATCCATTTCGCCTCCTGGAACTGGCTCGCCAGATAGCGCCCGGAATTGTCGCGGTTGCGCCGCATGATGTCCGCATACAGGCGGTTGATGCGCAATTTCGGCATCGCCTCGCGGTTCAGCGTCACCTGCCATTTGCCCTTGACCTTGCGCACTTCCACGTCATGCTGGATATAGCGCGTGTCGCTATGGGTGAACGCGGCGCCGGGGCGCGGATTGAGGTGGGTGATTAATTGCTGCACGATACGTAGCCGCTCGTCGTCGCAACCCAATAGCTTTTTCAGCTTGGTGAAATCGCGGGCGGCGAGCAGGTTGAGGTGGTTTTTAACCAATTGCAGCGCCAGATCGCGGCAAGGCGTTGTTGCGGGCAGGAGTTCCAATTGCAGCGCCAGGCATTCCGCCAGATCGCGCGCGCCGACGCCGGGCGGGTCGAGGTTCTGCAAATGTTTGAGCGCGGTGTGCAACTCGATGGGTTCGATTTCCAATTCGGATGGCAGCATTTCCGCCAACTCATCCAGGCTTTGGGTGAGATAGCCGTCCTCGTTCAACGTATCCACCAACAGACTCACCATGCGCTTGTCGCGCTCGGACAATTGGGTGACGCCCAATTGCCCGGCAAGATGGCTGGACAGACTGACCGATTCCGCCTTCATATGCTCGTAATCGGATTCCTCGTCCTCGTCGCCGCCGCTGCCCCAGCTCGTGCCGTCCTGCTCCCAGTCCGCTTCCGGGTAGCTTGCGTCCTGATAGTTCAACTCTTGGGTCGCATCCGGTTCGCTTTCGCTGCTGGATGGGGTCGTCGAATCGGCTGGCGCAGTCGCGCCGGGGGGCGCGCCATAGCCTTCCTCGGCGCTGCCGGTTTCCTCGTGATCGTCGCCTTCCGGGCGTTCGAGGAAAGGGTTTTGCTCGATAAAGGCTTCCAGCTCGGTGTTGAGTTCCAGCGTGGACAATTGCAACAACCGGATGGATTGCTGCAACTGGGGGGTAAGCGTGAGCTGTTGGGAAAGTTTAAGTTGAAGGCTGTGTTTCATGTCGTGGCTACCAGCCTGTGCTTGTGGGCATACTTCACAGCCGGAAATTCTCGCCTAAATAGACCTTGCGGACGCTTTCATTATAAACGATTTCCTCCGGTCGGCCAGCAGCCAGCACCGCCCCATCGTTGATAATGTAGGCGCGGTCGCAAATCCCCAGGGTTTCGCGCACGTTGTGGTCGGTGATCAGTACGCCGATGCCGCGTTCGGTGAGGAAACGGATGATTTTCTGGATGTCCAGCACCGCAATCGGATCCACCCCGGCAAACGGCTCGTCGAGCAGGATAAAACGCGGCTCACTGGCCAGCGCGCGGGCGATCTCGACGCGCCGCCGCTCGCCGCCGGACAGGCTGAGCGCCGCGTTGTTGCGCAAATGGCCAATGTGCAGGGAATGCAGCAACTCGTCGAGACGGTCGTCGAGCGCTTGTCCGGTTAAGTCCTGCAATTCAAGAATGGCGCGGATGTTTTCCGCCACCGTCAGTTTGCGGAAGATTGAGGCCTCCTGCGGCAAATAGCTTAATCCCAGGCGCGCGCGGCGGTGTATCGGCAGGTGGGACAATTCCTGCCCGTCGAGCAGGATGCTGCCGCCATCGAGGGCGGTGAGGCCGACGATCATGTAAAAGCTAGTAGTCTTGCCGGCGCCGTTCGGCCCGAGCAACCCGACCACTTCGCCGCTGGCCACCGCCAGCGACACGTCTTTCACCACCCAGCGGGATTTATAGCGTTTTTTCAGGCCGGAAACGATCAGTTCAGTCATGGAATCAGTTCTGAGTATTGAGTGCCAAGTTATGAGCGAATGACGCAACACTCAGCACTCGCCGGCCAGGGTAAATTTGTTCTCATAAATTCATGATAAAAATCAATGATGAAAAACGTTCATGAATCCCAGGAAAACTGAGCCGCAACGCTGCTCCACTCATGACGGCAATCCATAAAGACAAAACCTTTTTTACCGCAGAGGACGCGGAGGACGCAGAGGAAGAGCATGAGGGTTTTCCTCCGCGTCCTCCGCGTCCTCTGCGGTGAATCGGTTTTTTTCCGTGCTGAGAACAAATTTACCCTGACTCGCCGGCGCTCGGGACTTTCTACTCTTCATCTCTGGTTGGCAGTGCCGACGGCAGGCCTTAATTGGCATTGTTTGGATTGTTAGCGTTGTTTTGATTGTTGGGATTATTGACGTTAACGTTGACGGGCGCTTCTTCCCGCTTCTTCGGCTGGATCACCGCATGCACCCGACCGCGCGGATTGTTCGGGGTTACCGCTTCCTTGCCGCCGAGCACCTTGAAAAATTCGGTTTTGGCGTCGTAGGAAATATAGCTGCCGCGCACTTCGTCCTGGTTGCGCTTCATGCGCGCCTGGATGAACATCTCCACCAATTCCTTGCCGCTGTCGTATTCGATACGGTTTCCATAGCCTTCCACGAACTCATCCGTGGCTTCGCGCTTCTGCCGGAAGCTTGCCGGATTGCCGTAAGCGATGCCGTGGTTGGAGCCGTCCCGGTTTTCCGAAACCACCAGTTTATCGGCGCGTATCATCAGCGTACCCTGAGTCAGCAGCACGCCGCCCTGATAGACGCTGATTTTTTTCGCTTCGTCCACGGTCATATTGTCGGCTTCCAGGTTGATCGGCTTGTTGCGGTCGGCCAGTTCGGCGACTGCGGGCGATGCCAGCAAAGCAAGCAAGAGTATGGTTGCAACGGAATTGGTTTTTTGGTGGATTAACATGCTGTCCCTTTACGCGCGAAATGAAGTTCGATTATACGTGTCTTGCCGTCCAATTCCATGCCTCTCGCCAACATCAGCAAGGTAAATTTGCTCTCGCCCGGAGAAAAACCATTCACCGCAGAGGCGCAGAGGCGCAGAGGAAAAACAATGGGTTGTAGAATTGAATGGTTTTACCCTTTTCATCGATTTCTCTGCGTCTCTGCGTCTCTGCGGTGAATAATTTTTTTCTGGGCGAGAACAAATTTACCCTGCCAACATCAGTGGCGGCGTTATGCATGGCGGCTTCCCGGTCAGCCTGGACGATGTTTTTGCCGGGGCTGGCGCGCGGGCTGCCGGTGCGCGCGATGCGTTTGTTTCACCCGCGTCTTGCCGCGCGCGTTGCCTTTGTCTTTGCCTTTGCCTTGTCGGTAAACCGGAACGGTTGGCCGTTGCTCGACATTTTTCCGGTTTGCGCCCGGCTGAACATCGGCGACAGGTTTTGCGTCGGCAATAGGCTTTGCGTCGGCGACAGACCTTGGTGCATGGGTATGCTGCCCCCTTACGCGCGCAAGAAATTTGATTATACGTGTCTTGCCGTCCAATTCCATGCCTACGGCGCTAACATCGCTGTCGGCGTTGTGCATCGTGACTTCCCGGTCGGTCTGGACGAAATTCTTATCGGGGATGACGTGCAGGTAGTCGGTAGTCACGGTGAGTTCGCTGGCACCCCGTCCCGCCTCGCGCGTCACCTTCACCTTGTCGGTCAACCAGACCTGCTCGCCGTTGCTCGACACCTTGCCGGCCTGCGCTTCGATGTGCGTCGGCGGCGCACCTGGCGGAAAATTCGTCAAATGGGGACGCACCAGTTCGGTGGAGTCGTCGTCGGGATAATGCGTCATCCTGCCGGCAGTCAGCACATGCTTGGGCACGCCGTCCGGCCCCATGCGCGACGCAGTGAAATTTTCCACCCAATAATCCGGATCGTGGCGTCCGCTGCCGTCCTTCTTCGCCCCCGCCGGCTGCACCATGCGGTCGAGCCAGAAAGTCAGCAATGCGAGCAGAAACACCAGCCCGACCGGAAACCAGATAGACAGACGGTCTTTCATCATCAGAGGACAGAGGGCAGAGGACAGAAGACAGACTTTGAGGAAGCTTTTTCCGGCTCCTGCCCTCCGGTCAAATAAGGCGCCAATTGCGCCTCCAGTGGGTAGGGTGGATAAGCGTAGCGCATCCACCATCGCTCGGTGGATGCGCTACGCTTATCCACCCTACCAAGCTCGACTCTCCTCTCGACATTCATTTCAAATAAGGCTCCAATTGCGCGTCCAGCGCACCCTGCGCCTGCATGATCGCCTCACATGCCTCGCGCACCGCGCCGCGCCCGCCGCCCAGCCGGGTGACGTAATGCGCATGGCGACGCACCACTTCCGACGCGGCAGGCACGCTAATGGCCAAGCCGCAATGGCGCATCGCAGGCAGATCAACCACATCATCGCCCATAAACGCGCCCTGCTCCGCCGCCAGCCCGAGTTCCCGCAGCAAGGTTAGCAAAGCGCCCAGTTTATCCTCTATGCCCTGATACAAATACGCGATGCCGAGATTCGCGGCGCGCTGCGCCACCACGCGGGAAGTGCGACCGGTGATAATCGCCAGCTCCACCCCGCTACGCTTCAACATCTTCAGTCCATGCCCATCCAGCGAATTAAACGCCTTATACTCCTGGCCATCGTCGCCCAGATACAAACTGCCGTCGGTCATCACGCCATCGACATCAAAAACAATCAACTTAACCTGTTTAGCACGCCTGCAAAACTCATCCATCAAACCCCCTCCCAATACCTTGAGGCAATTTTTCTGTCCTCTGTCCTCTGTCTTCTGTCCTCTGATAGCTGTCCTCTGATATCAAACCACCCCGGCCCTAAGCAAATCATGCATATTCAGCGCGCCGAGCGCGGCGCCATCCTCGTCCGTCACCAGCAAGCCGTTGATCTTGTGGTGCTCCATCAACTGCACCGCCTCTGCCGCCAGCCGGTCGGGGGCAATCGTGCGTGGATTGCGCGACATCGCATCCCCTACCCTGAGAGCGCGTATGTCGCCGTTTTTATCCAAAGTGCGGCGCAAATCGCCGTCGGTATAAATGCCGACCAGGCGATCCGCCCCGTCCACCACGGCGGTCATACCCAAGCCCTTGCGCGTCATCTCCAGCAGCGCATCGGTCAACAGCGCATCTTCGCGCACGCACGGCAGCGCATCGCCGCCATGCATCAAGTCGCGCACATGCACCAGCAAGCGCCGCCCCAGCGCGCCGCCGGGGTGGGAGCGGGCGAAATCCTCCGCGCCAAAGCCGCGCGCATCGAGCAACACCACCGCCAGCGCATCGCCCAGCGCCAGCGCCGCAGTCGTGCTGGCGGTCGGCGCCAGCCCCAGCGGGCAGGCCTCCTGCTCGACGCTGGCATCCAGATGCACATCCGCCGCGCGCGCCAGCGACGAAGCGGGATTACCGGTCATCGCGATCAGGCGCGCGCCCTTGCGCTTGACAATAGGCACAATAGTCAGCAATTCCGGGCTTTCGCCGGAATTGGACAGCGCGATCAGCACATCAAACTCGGCGATCATGCCCAAGTCGCCATGGCTCGCCTCGCCGGGGTGTACGAAAAACGCCGGAGTGCCGGTGCTCGCCAGGGTAGAAGCGATTTTCCGCGCGATATGCCCGGATTTGCCCATGCCGCTGACCACCACCCGGCCTTTACACTGCAACATCAGGCGCACCGCCGCGCTGAAACTTCCGTCCAATCTGCCGATCAGATTCTGTATGGCTTGCGCCTCGATCTCCAGCACCTGACGGGCAAGCACCAGCGAATTTTCCGCCGATGGGTTATTTTTGCGGTTACTCATGGCTCACAAGTATACTAGAACATTGCCTCCTAGAGGCTAGAGACTAGAGGCTAGAGGCTAGTAAAATCCGGCGCGTGCGCCCCCCCTAGCCTCTAGTCTCTAGCCTCTAGCCTCTAGCCTCTTAAAAAATAAAGAGAAACAATGCACTCCACCCTGGAACTCGTCCTTATCCTGCTTACCGCCACCGTCCTGTTGGTGGCGCTGTTTCGCAGCCTGCGGCTGCCGGCGTTGCTCGCCTATCTGCTGGTGGGCATGGTGATCGGCCCGCATGCGCTCGGTTGGTTGCCGGAAAGCGAGGAAACCTCTTATCTCGCCGAGTTCGGCGTGGTATTCCTGATGTTCAGCATCGGCCTGGAATTCAGCCTGTCGCAACTGAAAGCGATGCGCCACAAGGTGTTCGGCCTGGGTGGCGCTCAAGTGCTGATAACCATGGCGCTGGTGCTGGCGGTTTCCATGACACTGGGCTTGAGTTGGCAAGCCGGCGTCGCGCTCGGCGGCATCCTCGCCATGTCCTCCACCGCCATCGTCAGCAAGTTGCTGGCCGAGCGCGTCGAGCTGCATTCCGCGCACGGACGCCGGATTATCGGCGTGCTGCTGTTCCAGGACTTAGCGGTAGTGCCGCTGCTGATCCTGATCCCGGCTTTCGCCACGCGCCAGGAACACCTCGGCGGCGCATTGCTGCTGGCGCTCGGCAAAGCGCTGGTGGTGCTATGGGTGCTGCTGTTCCTCGGGCAAAAACTGGTGCGCCCGTGGTTCCACCAGGTGGCGCGCCGCAAAAGCTCGGAACTTTTCATGCTCAACGTGCTGTTCGTCACGCTGGGGCTGGCCTACCTCACCCAGCGGGCGGGATTGTCGCTGGCGCTGGGCGCGTTCCTCGCCGGCATCCTGATTTCCGAAACCCCATACCGCCTTCAGGTGGAAACCGACATCAAGCCGTTCCGCGATATGCTGCTCGGCCTGTTTTTCATCACCATCGGCATGTTGCTCGACTTGAGTGAAGTATTCGCCAACTTCGGCTGGATAGTCCTGCTGTTGACGCTCATGCTCGCCGGCAAAGCGTTGCTGGTCATCGTCATCAACCGGCTGTCGGGCAGCGATTTGGGCGTTGCGATCCGTGCGGGGCTGGCGCTATCGCAAGCCGGCGAATTCGGCTTCGTGCTGCTGGCGCAGGCCGGGCAACTGCACTTATTGGAAGCGCGCATCCTGCAAATCACCCTGGCGGCGATGCTGCTCTCCATGCTGATCGCGCCCTTCCTGATCCAGCACAGCAGCCGCATCGTGCGCCGCTTCTATAGCGGCGAATGGAACGATCACGCCCTCAAGCTACATCAGGTGATGGTCAAAAGCGCATCGGTCAGCGGCCATGTCATCATCTGCGGCTATGGCCGCACCGGCCAGACACTGGCGCACTTCCTGGAACTGGAGGAAATCCCCTTCATCGCATTGGATTTCGACCCAGCGCGCGTCCACGCGGCGGCGACCGCCGGCGAAAACGTAGTGTACGGCGACGCCAGCCGGCGCGAAATCCTCATGGCCACCGGGCTAAGGCGCGCCAGAGCGGTGGCGGTGACTTACGACGACACCAAATCGGCGCTGAAAATCCTGCACCATGTGCGCGAACTGAATCCCGCGCTGCCGGTGATCGTGCGCACCACCGACGACGCCGAACTGGAAAAACTGCAACAGGCGGGCGCCACCGAAGTCGTGCCGGAAGTGCTGGAAGGCAGCCTGATGTTGGCCTCCAGCACCCTGATGCTGCTCAGCATCCCGCTCGCGCGGGTGGTGCGGCGCATCCGCCATGCGCGCGAAGGGCATTACAGCAAACTGCGCGGCTACTTCTACGGCGCCACCGACGAAACCGAAGAAGGCGCCGAAAGCAACCAGCCGCGCATGAATTCCGTGCTGCTCGGCGCAGGAACGTCCGCAGTGGGCAAAACCCTGGCGGAAATCAACCTGGGCGCGCTGTCGGTGCAAGTCACCGCAGTACGGCGGAACAACATCCGCGGCCTGGACCCGGCGCCGGAAACCCGCCTCGAAGCCGGCGACGTGCTGGTGCTGCTGGGCACGCAGGAAGGACTGGTCGCTGCGGAAAGCAAACTGTTGCGCGGGGGAGGGTAGCAGGGTAAATTTGTTCTCAGCACGGAAAAAACCGATTCACCGCAGAGGACGCGGAGGACGCAGAGGAAAAGCATGAGGGGTTTCCTCTGCGTCCTCCGCGTCCTCTGCGGTGAAAAAGGTTTTATTTTTATGGGTTGCTGCCATGAGTCGAGCAGCGTCGAGCAGCGTCGCGCTAAGGCAGCCAAATGCCGCGCCAAGTATTTCTGAAAGGATAGAGCCTATGAAACATGCAACTTCCAACGCTAAGGCGGTCATCTCGCGCCTGTTGGCGGCATCCGTATTCCTACTCGGACTGGGCTGGGGCGATGCCACAATAGCGGGCGCACACCAGGAAAAAGTCCAGGGCAGCAAAAACCTGGCCGTGCTGAGATTATCCGCGGACAAACTTTTCGTCGAAAATTCAGACGCCCTTTCCACCAAAGGAAAAGGCGAAATCCGCAAAATGATAAAAGACAACGGAACGCTAATCATGATACCCATGATAATCACCGGCCATACCGACAGGCTGGGCACGCACGCCTACAACCAGGATTTATCGTTTCGCCGCGCCGAGGCCGTAAGACGCTACATCAAAGCGCAGGGACATTTCGTGCGCATGGACGTGGCAGGCATGGCCGAAACCCAACCGCTGGTGTCATGCACCGGCGTGACCCCGTTAAAGAAACTGATCAAATGCCTGGCGCCCAACCGCCGCGTGGAAATCGAACGCCTTTACGGGGTCGATAGCTAAGTTGCATCCGGCGCAATCCCCGTTGGTTATCACACAGGGTAAATTTGTTCTCGTCCAGAAAAAAATTATTCACCGCAGAGACGTAGAGGCGCTGAGGAAAAACAACGGGTTGTAGAATTGAATGGTTTCACCCTTTTCATTGATTTCTCGGCGTCTCTGCGTCTCTGCGGTGAATCGGTTTTTTCCGTGCCAAGAACAAATTTACCCTGATTATCACATCCGCCATATTGAACCTTTTTAACCTCTGGCACTCTCATACGCAGAGTGCTAAAATCCAACCCAGGAGGTAATACAAGATGACGAATGCATTGATGGCGATGACGTTTCCGTCCGCGGTAGGCAATCTGGAAAGCTACATCCAGGCGGTTAAAGTCGTTCCGATGTTGAGCGCCGAAGAAGAAACCGCGCTGGGCCGCAAGCTGGCGCAGGAAGGCGACCTGAACGCGGCGCGAATGCTGGTGCTTTCCCATCTGCGGCTGGTCGTCAGCATTTCCCGCAACTATATCGGCTACGGCCTGCCGCAAGCCGACCTGATCCAGGAAGGCAACATCGGCCTGATGAAGGCAGTCAGGCGCTTCGACCCGGAGCGCGGCATCCGCCTGGTTTCCTTCGCGGTGCATTGGATACGCGCCGAAATCCATGAATTCATCCTGCGCAATTGGCGCATGGTGCGTATCGCCACCACCAAGGCGCAGCGCAAACTGTTTTTCAACCTGCGCAGCATGAAACAGGGACTGGGCACCCTAAGCCCGGACGAAGTCGAACGCATGGCGCTGGACCTCAACGTCAAACCGGCGGAAGTAGTGGAAATGGAAACCCGCCTGACCGGCCAGGATGTGGCGCTGGATTCAAGCTCGGACGACGACGAGGACTATGCCGGCCCCATCGCCTACCTGGCCGCGCAAGACGCCGACCCCGGCGAACGCTTGGCCGCCGAACAAACCACCCGCCTGCGCGAACGCGGTCTGGCGCGCGCGCTGGAAAGCCTGGACGAACGCAGCCGGCGCATCGTCAAAGCGCGCTGGCTCACCGACGACGCGATGACCCTGCACGAACTGGCGGCGGAATACGGCGTCTCCGCCGAGCGCATCCGTCAGGTCGAGCAAAAAGCCATGCAGAAAATCAAGGCGATGGTGACTGCCGAAGCCGGTTAGAGTGGGCACGGCTGCGCTTCACGCCGAGTAGGTAGGGACGTTGGTGATCGTTCCCACGCTCCAGCGCTCATCGTTACACACAAGTGTGGTGATCGTTCCCACGCTCCAGCGTGGGAATGCCGCCCCGGACGCTCCAGCGTCGCGTAGCGTTACCCATCCAACCGGCAAAACCACAAAGCTTTTGACGATTCACCTGCCGAAATATCCATGCGCTTACCGTTCTAGTTCTAGCCGCCATATTGGGACGCTGGAGCGTCCCATGCGTGCATTCCCACGCTGGAGCGTGGGAACGATCAACAACGTGCCCAGCCTACCGCGCTACCTTATTTTTAATCCGTTCGCCCTGAGCCTGTCGAAGGGTGAACGGATTAAAAATAAGGTAGTGGTGGATTGAGGCGGCAACCCATTAAAGACAAAACCTTTTTTCACCGCAGAGGACGCAGAGGACGCGGAGGAAACCCCTCATGCTCTTCCTCTGCGTCCTCCGCGTCCTCTGCGGTGAATAGGTTTTTTCCGTACTTAGAACAAATTTACCCTGCATCCTACAGGCTGTCGCGTATTGCCGCCGGGATTGCGCGAACGATGCGCCTCCTGGCGTCGGCACATCCTACGGCATTTCGTGTCTTCGCGTGAATCAATAGCAAGTGTCGTAGGATGTGCCGAGGCACGAGGCGCATCTGTCGCGTATTGCCAACGGTACGGTAGGCACTCAGCACTCAGCACTCACCAAATCCACTCGCCATTTCAGGTCAAAGTATGCTTTAATGCCCATTTTACCCTATCCTACCCCCGCCGCCATGCACGAAATCCGCCTACGCTTCACGCCCGCCGAGGGCGACGTATACCGCATCTCGCTCACCGATGGCGACGGCCAGCCCATCGGCGTCGCGGCGACTATCGAACCTTTCCTCACCGATGCCGACTACGACAATCTGCGCTGGTATCTGGAAGAATACATGGAACTGCCCGATGGCGGCGCGGTGGTGCGCGCCGAACGTATCGAGGCTGACCTGCAAACCTGGGGCAAACGTCTCCACGACGCCGTTTTCTCCAGCGCAGAAAATCAACAACAACTCCAGCGTTTGCTTGATGCCCATGAACCGCGCGAACTGACCCTCGCCACCAGCGACCCGGCGCTACTGCGCCTGCCTTGGGAGCTGATGAGCGATAGCGCCGGCAGCCTCGCGCTACGCGTCTCGGTGCGCCGCCAGCTCGACATCCCGAGTGAGCCGCCCGCCTCCGCCCTCACCATTGGGGTAAAACTGCCGCTACGCATCCTCTACATCGTCAGCCGCCCCGAAGACGCCGGCTTTATCGATCCCCGCCTCACCACCAAGGCGCTGTTCGCCGCACTCGATCCGCTGGGCGCGAACGTGCGCCTGGATTTCTGCCGACCGCCCACGCTGGCGCGCATGGGGGAAATGCTGCGCGAGGCGCAGCAGGCGCAGGACGACTACCATGTCGTCCATTTCGACGGCCACGGGACGTATTTGCCTGAAATGCAGATCGGCGCATTGTGCTTTGAAAAAGCCGACGACGGCAGCGGCGACGCGCAAACCGACCTGATCCCCGCCGACCGGCTGGGCGACCTGCTCGCGCAACACCGGATACCGCTGGTTGTGCTGGAAGCCTGTCGCAGCGCGACGCTGGGCAAGACCCTGGTGTTCCGCTCCGTCGCCCCGCGCCTGATCCAGGCGGGCGTGGGCAGCGTCCTCTCCATGGGACATGCGGTGCATGTCGCGGCGGCGCAAATACTCCTCGACCGCTTTTACCGCGAACTGGTGCGCGGCGCGACCATCGGCCACGCGGTCGCGCAAGGCCGCAGCGCGCTCAACGCCTCGCCCGCGCGCTGGCTGGAATACGGCCCCGGCGCGCGCACCCTCAAACTGCACGATTGGTTCCTGCCGCACCTTTATCAGCGCGGCGCGGACGATGCGCTGCTGCCACGGAAACCCGCCTCCCAGCCGGTGCGCCAGTACGACCTGTTCCTCAGCCACAACCACAACGACTCCACCCGCGTGGCAGCCCTTGCCCGCACCCTAGCGGAAAAGCACGGCCTGCGCGTCTGGCTGGATAAATGGGAATGCCGCCCCGGCAAACTCGAACCCCAATGCGAAGACGGCATCCGCAACAGCCGCTTCACCGTCGTCGCCGGCTCGCAAGCGGCGCTAAACTCGCAATGGGTCGATTGGGAAATTCAGAAACACCTGGCGCTTAATCCCAATTCCGACGCCGACCGCCTGCTGCCGGTGAAATTCGAAGCACTGCAACTCCCGCCTCACCTCAACGACCAGCTCTGGGTGGATTTCACCGACCCCGCGCAAGATGAAGAAAATGCCGCCCAGCTTGCCCAGCTCATCCGTAGCGCCGATGCCGAAGACGCCCGCCGCCGACGCGGTTTCCGTCCCCCGGCGCAGCAGCGCGACGAACACGGCCCCTTCCCGCCGCCGCCGAACTACGGCTTCCACGGACGCGCGCGCGAACTGTTGCTGCTGGAGCGCCGCTTCCGAAGCACACGCGGCATCGTCCTCCACGCGATGGGCGGCATGGGCAAGACCGCGCTCGCCACTGAGTCTGCCCACTGGTGGACGCATAGCGGACTATTCCGCGACGGCGCATGTTTCGTCAGCTTCGAGCAATGCACCAGCGCCGAGCGCGTGGTGCAAGTGCTGGGCTGCTACCTGATGGGCGACAAATTCAACCAATACCCCCCCGCCGAGCAACGGCGGCGCGCCATCGAAGATTTCCGGCAGAAAGCTGTGCTGATGGTGTGGGACAACTTCGAAAGCGCGCTGCCGCAGTTCAATGACGCCGCCGACAACCCCTACACCGACGAAGAGCGCCGCCTGCTCGCCGACTTGTTCCGCGACCTCACGGTAGGCGTCGGCAACGGCTGCCTGCTGGTCACCTGCCGCCCCGGCGACACTGGATTACCCGGTGCGGCGCGCCACGAGTTGCAGGGACTGGCGCGTGCCGACAGCCTGTGGTTGCTTGCGGAAATCCTCGAACGCCACGGCCTCAAACTGAGCGACCCCAAGCTCAGCCGCGACCATCTCGACCCGTTGTTAAACGACCTCGCCGACCATCCGCTCTCGCTAGAACTGGTCGCCCCGCACTTGCGCGATTTAACGCCCGAAGCAATCCGCGCCGACTTCGCCAAACTGCTGGATCAGTTCCGGCAGGATGCGCCGGAAGGGCGGAACAGCTCATTGCTCGCTTCGCTCGAATTCTCCCGGCGTCACTTGAGCGACGCCGCGCGCGCGGCGTTGCGTTGGCTCGGGCTGTTCAGCGGCGGGGTGTTCGAGGGGGTGCTGCTTGATGTCAGCCAACTCACCCCGGAGGCTTGGGCGCCGATATGCCGCGAGTTGCAGCGCATCGCGCTGGTGCGGGTGGAAAACGATATTCTGATTGGAAACCGTCCCTTCCTGCGCTTCCACCCGACGCTGGCCGCCGCCGTGGTGGACGGTGCGCTCGCGCAGCAGCCGGACATCCGGCAGCGCTACATTCAGGTCTATGGGGCGCTCAGGCAGGCGCTTCACAACGCGCTGAACGGCTCGCAATCCCGCGCCGCGCTGGCGATACTCGACCGCGAACAGGCCAATTACCGTAGCGCGGTGCGTTGGGCGATCAGCGACGGGCTGATCCGCGAGGCTGCCGATCTGGGGGACACGTTTTCCCGCTACCTCCAAAGGTACGGTCGCCTGCGCGAGCGGGATGCCTGGGTGACGCTACTGAAGGAGGCGACCCAACAGGGGGAATTCACGGAAGAGGCGGCTGCTTACGAGAGGCAACATGCCTGGACGCGCTTCCAGCAGGGCGACCCGCAGGGCGCGGTGGCGCAACTGCAAGCACTGATCGCACGACTGCGCTCGACCACGGCGTTCGATGCGGCGTTTCAGTTGGCACAGGCAGTAACGACATTGGGCAGGTTGCTCAACGGCTGTGGCGCTGCCAGCCAGGCGATTCCGATGCTTCAGGAAGCCCTCGTCCGGTGGGAAGCTCTGGTGGAAAAAGCCGGCGGCAAGCCGTGGGCGCCACTGCTGGCCGCCGGCGACCACGAGAAAGCGGCCACAGAACTGGGCAATCTCTCGGCGACCATGGGCGATCTGGCGAACGCGTTGAGAGGCGTAGGCCGGAACGACGAAGCGCTAGAGATGGCAGAGAAGGCGCTTAAGATCGACGAACAGCGCGGCAACCAACGCGAGGTCGCCGCCGGCCATGGTCAATGCGCCGTCATCCTGATGGCCGCCGGACGCTTGGATGAGGCCGATGCGCGCTACGATCTCGCGCTCGCCGCAGCCCGCTTGGCCGGAGACCGGGAGTTGGAGGGAGCGTTCCTCCAGCATCAGGGCATCCTTGCCGATGACCGCAGCCAGTTCGCCCGTGCCGCCGGCCTCTACCAGCAGGCGCTGCTGCGCTTTCAGGAAGCGGGCGCTCAAGCTTCGATGATGCGCACCTACAACTCCCTCGGCGTAGTCGAACAAAACTCAGGCCGACTGCAAGAGGCCGGAGCCTGGTATCGGAAATCCCGGCAACTGGCGGTGGCGTTGCAAGACCAGCCTTGCCTGGGGCAAGCCGCGCAGAACATCGGCATCGTTTTCCAAGATGAAGGTGTAGCCGCCCGCGAACAGGGCGACGAGGGCGCCGCCAAGCTCAAATTCCTAGCCGCGCTCGACTCGGTGCAGGAAAGCCTGCAAGTATGGCAAGCGCTCGGCAACCAACCCTACGCAGCCGCTTCCTTCGGCCAGCTTGCCCAAATCCACCTCCTGCTCGGCGACCTCGCCGCCGCCGAACATCACGCCCAGGGAGCCTGCCGGATTCGCGAATCCCTCGGCCTGAAGGAAGTCTGGAAAGACTACGCCATCCTCTCCAACATCGCCGCAGCCCGTGGCGACAGCGCCGCTGCCGCAGCATGGGCGCAAAAGCGCGATGCCAAGCGCGCCGAACTGAAACGTCTCGCCGGAGGCGGCCCGTCCGGCCAGATGCTTGAAGCCCTGCAAGCGCTCACCCTCGCCTGCGCCCAAGCAGGTTTCGGCGGCCAACCGCTGGCGAATGAGGCGGAAGCCGCCCTGTCCACCCTCGACGGCTACCCCGCCCCGTTGCCGGAATTTAGCGCCACGCTACGCCAACTCGCCGCAGGCCAAATCCCGGCCATCCCCGCAACCCTGCCCGCCGAGTTGCGGCAATTCCTCACCGGCATCGTCGATGCAATCCGGGCAGCGTCGTAAAATACGGCGAAACACCCACCGCGCCAGCCGGGGGCCAGGGTAAATTTGTTCTCAGAAATTCATGATAAAAATCAATGATGGAAAACGTTCGTGAATCCCGGACAATCTTAGCGCAACTTTGTTCGACTCTGCTCGACTCATGGCGGCAACCCATAAAGACAAAACCCTTTTCACCGCAGAGGACGCGGAGGACGCAGAGGAAAAGCATGAGGGGTTTCCTCTGCGTCCTCCGCGTCCTCTGCGGTGAATCGGTTTTTTCCGTGCTGAGAACAAATTTATCCTGAGCCGGGGGCTTTGAAGCCTTTACGGGGGGCGGGCGTCTCGCCCGCCAATCACCAGGACGGGCGGGACGCCCATCCCCCAGCCTGCTTGGCTTAGGAAAAATCCGGTATTATGTAGCTATTGCACAAAGCGAGTTAAAACAATAGGTTACGTAACATGATAAATCTTCTATTATTTTCGTAACTGATTGATTAATTAGAAGCCAATTACTGGCTTTGTGCGGTT